>OFTX01000204.1_pt1 | contig 36872 bp, 32 predicted proteins | sample 1775051 | NCBI WGS metagenome assembly OFTX01 (sample SAMN08195772, study PRJEB24354) | sludge metagenome | isolation source: sludge from phenol fed wastewater aerobic bioreactor A | place: India: Nagpur | collected 2016-09-15 | reverse complement strand
CCCCCGCTAACCCCGACCCCATCCGACCCATTCGACCCATCCGCAGCATTCGTCGCCATCTCCCCACGCCCCGGCGCACGAACCAGCGTTCGCCGCACCGGTATGCCGCTGTCATGTCCGAAAATGACTAGCCCGCGCCCTGTCTGGCGCGTAGAGTGGTGTCATGTTCCCCCGCCCTGCCGGACTTCTCCCATGACGCTCGACCCCGAGGTCTGCTACAAGGCCGTCTCCGCCCGCGACCGGCGCTTCGACGGCTGGTTCTTCGTCGGTGTCGCGTCGACCGGTATCTATTGCCGGCCGGTGTGCAATGTGCGCACGCCCCGCTTCGAGAACTGCTCGTTCTACGGCAGCGCCGCCGCTGCGGAAAAGGCCGGGTTCCGCCCCTGTCTCAAGTGCCGGCCGGAACTCGCCCCCGGCAGTGCCCGCTTCGATGCCACGCGCGAGCTCGCCGACGCCGCGGCGGCAATGATCGACGAAGGTTTTCTGAATCACGCGGACCTGCCGGCGCTCGCGGCACGCATCGGCATCACGGAGCGACATCTGCGCCGGATCTTTGCAGACGAATTCGGCGTATCGCCGGTCGAGTACGCGCAAACCCAGCGCCTGCTGCTCGCCAAGCGACTGCTCACCGACACGGCACTCCCCGTGACGGAGGTCGCGATGGCCGCAGGCTTCGGCAGCGTGCGACGCTTCAATGGCCTGTTCAAGACGCGATACGGCTTCCCGCCAGGACGCCTTCGCCAGAACGCCCGACATGCTGCCCTGCCCGACGGGGATCTCGTCTTCCAGCTCGCCTATCGCCCGCCGCTCGCGTGGCATGCCCTGCTCGATTTCCTCGGCGAGCGCGCCATCGAAGGTGTGGAGGTGCGCGAGGCGGACACATACACGCGAACCCTCGACATCGAACGTCAGGACGGCCGGATCGTTGCGGGCTGGTGCCGCGTGACCCCGCTGCCGGATCGCCACGCCCTGCAGGTGACCCTGCCACCGGCCCTGGCGGGGAGCGTGCCGCAGGTGCTGGGCAAGCTGCGTCACCTGTTCGATCTGGGCGCACGCCCGGATGTGATCGATTCGCACCTGGGCAAGCTGGCCGCCGCCACCCCGGGACTTCGCGTGCCCGGCGCCGTCGACGGGTTCGAGATCGCAATGCGGGCGATCGTCGGGCAGCAGATCACGGTCAAGGGCGCGCGCCGTCTGCTTGGCCGTCTGGCGCAGCGCTTCGGCACGCCGCTGCCCTCACCCGTGCATGGCCTGACCCATACGTTCCCGAGCGCGACGCAGATGCTTGCGGCTCCCGCGGACGCGATTGGCGAAGCCGGTATCATTCGAAGTCGAATTGCCGCGATTCACGGCGTCTCGAGGGCGATCGTGGAGGGCCGCCTGCGACTGGACCCGCTCGCACCGCTCGAGACGACCGTCGCCGCGTTGCTGGCGATCAAGGGCATCGGCCCATGGACGGCGCAGTACATTGCGATGCGTGCCCTCGGTTCGCCGGACGCGATGCCGGTGGATGATCTGGTGCTGCGCCAGGCGCTGGGCGTGGCGGACGGTCGTGGCGTGGCCGCACGCGCGGCCCGCTGGGCGCCCTGGCGTGCATACGCGGCGCTACATGTCTGGCGCGCGGCGGCACAGGGACCGGCAGGGCAACCTGTCGGGATTTTGCTGGAGGAAAGTGCATGACCCGCTATGAAACGTTCTACGACAGTCCGTTCGGTGAAATGCTGCTCGTCGCAAACGGCGAAGCGCTCACCGGCGTGTATTTCTCGCACCAGAAGGATTGGCCCGACAACCAGGACGTGCGCCGTGACGGCGACGATCTTGCCGTGCTCGCCACGGCGAAGCAGCAACTCGATGAGTACTTTCACGAAGGCCGCCGCCTGTTCGAGCTGCCGATCGCCCCGCAAGGCACCTCGTTTCAGCAGCAGGTGTGGGCCGAACTGCAACGCATTCCCTTCGGTGAAACGCGCAGCTACGGCGACCTCGCGCATGCACTGGGCGACGTCAACAAGTCGCGCGCGGTCGGCGCCGCAAACGGGCGGAATCCGATATCGATCATCGTCCCCTGCCACCGCGTGATCGGCGCGGACGGCACGCTGACAGGCTACGCCGGCGGACTGGAGCGCAAGCTGGCGCTGCTCTCGCTCGAAGGCGCCGCACTCGCGCCGGTCACCGGCACCGGCGCCCCGGCCACGCGTCGCACGCGACTGTCGGCGCCGGCCAATCTGGCCTTCGATTTCTGACGCCCGCCCCTCCCCGATCCGACGGGGACGACGCGATTCGGCGGTACGTACCATCAATCGCGTTCACGCATGCCGTACAATCGTGAGTTCATGTGTTTCTGCTTTGCACGACTATGCGCTCACGCACCGCCAAACGACTGACTCCCGACGCCGAAAAGCTGGTCGGCCACGCGCTCGCGCTGGCCGCCTCGGGAAGCCGTATCGAAGACCGCTTCTGGGAAGCCCAGCTCGATACGCTCCTCACCCGCGTATTGCGCACGGGCAACCAGCCCGCCATCGACGCCGCGCTCGACCACCTGCAGGCCAATCACAGCGAGGCCTACGGCGCGCTGGCCGACCTGATCGAATCGCAAAGCGAATCGGCCGAGCCCGAGGCCGACGGCCAGGTCTGGGACGGCCTGCTCGTCGCCGTGCCGATTCTCGCCTGGACACGCTATGCGATTCCCTCGGGCCCCGTGAAAGGCGACGCCCTGATGCCGATCCGCGCGCACCTGCATGCGCACGTGCTGGCCGAATCGGCCCGTGTGGCGATTTCGCCGTACCTCTACAGCATCGATCAGCTCCCGCGAACGCATTGCGAATCGTGGAAAGTCACGCAGCAGCTCGTGCGTGCGGCCGTCGACAACGCCGAAGTGAAGCAACCGGGCGGCGATCTGCCGGAGACCGCGCCCATTCTCGCGGATCCGCGCTTCCTTCTCGCTGCCGTCACGGTGCCCAAGGGCGCGCCGATGTTCCGCTGGCAGGAAGACGGCGCGCGTCACGCCGAGCGCGGCCAATGCCAGGAAGCCTGGTCGGCACAGGGTGGCCCGAACCTGAACGCACTCCTGCCCGGCTGCGAAATCGAATGCCTGCTGCCCGACGCCTACTATGCGAGCTGTCGCGAGGCCGACGAACGCATTCGCCCGCACACGATCCGCACAGCGCTGCGCTATCTCGAAGACGTGCTCACGCTCACGCCGCCGGAGTTGCGCGCCGTGATCGCCGGGTTCGGCGAACAGAACATCGACGAGTACCGCATCAGCTTCACGCAGCGCGGTAGCAACGACGTGATCTACGGCGTCGTATGGCCGCTGTACGGCCGCGAGAATGGGGAAGTCGAGGGCGGCGCACTCGATGAGGTCACGGACTTGCTCAAGGCGTGCGGCGTGACGGAGATTCGCAAGCATCCGGGCCGCTTCGATCCCGAGTATTGCGACGATTGCGGCGTGCCGCTGTATCCCGATCCGGTGGGCGAGGTGGTCCACGCCGAAATGCCGGAAGACGCCGAACCGAGCCGTCCGCATTTCCACTGATCGCGTCGGCGCCGACATGGTGCCGGGGACGGTGCGGCCGTGCGCTCACGGCAACGTCACCACGCAACGATGCAGTCCATGGCCGGACGCGAGGTACTTGCGCTCGAACGGCGTCATGGGCGCATCGCCGGGCGTCGGGGCCCACGTCTCGACGCTCGGGCGCACACCGCTGAGCCACTCGGTGGCCAGGGCGAATTCCTCGATGTAGAGGTGCCAGTTGCTGCGGCACTCGAGCACGCCGCCCAGCGCGATGACCGTGGGAAACACGGCGTGCGCGTGCCAGCGACGCGAGAGCTGCCCGATCTTCGGCCACGGATTCGGATAGAGAAGGTAGTGGCGTGCCGGGCGAACGCCTGCGTCGGCCAACTGCCGCCAGAAGTCGACGAGATCCGCACGCACCCACACGAAGTTCTCGGGCCACACGCCTTCCCACCAATCCTTGCCTCGCACGATGCGACTCTCCGACTGGTCGATGCCGATGACGAAGTGATCGGGAAACTGCGTTGCCAGACGTAACGTGCTTTCGCCTACGCCACAACCGGCGTCGACGATGAGCGGCGCGGCGCCGGCGGTGCGCCAGGCGTGCATCGCCGCGTCGAAAGCCGCCGCGCTGTAAGCGGCCAGCGGTTTGCGGAACACCGCTTCGCGATGACGATGCACGAGGTCCGCGAGCTTGTCGTGCGGACCGGTTTGAGCACTCTCGACAGTGCGTGAGTTTGCGAACATGCGAAAGGAATGCGGTGCGAACGCGCGAAGTTTGCGCAGGCCGGCGTGGCATCGAAGCGTGAATCAGGCCCGCATTGTAACGCGCCGTCACTTTCCCGCCCTGCCCTGTTACGTTTGCGGGCTTACCCGGCGGGCGTGAGCGGCGCTTTTTTCGGTTAAGATGGGAGCCGCCTGGCCGCTGTCTTTCAAAATGCGGCCAAGCCTCTTCGCGAGCGGCGCACGCAATCGGCTCATACGATGGACCACCGCGTGCCCGCATTGCTCTGCAATGCTCGGGTCTGTCCAGACCCGTCCGCCCCCGAGACTACGTCAAGTAATGTCGAATCGATTTTTTCAACGCGCCGTCGGCGTCGTGATGCGAGCCGTGCGCCAGGTCGCCGCTTCCGCCTCGATCGCCGTGGCCGCGCCGTTTTGCCTGTCGGCCTTCGCGGCTCCTGCACAGGCCTTCACGCTCGAGCAGCATCGTGCGCTGGTCGAGCAGTTCATCAACACGCGCCACGCCGACCCGCTGGTCGCCGACTGCGCCGCGCATGCGAGCTTCGTCGTGGCGACGCTGCCCGGGTACGAGAGCGTCGAGTACGCCGACAACGCCCTCGACGCGGACCACGCCAAAGTCGCGCCATGGTCGGGGCCATTCGACGATCGCAAACAGCGCGTCGACGTCACGCAGATGGTCGAGCTCGACGGCATCGGCAAACGCACCACCGGCCAGACGGACAACATCCACATACGTTGTGGCTACGCGGACGGCCGCATGATGGGCTTCGATTACACGTCGCCGCTGCCGCAGGTCGAGCAACCGGTCAAGCGCGCGTCACGCGGTCACACGCGCGGCAAAGCATCGCACGCCACCGCGAAGTCGGGCAAGCGGAGCGCTGCGAAGTCGTCGGGCAGCAAGTCGTCGTCGAAGTCGTCCGGCACCAAAAAGGCCACGACCAGGAAGAAGGCGCACTGATCGCACGATGCGGCGTCCGCGGACGCCGTATCGCGTTCACGGCTTACTTCTGGTCCGCCTGCATCTGCGCCCAGATCGCCGCCAGCATCGACGCACCGAGCGCCGCGCTGCGCGCGCCGTTCCAGCCTGTGTGCGTGTCGGGCCGGTTGGCGTTGTCCTTGAACGGCATCTCCAGCGTCAACGCCAGACAACCAAAGCGGTGGGCAACCCACTTCGACGCGAGCTTGAGCGACTCCGGCCCGTGCTTGCCCGGCGGATAGCCGAACTTGTCCTGGAAGTCGAGGCTGGCCGCCTTGAAACGTTCGCCGAATGCCTTCTCGCGGGCGAGCAACTCGGGCGATGCCGTCTCGACCCCATCATTGCCGGCGAGGAACACGTAGGGCAGCGCCTCGTCGCCGTGAATGTCGAAGAACATGTCGCAGCCGAGCGCCTCGATGGCTTCGCGTACCACGAAGACTTCCGGGCTGCGCACGGGATCGGGCTCGAGCCATTCGCGATTGAGGTTCGCGCCCGCCGCATTGGTACGCAGATTGCCGCGCGCCGCGCCGTCGGGATTCATGTTCGGCACGATGTGCAGCGTCGCTTCGTCCAGCACGGCCCGGGCGAGCGGGTCGCCGGCCCAGTCACCCGCGCCCAACAACCGCCGCAGCATGCCTTCCACGAACCACTCCGCCATCGTCTCCCCCGGGTGCTGACGTGCAATCACCCACACGTTGCGCTTGCCGGCACGCGGCTCGCCCACCGTGAGCAACGTCATGTCGCGGCCGTCGACGGTGCGCCCCAGCGAGCGCGTTCGGGCGAGCGGTGAATTCTGCGCCGTGCCGACCAGCGCGAGGTGGCGTTCATCCGAATAGGGTTCGAAATAGGCGAGGTAGACGCTGTCATGCGCGGGCGTGAACGCGACGGTCATGACACGCCCGTCGTACGACGTCGGCACGCGAAACCAGGTCACGCGATCGTACGATGCGACCGCACGGTAGTTCTCCCATCCGCGCGGGTATGACGTCTGCCCCGCGTTATCGAACACGATGCGGCAGGGCACACCCGCCACGCCCTGCACCCGGAAGTGAAACCACTGCGCGAACGCCGCGGCGTTGTCCTGGGGAATGCGCACGTGGATATCGTTCGCCTGCGCGGCGCTGACAACTTCGATGGCGCCGCTGTCGAACCGGCTGCTGATGTGAACGGTCATGGCTTGTCTCACTGACGCAAGGACTGGCAAAAACGAAGAGGCCCCGGCGCATTGGCTCGGGGCCCGTGGTGGTCTGGCGCTATGCCACTCGGCGGCGGAAGACCCAGAGCGCATCGTTCGACACGCTGTCGTCGAACGCGTAGCCCTCGCTGTCGAATGCCTTGAGCTGCTGCACGTCGGTCACGCCGCGCTCGATGGCGTAGCGCGCCATCAGCCCTCGTGCCCGCTTGGCGTAGAAACTGATGATCTTGTACTTGCCGCTCTTCCAGTCTTCGAACACCGGCGTGATCACGGGCGCCGCCACCAGACGTCGCTTGATGACCCGGAAATACTCCTCGGACGCCAGATTCACGAGCACGCGACGCGGCTCGGCATGCTCGGCAAGCGACGCATTGATCGTATGCGTCACGCGCTCGCCCCAGAACGCATACAAGTCACGCCCGCGCTTGTTGGCAAAACGCGTGCCCATCTCCAGACGATACGGTTGCAGCAGGTCGAGCGGCCGCAGTACGCCATACAGGCCGGAGAGAATGCGCAGATGCTTCTGTGCGAAGTCGAGTTGCGTTGCGCTCAGGCTGCGCGCGGCGAGCCCTTCGTAGACGTCGCCGTTGAAAGCGAGCACGGCTTGCTTGGCGTTGGTGGTGTCGAAGCGCGGGGACCACTCGGCATACCGGTTGGCGTTGAGGACGGCCAGTTGATCGGAGATGCTCATGAGCGAGCCGACTTGCGCCGGGCTCAGTTCGCGCAGGCCCTCGATCAATTCGGCCGCGTCGTCAACGAACTGCGGCACGGTGTGCGTGCTCACGTGCGGCGGCGTTTCGTAGTCGAGCGATTTGGCCGGCGAAAGAACAATTATCATATTGGGTGCAGCGTTCCTGCAAAAACGAGAAACCGACATTCTATCCAATGCTTCAAAACGCTGTTGCCACGCCCGCCGACCGGGCCTTCGCCGAGCATCTCGACACCCTGGCCACACCGCCGCGCGTGGTGCTCGACACCAATGTCTGGATCGACCTGCTGGTTTTCGACGACCCCGTCGCCCGGCCGGTGCGCGACGCGCTCGTGGAGCGCCGCCTCACGGCACTCATGGCGCCGCGCTGCCGCGACGAACTCGCCGTGGTGCTGACCTACCCGCAATTCGCCTCGCGCGAAATCGACAACGCGGCGGCACTCGCCTGGGTCGACGCCCACACGCACCGTATCGTGGTGCCGGACGACGCTGCCCCGCCCGCGTCCCTGCCCCTGTGCCGTGACCGCGACGACCAGAAGTTCCTCGAAGCCGCGCGCGACGGCCATGCGCATTGGCTCGTCAGCAAGGACAAGGCCGTGCTTAAACTCCGGAGCCGCGTGGCACGCGAGTTCGGCTTTCGTATCGTGACGGCCAGCGCCTTCACGTCGCTGCTGGCCATCGGCAGGTAGTGCGTCGAAGCGGGGCCGAAGCAGGGGCCGAAGCGAGGCCGAAGCGTTAGAATGACGTCCTGATCACTGCTTCGTCCCACCGCATAAATGAACGCGCCTCACACTGCCTCGCCCTCGCCGACGCTGGTCGCACCGCCGCTCACGTCGCGCCTGCCGAATGTCGGCACCACCATTTTCACCGTGATGTCGGCGCTCGCCGCCGAGAAGCAGGCCGTGAACCTCGGCCAGGGCTTCCCCGACTTCTCGTGCGACCCGAATATCGTCGACGCCGTCTCGCGCGCCATGCGCGAAGACCACAACCAGTACCCGCCGATGGCCGGCGTTCCGGCGCTGCGTCAGGCGATTGCGGACAAAATCGGCCGGCTTTACGGACAGGCGTACGACTGGAACACGGAAATCACGGTGACGGCCGGCGCCACGCAGGCACTGCTCACGGCGATTCTCGCCACGGTGCATCCGGGCGACGAAGTGATCGTGTTCGAACCGACGTACGACAGCTACGTGCCTTCGATCGAGCTGGCCGGTGGCAAGCCGGTTTACATCACGCTCGAGGCGCCCGACTTCCGGATTCCGTTCGACAAGCTGGCTGCCGCGATCACGCCGCGCACGCGCCTCATTCTGTTCAACACGCCGCACAATCCGAGCGGCACGGTGTGGCATGAAAAGGATCTGGCGAAGCTTGCCGAGATCGTGGCCGGCACCGACATCCTGCTGATCTCGGACGAGGTCTATGAACACATGGTGTACGACGGCAAGCGCCACGAGAGCGTGGCGCGCCATCCGGAGCTCGCGCGCCGCAGTTTCATCGTGTCGAGCTTCGGCAAGACGTATCACGTAACGGGCTGGAAGGTCGGTTTCGTGGCCGCTCCGGCGGCGTTGTCGGCTGAGTTCCGCAAGGTGCATCAGTTCAACGTGTTCACCGTGAACACGCCGATGCAGGTCGGACTCGCGGACTACATGCGCGACCCGACGCCGTATCTGTCGCTCCCGGCCTTTTATCAGCGCAAGCGCGACCTGTTCCGCGAAGGGCTCGCCGCCACGCGTTTCAAACTGCTGCCGTGCGAAGGCACCTACTTCCAATGCGTGGATTACAGCGCGATCAGCGATATGAGCGAGGCCGACTTCGCGCTTTGGCTAACGGGCGAGATCGGTGTGGCCGCCATTCCGGTGTCGGCGTTCTATCATTCACCGCACGAATCCGGCGTGGTGCGCTTCTGCTTCGCCAAGCAGGACGCCACGCTTCGCGAAGCGCTCGCGCGACTCGCGAAGATCTGAGCGGCGCGCGGCATCGCGCCGCCCCCGCTCGACCTCCGTTCTCCGTGCTCCGTTCTCCGTTCGCCGTTCGCCGGTCGATAGCCGGCCGGCAAATGGAGCGCCGGCACGCGGGTTGGCCGCCTCACTTCAGTGCAGGGAAGTCCACCGTGGTGTCGTTGACGCGATTGAATACGTTCGTGAACGTGATGATCGCAATGGCCAGTGCAACGTCGACGACCGCCTCGTCCCCAAAACCCGCTGCCTGGAATGCCTCGAACTCCTGCGGCGCAATCGTTCCCCGGCTTTCCTGGAGCACACGGACGAATCTCACCAGGGCATCCCGGCGCACATCTCCCGTCGGCGTCAATGCCTGGATCGCACGAACGCCGTCGACCGGAATTCCGGAGGCCTTGGCGGCAAGGCTGTGTGCCGCCACGCAATAGTCGCAGCCGGCCACGGCGCTCACCACCAGCTTGACGATTTCGCGTTCCTGCGCCGACAGCGTTCCATGCGAGAGAACCGCATCGGCGGAGAGCATGGCCTGGAGCGCGGGTGTGTTCAGGGCGCCGATGGCGGCGTAGGCGTTTGGCACCATGCCAATGGCCTTGCGGATCGCGGCAAAAACGTCGGCAGTGTTGCCCGCGGCAACGGTTGCGGCGGGCGTCTGGATACGTGAAGTCATTACGGGTTTTCCTTTCGAGAGAGTCCGCGCGGGCGAAAGCGTCGCCTTGCGAGGACGTTGAAAATCAGCGGTGCTCAACCATCCAGTCCGGTCGTTGCGTTCCGATGGAGGGACTTCGCGGCTTGGGGCCATGTCCCGAGTCGGGCGTTCAGGCCCAGGGCAATGGCTTCGGCAAGTGCCGCGACGAGACCGATGCCCCAGAGGGCGCCGGTGCCCAATACGAGCGCGCCCAGGGCGCTGCCAATCGAGAAGCCGAAGTACATGGTCGACGTGTTGAGCGCCAGGGCGACGGTTGCCTGCCCCGGGGCACCGGCGCCGATCAGGCGCGACATCTGAGCCGGAAAGAACGACCAGACAGTGAAGCCCCATGACGCGACAGCAACGAGTACCGGCACAAAGGCAATCCGCGCAGGCAACCCGGACGCGGCGGCCAGTGCCAGGAACGAAAGAGCGAGCAGCACCAGCGAAGCGCGCACCACGCGTTCGGCACCGAACCGGTCATTGAACACGCCTCCGGTCATCACACCGGCGGCCGCCGCCAGCCCCCAAAGCGAGACCGTCGCGGTCACCGCATTCGGATCGAAGTCGAGAACGGCCGCCAGGTATTCGGCGATGTACGGATATACGGCAAACGCGCCGATGGCCCAGAAAAGGCTGACGGCCAGGAGGCGCTGAATGGCTCGTTGGCGTGTCACCGACACGCGCTCGCGCAGGCTCGCCACCACGACGCCCTGCCCCGCCTCGCGTGCGATGCCCGCCGCGATTCCCACGATTGCGATGGCGCTCATCGCGCCGACCAGCCCGAACGTCGCCCGCCAACCGAATGCGTGGCCGATCACACCGCCCAGTGGCAGTCCCAGCGCAATGGCCAGTGTCTGCCCCGCGCTAACGATGGCCAGAGCCCGGCCACGCATGCCGGGAGCCACGATGACGCCGGCCAGCCCGTTGGCCGCCGGCACATAGAGGCCCGCGGCAACGGCCATCAGCACGCGAGCGCCGAGCAGTACGGCGAACGAGGACGACAGCGCCGCGGCGGCATTACCGATGGCGAAGAGCGACATGGCCAGCAGCAGCACCCGCTTGCGCGCCATCCGGCCGGTGGCCACGGTGGCGACCGGAGAGGACAGCGCCAGCACCAGCGTGAATACGACAACCAGCAACGCTACCCTCGGGACCGGCATGGCGAAATCGCGCGCCATGACCGGCAGCAATGGCGCGATCATGAAACCTTCCGTGCCGATGGCGAAGGTGCCAAGGGCCAGAAAGCCGGCGGGAAGCAGGTTGGCACGGGTATTCAGGGCAAGCGACGCGGCCATGGCGCGGGTCTCCGAGGGAAGCGGGCCCGCTCGGCAGCAGGCCCGTGTGATTGCGTGGTCGTGTCAGACCGGGATCGGGTTGGCGGCGATCTCGGCGTTGAAGCCGTCGACCAGGGCGTGCTCGCCCAGGCCGGGGTTGTCGCGCAACGCGCGAACCGCCTCGACGAAGACCTCCGGCGCATCGGTCGCCAGGCCCTTCATGGTCTCGGCGATGAAGGCGTCGAGCGGCATGGCGCGCGGATCGCCGCTCTTCTTGATCAGGTCGGTGTCCACCCACGGCGGCGCGATTTCCTGCACGGACACGCTGGTGTCTTTGAGCATGAAGCGCTGCGACAGCGCGTAGGAATGGAGCGCCGCCTTCGAGGCCGAATACACGGCATTGGTGGCGATCGGCACGTACGCGAGGATCGAGGTGTTGTGGATGATGGTGGCGCGCGGCTGTGCCTTGAGGTGTTCGACCAGCGCCGAGGTCAGGCGGATGGGGCCCAGCAGGTTGGTATCCAGAATGCGCCGCGAGACAGCGTCGTCGATCCGGCCGGATGCGTCGTCGAACGGCATGATGCCGGCGTTGTTGATGAGTACGTTCAGTGTCGGGTAGTCGCGGATCAGTTGCGCGGCCACGCGGTCGATGTCGGCTGCATCCGAGATGTCGAGCGCCACGCCGTCAATGCCGGGATGGGCGGCGGCGACTTCGTCGAGCAAGGCCTGACGGCGGCCGGCAATGATCACTTTATTGCCCAGCGCGTGGAACTGCTCTGCGAGCGCGCGGCCGATGCCGGAGGTGCCACCTGTGATGAAAATCGTGTTGCCGGTCGTTTGCATGATTGTCTTCCTTGTCGTGCGCCGCACCGGCGCTGTTTGTCGATGGATGCACTATGCGCGCTCGGCAGGAAGTCTCAAATGACATATAAACGTCGATAACGGACATCCCCGTCATCAGGCGGCATGCACGCAAAAAAGCCCGGGGAGCAACCGGGCCGACAAGGACGTTTCGAACGATCGCGAATACCGCGGGACGATGACCGGATCACGCCGGAGCGCGACGGGCATCGCGGCTTCCCGGATCGAGGCGGAAAGGGATGTCACACGTTGGGTGGCGATGCGGGCGGGCGCACCGTGCACCGGTCGGCCCGAATGACATCGTTCCGGCGTATCAGGTCACGCCGCTTCGTCACCGTCCATCAGCTTCAGGTGACGTTTGAGGCTCGCGGGCGGCTGTCCGTAGTTGCGCAAAAAGGCACGTCGCATGCGATCCCGATCCGTGAAACCGGTATCGCGGGCAACGACATCCAGCGGATGACGGCCATGCTCGAGCATTACGCGCGCGGCCTCCAGACGCAGCATCTCCACCGCCTTGGCGGGGGATTGCCCGGTTTCCTCCCGAAACACCCGGCTGAACTGACGCGGGGACAGACTGGCGGCGTCGGCCAGTTCCTCGACGGAGAGCGCATTGCGCAGGTTCTCGCGCGCATACGTCAGGGCCCGTCGGACCCGATCCGAGCGTGGTTCCAGTTCCAACATCGCCGAGAACTGGGATTGGCCGCCCGGCCGGCGGTGGTACACGACCAGCTTTCGCGCGATGGCGCGCGACAGCGCCGGGCCATGGTCGTCTTCGAGCAGGGCCAGCGTGAGGTCGATGGCCGAGGACATGCCGGCCGACGTCCAGATGTTGCCATCGCGGACGAAGATGCGGTCCTCGTCAACGCGCACTTTTGGAAAGCGCGCCTGCAGCGTGCGCGCATGTGCCCAGTGCGTGGTGGCTGCGCGGCCGTCGAGCAGGCCCGCCTGGGCCAGGACGAAGGCGCCGGTGCACACCCCCGCTACCCGGCGTGCCTCGTCACCCGCTCGGGCGACGTAATCGTTCAGCCCCGGCGAGACTTCCTGGGGCAGCAGTTCCCCTGCCACCATAAGCGTATCGGGCATGACCCCGATGGGCACCGTTTCGATCCCCGCGTTCATCGACGAGCGGATCGTACCGCCGCGCTCGGACAATATCGTCAGACGATAGCCCTGCGCCCCCAATTCGGCGTTGGCGAATTCAAAGGCCGTCAACGCGGCCAGCCCCATGAGTTGAAAGCCATCTTCGAGAATCAGGCCGACCTGTCGCATCGCGTTCCCTTCCTGAAATGCCGGATCAGCCCCATCCTGCCACCGAAGTGCTCGGCTGTGTGGCGCGTTGGCCGCCAATGGCCGGAAATGCCGCCTTCGTGTCTGCAATCTGCGCAGCCGACGCATGAACCGATGGCGGCCCGTGTCCTTTGGCGACCCACGCCCCGACGACGTTACTTCGCCGCCTTCTCCTTCTGCGCTTGCTGATATGCCTTCTGCTCCGCGCGCATGCGCTGGAACGACTCACGTTCGGCCATCAGCTTGGCGTAAGCCTTCCAGTCGATGCCGACGGCCTGCAGGAAGTCTTCGCCGTACACCGCTTGCGTCGCCATGCCGAGAATCGGCAAATGGATGGCCGCCGCAATGTCCACCATCGTGAAGGTGTCGCCCGCCACATAGGGTGCGAACTTCGCCAGACGCTTGAAGGCCGCGATATTGCGGCGCAGCAGCTTTTCCGTGCGCGAGCGCGTGCCCTCCGACACCGTGCCGCCGAAGAACGCCTGCGTGTACACCTCGCGCACGACCAACTCCAGATGCAGTTCCAGCATCGTCAGTAATTCGAGCTCCTTGGCCTGACGCCACGGATCGGCCGAAAACAAGGCCGGCGACGGATGCGCGGCGTCCAGGTAATCGCAGATCACCTGCGATTCCGCCAGATAGCCATGCTCGGTTTGCAGATACGGCACCTTGCCAAGCGGCGAGCATTGCAGCAGCGGCTCTTCCTGGCTCGGAATGGACTCCGACTCCTCAAAGGACAGGCCCTTCTCGTACAGCACAACCTTGACCTTGTTGTAATAGTTGCTGATAGGAAATCCGTACAGCTTCAACATGATGTCTCCCATGCGGCACGGCCGGCGTCATCGGCGTCGAGGCGCCGTGCGACGTGCGCAATGTTCATGATGCGTCCCAGATGCACTGCCGCCCTCAGGGCGACGGCTCGTTAGCGGCCGGGCTCGACCGGCGGCCAACCGAAGTGTAACGGCATTGCGGGACCCTTCGTGAAACACCGGCGTGACGGCGTGTCCCGAAATCCGGCGGCACCGCCCGCGGAGCGATCGGTTTCGCCATCTTGCAGGCTGACCGCGCAGCGGAACAAGCGCTGGCAGCGTGCGCCAGATCGGCGACAATAGCGGCAACGCATCAGGCGCATCGGTTTGCATTGCTCGCGAACTCGGCAGGAAATTCATTTCCCGACCGACCGGTCGGACGATAGAATGGCGAGTCACGTTCGCGCGGCGTCCCCCACGACGTCGTTGCGGCGCCGGTCCAACGGCGCAACCGTACCTGCATGACGATTTCGATCGACGACAATCGACACCAACCTCGAGACACTCCGAATGACTGCATCCTCCGCATCCCCCTCCTCCGGCACGACCATCGACGTATTGGGCATCGTCGGCGCGGGCGCCATGGGCCGGGGCATCGCCCAGATCGCCGCGCAGGCCGGACTGCGCGTCAAGCTCTACGACACCAACGCGAAGGCCGTGCAGGCCGCGCTGGACGCGCTGCGCGACACGCTCGACAAGCTTGCCGCGAAGGGCAAGATCGAGGCATCGAGCGTCGAGGCGACGATGGGGCGTTTGCAGGCCTGCGGCGCGCTCGAGGATCTCGCCGACTGCCAGCTCGTGGTCGAGGCCATCATCGAGAAGCTCGAGATCAAGCGCGATCTGTTTCGCTCGCTCGAAGGCATCGTGGCGCCCGATGCGATCCTCGCATCGAACACGTCGTCGCTCTCGATCACGGCCATTGCCGCGGCCTGCGAGCGCCCGGAGCGCGTGGCCGGCTACCACTTCTTCAATCCGGTCCCGCTCATGAAGGTCGTCGAGGTCATCGACGGGCTGCGCACCGCGCCCGAGGTCGGCGACGCCCTGCTCTCGCTGGGTCGTCGAATGGGCCACACCGCCGTGCGCTGCAAGGACATGCCGGGCTTCATCGTCAATCACGCCGGCCGCGGCATGAACACCGAAGGCCTGCGCGTGGCCAGCGAGGGCATTGCTAGCTTCGCGGACATCGACCGTATCCTGCGCGAGCAGGCCGGCTTCCGTCTCGGCACGTTCGAGCTGCTCGACCTCACGGCGCTCGACGTCTCGCACCCGGTGATGGAATCCATCTATCACCAGTTTTACGAAGAGGCGCGCTTCCGCCCGTCGCCGATCACGGCAGTGCGTTTCGCCGGTGGCCTGCTCGGACGCAAGGTCGGTGAAGGCTTCTACCGCTACGTCGACGGCAAACAGCAGGTGCCGCCCGAGGCCAGCGCACCGAAAACACTGCCCGCGAGTGTGTGGGTGAGCCGGGCCGATTCGCGCGGCTTCGCGGCCGTGGTGGAGTTGCTCGGTGCCACGGGCGTGACCATCGAAGCCGGCGACAAGCCGTCGGACTCGGCGTTGATCGTCGTCACCCCCCTCGGCCTCGACGCGACGACATGCGCGGTCGAGCAGGGCCTCGACGCCACGCGCACTGTAGCTGTCGACACCCTGCTGCCGCTCGCGGGCGCCAAGCGTCACACGCTGATGACCACGCCCGTGACCACGGTCGACGCGCGCGACGCGGCGCACGCGCTGTTCGCGCATGATGGCACGCCGGTGACCGTGATTCGCGACTCGGCCGGATTCGTCGCCCAACGGGTGATCGCCACGATCGTCAACATCGGTGCGGACATCGCGCAGCAGCGCATTGCCTCGCCGGGCGACATCGACCGGGCCGTGACGCTGGGCCTGGGCTACGCCAAGGGACCGCTCGCGCTGGGCGACGCCGTGGGCGCGCGCCAGTTGCTCACGGTGCTGCGCAATCTGCAATCGTTCTACGGCGACCCGCGCTATCGTCCGTCGCCGTGGCTCACGCGCCGCGCGCAACTCGGCGTGTCGCTGCTCACCGAAGAACAGTGATCCGGAGAATCGCCCCATGAGCGCCGAACTGCTTGCCGAACGCATCGACCATACGCTGGTGCTGACGCTGTCCAACCCCGGAGCGCGCAACGCGCTGCATCCGGACATGTACGCTGCGGGCGTCGAGGCGCTGGCCACGGCCGAGCGCGATTCGTCGATCCGTGCGGTGGTGATCACCGGCGCCGACAACCTCTTCTGCGCCGGTGGCAACCTCAACCGTCTGCTCGAAAATCGGCAGAAAGACCCGTCCGTGCAGGCCGCGAGCATCGACGCGCTGGCCGAGTGGATCGAAGCGCTGCGCGCCTGTCCGAAGCCGGTCATCGCCGCCGTCGAAGGTGCCGCCGCGGGCGCGGGCTTCTCGCTCGCCCTTGCCTGCGATCTGCTCGTGGCGGCCGACAACGCCAAGTTCGTGATGGCGTATGTCAAGGTCGGCCTCACCCCGGACGGCGGCGGCTCGTGGTTCCTCTCGCAAGCCCTGCCGCGGGCGCTGGCCACCGAGATCCTGCTCGAGGGCAAGCCGGTGGCTGCGTCGCGTCTGGCGGCCGCGGGTGTGGTCAACCGCGTGGTCGCGCCGGGTCAGGCACGCGCCGAAGCCCTGAACTGGGCTACCGATCTCGCGCAGCTCTCGCCGAACGCCGTAGGCCGTATCAAGTCGCTCATCGAGAGCGGTGCCAGCGACTCCCTCACCTCGCAACTCGGCGCCGAGCGCGACAACTTCGTCGCATCGCTGCACCATGCCGACGGTCTGGAAGGCATCAGTGCCTTCCTCGAGAAACGTCCGGCAAAATACACCTGATCGCGCGAACGACGACGGCGCGGGCGGCACGAACGCCCCGTGCTCCCCACGCCGTCGTCCCACGCGCGGCCGCCACCCCGGGGTGGCGGACACCGGTATCCCTCATACCCCGTTCAGGAGATTGACCGCATGAGCGCTCTCGGCCACCCCGGCACCGCCGCCGGCCCGCTGACTTTCACTCCGCCCGCGCGTCGCCGCATCTATCTGATGCGCCACGGCGACGTGACCTATTTCGACGACAGCGGCAAGCCCGTCGACGCCGACACCGTCCCCCTGAACGCCCTTGGCCGTGAGCAGGCAAGCGCCGCCGGCCGTGCCTTCGCCGCCGAGAATATCCGTTTCGACCGCGTGATCGTGAGCGGCCTGCCGCGCACGCGCGAGACCGCCGAGCGCGTGCTGGCCGAGACGGGGCAGCGGATCGATATCGAGACGTGGACCTGCTGGCAGGAAATTCGCGCGGGCAGTCTTGCCGACGTGCCGCCGGCCGAGTTGGCGCAGGCGTTCCTGAGCGCCTTCGACGGACTCGTGCCCGAAGAGACCCGCTTCATGAACGGCGAGTCGGTGAGAGAGCTGCTCGATCGCGTGGTGCCGCCCCTGGCGGAGTTGCGTGCCGACCCATCGTGGGACACCGTGCTGCTGGTGCTGCATGGCGGCGTGAACCGTGCGATTCTCTCGCATGCGATGCATCCGCACGGACGGCTATTCCTGGGGCAGCTCGCCCAGACGCCCGCGTGCATCAACGCCCTCGACGTGGGCGACAAGCCACAGGACTGGGTGGTACGGTTGATGAACTTCGCGCCGCCGCAGCCGCTGCATCGCGACAACCGGCTCACCGTCATGGAGAAGATCTTCGCGTCGTTCCTGCGCACACGTCGGCGAGACTGAGCGCGGCCGAACGCGGCGCATCTCGCCGGGTAGTCGTCGAGTTACCGAATCGTAGCAATCGTCCCGATCCACGTTGCACCGGAAATGCAGGAGACAGCATGGCCGAGGAGCTTCCACAGGACTTTTCCGCATTCGCAGGCGAGCGCGCGCTGGGTTCGCGCGTGCCTTTCGACGCCGCCGCGCTGGAGCGCTGGCTCATTGCGAACGTCGACGGCTTCGCCGGGCCGCTCGCGATCACGCAATTCAATGGCGGCCAATCGAATCCCACCTACCGCCTGAGAACCCCCGGCGCGGCGTACGTGCTGCGCACCAAGCCCGCGCCGGCGGCCAGACTGCTGCCGTCCGCGCACGCCATCGAGCGCGAGTATCGCGTGATGGATGCGCTCGCCGGCACCGATGTGCCGGTAGCGCGCATGCGCGGTCTGTGCGAGGACGAAGGCGTGATCGGTCTCGCGTTCTACGTGATGGACTTCGTCGAGGGGCGTGTCCTGTGGGATCCGGCCCTGCCCGGCATGACGGCGGCCGAACGCGGCGCCATCTACGACGAAATGAACCGGGTGATCTCGGCGCTGCACCGCGTGGACTACCGGGCGATCGGCCTCGAATCGTACGGCAAGCCCGGCGACTATATCGCCCGCCAGATCGCGCGATGGAGCAAGCAATACCGCGCGTCGGAGACCGAGACCATCGATGCCATGGATCGCCTGATCGCGTGGCTGCCCGAGCATTTGCCCACCGACGCACCCGAGCGCACCACCATCGTGCACGGCGACTTCCGGCTGGACAATCTCATCTTCCATCCCAGCGAGCCGCGCGTGCTTGCCGTGCTCGACTGGGAACTGTCGACGCTGGGCGACCCGCTCGCCGACTTCAGCTACCACTGCATGGCCTGGCATGTCAGTCCGGGCGTGTTTCGCGGCATTGCCGGTCTGGATCGGGAGACGCTGGGCATTCCCGACGAATCCGACTATGTGAGGCGTTACAGCGAACGCACGGGGATCGCGCGACCGTCGCAATGGAACTTCTACCTCGCGTACAACATGTTCCGCATCGCGGCGATCCTGCAAGGCATCATGAAGCGCGTGAGCGACGGTACCGCCGCGAGTCAACAAGCGCTGGACGCCGGCCGACGCGCCCGCCCGATGGCCGAACTCGCCTGGCAGTACGCCCAGCGCAGCGATGCGCAACGTGCGTGAAGGCGCACCGCGGCCTCGCACGCTTCGTGGCCGCTCGATGCCCGCACCGACCTTGATTTGCAAAGACTTCGCATGCCCTTCGCACCCGTAGTCCGCCACTGACCGGAGACGTCATGGATTTCAGCTACAGCCCCAAAGTCGACGCGTTGCGCGCGCGTCTGAGCGCGTTCTTCGATGAACACATCTTTCCGAACGAGCGCCGCTATCTCGAGGAAATCGACATCGCGCGGCGTCAGGGCGACGCCTGGCAACCGTCGCAGGTCATCGAACGCCTCAAGCCGCTGGCACGGAAGGCGGGCCTCTGGAATCTCTTCCTGCCCGACTCCGCGCGCGGCGCCGGCCTGACGAACGTCGAATACGCGCCACTGTGCGAGATCATGGGACAGGTGCCGTGGGCGCCCGAGGTGTTCAATTGCAATGCGCCCGACACCGGCAACATGGAAACGCTGGAGCGCTACGCCACGGACGCCCAGAAGGCGCAATGGCTGGCGCCACTGCTGCGCGGCGAGATCCGGTCCGCGTTTCTCATGACCGAGCCGGACGTGGCATCGTCCGATGCCACCAATGTGCAATGCCGGATTCGTCGCGACGGCGACGACTATGTCATCAACGGACGCAAGTGGTGGTCGACCGGTGCGGGCGACCCGCGCTGCGCGCTTTATATCGTGATGGGCAAGACCGACCCGGACGCGCCGAAACATGCGCAGCAGTCGATGATTCTGGTGCCGGCGGATGCGAAGGGTGTCTCGCGCGTGCGTCCGCTCACCGTGTTCGGTTACGACGACGCGCCGCACGGCCACATGGAAATCGTGCTCGACGACGTTCGCGTCCCGGCCAGCAGCATCCTGCTCGGCGAGGGCCGTGGCTTCGAGATCGCGCAAGGCCGCCTCGGGCCGGGACGCATCCACCATTGCATGCGACTCATCGGCCTGGCCGAGCGCGCCTTGTCCCTCATGTGCCAACGCACGCTCTCCCGGGTGGCGTTCGGCAAGCCGATCGCCGCGCAGGGCGTCACACGCGAGCGCATTGCCGAGGCGCGCTGCCTGATCGAGCAGGCGCGTCTGCTCACGCTCAAGGCGGCGTACATGATGGATACCGTAGGCAACAAGGCGGCGCGCGCCGAGATCGCCATGATCAAGGTCGTGGCGCCCAACATGGCGTGCCAGGTGCTCGACTGGGCGATGCAGGCGCACGGAGCGGCTGGGCTGTCGGGTGATTTTCCGCTCGCGTACGCCTACGCGAGCGCACGCACGCTGCGCTTTGCCGATGGCCCCGACGAGGTGCATCGCAACGCCATCGCCAAGCTGGAACTGGCACGCCACATGGCGGCCGACGACGACGCTTCGGCGGGCGTGGCACGAGGCTGACCCCGCGTCCGGCAGGGAAAAACGTTCTGTGGTGTAATTTCCGGGCAGTTTTCCCGAGGGCGCCTGACGCGCGCCCTCGTCCTGTTTCGTCATCCGTGTCGTCACCGTGCCGGGCGCCTGGCGGGATCGTCGCAGCGCTGGCCGGGCAGACGGTCGTCCGCCCGCGTGGCGGCGCCCCAGACGGCCCCACGAGGAGTCGCAATTGATTCAGGTCTATTCCTGGGCCACGCCGAACGGCCACAAGGTCCACATCATGCTCGAGGAGTGCGGCTTGCCGTACCACGCCCATGCCGTCGATATCGGCGCGGGCGACCAGTTCAAGGAAGAATTTCTCGCCATCTCCCCGAACAACAAGATCCCAGCCATCGTCGACGAGGACGGTCCCGACGGCAAGCCCATTTCCCTCTTCGAATCCGGGGCTATCCTGCTCTATCTGGCAGGCAAGACCGGACGATTCCTTCCCGAGGACGTGCGCGGCAAGTACGAGACGCTGGAATGGCTGATGTTCCAGATGGGCGGCGTGGGGCCGATGCTTGGCCAGGCGCACCATTTCCGCATCTACGCTCCCGAGAAGATCGACTACGCGATCAAGCGCTACACGAACGAGGCGCGCCGGCTTTATGGCGTGCTGAACAAGCGTCTCAGTCAACACCCCTACGTGGCGGGCGACATGTACACCATCGCGGACATCGCGATCTGGCCGTGGCTGCGCTCCTGGAAAAATCAGGGCGTGGAGTTGTCCGATTATCCCAATGTGCAGAAATGGTTCGAGGCGATCGAAGCGCGCCCGGCGGTGCAGCGCGGTGTGAAAGTGCTCGCCGACGCCCGCAAGCCGCTGCAGGACGAAAAGGCCCGTGAAATCCTGTTCGGCGCCACGCAGTACGCGCGACGCTGAGTGTTATGTGCCGCCGACGATCGGGCGATGTCGGGCCTGCCGCAGGGCAATGTCAGGGGCAGGCCGACGCCGGAGCAACGATCCGCCCGGGATCCCTGCGCCAAGGGGGGAAGATCGCCGGACGATCCGCGGCCGGTACGCCGGCACGCCGGCGATTGGCCGCTGCGGCGCTGCAGCACATGGCAGGGTTTACACTTCGAAACAAAGTGCGGTTTCGTCCGGGCGCGGGCGGTGCTAATCTAGGCGCTGTCCACACGGTGCGTACGCCCTACGGACAAGGGTGAAGCCGGCGCGCCGGTGCCAATTGCCTCGGACCGGCTCGATTCTGGATGCATCGGCAACGCCCGGCGCCGGCCATACACCGCCGGCCCTCAGCCGTTCGCAGTTCCTCGCCGCTGGCTTTTGGAAGATCCGGGAGATCCACATATGTCAGGCAAGTTCGAACTCAAGCGCAGCCCCAACGGGGAATTCCACTTTCATCTGCTGGCCGACAGCGGGCAGATCATTCTCTCCTCCGAGACCTACAAGGCGCGCGCGTCGGCGCAAAACGGCATCGAGTCCGTGCGCAAGAACGCCGTCGACGACCACCGGTTCGAGCGCAAGACGTCGACGTCCGGCCGACCGTATTTCGTGCTCAAGGCCCGCAACGGCGAGATCATCGGCCAGAGCCAGATGTTCTCGACCGCCGATCAGATGGAAGATGGCATCTCGCAAGTCAAACGCGATGCGCCGGCGGCGTCGGTGAGCGATTTGTCGCATACCTGATCGTTGTGATCCTGTCGCATTGGCGCGGCGCGGTTCGACTTCCCGCGATCGGTAATATGCACGGTCTGAACGTGACCGCGCACTACGGCTCAACGTGAGCAAATGCGCCGCCTGGCAGCCCTCGCGATTGTCTGCCTTTTGCCCGATTCGTCCCCTTCCTTGAGCGCGAATTCCCGACACGCCTGAAGCGGCGTGCCGGCCGTCGTCACTCGCGGACAAGCGATATCTGGTAGTCCTTGCCGGGGGGGCGCCACCAACATGGCGCGGACCACGTTCGTGCCTCGTCGCCATTGCGCGAACGCCCGATCCCCTCTCGCCAAAGTCGACATCGCATGCCTCGTCTCAATGCCTGCCCGACAGTCGTGCCACTCCCGGTGGCAAGTGACCGCTCTCGCGATCTCGCGCTCCCCGGATCGACGGTGGCGGCGCATCCGGCTGATGAGGTCAATGGGACTGACATCCTCCGGTCGCTCTACATCACGACGCCGCACACCGAAGTGCTGCGCTGGAAGTCAGCGCTGGAGGATGTCTATCGCGCACACGCCGGCATTCGCACCAGCCTGCCACTGTTGCTGAGCGATGCGCCCATGGACGACATCGCACAATTTCTCGAGGGGGATATCGATCAACTCGTCGACGCGCTCAACACGTTCCCCGAGCTGTCTCACGACATTGCCGCTTCATGGGAACGGGCGTTGGCCGCGCGCCGTCCCTATGAGACGCTGGAAGAAATCGCGAGGCGAGTGACGTCGACGCGCAATCTTCGCAGCATTCAACGCTCCTTCGAACGAGCAGCGACGCGCGGGATCTCCTCCGACACGCACGACGTCGAGGCGCCCGGCGACCGTTGGGTGCATCGCGTGCGCGACGCCTTTCGCTGGTGCCTCCTTGCGGGCAGCGGCCACGATCCCCGCTGTGACGGGCATGATCTTGCGCCGTGGGCACATCCCCTCGCGCAAACTTTCAGCGCGGGGCCTCCCCTGCTTCGCCTGGAACGGCATGGCGCGGTGGGCACCCTTACCGGACTGCTTTACGCTTACGCGGGCGTGACGCAGATCGTGAGGGAGATCGGTTGCGCCGAACCGCTGCACGTGTGTCAGTCGCGACAATTCGCACGAGACCTTCGCTTCGCCGACGCCTTCGCAATGGAGCAACAAAGATGGCGCGTCGACCGCGCCGTTCCTCGCTCACACGCCAAGGACGCCCGCGCCGCAAGCGACACCGCGTCCGGCCCGTCTTCTCCGGAGTCATCGGGCGCCACGGGCGCCATGGCGTTGCGCGAGGTCATCGGCAATGCCGTGGACGCGTGTCTGGCTACGCTCGCCGATGCTGCCGGTCAGATCGGGCAACAGGCACTCGCCTACGATCCCCTGCGGTTCCCCGCCGCTGACGCGATCGCACCAGCCTCGCCCACCTTGTCCGATGCCCGCTCGTCCGAAGCGACTGCCGCGCATCGCATACGGCATGCATCCCATCATCACCCTTCATCGCGCACTGGCGGGACCTGGAGCGCCCCGTGGGAAGCATCGGAAGCCGTTCAACGCATCACCGCGCTCGCAGAAACCCAGACCGAGCGTGACGACGCGCGCAGGCGGGTCTCGGAGACGCTCGCGCCCATGCTGAACCTGCGGAAGTTGCTCCACGAGGGACTGGTACAGCGCCTGGCACCGGGCAAGACACCGTTCGATCCCGACGCGTTGTATCTCAACCGGTTCCGGTATTTCGTTCGCCCAATACACCTGCACCTGCCCGCAGGCACCTTCGCACGCCGGGGACTGCTTGACTCGATCACGCTGTCGGAAGCCGCGTCCCGATTCTTCGCCGGGAGCGATCGGGTGCACGACACGACGCTGGCGTATGGGATCTATACACGCAATGTCACCGACCACCCGTATGCCCTGCCCTCCGACGAGTTCGCCGACCTGTCCGTGGACGGCTTCGTCGCGGCCATCGGCCTGAGCCGGGCGCGCTGGGAGGCAAACCTTGGGGCGATGGCAACGTCAAGCATCGATGCGGCCGGCCTGACATCGATATACGAATGCGCGCGGAACGCGCTCGAACAAGAATCAGTGCTCGCGTATAACGCCGGACAGCTCCCCATCGACGGGCTGACCCTCGCGCAGATCGTGGCATACGCCCCCAGCGCGGCCCAACGCTCGGATTCGCTCGACAGCGCCCTGAGCCACGTCAAAGGATACGGCATAGCGATCGAGTTTCCCGGGCAGGATTCACCTGTGCACCCGGCCGGCATGTTCGCGATTTCCGAGAGTCCGTCGACGCTCACCAGGCATCGGCAACGCGTACTCATGGTCGTTCCGGGCAGCGAATGGCCGCTCCGGGAGTACGCGTCCATGGACAGCCTTCTGGCCGACGTGGCACGTGGCAACGCGTCACGTCTGTACCGCGAGCTCGTACGGCGCCTGCCGCTGGACGCGCAGCATGTCGGCGCGGCGCATCCTCCCGGGCGCATCACGTTCCAGATGTGGCACGGCGACATTCTGCAAATGTCCGTGCAGACCAGCGTCGACGTGATCCGTCGCGACGAGGCCCGCAGCGATCCGCATCGGCTCGACGATCGTCGCAGTGAGGAATGGATATCGTGGCTGGCGGGCACCGCAACCGATACCAGCGCCACGTCGACCCACGACGCGTCACCCGCCGAGACCGGATTTCCGCACAGATATCCCCCGGAGGCGCTCAAACGCGGTGAGCGTCTGACGGTCGATCTACGGACAATGCAGCAAGTGCGCCAACTTGGTCAGTTGCGTCTGGCGTTATCGGCGGCGTTGCCGGATATCGATGCGGGCGCCGGGCAGTACATGGCCAACCTCGTCGACCGCCTGGCAGGTGTGACGATCGATGCGTCCCGCGTCTATCTGCACATCTATCGCAGTGGCATGTCGGCGTCGGGACAGCCGGCCATGTCCGCGAAGCGCCGGTTGCAATGCGTCGAAACCTCCTCCCTGCAGCAACTGATGACCGGTCTGGCGAGCGGCAGCCGGCAGGCGACGCTGCCTGCGCACACCGTGGCGATGTTCTCCATGGATGAGCATCCCGTCGGGGCAAGACCGATGGCCATTGGGCAGTTGACACCCGCGACATTACTCGCAGCCGTCGACGTGAACGCCTTCATCAACCGGCAATGCGATCTTTTCGACGCATTCTGGTCACAGCAATCGCACGACATATACCGATCTCTCAAAGGCGCGTTCATCATCGAATCGTTCGTGCAAGCGCAGGATGGCCGTTTGCCCGCACCGGCAGCGAATATCGCGCAAAGAATCGCTGGCGTGAGCCAGTCGCACACACTGGATCTCGATGGAATCGACACGCCACTTCCCCCACCCGCCGGCATCGAGATCGGGTGGCTACGCGTTGGCACCGCCGTCTCGGATATCCAGATCTTCGCCGACATGCGCTCCGGCTGGCGGCTCGTGTATGCGCCGGGCCTGCTGCCCGGCACAATGGCGGCGGTCGAAACACAAGGTCAGCTTCACCACTGGCTGCTCAGCCAGATTCGCGACCCCGACAGCCGCCAACGGTTGGCCGGTGCGTTTACCGTTGTCGATCGGCGCAATGCAAATGAGAAGGGCATCTCCGCCATCACGACGCCCGACGCCCGCTTCCCGCCGGACGGACTCGAGACATCCATCGTCCCGATCCGTGGCGATCCCTTCCAGGCCTATTCGCAAACGTTTCGGGCGAGGGCGGAAACGGAAAGCCGACCATCAGGCTCACTTCGTGAAGTCGGGGGATCTCTGGCCACCCTGCTGCACTGGATGGCCACGACGAATTTTGTCACCGGCATGGGCACCTTCATGCGCGCTCCCTTGCCGGGGATGACACCACTGCATCTGGCCCTTTCGATGGGGAATTTGTTCATCGGCGCTACTTCGCTCGCCTTCGAAGATTCGAGGATTCGCGAAGCCGCCGTGAACTCGCTGGTCATTGGCTCATGCGGCATTCCGATCGGTTGGTACTACACGGCCAATGCCGCGTTGCGCAGCCGCCTGCAGCGCTTCGTGACCGCCACGCCCCTGGGACGCCTGCGAGAACTCATGCCGAACCTCTATCGCGGCGAACACGGCATGGTGCTGCGCTCCGGCGATCAGTATTTCGATGTCGAATATTGCGCGCAGGAACGAACATGGCAGATGGTCGACACCGGAAACCCAACAACGCCCGGGCCCCAGGTTCGGCAGAATGAACACTACGAGTGGTATCTCGACGACACGCCAGCCATCGCACCAGCCTCACATGCCGCGCAGGAAACCGTCTTTCACGAGGCGGTAAACCGAAAGTTCCTGGATCTCGGCTACCGCTCGAAACTCACCGCACAGCGCCAATCGGCATCGCTCGAGCGTCGAGCTGCATTCGCGGCCGGGCGCCGTGATGCCCAACAAAGCCCGCTATTGCCATCGGACACGGCCAGACCGTCGGAACTCCTTAAACTGGATTTCGTCGACCCGTCGCTGACCGACCCCCGGCTTCTGGGCATTCTGTCGCGCAGAATCGAAGAGGCTGAACGCGCCGAGGCAACGCTACGTGCGGCGATGAGCTCGCGCATCGTTGCCAGCGAGATTCGCGATGCCGGGGGAAAATTCACCGCACTGCCTCAGTCCGCCTACGTCAACACCAACGGCGATGGCCACACGGGGTTCTGCCTGCCGCTGGTGCGTCTGATGGCCGTGGCACGGCACGCGGGGCGCGAAGGCGAATTGGTCGCGAAGCTCGAACGCGCCGTGCTCGCGCCCAAGTCGAGCGAAGCGCTCGAATTGCGGCAGCAACTGGCGAAGCTGCACTCCAACGAGGCCGCCAGCGTGGCGGAAACGAACCTGGGGCTGCGCGACATCGGCTCACTCAGCGATGCCATCCGCAGCGGTCCGACGCACGCCACCTATATCGTCAGCACGTGCGCACATTCGCTGTCAGTAATGGTGACGCCGGACAAGTCGGTCTTCTACGACCCCAACTTCGGATTGGCAGAGTTCTCACGCATCGCGGATGCCGTTGCCGCATTTGCCGCACACCTCCAACGACACGACCTGCCAAGGCTGTACCGGGCGTTCGATAGCGGCGGCGTCTGGCAATTCTCCGTCAGGCGGGTCCATCTCAAGGCGCTCGCGGAGGTCGATGTCGGCGGCAAGACGGTGATGGAGGTCGTGCGCGCCGCGCCCGGGTGAGCGACGTTGGCGCTCAGGCGCCGCGCTTCCGATACAGGCCGGTGCCGCGAAACCGGCACACTTCCTCCCCGTGCTGATTGGTCGCGGTCCACAGCTGGCGCACGATTCCCCGGTCTGGCCGGCTCTTCGATTCACGCACTTCCAACGTACTGCTCGTCACGCTGAGGGTGTCGCCCGGGCGCACCGGCTTGAGCCACTCGATCTGCTCCACCCCCGGTGAGCCCATGCTCGATGAGCGCGAGAGCAACTTGTCGACGTTCAGTCGCATCATGATCCCGCACGTGTGCCATCCGCTCGCCACCAGGCCGCCGAAGTGCGACTCCCGCCCGGCCGCGTCGTCGACGTGAAACGGCTGCGGGTCGAATTGCTGCGCGAATCGCACGATCTCGTCGGCCGTGAACGTGTATTCCCCCAGATCGAAGGTGTCTCCGACGGAAAAGTCTTCGAAGTAATACTCGAGCGTTGTCATTCCATCCTCCTGCTTCACGTGTCTGCAACGATGCGCGGACCGCGCGACGCAAGGTCACGTTCGCAACGAATTCTCCCGGACACTGATTCCGGTGCCGAGACGAGACAGCCGAGCGACTATTGCAGCGTTTCCTTCACACTGTCGGGCAAGGGCAATGCCATGATGTCGATGCCCTCCTCGGCAAGCGCTTCCGCGTCTTCACGCGAGGCAGTGCCGCGAATGTTACGCTCCGGGGCTTCCTGATAATGGATCTTGCGCGCCTCTTCGGCGAGATGACTGCCGACGTCCTCGGTGTTCGCGATCACATGGCGCACTGCCTTCATCCAGAGGGTCTGCAACGCGCGATGCGCCTCCACCGCGGTCGGCTGCCGCGAGTCGCCCGCCGGGACCGCGTCGGTGCGCGACGTGGCACCAGACAGGTTCAATCGCGGCGCCGACGGCATGCGTGCCACCGCCGTGTCGCCACAGACCGGACACGTGACGAGCCCGCGCGCCTGTTGCGAAAGATAGTCGTCCTCCGAGCCGAACCAGCCCTCGAAGGTGTGCTCATGGGCACAACGCAGATCGAAAACCTTCATGATGCAATGCATGTCCTCCCGCCTGCGCCGTGCAGGCGCTCGCGGGCGCGGGAACGAAAAATGACCGGAAATCAGCGCAGCGGCGAACGCTCGTTTGGCTGCCAGACACCAGATAATATCTTTTCCAGCCAGAACGCGCCGATGATCGTTTTGACGTCCGTGATGCGACCGTCGCGCACCCATTGCAGCAATTCGGTGGCGGGCATCCTGAACACGTCCAGGAACTCGCCTTCGTCGAGTTTCTGCTCGCCGTGCGACAGATCGCGCGCCAGCCAGATGTCGATAAACTCGGTCGAATAGGAGATCACCGGGTGGATGCGCGTGAGGTAATCCCAACGTCCCGCCCGGTACCCCGTCTCCTCGAGCAGTTCGCGCTGGCCACAGGCCAGCCCGCCTTCGGCGTCGTCGAGCTTGCCCGCCGGCAGCTCCGTCATCACGCGCTCGAGCGGATAGCGATACTGGCGCTCCATGAGCACCTGCCCGTCTTCGAACAGCGGAATCACCATGACCGCGCCCGGGTGCGTCGTATATTCGCGCACCGCCTGCTTGCCATCCGGCAAACGCACCGTATCGCGCTTGATGGTCAGAAACGCACCCTCGTACACCGTATCGGTCGCGAGACGCGACTCGATCAAATGCTGGTCGTCGACTTGACGTTGGGTCATATGCCCTCCACGGCAAAAAAATTGGCGATCCCAAAACAAAACGCCGCCCAATGGGCGGCGTCTTGCGAAGCAGACATCTCAGGCGGCAGCCGCCGGTCGATGACGCCACAAATACCGGTAGACGAAGCCCGGAAACGCGAACACGACGAACAGACTCGCCGTCACGGCGTAAAACTCCCATCCCTGCGTGAACACATTGCCGATGCCGGCCTCGATCAGGTAGCCCAGTGCCCCCACAACGAAGTACGCCACCACCATCTCGATCAAGCGCCACCACAATGGCTTGACCCCGCGCCTGAGTGCGACCAGGCCAAACAGGCGCTGGTTGACGAACGGCAGGTTCGCCCCCAACAAGGCCAGCAGAATCACGAGCGTACCACCTGCCGACATGCCCATGGTTGTTGTCTCCGTCCGTTCGTGCTTTCGTTCGCACCGGCGGCGGCGTGACCGATTCAATGCCCCGTCACGCTTGCGCCGCCACCGTCTGTCCCGACGCCCGCCCGCTCAGCTGGCCAGCGTCAGTTTGATGGTGCGCAGGCACCAGTCCATCAGCGAGCCCGGCATCAGGCCCAGATACAGTAACGCCAGACCGTTGAGCGACAGCACGAAGCGCATCGTACCGCTGCCTTGCAGTGCGTTGGTATCTTCCGGCTTGTCGAAGTACATGAGCTTCACGACACGCAGGTAGTAGAACGCGCCGATGAGCGAAGCGATGACCGCCACGACCGCCAGCCACACCATGCCGGCCTTGACCACCGCCTGAAGCACGGCCAGCTTGGCATAGAAGCCTGCCAGCGGCGGAATGCCGGCGAGCGAGAACATCAGCATCAGCATGACGAACGCAAACCACGGGCTACGTTGGTTCAGGCCCTTCAGATCCGAGAGGTTCTCGGCTTCGAAGCCCTGACGCGAGAGCAGCAGCACGATACCGAAGGTGCCGAGCGTCGTGAGCAGGTAGATCACGCTGTAGAACAGCGACGAACCGTAAGCGTCGGCGATGCCGTCGATCTTGCCGCCGACCACGCCCGCGAGCATGCCAAGCAGCACGAAACCCATGTGCGAGATCGTCGAGTAAGCCAGCAGACGCTTGACGTTGGTCTGCACGATCGCCGTCAGGTTACCGACCACCAGCGAGAGCACCGACAGGATGATCAGCATCTGTTGCCAGTCGAGCGCCAGCGGCAGCATGCCTTCGACGAGCAAACGCAGCAGCAGCGCGAACGCACCCAGCTTCGGCGCGCCGCCGATGAGCAGCGTGACGGGCGTCGGTGCCCCCTGGTAGACGTCGGGCACCCACATGTGGAACGGTGCGGCGCCCAGCTTGAACGCCAGACCGGCGACGATGAACACCACGCCGAACACCAGCACGATCTTGTTCACCGCGCCGGAGGCGATCACCTCGAAGACCTTGGCCAGTTCGAGCGAACCGGTCGCGCCGTACATCATCGACATGCCGTACAGCAGGAAGCCCGAAGCCAGCGCACCCAGCACGTAGTACTTCATGGCCGACTCGGTCGCGTTCGTCGATTCGCGCCAGACGGCGGCCAGCGCATACAGCGACAGCGACATCAGCTCCAGACCGAGATACAGCGTCAGGAAGTTGTTGCCCGAGATCATCACCGACAGGCCCAGCAGCGAGAACAGGCTGAGGACGTAGAAGTCGCCACGGGCAAGACCGCGCGCTTCGAGATACTTCTGACCGTAGATGAACGTGACGAACGTTGCCAGGCCGCCGAAGGCCTTGAGCAGATTCGACATCGGGTCGGCCACGAACACGTTGCCGAACAGGTAATGCGATGCCGGGTCGGCGGCGTTGCACGCCCACAGCACGGAGACGACCGCGCTGGTCAGCAGCGCCAGCACGTAGTTCAGCTTGCGCGTCTGGCCGAGGAACGCGTCGCACATCATGATCACGAGGATCATGAGCAGCAGGATGGCCTCGGGCAGCGCAGGCAGCAGATTGATGTTTTGCATGATCTAGATTTCCTCCCCGATTACGGCAGCTTGGTCTGCGCCACGTGGGCGAGGAGGTTAACCACTGAGGTGTGCATCAGGTCGGTGAAGGGCTTCGGATAGATACCCATGAACAGCGTCAGCGCAGCCAGCACGGCCAGCATGAAGAACTCGCGCTTGTTGACGTCGACCAGTTCGCGCACGTGATCGTTGGCAATGGCGCCGAAAATCACGCGCTTGTACATCCACAGCGAATACGCGGCACCGGTGATCAGCGAGGTCGCCGCCAGCAGGCCGACCCAGAAGTTCAGCTTCACGGCGCCCAGGATCACCAGGAATTCGCCCACGAAGCCCGACGTCGCCGGCAGACCGCTGTTGGCCATCGCGAAGAGCATGAACAGCGCCGCGAACTTCGGCATCGTGTTCACCACACCGCCGTAGTCGGCGATGTTGCGCGAGTGCATGCGGTCATACAGCACGCCGATACACAGGAACATGGCGCCCGACACGAAACCGTGCGAGATCATCTGCACCAGCGCGCCTTGCATGCCGATTTCGCTGAACATGAAGAAGCCGAGAATCGCAAAACCCATGTGCGCGATCGACGAGTACGCCACCAGCTTCTTCATGTCCGTCTGCACCAGGGCCACCAGGCCGATGTAGACCACGGCGATCAGCGCAAGCGCGATCATGAAGCCCGACAGGTAGTGACTCGCGTCCGGCGCGATCGGCAGCGAAAAGCGCAGGAAACCGTAGGCGCCGAGCTTGAGCATGATGGCCGCCAGCACCACCGAGCCGCCCGTCGGCGCTTCCACGTGGGCGTCGGGCAGCCAGGTGTGCACCGGCCACATCGGCACCTTCACGGCGAAAGCCATGAAGAAGGCCACGAACAGCAGGATCTGCACGTTCATCGGCAGCTTCGCGGCGTACCAGTCCGTCAGCGTGAACGAGCCCGTCACGTTGTACAGATAGATCAGCGCGACGAGCATCAGCAGCGAACCGAGCAGCGTGTACAGGAAGAACTTGAAAGCCGCGTACACACGGTTCGGACCGCCCCACACACCGATGATCAGGTACATCGGGATCAGCGTGGCTTCGAAGAACACGTAGAACAGCAGGCCGTCCTGCGCCGAGAACACGCCGATCATCAGGCCCGACAGGATCAGGAACGCGGCCATGTACTGCGCCACGCGCTCGGTGATCACTTCCCAGCCCGCGATCACCACGATGACCGTGATGAGCGCCGTGAGCACCACCAGCCACAGCGAGATGCCGTCGATGCCAAGGAAGTAGTTGATATGGAAGCGTTCGATCCAGCTCGATTTCTCGACGAACTGGAACGCGGCCGTATCGGCGTTGAAGTTCGAGATCAGCGGCAACGTGACCAGAAAGCTGGCCAGCGAACCGATGAGCGACAGCACACGTGCGCCGCCCGGGTTGCGGTCGTTACCCACCGCGAGGACAACGATCCCCGAAATGATGGGCAGCCAGATGGCCAGACTCAGAAGCGGTAGCGATTGCATTGTTATTGGCTCCCCCTATTACTTGCCGTTCAACGTCACAAACAGCGTCAGGAGCCCGAGCATGCCGATGATCATGGCGAACGCGTAGTGGTAGATGTAACCGGATTGCACGAAGCGGATGACACCGGCGAACCAGCCCACCAGGCGCGCGCTGCCATTGACCACGGCGCCGTCGATGAGACCCTGATCGCCCGCCTTCCACAGGCCGCGGCCGATCTTGAGCGCGCCCTTGGCGAAGACCACTTCGTTGATCTTGTCCATGTAGTACTTGTTGTCGAGCAGGTTGTAGATGCCCGAGAACCGGTTCTTCAGCGCTTCCGGAATGTCCGGACGCTTCAGATAGAAGAATGCCGCGAGGAGAATGCCCAGCGCCGACAGCGCGATCGGCAGCGTGCCGAACGAGTGCAGCGCCATCGCCACCCAGCCGTGGAACTCCTGGCCGAGCTCTTCCATCGCCGGGTGATTCTCGCCGATGAAGATCACGTCCTTGAACGCCACGCCCTGCTTGAAGAAGTCGCCGAAGAGCATCGGGGCAATCGCGATGGCACCGATGATGACCGACGGGATGGCCAGCAGAATCAGCGGAATCGTGACGACGGCCGGCGACTCGTGCGGCTTCTGCCCAGGCGCCAGACCATGATGGTGGTCGTGCGAATCCTCTTCTTCCTCGTGGTGCGCGTCGTGATCGTGGTGCGCGTGCGCCTGACCGAAACGCTCCTTGCCGTGGAAGACCAGGAAGTACATGCGGAACGAGTAGAACGCCGTGACGAACACACTGGCGACCACGGCGAAGTACGCGAAGCCCGAGCCCGGCAGATGCGAGGCGGCCACCGCTTCGATGATCGAATCCTTCGAGTAGAAGCCCGAGAAGAACGGCGTGCCGATCAGGGCAAGCGAGCCGAGCAGCGACGTGATCCACGTGATCGGCATGTACTTCCACAGGCCGCCCATGTTGCGCATGTCCTGATCGTGATGCATGCCGATGATGACGGAGCCGGCGCCGAGGAACAGCAGCGCCTTGAAGAACGCGTGCGTCATCAGGTGGAAGATGGCGACCGGGTAGGCCGACACGCCGAGCGCGACCGTCATGTAACCGAGCTGAGACAGCGTCGAGTAGGCCACGACACGCTTGATGTCGTTCTGGATCATGCCCAGGAAGCCCATGAACAACGCCGTGATCGCGCCGATGATCGTGATGAACGACAGCGCGGTGTCCGACAGTTCGAACAGCGGCGACATGCGGCTCACCATGAAGATACCGGCGGTCACCATGGTGGCCGCGTGGATCAGTGCCGAGATCGGGGTCGGGCCTTCCATCGAGTCAGGCAGCCAGACGTGCAGCGGAAACTGCGCCGACTTGCCCATCGCACCGATGAACAGGCAGATGCAGGCCACGGTGATCAGGCGCCAGTCGGTGCCCGGGAACGACAGGGCCGCGACCTCGTTGGCCTTGGCGAACACTTCCCCGTAGTTCAGCGTGCCGGTGAAGGCCAGCAGCAGGCCGATGCCGAGCAGGAACCCGAAGTCGCCGACACGGTTGACCAGGAACGCCTTCATGTTGGCGTAGATCGCGGTCGGACGCGTGTACCAGAAGCCGATCAGCAGGTACGAGACCAGGCCCACCGCTTCCCAGCCGAAGAACAGTTGCAGGAAGTTGTTGCTCATCACGAGCATCAACATCGAGAACGTGAACAGCGAGATGTACGAGAAGAAGCGCTGGTAGCCGGGATCTTCGGCCATGTAACCGATGGTGTAGATGTGCACCATCAGCGACACGAAGGTCACCACGCACATCATGGTGACGGTCAGCGTGTCGACGAGGAAGCCGATCTCGAGCTTCAGATCGCCGATGCGGGCCCATTCGTAGACCGTGGCGTTGAAGCTCGCACCGTTCATGACGTCGATGAACGTCATGACCGAGAGGACAAATGCGACCAGCACGCCGAGGATCGTGACCGTGTGGGCGCCCGCGCGTCCGACTTGCTTGCCGAACAGGCCGGCGATCACGGAGCCGACGAGCGGCGCCAGCGGGATCGCGAGCAGCAGGTTGGGATTCAATGTGGATGCCATAACAGCGTTCGCTTTTGTTAACCCTTGAGGCGGTCGAGATCTTCGACGTTGACCGTTTCGAGCTTACGGAACAAGGTGACCAGAATGGCCAGACCGATCGCGGCTTCCGCGGCGGCCACCGTAAGAATGAAGAACACGAATACCTGGCCGGCAATGTCGCCCAGGTAATGCGAGAACGCGACGAAGTTCAGATTGACCGCGAGCAACATCAGCTCGATGGCCATGAGCAGCACAATCACATTTCTGCGGTTGAGGAAGATACCGGTAATGCTGATCGCGAAAAGAATCGCGCCAAGCACCAGGTAGTGCGCTAGCGACAACGACATCATCCTGTCTCCTTATTCCGCCGCCGGCGTGTCGGCGCCGGTGGACTGCTGACGGGCTTCGGCGGGCATCGACACCAGACGCACACGGTCGCGCGCCTTCACGCGCACCTGCTGGCTCGGGTCGGTCTGTTTGTGATCCTTGCGGCTACGCATCGTGAGCGCAACGGCTGCCACGACGGCCACCAGCAGGATCAGACCTGCCACTTCGAAGGCAAAGATATAGTCGGTGTACAGCGCAATGCCCAGGGCCTTCGTGTTTGCCACGTCCGGCGCCGAGACCGCCTTGACCGGCGCACGCGTGGCACCGTAACCGCGCATGAGCACCAGCGCCGCTTCCACGATCATGATCGCGCCAACGGCGCTCGCGAGCGGAATGAACTTGCCGAAGCCGCGTCGCAGTTCGTCGAGGTTGATGTCGATCATCATCACCACGAACAGGAACAGCACCATCACCGCGCCCACGTACACGAGCACCAGCATGATCGCGAGGAACTCGGCCTCGAGCAGCATCCAGATCGCCGCGGCGTTGAAGAAGGCCAGCACCAGGAAGAGTGCCGACTGCACGGGGTTGCGCGAGGTCACGACCTTCAGGCCCGAGACCACGAGGATCAGCGCAAACACGTAGAAAAGAAAGGTTGTGAATTCCATAATCACCGGGTGTCGCGAGAATTAGCCAACGTCAATTTGCCGTACCGGGCGCGCCATCGAGACGCCGCGCCCTGCCCTGCTTAACGGTACGGCGCATCGGCCGCCTTGGCCGCCGCGATTTCGTTTTCGTAACGATCGCCCACCGCGAGCAACATCTCCTTGGTGAAGTACAGATCGCCGCGCTTCTCGCCGTGATACTCGAGAATGTGGGTCTCGACGATCGAGTCCACCGGGCAGCTCTCTTCACAGAAGCCGCAGAAAATGCATTTCGTCAGATCGATGTCGTAACGCGTGGTACGGCGCGTGCCGTCGTCGCGCACATCCGACTCGATCGTGATGGCCATTGCCGGGCACACCGCCTCGCAAAGCTTGCAGGCGATGCAGCGTTCTTCACCGTTCGGATAGCGGCGCAGCGCATGCAGGCCGCGAAAGCGCGGCGACAGCGGCGTCTTCTCTTCCGGGAACTGCACCGTTACCTTGCGTGCGAACGTGTAGCGCCCCGTGAGCGCCATGCCCTTGAGCAGTTCCAACAACAGGAAACTGCCGAAAAAGTCCTTCATTGCCCTTACCATGGGATTCCTCTACTCCGTTCGCCTCAGCCCCAGATGTTCCAGGGAGACATGATCCAGACACCCACCACGATCACCCAGACGATCGTCAGCGGCAGGAACACCTTCCAGCCCAGACGCATCAACTGGTCGTAGCGGTAGCGCGGCACGATCGCCTTCGCCATGGCGAAGCCGAAGAACAGGAACAGCGCTTTGAGTACGAACCAGATGACGCCCGGCACCCAGGTGAAGGGCGCGTAAGGCACCGGCGGCAGCCAGCCGCCGAGGAACAGGATGGTGCCCATGGCGCACATCGTGGCGATGGCCACGTATTCGCCGAGCATGAACATCATGTAGGGCGACGAGCCGTATTCGACCATGAAGCCGGCGACCAGTTCCGATTCCGCCTCAATCAGATCGAACGGCGGACGGTTGGTTTCCGCCAGCGCCGACACGAAGAAGACGATGAACATCGGGAACAGCGGCAGCCAGTACCACGACAGCATGCCGTAGGGGCCGTTCTGCGCCTCGACGATCTTGGTCAGGTTCAGCGAACCGGCGCACAGCAGCACGGTGATGATGACGAAGCCGATCGAGACCTCGTAGGACACCATCTGCGCGGCCGAGCGCAGCGCGGCGAGGAACGGATACTTCGAGTTCGACGCCCAGCCGGCCATGATGACGCCGTAGACCATCAACGACGACACCGCGAAGATATAGAGCACGCCCACATTGATGTCGGCGATGGCCCAGCCGACATTCACCGGGATCACGGCCCAGGCGGCGAGCGCCAGCACGCAGGTGACGAGCGGCGCCAGCAGAAACACGCCCTTGTTCGAGCCGGCCGGAATAACCGGCTCCTTGACGATGAACTTGAGGAGGTCGGCGAAGGACTGCAGCAGGCCCCAGGGACCGACGACGTTCGGGCCGCGACG
>OFTX01000203.1_pt1 | contig 37045 bp, 36 predicted proteins | sample 1775051 | NCBI WGS metagenome assembly OFTX01 (sample SAMN08195772, study PRJEB24354) | sludge metagenome | isolation source: sludge from phenol fed wastewater aerobic bioreactor A | place: India: Nagpur | collected 2016-09-15 | reverse complement strand
AAAGCGCCGGCGACATCGTGCCGATCATGTTCCACCGCAAGCTCGATGCGCATCAGACGACGTTCGCCATGGGTGAAGCGCTCGCGCACCTTCACCTGCTGTGGCACGCGGGTGAACTCCGGCGCGCGCGTGACGAGAAGGGCGTCTGGCGCTTCAGTCCGGTCTGATTACCGCGCCGAGTCGAAAGCAAAAACGCCCCGCAGGCCGAAGCCCGCGGGGCGTTTTTGCCTGGTGTGACGCCGTCGGTGTCAGGCGTGTTGTGCCGCCGTCGGCAGGTGCCGTCCGTCGCGGCCGAGCAGGCCGTAGGTCACCAGGCTGATCGCCACGGTGAGCAGAATGTAATACGCGGGCGCGAGCGGATTCTGTGTCGCCTTGATCATGTACGTGATCCAGAACGGGGCAAGGCCGCCGAACAGCATCACCGAGACGTTGTACAGGATCGACACGCCCGTCGAGCGCACGCCCACCGGGAACACTTCCGTGACGGCCGTCGGGAACGCACCCCATACGAAACCCATGCACACGGCAGGCAGAATCTGGGCAAGCAGAAGGTTGCCCATCGACGGCGCGTTATGCAGGCGCGTGAACATCCAGAACGACGTCAGGCCGTAGAGCAGCACGAACATCAGAATGAGCGGCTTGCGGCCCACGCGATCCGAGATCCAGCCGGTCAGCGGGCACAGTGCCGCGATGAGCATGGCGGCGACGAACGTCGACAGGCTGGCGGCGCCCTGAGTCAGGCCGAGTTGCTTGACGGCATAGATCGGCGTGTAGATGAGCGTGACATAGAACGACGTGGTCGCGGCCACGGTCAGGCCGAAGCCCGCGATCAGCGAGCGGTAATGCTTCGAGAACACGTCGGCGAGCGGCGTGCGGCGCGTTGGCTCGCGTGCGGCGGCATATGCCAGGAATTCCGGCGACTCGGTCATGCGGCGACGAATGTAAAAGCCGACCGGCCCGATCAGAATCCCGAACAGGAACGGCAGACGCCAGCCCCACGATTCAAGGGCTTCTTTCGTGAGGCCCGTGTTGAGCACATAGGCGCACAGCCCGGCGAGCGCCACCGCCAGCGCCTGCGAGCACATCTGGAAGCTGCCGTAGAAGCCGCGCAGATGCGGCGGAGAAAACTCGATGAGCATGGCGGTCGAGCCGCCGAATTCCCCGCCGGCCGAGAAGCCCTGGATCACGCGCGCGAGCAGGATCAGCAGTGGCGCCGCGAAGCCAATGGTCGCGTATGTCGGCGCGATACCGATGAGCCCCGTGCCCAGCGCCATGAGCAGCACCATGACCGAGAGGGCGGACTTGCGGCCGGCGCGGTCGGCATACAAACCGAACGCCACGCCGCCAATGGGACGGAAGAAGAACGCCACGCCGAGCGAGGCCACGCTCGCAAGCAGCGAGTTCGTGTCGTTTTCCGCGGGGAAGAACAGCTTCGCGATGACAACGGCGAACAGCCCGTACACCGTGAAGTCGAACCATTCGAATGCATTGCCCAGCGTGGACCCGATCACTGCCTTGCGTCGCAGTGCAGGATCGATGACCGGCGCGCCGGTGGGGGTTGTCTGCATGTGCCTCTCCTGCGTGGTTGGGCCTGCCGCAGTCGGATCGGTACACGGCCCATGGGCCGTCGACACGCGTCCGCTCTTTGGCGGCAATGCCGGTTTAACGTCGTGTATACCTCGTGCCAGTTGCACGCCCACTCTAGCGCAGGTTTGGAATGCACCACAACGGGTCAAAAATACCGCAGGATCTTGCGTCGAACAGCGGATTTTCCGCATGGAACGCCGGGACGGTGACGAACCTGAAGCTTTACCGTCGTTTCCGATGTCCTTTCCTGCGATAGTGCCGCTGGTCGACCCAGTCCCACGCGCCGGTGTAGGGGTCGAACACGTAGCCGCCCTGATGCTCCGTGGTGTAGCACCCGCCCTTTTGTCGGTAGCAGCGCTCGCGCAGAAAGTGGGCGGCGTCGCGCGAACTGCGCGGCAGCGGCGGGGGCGCCACGACGTACGGCGGGCTCAGCGGGGCGACTACCACAGAGGGCGGGGCGATGATGGTGGGCGCCGGCGTGACGATGCGCGGCGGCGGTGTCACGATCAGTGGCGCGGGCGCGACAGCGGCAGGCGGCGGGCCTACGTAGACGCCCGGTGGGCCAAATACTTGCCAGTTGCCGGCATCCAGTGCCGCACATCCGGCAAGCACCGGAAGGCTCGCGAGACATGCGAGCCATGCGAGGCGGTCGCGCGTACGGCAGCGCTTGCCGAGGTCCGCCTGCATCGCCGCATACCCATGCGGGACGGTGTTCGAGATGGCGCAAATACTGGCGGTGACGTGCCAAAGCGGTCCGGACGGGATGAGGGTGACGCCGCGCGGGGGGCAAGCGCGCGATGCGTCTTGCAGAGACAGGGCGTTCATGTGACATCGCGGGGTGGACGGAGCGAGGCACTCTAACGCGCAATGCCCGGTATCCCGATCGGTCGCGGCGCTTTTTGGGGGATGTCCGAATGGAATCTCGGAGCGAAGGGCGCACCGGATGAAGTGTTGAACCCAATGAAGCAGAGGAAGCAGGGCGCACCGGGATCACGCCCATGCTCGGGGGCGCGTCGTCCTAAGGCGTGTCGGACATCTTGCCTGTCGAGTCGTCCTTCGCGTTTTTCACGCCCTTCCCGTTCTTCTCGGCCTGCGAGGCGTCCGCCTGGAGCAACTCGGCCTCGCGCGCCTGACGTTGCGACAGCGTCGGCTTGCGCGGCGCCCGCGCGAAGAGCCTGTCATACAGCCAGCGCGGCAGACGCCGCATCGCGCAGGCCACGATACCCATCTGCCAGGGCAGCACAACGAAGCGCTTGCCGCGTGCAATCGCCGCCGCGGCTTTTCGCGCGAACTTGTCCGCATCCATCAGGAAGGGCATCGGGAACGGGTTGCCGTCGGTCATCGGCGTACGGATGTAGCCCGGCGCGATCGTGACCACCGCGACCTTGTCGGCCCGCAGTTCGACGCGCAGGCTCTCCAGATAGGTCATCGCCGCCGCTTTCGAGGCGCTGTACGCACCATGACCCGGCAGACCGCGCACTCCCGCCACGCTGCCGATTCCCACGAGCGTGCCGCGCTTGCGCGCGCGCATGGGCGCCACGAACGGGCTGAAGGTGGCGACCATGGCCATCCAGTTGGTGTCCATGACGGACGCGAAATGCGGCAGATCCGCCGCATCTTCCGTATTCACGCCGTGGCTGATGCCCGCATTCGCAATGACGATATCCGGCACCCCGTGGCGCGCCATGAAGTCGCCCGCCGCCGCCCGCAGTGCCAGCGCATCGCGCACGTCGACAGCGTAGCAATGCACGGCGTGCGGATGCGGCAGCGTGGCTGCCAGATCGGCGAGCTTGTCGCCGCGTCGGCCGACCAGTCCGAGAATGGCGCCCTGCGCCGCGTAATGACGGGCGAGCGCCTCGCCCAACCCGCTCGAGGCGCCGGTGATGAAGACCTTCGGTGATGTCGTATGTGTGGCCATGTAACGCAAAAGCCCGGCCGGAGCCGGGCTTTGTCGGTGGCGAAGCTTACATCTTCTTCGCGCGGATCTGATTGATGATCGAGTCGGCCGTCTTCAGCGCCGCGTCGAACGTTTGCTGCTCGGTGGTCGCCGGCTTGCCGGCCTTTTGCAATGCGTCGCCCGAGGTTGCCGGCGAAACGAGATACTTGCCCTGGATCGCGATCGTCGGCACGCCGTCGATCTTGTAGTCCTGCCACGTCTTGTTGGCGATTTCCACGGGCGATTCCTTGCGCGCCATGGCCGGCTTGCCGGCGGCGTCGTACGCGGCGCCGTAGGCGGCCTTGTCGATGCCGAACTTCGAGAGGAAATCGGCCTGCGTATCCTTCGTCAGCAGATAGTTGTGCTTGACGTGGATCTCATTGAAGACCTTCGGCGTGAGCTCGGCTTCCTTGCCCAGCGCGGTCAGCGCGATGAACATGCGCGTATGCGGTTCGAAGCGGCTTTGGAAGGCCACGGGCACGCGCTTGAAAACGACATCCTTGCCTTGCTTCTTGACCCACGCTTCGAGCGACGGCTCCAGCGCATTGCAGTGCGGGCAACCGTACCAGAAGAACTCGGTCACCTCGATCTTGCCCGGGCCCGACGACGTCGGCTGTGCCTGCGGCAACACCAGGTAGTCGGTCCCCGCGACCGGTGCTTCGGGCGACGCCGAGGCCGCACCGGAGAGGAAACCGAAAGAAATCAGAACGGCACCAAGAAGTTTTTTCATGATCGTTATTGAGGAGTGAGGCGGACGCACCCGCCATCGTTGGCGTGGCATTCCCGCGAAACCATATCCCGAAGTCAGGCAATTGAATCGCCAGTGCGTATGACAGTCGATGCACTGCCGGGTTCAACACGCCGCCGACGCCGGTTCCCCCCGAATAATGCAGGGTTTTTCAACATCCTGCTCAGCCGACGGGAGATCGAACGGTGCAATGGGAAGAGACACAAAAGGCGTTGCCCTTTCGGTGCAACGCCTTTTGCCACGGGGCGCTTACTGCTTCGTGAAGCGAATCACCGCCGTGTCGTAGCCGCCGTCCTGCAACCGCTGACGCACGTGATTCATCTCGTCGAGCTTGCCGTACGGACCGAGGCGCACGCGATAGAGCGTGAGACCGTTCGCATCGCGCTGCGTGACCTTCGCCTCGAAGCCCGAGAGGGCCAGCTTGGCGCGCAGTTGCTCCGCGTCGCTTTGCGACTTGAACGCACCGACCTGCAGGTAGTAACCGGTGCTGGCGTTATCGGTCGCGCTCGCGGGCGGCGTGGTCGGCGGAGCGACGGGCACCGTCGACTTGCCGCTGAGGATATCCGCCGGCGACGGCTTCGTGTGGGCGGGCGACGTGGTCGGTGCGGTGGGCGAGGAGGCCACCGGCGGCGTGGTCGGCTCCACTGGCGTGCCCGGCACGAGCGGGGAGGTGGCCTGCGAGGACGGCTCCGTTGCCGCGGGCCCCGAAGCGGCGCCTGGCAGCGGCGTGCGCGGCTGCAATGACTTGTTCGGATCCGGCGCCTGGGCGGCCGGCGAATTCTCGGCGGGGCGCGGTGGCGTCTTTTCGACGAACGGGGTCGGCGTCTTCGTGATGTAGAGCGCGACGACGACGGCAACGGCCAGCCCGACGATCAGGCCGAGCACGATGCCCAGGAAAGTACCGCCCCGCTGGCGGGGTGGTCGACGTTTGTTTGCCATCGAGTCGATTCCGTCCTTACAGAGTTCCGATGCGATTGCCGTTCGGAGTGGGTTGGAAAGCTTACATCTTGGCCGGAGCGGACACGCCCAGCACGGCAAGACCGTTGCGCAGCACCTGACGCGTGGCCGCCAGCAACGCGAGTCGCGCATGCTTGACGGTTTCGTCGTCGACCAGCACGCGATCGGCGTTGTAGAACGAATGGAACGCGCTCGCCAGATCCCGCAGATAGAAGGCCACGGCGTGCGGCGCAAGTTCCTCGGCGGCGCGCGTGAGCATGTCCGGATACTCGGCCAGCAGTTGCAGCAGCGCGAGTGCGCGTTCGCTGTCGAGTGGCGCGAGGTCGGCATGCGCGAGTTGCGCTTCGTCGCCACCCCATTGCGTGAGGATCGAGCAGATGCGGGCGTGCGCATACTGCACGTAGTACACGGGGTTCTCGTCGTTCTGCTTGAGCGCGAGGTCCACGTCGAACACGAATTCGGTATCGGCCTTGCGCGAGATCAGGAAGAAGCGCACGGCGTCGCGGCCACGGCGCAGCGCGTCTTCACGCTGAACCGGGTCCGTGACCGGCGTTTCGGCCGTGATGCCGCCCGACCATTCGATGAGGTCGCGCACGGTCACGTAGCTGCCCGCGCGCTTGGAGATCTTCACCTCTTCGCCGTTGCGCATGACGGTGACCATCTTATGCAGCACGTAGTCGGGATAGCCCTTCGGAATGCCGATGCCCAGCGCCTGCAGGCCGGCCCGTACGCGGGCGATGGTGCCGTGGTGGTCCGAGCCCTGCACGTTGATGACCTGGTGGAAGCCGCGCTCCCACTTGCGCGTGTGATAGGCGACGTCCGGCACGAAATACGTGTAGGTGCCGTCGGACTTGCGCATCACGCGGTCCTTGTCGTCGCCGTAATCGGTCGTGCGCAGCCACAGCGCGCCTTCCTGTTCGTACGTCACTCCGGCGTCGACGAGCGCCTGCACCGTGCGCTCGACGCTGCCGTCCGCGTACAGCGACGATTCGAGGTAGTACTGATCGAAGATCACGCCGAATGTCTGCAGATCGATATCCTGCTCGCGACGCAGGTACGCCACGGCGAATGCGCGGATCGAGTCGATGTCCTCGATGTCGCCGCTGCCGGTGACGGGGGCGCCGTCGGATGCCTGGACGGTCTTGCGCGCGAGGAAGTCCTGCGCGATGTCGCCAATGTAGTCGCCGTTGTAGGCCGACTCGGGCCACTGGGCGTCGCCCGGCTTCAGGCCGCGGGCGCGGGCCTGCACCGACGTGGCGAGCGTCTGGATCTGCACACCCGCATCGTTGTAATAGAACTCGCGATGCACCGGGCGGCCCTGCGTGTCCAGCAGCGCCGAGATCGTGTCGCCGAGCGCGGCCTGCCGCCCGTGACCCACGTGCAGCGGACCGGTCGGATTGGCCGAGACGAACTCCACGAGCACCGGGGCGGCATTGCCTTCGACGGCGCGTCGGCCGAAGGTCGCGCCTTCGGTCAGGATCGCACGGGCAACCGACTGCTTGGCCGTGTTGGCCAGACGCAGGTTGATGAAGCCGGGACCGGCGATCTCGACGGCGTCGACCAGACCCCCGGCGCGGGCGTCGGCGAGGATCGCGTCGGCGATCTTCTGCGCCAGTTCGCGCGGGTTGGCGCGCAGCGGCTTGGCGAGCTGCATCGCCACGTTGCAGGACAGGTCGCCGTGCGCGGCGACTTTCGGGCGTTCGAGCGAGATCGTGGGCGCGGCGGGCGCGGTACCGTCCGCGGGCATCAGGCCGGCGACGACATCGCCGATCAGCGCGACGAGAGCATTCTTTTGTGCGGGTAGCATTGGCGGGTGTTTCGGGGGCGACCGGACGTGTCCGGACAGGCAATTGAATCGTCAGCAACGGATTTTAACAGGTGTATGATGAAGTCACGGTACCCGCCGGTCCCCTCGTTGCGTGACATGTCGGGGACGGGGGTGGTGATAACTCGAACAGGGAGACAACCATGCTGGTAACGTTCAAGTCGCACGCCTCGCCAAATATCACGATGCTGGAAAATCTGGCGCAGTATTTGCTGGGAATCGTCGGCAAACAGGTGGGCGTAAGGGGCGCGATCGGCGACGACGAAACGGACGCCGCCGTCAAGAAGCTCGAAGCCGCCATTGCCGAAGACAAGGCCGTGGAACAGAAGCAGAACGAAGGGAAGAAGTCCGAAGAGCGCGACGAGAACGATCGCGTTCGTCTGGCGCAACGCGCCTATCCGCTGCTCAACATGCTGCGCGAAGCCAAGAACGAAGGCTGTGCGGTGACGTGGGAGACGAGCGAGCGCTAAGCCGTCGGAATGTGCCCCGGCACATCGGGCGCGAAGCCGGTTGTGTTCGACGTGTTTCGGACAGAAAAAAGCAAGAAGACACAAAAAAGCAGGCCGCAAAACGCGGACCTGCTTTTTTTGTGTCGATGCCAGGAAGGGGCCGCCCCGGGCGAGGGGGAGGGTCTGAGCAGTGGCGGCACCGCTTCCCGCGGGCAGACCTGGCGCGGATTACTGCGCCTTGCCCGGCGCGTTGTCCGGCGCGTTGGTGCTGCCGTTGCCGGTGTTGCCGTTGTTCGGCATCTTCTTGGTGCTGTGACGCGGCTTTTGCGTCTTCGACGTCGGGTGCGGGTTCGACGGCGTCATGGTCTGGGCGCCGGGCGTGGGGGTCTGCGGCGAAGTCGGCGAGGCCTGGCTGGGCATCGGCACCGAAGGATCGGTCGTCGTGCCGCCGCCGGGGCCGGCCGCGCCGCCGCCTGCAGCGCCTTGGGCGAAACTCAGCGCCGAAGCGCCGGCGAGGGTCAGGGCGGCAACCGAAATAATCAGCTTCTTCATCAGATGGACTCCTTTGCTTTGCGCTGCACACCTAAGGAAAGTCTGTCGTGCAGGCATCACTTGCGTCAGTGAGATTCCAGTCTAAGAAAGCGCATCCGATGGTGCTGTAAGCCTTTGTAATGGTTTGTAATTCGGCTTTTTCAGTTAGTCATCCGAACGACTCGACCAGAACACCTGATTCACGCCGGGCAGCGTCTCGAGGTGATCGGTCAGCGCGTCGAGTTCGCCGGCCTTGACGGCGGTCGGCAGAAGCAGTGCCTCGATTTCGACTTCGGACTCGCCGAACGGGTGGATGTCCAGCGCACGCACCGGATAGTTCGAGGCTTCGAGCCATGCTTCGACCTTGTCGAGCACATCGCGCTGGACGGTGCGCGCGCAGATGACCGACAGCGCGTAGGTCGCTTCGGACGTGGCTTCGTTGATCGGCGCGCGGTTGATACGGTTGACAACCGGTCGCAGCAGCGTGTTGGCCGCGAGCACGAAGGCCGCGACCACGACCGCTTCGACGATCAGGCTCGCGCCCGCGGCGGCGCCCACGGCCGCCGAGCCCCACAGCGTGGCCGCCGTGTTCAGGCCGCGCACGGACGCGCCGTCTTTCATGATGGCGCCCGCGCCGAGGAAGCCCACCCCCGAGACGACGTAGGCGATCACGCGTGTGTCGCCGGGCATGAGCCGCATCGACAGGTCGACGAAGGCGGCGGCGCCCACGGCGACCAGCACGTTGGTGCGCAGGCCTGCCGTTCGCTGGCGGACTTGCCGCTCCACGCCGATGATCGTGCCGAGCACGAAGGCCACGAACAGGGAGATCGTCGTGTTGAGCAGCGGCAGGAGCTGGAAATTCTGGAGGCTTTGCAGTGCGTGCATGGTACGTCTCGGTCGGCGCCGGCAGGAGAGGGAGGTCGGAACAAGCGCAAGCGCAGGTCCAGGCGCGCTCGGGCGCGCAAGGCCTGCGCGTCGTGCACAACAGGGGCACAACAGGGAACAGCAGGGCACCACGGGCCATCGCGCAGAGGAAAGCGGCGACCCGAGGGGCCGCCGCAATTATGCCTTCAGTTCGTGACGAAATGCGTTACGGCAGGCGCGGGGGCATGCGAGAGGACATGGGTTTCGCGATCTTGGTCACGACAGTTGCGGCGCGAGCAGACGTCGTGCCGTCGCCTCGTCCACGCCCGTGCGTTCCATGAAGTCTTCGACCTGATCGGGGCCGATCTTGCCGACGCTGAAGTACGTGCTGTCCGGGTGCGACAGGTAGAAGCCGGATACGCTCGCCGCGGGCAACATGGCCAACGATTCCGTCACGCTCATGCCGATTTCGTGCGCCTGGAGGTAGTGGAACATCGGCCCCTTCACCGAGTGCTCCGGACACGCCGGGTATCCCGGTGCCGGACGAATGCCGACGTATTGCTCCTTGATGAGGGCGTTGTTGTCGAGTTGTTCGTCGCTCGCGTAGCCCCAGAAGTCGCGTCGCACGCGGGCGTGCATGCATTCGGCGAAGGCTTCGGCCAGACGATCCGCCAGCGCCTTGAGCATGATCGCGCTGTAGTCGTCGTGGGTGGCGAGGAACCCCGCCTCCCTGGCGTCCACGCCAAGGCCCGCCGTCACGGCGAACACGCCGATGTAGTCGGCCACGCCGCTGTCTTTCGGCGCGATGAAGTCGGCCAGCGAACGGTTCGGGCGGCGCACGCCGTCGACCACCGGGCGCTCGCTTTGCTGGCGCAGGTTATGCCACGTGAACGCGACCTCCGTGCGAGATTCGTCGGTATAGATCTCGATGTCGTCGTCATTCACCACGTTCGCGGGCAGCATGGCGATCACGCCGTTGGCGGTGAGCCAGCGACCCTTGATCAGGCGATCGAGCATGTCCTTGCCGTCGGCGAACACGCGCTGCGCCGATTCGCCGACGATCTCGTCGTTCAGAATCGCGGGGAACGGTCCGGCGAGATCCCACGTCTGGAAGAAGGGGCCCCAATCGATGAAGTCGGCCAGCTCGGCGAGGTCGTAATTCTTGAACACGCGCCGGCCGATGAACTTGGGCCTGGGCGGCACGTAGGACGACCAGTCGACCTTGAACTTGTTCTCGCGCGCGGTGGCGAGCGACACCATCGGCGTGGCCTTGCGGTTGGCGTGTTGGGCGCGCACGCGTTCGTAATCCGTCTTCACCTCTTCCAGGTACCGCTCGGCGGCGTCGTCGGAGAGCAGGTTCGAGGCCACCGAGACCGAACGCGAGGCGTCGGGCACGTAGATCACCGGGCCGTCATAATTCGGCGCGATCTTCACGGCCGTATGCACGCGCGAGGTCGTGGCACCGCCGATGAGCAACGGGATGTTGCGCAGGCGGAAATAGTCGTCGCGCTGCATTTCCGAGGCCACATAGGCCATTTCCTCGAGACTGGGCGTGATGAGGCCCGACAGGCCGATGATGTCGGCGCCTTCTTCCTTCGCCTTGGCGAGGATTTCGGCGCACGGCACCATCACGCCCATGTTGACGACCTCGAAGTTGTTGCACTGGAGCACCACCGTCACGATGTTCTTGCCGATATCGTGCACGTCGCCCTTGACCGTGGCGATCACGATCTTGCCCTTGGAGCGCACGTCTTCGCCGGCGGCCGCCATGCGTGCCTTTTCTTCCTCGATGAACGGCACCAGATGCGCGACGGCCTGCTTCATCACGCGCGCGCTCTTCACGACCTGCGGCAGGAACATCTTGCCCGCGCCGAACAGATCGCCCACGACGTTCATGCCGTCCATGAGCGGGCCTTCGATGACCTGAATCGGACGTCCGCCCGCCGCGGCGATCTTCTGGCGCACTTCCTCGGTGTCTTCCACGATGAACGTGGTGATGCCGTGCACCAGCGCGTGCGACAGGCGCGCCTCGACCGGCTGGTTGCGCCACTCCAGGTTTTCCTCGCGCTTTTGCGCCCCGCCCTTGAAGCGGTCGGCGATTTCCAGCAGACGCTCGGTGCTGTCGTCGCGCCGGTTGAGTACCACGTCTTCCACGCGCTCGCGCAGCTCGGGATCGAGATTCTCGTACACGCCGAGCTGGCCGGCGTTGACGATGCCCATGTCCATGCCCGCCTGAATCGCGTGGTACAGGAACACGGTGTGGATTGCCTCTCGAACGATGTCGTTGCCGCGGAACGAGAACGACACGTTCGACACGCCGCCGCTGATCTTCGCGCCGGGCAGGTGCTGCTTGATCCAGCGCGTGGCGTTGATGAAGTCGACCGCGTAGTTGTTGTGTTCCTCGATGCCGGTGGCAACCGCGAAGATGTTCGGATCGAAGATGATGTCCTCGGGAGGGAAGCCGACTTCGTCGACCAGCACACGGTAGCTGCGCTCGCAGATCTCGATCTTGCGCTGGTAGGTATCGGCCTGCCCCTGTTCGTCGAAGGCCATGACCACGGCCGCGGCGCCATAACGACGGATGCGTTTGGCGTGCTGCACGAACGCGTCCCTGCCTTCCTTGAGCGAGATCGAGTTGACGATTGCCTTGCCCTGCACGCACTTCAGGCCCGCCTCGATCACTTCCCACTTCGACGAATCGATCATGATCGGCACGCGCGCGATGTCCGGCTCGGAGGCGATCAGGTTCATGAAGCGAACCATTGCCGCCTTCGAGTCGAGCATGGCCTCGTCCATGTTGATGTCGATGACCTGCGCGCCGTTCTCGACCTGCTGGCGGGCGACCGCGAGCGCTTCGTCGAACTGGCCGTTCAGAATCATGCGCGCGAACGCTTTCGAGCCCGTGACATTGGTGCGCTCGCCAACGTTGACGAACAGCGTGCCTTCGCCGATGTTGAAAGGCTCGAGGCCGGACAGGCGCATCGGCGGTACGAGGGACGTTTGGCTCATGGGGCGGATCCGTTCAGTGGAGGGCGCATCGCGGCTTCGGGGCGACGCGCCGGGTGTCTTGCTTTCAGACCTGTCGATCTATCGGACGTGTCGTCGCCGGACACGCCGGCGACGGCGGGGCGGCGCTCAGACGTCGGCGCTGCGGTATTGCGACGGCCAGCGGCGCGGCTTCACGTCGGCCAATGCCTTGGCGATCTCGGCGATATGCTCCGGCGTCGTGCCGCAACAACCGCCCGCCAGATTCACCAGCCCGGCCTGGGCAAACTCCCTGAGCAGGCCGGAGGTCACGTCGGGCGTCTCGTCGAAGCCGGTGTCGCTCATCGGATTGGGCAGGCCGGCGTTCGGATAGACCGACACATACGTGTTGCAGAGCTTCGACAGCTCGGCGATGTAAGGACGCATCAGCGTCGCGCCCAGCGCGCAGTTCAGGCCGAACGTGAGCGGGCGGGCGTGGCGCAGCGAGTTCCAGAAGGCCTCGACCGTCTGGCCGGACAGAATGCGCCCGGACGCGTCGGTCACCGTGCCCGAGATCATGATCGGCAGCAGCTCGCCGGTGTCTTCGAACAGTTCGTCGATGGCGAAGAGCGCGGCCTTGGCGTTGAGCGTGTCGAAGATGGTCTCGACGAGAAACAGGTCCACACCGCCGTCGAGCAGCGATTTGGCTTGCGCATAATACGCGTCGCGCAACTGATCGAAGTCGACGTTGCGCGCGCCCGGATCGTTCACGTCCGGGCTGATGCTCGCCGTCTTGGGCGTCGGGCCGATGGCGCCGGCGGCGAAACGCGGCTTCTCCGGCGTGCTGAAGGCATTGCACGCCTCGCGCGCGAGCCGCGCGGACTCCCGGTTCATCTCGTCGGCCAGCGCTTCCATGTGATAGTCGCTCTGGGCGATCGTGGTCGCGCCGAAGGTGTTCGTCTCGATGATGTCGGCGCCCGCTGCCAGATACTTGCGGTGGATCTCGCTGATCACGTCCGGGCGGGTCAGCGAGAGCAGTTCGTTGTTGCCCTTGACGTCGTGCGCGAAGTCGGCAAAACGCTCGCCGCGATACTCGGCCTCGCCCAGCTTGTATTGCTGGATCATGGTCCCCATCGCGCCGTCCAGAATCAGGATGCGCGACTCGAGCAGCGCAGGCAGCGCCTGCCCGCGCGTATAGGCGCGCGTGGATGGCGTGGCGTTTGCGGCGGGTGGGGTTGCGGTGGTCATGACGGACGTCGCCTTGGAGTGGCCGGAAAACCTATAATTGTAATGGTTTTGGCGGCATTCGCCCGCGAGCCGCGCCGTTTCCCACTATTTCGACAACGATATGGAATTCCTTCTGCCGGGCGCCGCCCACCAGTTTCTGCAAGCCAACGCCAACGCGCTGTTCGTCGATTGCCGCAGCGAGATGGAATACCTGTTCGTCGGGCATCCGGCCGGGGCCATCCACGTGGCCTGGAACGACGGCCCGGACTGGGAGATCAACCCGCATTTCGTCCAAAGCGTTCGCAAGCTTGCGGGCGCGGGCGGCGACCGGCCGGTACTGCTGATCTGCCGCAGCGGGAATCGCAGCACGGCGGCGGGCGAAGCGCTGGAGGCCGCGGGTTTCCTGAACGTCTACGGTGTGCTGCACGGCTTCGAAGGCGATCTGGACGCCACGCACCACCGCAACGCCGTGAATGGCTGGCGCTTCGAGGGTCTGCCCTGGGAGCAGTGCTGAGCCTGACATGAGGTCAAGCCTTGGCGCCATGAAAAAGCCCTCGCCATGGCGAGGGTTTTTCGTGTGGCTGCACCGCGTGCGGTGCCGGCGTCAGTGGAGCACGACCGGATTCGTCATGAAGGTGTCGAACTGTCCGAGAAATTCGTCGACTTCGTCTTCGGAAGGCTCGGTGGCGATCAATTTCTGCACCTCTTCACGGAATTGCCGGGCAAGCGTGCCGTCGAGAAAGATCTCACGGCCAGCGGTCTTGTCCACGATTTCATAGCCACCGGCAGACAGCGAGTGATTGCCGTTATCCGCGGCAAACTCAACGACACAGTAATTCGGGCTGTTGTAAATCATGAGCATGGCAACTCTCCTGGTGTTCCTGCATGGTCCTTGGTACCCACATAGGGGCGACGCGGCGCGATTTCAAGAGGCAGTGCCCCATGATTCGCTTATCGGCACACCGGCTGACGAATTCAATGGCGAATTCAATGGTTTCGGCCCTCCTTGGTCAAAGGTCCCGCTTCAGGTCCCGCATTCTGCAGGGTTCATACGTTAGATGCGGCCCCTTGCAAAAACGTTGCAAGGGCATTGGTTACGAACTGTTTCTGCTCGACGATCGACAGATGCGCGGCGTCGGGCACGACCACCAGACGGGCGCCGGCGATACCGTCGGCAATGCGCTGCGCGACAGGTGGCGGGGTGGAGGGATCGTTTTCCCCTACCAGCACCAGCGTCGGCGTCTCGATTTCGTGCAACCTCGATCGCACGTCGAACGCGGCAAGCGCTTCGCACGCCGCGGCAAAACCCTCCGGATGGGCGCCGGCCACCAGCGCCCGAATCCGCTCGGCCCGATGCGGATGACGCTTGCGAAACCCCTCGCTCAACCAGCGGTCCAGCGTGCCATCCGCCAGCGCCTTCATGCCATGGTCGCGGGCCTGCGCGGCGCGCTCTCGAAAGCGTTTGGCGTCGGCCTCGTCGTAGCCGGCGGTGGTGTCGATCAGCGTGAGGCTGGCAATACGCTCGGGGGCGTCGAGGGCGACCTGCTGGGCGACTGCGCCGCCCATCGAGATACCCACGAAATGGGTGCGGGGGATTTCCAGTGAACTGAGCAGTGCCGTGGCGTCCGCGGCCAACTGCTTGACGGTGTAGGGCCCATGGGGCACGTCGCTGCGGCCGTGGCCGCGGCTGTCGTAGCGCAATACCCGGAAATGTGCCGCCAGTTCGGGCACCAGATCGTCCCAGACCGTCAGGTCCGCACCCAATGGGTGCGCCAGCGTCAGCCAGGGACCATGGCCGTCCACCACGTAATGCAGCGATGCTCCGTTGGCACTGACTTTCATATTGTCCGGCCTCCCGAATTTCGTCGATACATTGGCGAAGTGGCGTCGATGCACTGGGATGTTTCCGATTATGTCAGGAACACGTAACTTGTGCAGCGCGATTCGTAGTAGTGGGGCAACACTTCGTCGGGCGACCGCATGGCCGCTACATCCGCGCTGGGTTTGCGCAGGGTGTGCGCTGGATTTGCGAGAAATCGCTCGACAATCTAAGGAATTCAGGGCGCGGATTTCTGGGTGAATATCAACTCGAATTCGTTGCCTGACGGCTCGGTCTGCTTCACGCGCACCGGCATCCAGTCGAGCGACGGCGCGAGCCAGATGTCGACACGCCGCTCGTCGCCCGCCTTGCGCGGCAAGCGCGTGAAGTGGCGCGTCTCGACATACCCCTGCGGTGTGGTCAGCGTCTCGCTGCCCACGTACTGCACCGGCCACACTTCACTGCTATCGGTGTCGACCACGGTGAACTCATGCGTGACGCCCACCTGCGTGTAGCGTTCGGGGTTGCCCCGCGCGTAGCTCGCCAGTTGCATCATCACGCTGAAACGGTCCTGGGCGCCAGGTGCGAGCGGCGCCGTCTGGCCCGAGCGCGAGAACGTCAGCGTCGGGGTGCCTTCGCGAAGGAAATCGGTGACGTACTCGGCCCGCCGCCCGCGTTTTTCCACGTAACGGGACGGCGCGATGCCGTTCACGTCGAAGCCGCCTTCGCTGATGAACTCGAACGTTCCGAAAAAGATGATCGGCACGGCAATGCGCAGTCGGTAGTGCCCGTTCTCGTTCACCCATTGCAGTTGGCCGGTCTGGTTGCGCACACCGTTCATGAGCGCGTCGTAAGTGAGCGTGGCGGATGGCGGCGGATCGAACCTGTCGCCATTGGCAGCCGCCGCCGTGAGCGGCGGGCCGGGCGGCGCTTGCGCCGCCGCATCGCTCGCTGCCGCGTCCGGGGTGTCACCCGCGCCGGCGACGGTCTCGGAGGCCGCCTGCGGACCGGGCGTATCGGCCGTGGCGGGGGCCGCCAGCGAGTCGGGCCGCGCCGGGGCCGCGGCCGGCTTGGTCACGGGCTTGCGCGCGGGGGGCTTCGTCGGCTTCGGGGGCGGTGGCGTGGGCGAGGCCTCAGGGGCAGGGGGCGCCACCGGCTTGAGTGGAATCAGCGTGATCGGAATGACGGGGATCGGCGTGTCATCGAGCGGCGTGCGATGCAGGGCGACCCACATGGCGAGGAGTCCGTGCGCGACGAGCACCGCCGCGAGCACGGCCGTCCAGACGAGCCATGGCCGGCGCCCGCCCGGCGGCCAGGCGCCGGACGTTGCATTGCGGGAGCGGCCGTTGGGATCGGAGTGATCAGGACGGGGGGGGCCGGAAAGGCGTGGGTCGCGCGAAGACACGGGAATCGAAGAGCCGGAACGTCAGTGCGTCAGCATCTCACATTGCGATGAATGTCGGTTCGACAGTTCGCACCCACCGCCGTTCAGACCGCGCCGCCACCTTGTGGCTCAGGGCCGGTGGCCGGGCGCCTGCGCATGGCCCAGATCCGCAGAGAGCTTTTGCGCGAGGGTGCGCAAAGCCGTGTCGATCGGTCCGCCCCAACTGGCGTCGAAGCGGCTTTCGGGGCCGAGCGCCATGAGCCCCATGACGAGTTGCCCTGTCGCGTCGAACACCGGCATGCAGAACGCATTGACGGACGGCAACACCGTGCCTTCCACGCGTGCCGCACGGTGTGCGCGCACATCGTCGAGCACCGCATCGTACTGCGCTCGCGTGGCCGGCAGGTGGTGGCGCGAGGCGTGCTGCAGGGCGGTGAGGGCCGCGTCGATGAGCGGCGCCGTCTGACGGGCCGGCAGGTAGGCGGCGAAAAGGCGACCGGCCGCCGATTCGAGCATCGGCATCACGTCGCCCAGACGCAGTGGCACGCGCATCGGGAACGTTGACTCGAGCCAGTGCACGACGGTCGGTCCCTGGTTTCCCCAGACGGCGAGACCGACCGTCTGATCGATGGCATCGCGCAGTTCGGACAGGGCGAACCGGGCGGCCTTGAAGGCGTCGATGCGCGCGAGATGGGCGAGGCCCATGCGCAGCGTGAAGGGGCCGAGGTCGTAACGGCCGCTCACGGGGTCCTGCACGATGAGCCCCAGCCGCTGGAAACTCACGAGATAGCGGTGCGCCTTGGCGGGATTCATGCCCGCGGCGTGGGCGAGATCGCGCAGCATCATCGCGTTCGACGCCTCGGTGAGAACTTCGATGAGCCGGAAGCCGACCTCGATGGACTGAATGCCCGAGCGGGTCTTCTCCTCGTCGGGCGCGGTGTCGTCGTGATCGATCTTGTTGTTTGGGTCAGGCGCTGTCATGTGTCTCCGTTGTTCTCGTGTACGTCGTGTGCGAAAGCGTCTTCGGCTTCGTCATTTTCCTTCAGCGGCGTTCGCGGCTCGCCGCGGATTGCCGCCGCCGTCGCGGCGCGGGGCGCTCAGGTAGAATCTTGCGCTTCAAGCGCCATTCTATCGGGCCCGAGACCGCCCGCAGACTCCCACACATGAAACTTGCCACTCGTAAGGACGGCACCCGTGACGGCCAGTTGATCGTCGTCTCGCGCGACCTGTCGACCGCCTGCATTGCCGATGCCATCGCCCCCACGCTGCAACGCGTGCTCGACGACTGGACCTTTTACGCGCCGCAACTGCAAACGCTTTACACCGAGCTCAATCATCATCGTGCGCGCAACAGCTTCGCGTTCGACCCGGCCGAGTGCATGGCGCCGTTGCCGCGGGCGTATCAGTGGGCCGACGGTTCGGCCTACGTGAATCATGTCGAGCTGGTGCGCAAGGCGCGCGGTGCGGAAATGCCGCCCGAGTTCTGGACCGATCCGCTCATGTATCAGGGCGGCAGCGACGACTTCATCGGTCCGACGGACGACATCGTGTGCGCGTCGGAAGACTTCGGTATCGACTTCGAGGCCGAGGTCGCGGTGGTGACCTCGGACGTGCCCATGGGCGCGAGCCCGGCGCGTGCCCTCCAGGGCGTGCGTCTGCTCATGCTGGTCAACGACGTGAGCCTGCGCAACCTGATCCCGGCCGAACTGGCCAAGGGCTTCGGCTTCTTCCAGAGCAAGCCGGCGAGCAGCTTCTCGCCGGTGGCGATCACGCCCGACGAACTCGGTGACGCCTGGCGCGACGGACGCGTGCATCGTCCGCTCACGGTGAAGTGGAACGACAGGAAGTTTGGTGCGCCGGAGTGCGGCGAGGACATGGTCTTCGATTTCGGTCAGCTCGTGGCCCATGTGTGCAAGACACGCAACGTGCGCGCAGGCACGATCGTCGGCTCGGGCACCATCTCGAACAAGGATCGCAGTCGCGGAAGCGCGTGCATTGCCGAGAAGCGCATGCTGGAGACGATCGACAAGGGCGCCCCGGAGACGGCATTCATGCGCTATGGCGATCGCGTTCGCATCGAGATGTTCGACGCACAGGGCAAATCGATCTTCGGGGCCATCGACCAGGCGGTCGCGCCGCTCGACGAATAACAAATAGCGCGCGCGCAACGTCGCGCGTTCGCGCCGTGCGATGCCCGGAATATCGGGCACGGCGGGTGTTTGCGCGGCGCGGGGCGTGGTATCCATAGGGTGAACCCGGATATGGCGGGCAATTCCGGCTCCGCTATTCTTTGTCTCCTTGAGTCGGTTCGCACCCCTAGCGGGCGAGCCGGCCCTAATTTTCGCCGGCGCGACGTGGGGCACCCATTCCGGGAGTCCTGCGGATAGAAAAAAACAGCGCAGGCCAGACCAGGAGATTTTCCATGCGAAACCCCGTGCGCACTGTCTTGTTGGGTGCGATGTTGCTGGCGCTGGCCGGCGGCGCCGCTGCTCAGGTCAAGATCGGCGTGAGCATCTCGCTTACCGGCCCCGCCGCCTCGCTCGGCCTTCCCGCGCGCGACACCATTGCCATGCTGCCGACCGAAATCGGCGGGCAGAAGGTCGATTACATCGTGCTTGACGACGCGTCGGATACCACGACGGCCGTCCAAAACACCAAGAAGCTCATCTCCGAGAACCACGTCGACGCCATCATCGGCTCGTCGATCACGCCGAACACGCTGGCCATGCTCGACGTGATCGCCGCAGGCACCACGCCGACGATCTCGCTGGCGTCGTCCGCGCGCATCATCGAGCCGGTGGACGCCAAGCGCTACTGGATGTTCAAGACGCCGCAGACCGACGCGCAGATGGCATCGGCGATCGCCGAGCATGCAAGCCGTCATGGCGTGAAGACGATGGCGTTCATCGGCCAGGGCGACGCGCTGGGCGAGGCGTTCTATGAAGAAGTGGCGAAGTTTGCCGGGCTGCACAAGATCAAGATGGTGGCGAGTGAGCGCTTCGCGCGCACCGATCCGAGTGTGACGGGGCAGATCCTGAAGATCATGGCGACGAACCCCGACGCCGTGGTGGTGGGCGCCGCCGGCACTCCGGCCGCACTGCCGCCGAAGGCGCTCGCCGAGCGCGGTTACAAGGGCATCGTGTATCACAACCACGGCGTGGGCAATAACGACTTCCTGCGCGTGTGCGGCAAGGACTGCAACAATACGTACCTGCCGGCCAGCCCGGTGCTCGTGGCGTCGCAGTTGCCCAACGACCATCCGGCCAAGGCCGTGGCACTCGACTACATCAAGAAGTTCGACGCCAAGTATGGCCCGGGCAAGGTGGCGGCCTTCGGCTCGTATGCCTGGGATGCCGGCATTCTGCTCCAGCGCGCGATTCCGATCGCGCTCAAGACGGCCAAGCCGGGCACGCCGGAATTCCGCAAGGCGCTGCGCGACGCGATCGAGAGCAGCAAGAACGTGCACGTGTCGAACGGCGTGATCAACATGAGTCCGACGGATCACCTCGGCCTCGACCAGCGCGCCCGCGTGATGGTGAAGATCGAAAACGGCAAATGGGTGATCGCGCCGTAAGCGGCCCGACGCCCCCGGATCCTTCATGGATGTGAGCGACCCGACGGCGCTCGCATCGACCTGTTGACCGTCGGCGGTGTCGGCATTGTCCGGCGCCGCCGTTTCCCATCCCCGCCTGTGCGGGGATATTTTTTTGGAGCGGTAAGCCATGTCGCAAGACCCCTATCAACACTATCAGTCGCTGCAATTCAAGCGGCATCCGAACGGCGTGCTCGAGCTGATCATGGGCGCCGGTGCGAACAAGAGCGGCCTGTCGACGGCCGACCATCGCATGCATCAGGAGCTGGCCGACGTGTGGCGCGACATCGATCGCGACGCGCAAACGCGCGCCGTCGTGATTCGCGGCGAGGGCAAGGGATTCTCCGGCGGTGGCGACCTCTCGCTTGTCGAGGACATGGCGGACGACTTCGCCGTGCGCGCGCGCGTGTGGCGCGAGGCGCGCGATCTCGTCTACAACGTGATCAATTGCAGCAAGCCGATCGTCTCGGCCATGCACGGCCCGGCCGTGGGCGCGGGCCTGGTTGCCGGGCTGCTGGCGGACATTTCGATCGCGGCGAAGACTGCGCGCATCATCGACGGCCACACGCGCCTGGGGGTGGCCGCCGGCGATCATGCGGCCATCGTCTGGCCGCTGTTGTGCGGCATGGCGAAGGCGAAGTACTACCTCTTGCTGTGTGAGCCGGTGTCCGGCGAGGAGGCCGAGCGCATTGGCCTCGTCTCGCTCGCGGTCGACGAGGCCGACCTGCTGCCCAAGGCATTCGAGGTGGCGGACAAGCTCGCGAGCGGTTCGACGACGGCCATCCGGTGGACCAAGTACGCGCTGAACAACTGGCTGCGCAGTGCGGGGCCGTCGTTCGATGCGTCGCTCGCGCTGGAATTCATGGGCTTCTCCGGGCCGGACGTTCGCGAGGGCATCGCGTCGCTGCGCGAGCGCCGCGCGCCGGACTACAAGGGTGACGCGCCGTTCTGACACACCAAGGGCACGGGCTGGGCGTATGATCGGTACAAGCGCCCCCCGGGCCCCGCAGCGCATGGCCTGCCGGTGAGCGGGCATGCCGTCCGTCCCGGACCACGACTGGAGACTGTAATGAGCGATTCGACGAGTGCCATGCCCAATGGCTTCGACATTCTCAAGAAGATGTGGGAGGCGTTCAGCCCGCCCGCGACCTTCACTTCACCGCTCACGCAGTTGATGCAGAGCGCCACACCGTTGCTCGATCCGAACGAGATCGAGAATCGCATTGCCGAGATGCGCGCCGTCGAGCAGTGGCTCACGCTGAATCTGAACGTGCTGCGCTCGACGATCCAGGCGTTCGAGGTGCAGCGCGCGACCTACGCCACGCTGCGCGCGTTCGGCACGGGAGGCTTCGGCGCGGCGAGCGACGCAGGCGACGCCGCGCATCCGGCACAAGGCGGCGACGCGCCTACGCCCCCCTTTGGGCAAACAGGCGTGGGGGACTTCTGGCGCTCCCCGTTCGGGGCGGCGGGCGCCGCGCAGGACGTGGAGGCGTCGTCACCGGCCGCGGCAGAGCCGGAGTCGGCGCCCGAGCCCCCGGCCGATTCGCAGGAGGCGCCACCCGAGGGCGACGGCACGGTGCCGCCGTTTGCCCAGGCGGGCAATGCCTATGGCGCGCTCGACCCGTCGCTCTGGTTTAACGCCATGCGGGCGCAGTTCGATCAGATCGCCGCCGCGGCGCAGGCCGCCGGCATGTCGGCCGCGCAAATGACGGAGGCGGCCGCTGCGCAAATGTCCGACGCGGCTGCCAAGGCGACTCAGGCGACTCGGGCGACGCCGTCGAGCGCCGGTGCGGCCAAGGCGTCGAAGACCACTGGCAAGACCGCAGGCAAGACGGGCGCGGCCGCAAAGGGTGGCGCGGCAGGCAAGGCGGCGGGGAACGCTGCCGGGAAGGCCGCTGCGAAAACGGCCGCCAAGCGCGCGCCCGCCGACAAGAAGACGCCCGCGAAGTCGGCCACGGCCAGGACTGCCGCGAAGACATCGACCCGCGCGTCGACCAAGACCGTGAAAGCCACCCGCGCCTCGACGGTGTCGGAGGGGGCGCCGGTCAAGGCGCCGGGCAAGCAGGCGGCGTGGAAGTGGTGACGCCGAAGGGCGCCATCGGACGCCATGACGCGCGCAACCGCGTGTCGCCGCCGTCCATCCACGCTCGGCCACCGCCCACGTGGCGCCGCGGGCAATAACGAAGGCAGGAGGACGCCCCATGATCTCTGGCGAACGCACCGGTCTCGTCCTGATGGGCGGGGGAGCACGCGCCGCGTATCAGGTGGGCGTGCTCGCGGCGATCGCGGCAATCCAGCGTGAGGTGCTGCCGTCGCGGCGCGCGATACCGTTTCCGATTGTCTGCGGCACGTCCGCCGGGGCGATCAATGCGGCGGCGCTCGCCTCGCATGCCGATGATTTCCAGCACGGCGTCATGAAGCTCGATGCGGTGTGGCGGCAGTTTCACGCCGGGCAGGTCTTTCGCGCCGACTCGCTGGGCATGGCGGGCACCGGGGCGCGCTGGCTCGCCGCACTCTCGCTCGGATGGGCGTTGCGCCGATCGCCGCGTTCGCTGTTCGACTGGTCGCCGCTCAACGAAATGCTGCGCAATGCGATCCGTCTCGACCGATTGCCAGACGTGTTCGCGTCCGGCGCGCTCGAAGCGCTTTCGGTCACGGCGCTGTCGTATTCCTCCGGCAAACACGTCACGTTCTATCAAAGCGCCTCGCCGATCCAGCCCTGGAAGCGTTCGCTGCGTCTCGCACGCGCCGTGCCGCTCACGGTCGATCATCTGCTTGCCTCGAGCGCGATCCCGTTCCTGTTTCCGGCCATCGAACTCGATCTCGACGGACAGCCCGAATACTTCGGCGACGGGTCGATGCGTCAGATCGCGCCGCTCAGCCCGCCGATTCATCTCGGTGCGACGCGCATTCTCATCATCGGAGCGTCGCACGGTCAGTACGGGCTCGACAGCAGCGGCGAGCGCATCGGCGGCTATCCCAGCCTCGCGCAGATCGGGGGGCAGGCGCTGGCGAGCGTGTTCATCGACGGTCTGTCGGCCGATCTGGAGCGGGTCCAGCACATCAACAACGTGCTGCGGCACGTGCCCGAGGCGCATCGCGAATCGAGCGGCTGGCGGCCGGTCGAAACGCTGCTGATCTCGCCCAGCCAGCGCATCGAACCGATTGCGTCGCGGCATCTGCAACAATTGCCGCGCGCGGTGCGCACGATGCTCGGCGCGATCGGCGCCGACGAAGCCCGCGGCGCCGCGTTCGCAAGCTACCTGTTGTTCGAGTCCGCATACACCCAGGAACTCATCGCGCTGGGCGAGGCCGATGCCTACGCGCAACGCGACGCCATCGCCGCATGGCTGGTGGCCGAAGCCGACGGCACGAGCCCGCTCGACCACGTGGAAGCCGGGGCGGTGGGCGGAGCGGGCATGTCCGCGAATTCGCCGTTGTCCGTCGACGAGCCCGCAACGGTTGCCGACAGCGGCAAACCGGCGGCATGATTCGGTGTCCTCGCGGCTTCAATGTGCGACGTGCCGGCCGGCCCGGCGCCCCGGAAGTTGGTAGACTTCATGACCGACGATTCGATCACCCGCAAGCCTCGGCACCGCAGCACTGCGGTAACACCAGCCCTCTGAGTTCGCAGACAAGTTCGCACGCGCATGTCCAAAGCCACTGTTCCCTGTCCGTACCCGTCGACGTTCTGGCGCGACCCGGCATTGCCGTTCATCGAAGCGCGCGAAGTGCTCGACGGCCGTCGTGTGTGCTACGCGCTGCATAGCCACGAGACGTTCTCGATCGGGGTGGTGACGGGCGGCCGCAGCACGTATCTGAACGGGCGCGCGAGAGAAACCGTGGGGCAAGGCAGCGTCGTCGTGATGAACCCCGACGCCGTGCATGCCTGCAACCCCATCGGCGACGAAGCGTGGGCATATCGCATGTGGTTCGTGGATACGGCCTGGCTGCGCGATCTTCAGCGCGAACTGGGTTTTGGTCAGGGTCAGGATCTGCATCTGTTCGATCCGATGTCGTCGACCGATCCGGTGCTGTACGACGGACTGAACCGGCTCTACGACGTTTGTACCGACGCGTCGCGCGACCGGCTCGAACGGGAGACCGCGGTGCAGCAGTGCTTCATCGACGCGCACGAGCGTCTCAACCCGGCCCCGCGACCGATGCGCGAGGACGCACGGAAACTGCGCGACGCCGCGGACTTCATCCGCGCGCATTGTCGCGAGGCCCTGACCCTCGCGCAGATTTGCGCGGCGGCAGGATTGTCGGCGTCGTACCTTACGCGGGCATTCCGGGCGCAGTATGGCCTTACGCCCCACGCATTCCTGATGAACCAGCGGATCCAGTACGCCCGTGCGCGGTTGCGCCGCGGCCACGCCATTGCCGAAGTCGCGCTCGATGCGGGATTCGCCGATCAGGCCCACTTCCAGCGAACGTTCAAACAACTGCTCGCTGCGACGCCCGGGCACTATCGAGGCGCGCTCGACGCGCGTGGTGCCGGCGATTCGGGGCAGTCGCCCGATGCTGGCGACGCGGCGGCGTTGCGCGCGGCGTGCGATGTCCCGCAGTCCCGGGCGGCGTGACAAGTCGCCCGGGACTGCGGCGCTGAAGATGAATGGCCGTCGTGCCCGTGCCGCTACCCGGCCGCCACGAGATACACCGCGCTTCCTGCCAACAATGCGGCCATCACACGGTTCAGGCGTCGCACACGTACCGCGTCGCGCATATGGTGGCGGAGCATCGCGCCTGCCACTGCCCAGCACCCGACCGAGAGCCAGCACACCACGAAGTAGATCGCCGCGAACTGCCAGATGCGCAGCGGGTCTCCGGCCGTGTACGCACCCATCCCGGCGAGCGCGGCAAGCCACGCCTTCGGATTGAGCCATTGCATGACGGCGCCATTCGATAGCGTCGGGCCACGCGCCGTGTCGGAGTCGCCGAGTTCGCCATTGTCCACGGCCAGCTTGTACGCCATATACAGCAGAAACGCCACGCCGAACCACTGGATTGCGTGCAGGAGCCCCGGCACGCGCTGAAGCAGTTCGTACACCCCGAAGCCAACCGCAACGAGCAGCACGACGAAGCCGACCGTCGCACCGGTCACGTGACGCAGGCTGGCGACGAACCCATAACGGGCGCCCGAGCCCAGCGCCACGACATTGACCGGCCCGGGGGTAATGGACGCGGCCAGCGCAAAAGCCGCCATCGAATAAAAGAGTGTCATCGGAGCCCTCAGTGCCAAAACGATGCGAATGAAACGAGGTTCCGAGCGTAGCCGCACGGGCTGGCGGCGTATTGAACAAAACTGCCCTTCAACAGGCCCCGTGCAATTTCGTGCCGGTGGTTCAGCCAAGCAGGCGATGGCGTAACCATCTCAGCAAACGACCCATGAACGGAAGCTTGAGGTAGAGATCCTCCGTGGCGTCCCAATAGTCGCGCTGGTAGGCGACGCGACCGTCCACGGCGAGCCGGAGATGCGACGCGCCGTGGATGATCTGCTCGTCGTCGAGCCAGCGCCTCGCGTGAAAGTGCAGATTCCATACCAGCATCGCCTGATTGTGCTGCAGCAGCGTGGCGGTAATCTCGAAGCGCGGCACGTCGACGCGCTCGAACAGTTGCATGAGCAGTCCGGCGACTTCGGCGGCGCTGCGCACTTCGTGCAACGGCGTTCGAAGATAGACGTTGGGCGTATAGAACTCGCCCAGATTCGCAATGCTCTGGCGGGTGAGGGTCTCGAGGAAGCGCGTCAGGCGCGTCAGCGCCGCAGCATGATCGATATCCATGGGCACACTCGCATCGGCGCTGTCACAGCCGCGATTCGATGAACAGCCGGGAACGTTCGGACGACCGCGTAGCCAGCGCGACGCCTGCGGGCCTCAGTCCGTCGACTTGCCGACCCGCCCCAAGCGGGCCGGCGCCAAGGCCCGGTGGCAGCGCGGCCCTCCTCGTAACTTACCAGCCGGAACAACTGGATGCACCGGGGAGGTGCGCCGGTCGTGGCGCCGATGCGACATCGCGCATCGGATCAACGGGCGTCGCTGATCAACTCCGCACGTAGGTCGGGCGCGCTGGTGCGCGGGTCGAGCCAGATCGCGAAGAAGGCGCGGCCGAAGGCATCGCCCGCGATGCGCCCAATCAGTTTGCCGTCGGAAAAGAAGCGGGTGCCGTCACCGGGTCGGAACACCCCCGTGAGGTGCTGTCCGGCCGAGACGTCCGGCAGGATACGCGCGAGTTCGTCAGCCCAGTGCTGCCGCTCGGCATCGGTGGCGACCTGCAACTTGGTCATTTCGATCAGGCTGCGTTGCACCAGCGTATGCGACGTGAAACTGCGCGCATAGCGCAGATCGAGCACCAGCGGATGTGCACTCCAGTTCGCGCTCACGCGATCGGCGCCGGAAAACAGCTCGGCGTCGTAAAGATGGAAGCCCAGGCGGGTGAACGAGCCGTGGCCGACCAGACGTACGGCCGGCGTCTCCTGCGAGGCGAGTTGCCCAACGTCGAATGCCTGGGCGTGAGGGGCAACGGCGACTGCAGTCAACAGGCAGGCCATGCGCAGCCATAGGGCGAATGCGGGACGAGTTGCCATGCTCGGCTCCTTATCGGTCAAGGATTCCGTCGAGTAGGTTGGCCCGTGTCGTAGCGTCGAAGTTTCGGCTAGCGACTTGTTGCGAAATTGCGACTGAGAACTATCCTCAAACAAGGCGTCGGAATCCGGGTATGCGGATCCGCACCCCGCCGAAGGCCTCGCGTTCCTGGGATAGGTCCGGGTCTGCCATCGCGGTACGACGTTTCCAGCGTAGACCATGGACCGCCGTCCGCGCAGGCCCGTGGCACAAGGACTTACCCTGATGACCGGGGCGGTGTCGCATTGGATTCGCATTGGATCGACGTCCACCGGCGGCGGGCGAAGCGCGCGCAGCGACGGCCGGTGCGGGGAATGTCGCGATTTGGATCGACGGTGACGTCGACGACGCTCGCCGCCGTTCAAGCTTAGGCCCTCCGCGTGACATTTTGACGGCCGTCAAAATTACGACGTATTACCGTCACGTGAGTGTCAGACGCGCCGGGGATGAAAGATATTTATGTTATGATTCAAGAGTTTGCCCATATTTTAGTAAGGTCGCTCTAAGCCATATCGCCAGGATGCGGCCACGTAATAGCGTAATAGCGACGTAACAGGCGTAACATCGCCGTCCTTCTGCGACGGCAGGGTTCAAGACGTGAAGCCGGGACGGCGGGGGCCTCCCGCGACGCGCTCACCGTTTTGTCTGTCGAAATTCGGCGTAAACTTTCACAATACTATCTTGAGTCCTGGTGTAAGGTCTCGCGACCTTGGGGGTAATTGAAATGAACGAAATGCTGTATCCCGAACTTTACAAGTCGCTGGAGGCAGTGCGTTGGAACATGGAAAAGGACATTCCGTGGGACAAGTTCGACGCGAGCCAGCTCACCGACGATCAGGCGCGCACCATCAAGATGAACGCCATCACGGAATGGGCGGCATTGCCGGCCACCGAGATGTTCCTGCGCGACAACCGTGACGACAGCGATTTTTCCGCGTTCATGAGCGTGTGGTTCTTCGAGGAGCAAAAGCATTCGCTGGTGCTCATGGAGTATCTGCGCCGTTTCCGTCCGGATCTGGTGCCGACCGAGGCCGAGCTGCACGCGGTGCGTTTCCCGTTCGATCCGGCGCCGCCGCTCGAGACGCTCATGCTGCACTTCTGCGGCGAGATCCGTCTGAACCATTGGTATCGCCGGGCTGCAGAGTGGCACACCGAGCCGGTCATCAAGGCCATCTACGAAATCATTTCGCGTGACGAAGCCCGTCATGGCGGCGCATACCTGCGCTACATGAAGAAGGCGCTCACGAGCTTCGGCGACAACGCGCGTGCCGCGTTCGCGAAGATCGGCGTGCTGATGGCGTCGGCGCGCCGCACCGAAAAGCCGCTGCATCCGACCAACCTGCACGTGAACAAGGACCTGTTCCCGAACGACACCGTGCAGTCGCGTCTGCCGGAGCCGGAGTGGCTCGAGCACTGGCTCGACGAGCAGATCAAGTTCGACGACAGCTGGGAGAAGAAGGTGGTCGAGCGCATTCTGCACAACATGTCGCTCCTGTTCGAGCGTACGTTCGCGACGGCGCAGGACCTGAACCGTTACCGCAAGGAAATCACGAGCCGTCTGGCCGCTGTCACGGCCCCGGCGGCACCGGCCGTCGCAACGGCATCGTAAGCGGATCGCGCCCCGGAGAGCCGCGGGTCTTGTGGGGTGCGATGGACGTATCGACGAAAGAGGGGCTTCGGCCCCTTTTTTGTTGCCTCGCGCTCGACGTGGGACAATATCGCGTCAACTTCGATCGATCGTCATGTCATCTTCCCCCGTCATTCCTCAGGCCGATTTCGAGGCCAAGATCGTCTCGCGCGAGGCCCTCGCCGCGCTTGCGCCGACGCTGCCGCGTCCGTTGGTATTCACCAACGGCGTGTTCGACATCCTGCACCGCGGTCATGTGACTTACCTCGCGCAAGCGCGCGCACTCGGGGCATGTCTCGTCGTCGGCGTGAATACGGACGCTTCGGTGCGCACGCTCGGCAAGGGCGACGACCGTCCCATCAACAACGAACAGGATCGCGCCGCGCTGCTCGCGGCGCTGCAAAGCGTGGACTACGTGGTGACGTTTGGCGAGTCGACGCCACAGGCGCTGATCGAGGCGGTGCGGCCCGATATCCTGGTCAAGGGCGGTGACTACGACATGGACGTCCTTCCCGAAGCGGCCCTCGTGCGGGGCTGGGGCGGCAAGGCGCTGGCAATCCCGTTCGAACATCAGCGCTCCACCACGTCGTTGCTCAAGAAAGTGCGGGCCCAGTCATGAATCTTGCCCCGCTCGTCGAGGTCACCCGCGGCGCCCAGGGCGTCGATACCGTGGAGTGCGTTCATTACGGCAGTGTGGCTGTCGTTGATGCGCAGGGTCATTTGCGCTACGCGGCCGGCGATCCCTCGTTCCTGACGTTTTCGCGCTCGACCCTCAAGCCGTTTCAGGCGCTGCCCTTCGTCGAGGGCGACGGCGTCAGGCACTTTGGCCTGACGCAGCCGGAGTTGGCGCTGCTTTGCGCCAGCCATTCGGGCGAGAGCTTCCACGTCGAAGGTGTGGCGAGCCTGCTGACCAAGGCGGGCTGCGACGAGCATCATCTGCAATGCGGTTGCCATACGCCGACCTTTTACTCGGCGACGGGCAAACGAGCGCCCGCGGATCTGAAGCCGACGCCGCTGCACCACAACTGCTCAGGCAAGCACGCCGGTTTTCTTGCGTACTGCGTGCAGCACGGCTTGCCGCTCGATACCTACCTGGATCCGGCGCATCCGTTGCAGCAGGCCATTCGTGCGCGTGTGGGCGATGTCGTCGGCGTGAAGGGCGATGCCTTGCGGTTGGGGATCGACGGGTGCTCCGCGCCGAATTACGCGCTGCCGCTCGAGAAGCTGGCGGGCGCCTATGCGCGCCTTGCGGCAAGCGACGATGCGGCACTCTCGACACTGTTCGACGCCATGACGCAGCAACCCGAGATGGTGTCCGGTACCGCGCGCAACGATCTGGCGTTCATGCGCATGGCGCCAGGCGACTGGGTCGCCAAGATCGGCGCCGACGGCGTGCAGACGATCGGCGTGCGATCCGCCGGATTGGGTATCGCGATCAAGGTGGTCGACGGCAACATGCGCGCGCTCTACACCGCTGCCGTCGCCGTGTTGGAGGCCCTCGGTCTGGTGACGTCCGCCCGGACGACAGGGTTGGCGCCCTGGGTGACTCCGGTCGTCAGGAACGCGCGCGGCTTCCAAACGGGTGTCGTGCGGCCGGTCGTGGACCTCCGGCGTGTGTGGTGACGGCGTCAATGTCCCTCTCGTCTAGCGAACCCCGGCCGGCGGGCTGCCGGCGGGCGCCGGGCAGGCACGCACCATTTGCGCCGACCACTGTTGTGTGACAACGCCACGCAACTGCGTGGCGGCATTCCCGTTAATGCCGGCAATGCGATAAATGATCCGGCTACGAGCGTTCGGCCGCTCGCTCAATTGCGGCGTGAGTCCCTTCTTCTGTGCGGCGGCCATCAACCGCACGGCGCGCTCGCGATCGTTGAACAATCCCAGCGATACCACCACATTCGATCCGTCGTCGTTGAGCAGGAAATACTCCGTCACGCCCGCCGCGCGCAATTGGGCAACCTGTTTGTCGGCCGCCGCCTTGTTCGGGACGGGGTCCAGGTGCACCCAATAGCGCTTGTCGACGGCGATCGACTGAATGTCGCCCTGACCCGACGGCAGGGCCGCGAGCAGCAGTCCCCGCGCTTGAGGTGCGTCGCTGGCGGAGAATGGGCCGATATCCAGGCACGCCGTTGCCACGGCGGCAGCGGCTGCCGACGATGCGGCGCCCGCCTGTGTCGTGCTCGTCTCGGCCTGCACGGCGCCAGGCGCTGCAGCTGCGACGGCCTGACTGGTCGCGGACGCGGCCACGCCCGATATGCCTGACGCGCCCGAAGCGCCCGAAGCGCCCGACGGCGCGACAGCCTGCGACGCGGCGCTCTCGCGCGCCTCGACTTTCGGGGTTGCGGCATCCGATGCCGGTTCGCTGAGTTGGGCGCCCAACAGGCGAATCTTCGCGGGTTCGATCTGCTGCGCCACGCGCATCGGCTCGCGCCCCGAAGTCGCCAGGAGGTCGTGCCATTTCAGCCAGCCGAACTGTACCGCGGCCAACGCCGCATTGGCGGCAAGAAAGACAGCGAGTAACAAGGCACGCAACATCTCAGGCACCTCTGCGGGAGGGGCGGTCATCGTGCGAGAGCGACGATGGCGCCGACGCCGCGGGTGCGGCGGATTCCCCGGCGCCGGCGGTGTGAAGCGCGACTTCGTACAAGCCGGCCGGCACCAGTTGATCGTGTTCGGTAAACGGCAAGGCAAGGGTCTGCGCAAGCGCCTGGCGCGCGCCGCCCGAGAGAACGCAACGCACGGGCGCCCCGAGCTGGCTTTGGAGTTGTGCGTGGCTGCGCTCGACAAGCCCGGCCTGTGCCGCGGCGCATCCTCGGAGAATCGCATCCGACGTGCTACGCGCAAATGCCTGGCCGCCGGTGGGCGTCGTGGCGTCGAGCGTCGGTAATTGCGCGGTGCCTTGCGCAAGCGACTGGAGCATCAGCGCGGGCCCGGGCGCGATCAGTCCGCCGAGGTAATCGCCATCCGCACGAAGGGCCTCGACCGTCGTTGCGGTCCCCAGTGTGACGATCAGCAAATGCTCGCCGGGCCAGGCGGCATGGGCGCCGATCAGGCTGGCCCACCGATCGCTGCCGAGCTGGGCCGGGGAAAGGTAGCCATTGCGCACACCGGCGCGCGAATCGCTGGCGCGCAGCACCTGGAGCCAATCGGCTGACGCCATGCCCCACAGCGTTTGCAGTGTCATGCGAACGGCCTGCTCCGCCGCCTCGCCCGCGACATTGGCCAGCCAGACGCCCGCGGGCGCCGGGCAGATGAAGCCATCGTCCTGGCCGCCCTGACCGAGCGCCATCGGTGCCGAATTCGGCGCGAAGTGGGGCTGGCTGCCGACACCGGCGGCCAGGGCCGCCCAACCTGCACGAATCTGGGTGGCGAGCGTGCGCCACTCGGCGTGATCGACGGCGCCACTGGCGAGAAAGCCCGGCGCGGCGGCACGCCAGTGCTTCGGTCGGACCGCGGGTGCGAGCGCCCACTTGATCCGGCTGTTACCTGCGTCGATCAGGAGCCACGGGGCGGGATGCGCCGCCCCGGTCGAGCCCGGTCCCGCCGGTGGCGCCAGACTTGCCGGCGTGCGCGCAGGCCCTTGCCGGGAATCGGTCATCAGCGGGCCTCCTGCGTGCCAGGCGCGCGATCGAGCAGGCGCACGGACACCTCGCCGCTCGCAATGACGCGCTCGCCTTGTGACGTGGCCACGCGCAGACAGCCATGTCCGTCAACGCCGAGTGCCACACCATGCAGGACGTCGCGCCCGTGCTCGATGATTCGAATGGCGGCCCCACCATAGGCATGCATGGCTTCCCAGTCTTCGCGAAACGCCGCGAAGCCCTGCGTCGCAAACCGGTCCAGCATGGCAGTGAGGCGCTTGACGAGGGCGACGAGCACGGTCGACATGTCCGGCTCAGGAAACACGGATTCGAGTGCCGCCGGTGGCGTGGCCGGGACGGCGGGTGTCGGCGCCGGGGACCGGTTCGATGCACCCGAGGCGCCCGACGCACCCGACGCACTCGCCGCACTTGCAGCACTTGCTGCCGCGCTGTCGATCCGGGTGGCCAAATCGTCCGCGCGCCGAAGATTGAGACCGATGCCGATAACGATGCCAATACGCCCCGGGCCTGCCGGAACGGTTTCGATCAGAATGCCCGCCAGCTTGCCCCCTCGCAGCAGCACATCGTTCGGCCACTTCAGACCGAGCGCCTGCGGCGCCGACAACGGCAAGTCGGAAAGTCCTTCGATCACCGCCACACCGGTGGCGAGCGACAAGCCCGCCAGGTCCGCCGGTCCGCCGGACATCACATAAGCCAGCGAGAACATCAGGCTGTCGCCGGGCTGACTCTGCCACGCCCGGCCGCGCTGCCCGCGCCCGGCGGTCTGGACCATGGCGGCACGCACGGTCGGCGCACACGCGACGTTCTCGCGAAGGCGCGCGAGCAAGTCGAGATTCGTGGAGCCGGTCGTCTCGACCACCTCGATTCCCCAGCCACGGCAAGCGGCGCTCAGTCGGGAGCGAATGCGTTCGCCGTCCAGCCGGCGCGATGCGACGTCGAGCCGGGTCCCGGCGGTTGCGCCGACGGCGGATTCGGTGCCATCGGCGGCCACGGAGGCCTGGGCGGCGCAGAGGATGTCCGGGGAGGAGGATGTGGCGTTATTCATGGCTGCTATTGTAGCGGCGAGGCTGGCGGCGCGTCGGTCTGATCGGCGCAAATGCCCGTGTTTCGGCATTATCCGACGCTCGGGTGAGCCGATTCCGAGAGCTTTTCAGACCGCACCGGGTTGCCATCGATTAGCCCCACCTGTACCGTACAATGACCGCGTTTCGCTGGACGCGAGCCGAATTCCAGCGGGTTTGTTGTCAGGAGACTCTCTGTTTTGAACCTCGATGCCGTGCCCACTCTGGAGCTGACCACCACGGCGCAAGGCCCGGTGGTCATGCTTCGCGGCCTGTGGACGGCACTGGCCCTCTCGCAGCGCAAGAAAACGCTGCTTGGTCTGGTGCGTGCCTTGCCGAATGGCCCGCTGGCGTGGGACCTGACGTGCGTCGAGAGGCTGGACCACGTGGGCGCGCAAGCGCTTTGGCGGTATTGGCAACGGCAATACCCCGAGCGCATTTCGCTGACGCCGACACAACGCGCGCTGTTCGATCACCTGGCCGAATTCGACCGAACGCGGCAGAGCCCGGTGCCGGCGCGCCGTGTCGATCCGATCAGCCGCCTGGGGTATTCGCTGTTCTCGCTCGGAGAACACCTGCGCGACGGCATCGCGATGTTCGGCCGGTTCGTGATCGACCTTGGTCGCGTGGTTCGCCATCCGGTGCGTGCCCCGTGGCTGGAGATGTCCGCCAATGTCTACAGCGCGGGGGCCAAGGCGCTCGGCATCACCGCGCTGGTGGCCTTCCTGATCGGGATCGTGCTGTCCTACCTCTCTGCCCAGCAGTTGAAGCTGTATGGAGCGAGCACCTTCATCGTGAACATCCTGGGCCTCGCGGTCATTCGCGAACTTGGCCCGGTGCTCGCGGCGATTCTCGTCGCGGGGCGCTCGGGGTCCGCCTTTACGGCGCAGCTCGGGGTGATGCGTGTGACCGAGGAACTCGACGCCATGCGCGTGATGGACATCCCGCACGGGCTCCGTCTGGTGCTGCCGAAAGTCATCGCGCTGGCCATCGCCATGCCGCTGCTCATCATGTGGACGAACATCATCGCGCTGCTTGGCGGCGCACTTGCCGCGAAGTACGAACTGGGCATCGGTCTGCATTATTTCTTCACGACGCTGCCGAATGCCGTACGCGTCGCGAATCTATGGATCGGTCTGGGCAAGGGCGTTGTCTTCGGCATGCTGATCGCGCTGGTCGCCTGTCATTTCGGCATGCGCGTCAAACCGAACACGCAAAGCCTGGGCGAGGGCACCACGCAGTCGGTGGTGACGTCGATCACCGTGGTGATTCTGGCCGACGCGGTCTTTGCCATCATGTTCCGCAATGTGGGGATCGGCTGATGCGCACGACCACCGTATCCGATCCTTCCCGCCAAGGTGCGGCGCCCGAGTCCGGCGGTGACGTGCTTTTCGGCGCTTCCAGCGGGTGTCCGCCGGTATCGTCGACCCTGCCGGGCGAAGCACAGCCGGTGATCGAAGTGCATGACCTGACCAAACGCTACGGCACGCATACGATTCACGAGCACCTCGACCTCACGGTGGGGCAGAGCGAGATCATCGCGCTCGTTGGCGGATCGGGTTCGGGCAAGACAACACTGATCCGGCAGATCATCGGGCTGGAGGCGCCGACGAGCGGTCATATCCGGATTTTCGGCCACGACATCACGATGATCGACCGTCGCGCGGCGCACTTGCTGCGCCGTCGGTCGGGCATGCTCTTTCAGCGCGGCGCCCTGTTCTCCGCCATGACCGTGTTCGACAACATCGCGCAGCCATTGCGCGAGCTGCATACGCTCTCGGAGGACCTGATTCGAGATGTGGTGATGTACAAGCTCGAAATGGTCGGACTGTCGGGGCGCATGGCCAATCGCATGCCGTCGGAGTTGTCTGGCGGGATGATCAAACGGGTGGGGATCGCGCGGGCGATTGCACTGGAGCCGGAACTGCTCTTTCTCGACGAGCCGACGGCGGGGCTCGACCCGCAGGCGTCCGATGAGTTCGTGGACATGGTTCGCGGCCTGCACCGCTCGCTTGGACTGACGGTCGTGATGGTGACGCACGATCTCGACACGGTCATGATGCTGGCCACCCGCGTGGCGGTGCTCGCGGAGCGCAGGGTGATCGTCAACGCGCCGGTCGAGGACGTGGTTCGGGTCGATCACCCGTTCATTCACAGCTTCTTCCTCGGTGAGCGCGGCAGACGCGCGTTGCTGGCTTTGCCTGCGGCAAGGCGCGCCAGGATTTCGGAGTTACTCGACGATGGAAAATAAATCGCACGCTTTCATGGCGGGCCTGTTCACGCTGGTACTGCTCGCGGCGGTCGCCGCCTCGGTGTACTGGTTCAATCGCGACAATCGCGAGCGTGTCCCGTACGACCTGGTGGCGCACACGAACGTCACGGGGCTCAACCCGGAATCGGCCGTGCGGTACCGCGGCCTGGCCGTGGGCAAGGTCGAGTCGATCAAATTCGATCCGCGCACGCCCGGACAGATCCTGATTCGCATTCTCGTCAACGAGGGCACCCCGATGACCCAGTCGACGTTCGCCACGCTGAGCTACCAGGGCGTAACGGGACTGGCATTCGTGCAGCTCGACGACGACGTCGATGCCGCGCAGGGCGGGGAAGCGCGCCGGATCCAGCAGCTCCAGCTCGAAGCCCTCGATGTCGCAGACCAGCAGCGTGCGCCGGCCGCGGAAGGCCTCTAGCATGCCGCCGGTGAACAGCGCCGCGATCGAGACGCCGCGCGCGCGGGCGAAGAACGGACGCGCCACCTCGTCGCCGCCCTTCGCGAGGCGCTCGCTCAGCACGGGCACGACCGCGCTCGACACGGCGCCCTCGGCGAGCAGCATGTAGGAGTAGAAGTCGCCGTACCCGCGGGTGCGCCAGCAGCGCCGGGCCAGGGCGCGGATCTGCTCGCCGCGGCCGTCGGCCTCCCACTCGGCGAGGTCGGACAGGGACAGGGACGCATCGGCGAGGTCGGTGACGGCCGAGACACGGCACGCCCGCTCCGGCCCGCCGGCGAACACGGTGTGCTAGCCGTGGCCCTGGCCACCCCACCAGCGGCGGGCCAGCGCCGGGGCGGACACCACGCCCAGCACCGGCCGACCGCCGACCAGCAAGGCGATGAGGGTGGCCCACACCGGGACACCGCGGACGAAGTTCTTCGTGCCGTCGATCGGGTCGATCACCCAGCAGCGGCCGGCCCGGGCCCGGTCGGCCGGGTCCGGCGGCGTCCCGGATTCTCCGTCACCGCTGGGAAATTCCTCCCCCACGATCAGATCGGCCGGCCGGCGCGTGGCCAGCACGTGGCGCAGCGCGCGCTCGACCGCCAGGTCGGCATCGGTGACCGGTGTCATGTCCGGTTTCGCCGCGACCCGCAGATCGCTCGCCCCGAACCGCGGCAGGCTGATCGCGTCCGCGGTGTCGGCCAGCGCCCGGGCGAGGGCAAGGTCGTCGGCGAGAGCGGGGTCGTCGGCGAGGGCGGGCACGGTGGCCACGGTACCGGCGTGTGTCCTGATGCCGAGCAGGACGCCCCCGGTTGCGTCCGGCGCCGCGGGGGTAACGGGCTCCCCGTCAGGACCTTGGGCAGGCGTCAGCCGGCGGGGAGCGGCACATCGAAGGGCAGCCCGTTCGCCGGGTCGCCGGTGATGGTCCTGGTCAGCGAGTAGAGCCGACCGGCGACCTCCGGCTCGGCGTCCCACAGGTTGCGGGTCTGGCCCGGGTCGGCGGCCATGTCGTACAGCTGCCCGGCCGGGTGCTCCGCGTCCCAGGGCGGCGCGCTGTGCGGGGTGCCGGAGCCGGAGTCGAACAGCGCGCCGATGGACGGCTCGGAGAACCCGCCGCCCGAACCATCCGCGAACAGCGCGACCCATCGTCCGGACCGCACCGCGAACCGCCCGGCGAGGCTGTGGTGCACGATCGGCCGGTCGGGGTCGCCGGGCAGGGCGCCGGCCAGGACGTCCAGCATCGGCCGCCCGTCCTCCGCGGCGCCGTCCGGCAGCGTCACCCCCGCGGCCTGCGCCACCGTGGGCAGCACGTCGGTCAGGCACAGGGGCGCGTCGGTGACGGAGCCGGCGGCCAGCACCCCCGGCCAACGGGCGATGAACGGCTCCCGATGCCCGCCCTCCCACAGGTCGCCCTTCTGCCCGCGCCACGGCCCGTTCGGGCGGTGCACGGTGACGTCCCCGTCGTCGGTGAAGATCATCGGTGCGCCGTTGTCGCTGGTGACGATGAACAGGGTCTCCTCCAGCACGCCGAGCCGCTCGAG
>OFTX01000201.1_pt1 | contig 37333 bp, 33 predicted proteins | sample 1775051 | NCBI WGS metagenome assembly OFTX01 (sample SAMN08195772, study PRJEB24354) | sludge metagenome | isolation source: sludge from phenol fed wastewater aerobic bioreactor A | place: India: Nagpur | collected 2016-09-15 | reverse complement strand
GCCGATCCGCCGCCCATCGGCCCGGCACTGCCCGATCCGCCCGCCATCCGCGCCTCGCATCCCGGTGTCGGTCCGCGGGGCCGGCGCCCTTGCCGATCTCCGGCCGGGCGTATAAGGCTGGGAGGAGGTCCGGCTGGTTTGTCGTCTATCGCCCAGTTAACGCGCCCCACGCCGGTTCGCGAAAGGCCGGCCGGGCAGCCGAACCCGCAAAGGAAGGGGCCGATGGTGGCAGACGCACATGCGTTCTGGGTCGTCGAGCCCGGACGCGGTGAGATCCGGGCGGTGCCACTGCGCGAGCCCGGCCCCGACGAGGTGCTGGTGCGCACCGTGTTCTCCGGCATCAGTCGTGGCACCGAGTCCTTGGTGTTCCGTGGCCATGTGCCCGTCGACCAGTACGCGCTGATGCGCGCGCCGTTCCAGGACGGCGACTTCCCCGCCCCGGTGAAGTACGGGTACCTCAACGTCGGCGTGGTGGAGGCAGGCGCGGCACATCTGCTCGGCCGGACGGTCTTCTGCCTGTTCCCGCACCAGACGTCTTATGTGGTACCGGCTTCCGCCGTGGTGCCGGTTCCGGAATCGGTGCCGCCGCGGCGGGCCGTGCTGGGCGGGATGGTCGAGACCGCCGTCAACGCATTGTGGGATGCGCGGCCGCTGGTCGGTGACCGCATCGCCGTGGTCGGTGCGGGCGCCGTGGGGTGCTGCGTGGCGCGGCTCGCCCGCGGGATACCGGGCGCCGAGGTCACCCTCGTGGACGTCGACCCGTCGAAGAGCGCTGTCGCGGCGGCCCTGGGCGTGGATTTCGCGCTGCCATCCGACGCCCCGACGGACTGCGATCTGGCGTTCCATGCGAGCGCCACGGCCGCCGGCCTGCAATGTGCGGTGGACCTTTTGGCGCGGGAGGGTCGCGTCGTCGAGCTCAGTTGGTACGGGGACACGAGTGTGACGCTGTCCTTGGGCGGGCGCTTTCACTCCGGCAGACTCGGCATCGTGGCCAGCCAGGTGGGCACAGTGTCGCCGTCGGAGCACGGCCGGCGCACGCATCGCGAGCGGCTTGTCCTGGCATTGGACCTGTTGGCGGACAACGCGTTCGACGCGCTGATCACGGGATCGTCCCGGTTCGACGAGCTCCCCGCGGTGTTGCCTCGGATCGTGGACGGATCGCTGCCCGCGCTGTGCCACACCATCGACTACCAGGATTGACTTGCCGGGATTGACCCATCGGAATTGGCAAGGAGCCGACATGTACACGGTGACCGTCCGTGACCACATGATGATCGCGCACAGCCTGCGCGGCGCGATATTCGGGCCGTCCCAGGGCTTACACGGTGCGACATTCGTAGTGGACGCGGCATTCTCGGGGCGCGCCCTCGACGCCGACGGCATCGTCGTGGACATCGGACTGGCCGCGCAGAAGCTGCGGACCGTTCTCAATAGGTGGGACCGGCGCAATTTGGACGACGTTGCGGAGTTCGCCGGAGCGAACACCACCACCGAACTAGTGGCCGCGCGCATCGCGAGTCTGCTCGCCGAGGAGTGCACGAGCGGCCGAATAGGCGACGCCGCAACGCATCTCGCTGCGGTGACGGTGACCGTGCACGAATCCCCGGTCGCCTGGGCCAGTTATCGGCACGAGTTCGGGACCTGATCGTGGGTGCCCCTGATCATGCGTGACGCAGTGCAGGCGATCGTCCCGCAGGGCCTCGACGATCCGTCCCGGCCGAGCGGGGGCAACCGATACGACCGGCGGGTGATCGAGGGTCTCCGCACGGCGGGCTGGCAGGTCCACGAGACCCTGGTGGCCGGCACGTGGCCTCATCCCGGCGCGGACGCACGCCGGTCGCTCGCCGCCGCACTCGATGCCTTCGGTCCCAATGTGCCTGCGCTGATCGACGGCATGATCGCCTGCGGCGCAGCCGATGTCGTCGTTTCGGCCGCGTCGCGCCGCGCCGTTATCGTGATCGCGCATATGCCCTTCGGCGCGGCCGATCCGAGCCTCGCCGAGGATGAGGCCGAGGTGATGTTGCGCGTGCGCCGCGTGGTTGTGACGAGCGACTGGACGTCGCGTTACCTGCGGTCCGTGTACGGCGTGGCCGCCGAGCAGATCGCCGTCGCCCGGCCGGGCGTGGATCTCGGGCCGGTAGCGGCGGCATCGGCCGGCGGCACCAGGCTGTTGTGTGTCGCGGCGGTCACGGCGGCGAAGGGTTATTGCACCCTCGCCGCCGCGCTCGGCATGCTCACCGATGCCGCCTGGATCTGCACCTGCGTCGGTTCACTGGACGTCGACGCGGACTTCAGCGCCGAACTCGCCCGCGAACTCGCGGCGGCGGGCCTCGCCGGCCGGGTGACCCTGTGCGGGGCGCTCGGCGCTGCCGACCTGGATGCCTGCTACGCAGCAGCGGACCTGGTGGTCCTGCCGTCGTTCGGCGAAAGCTACGGCATGGTCGTCACCGAGGCGCTCGCCCGCGGGATCCCGGTGGTCGTCAGCGATGTCGGCGGCACCGCCGAAGCCCTGGGCGTCGCCGCGGATGGCGCACGGCCGGGCGTGCTGGTACCGCCCGGCGATGCGGCCGCGCTCGCGTCATGCCTGCGGCACTGGCTCCGGGACGGGAACCTGCGCTCGCGCCTTCGCCGCGCGGCGTGTTCCCGCCGCGAGTCGCTGATCGGGTGGCAGGTAACGGCGAACATCGTCTCGACCGCCCTGCGCTCGGCTGGCCCGGCCGGTAGCCTTCGGACCATGGTGAGCCTGATCGCCCCGGCGCGGGTACGGCGCCATGGGTGACGGCATGGTGGACCGCGTGGTGGACGATGACCCACTCGGCGACGCCGGTGCCGTCCGCCCGTACACGGTGCTCAGTTGCTGCACGTCGCTCGACGGGTATATCTCGAGCGCCTCCGGCGGGCGCCTCACCTTGTCCAATGCGGCCGATCTGGACCGTGTCGACGCGGTACGGGCACGGTGTGACGCGATTCTGGTGGGCGCGGGCACCATCCGCGCCGACAATCCCCGACTGCTGGTGCGCGACACCGGGCGGGCGGCACGCCGCACCGCTGACGGCGCGGCGGCGACACCGGTGAAGGTCACCGTCACGGCGGCGGCACGGCTCACCGCGGACGCCGACTTCTTCCGAACGGGGCTCGACAAACTCGTGTACTGCCGATCGACCGCCGTGCACCGGGCGCGCCGCCTGCTGGGTGAGCACGCGAGTGTGGTGGATGCCGGCGATCCGGTGCGGATGGGCTGGGTGTCGCGTGATCTGCTCCAGCGAGGCATCCGACGCCTGATGGTCGAGGGAGGCGGTCAGATCCATACCCAGTTCCTGGCCGACAACCTCGTCGACGAAATGCATCTGGTGATGGCGCCCGTCTTCGTCGGGGACGCTCGGGCGCGCCGGTTCGTCGGCGACGGGCGGTTCCCGTACCGATCGCCTCGGCGCGCGCGGCTCGTCGGAAGCCGCGCCATCGGGGACGTGGTGCTCATGCGCTACGCGCTGTCCGACCGGTTCGACCCCGATGTATTCGACCCGGCGCTGGCCGAACTCACGGGTGTCGACACCGCAGGCGTCGACACCGCAGGCATCGATACTGCGGGATCCGACACCGTGGCCCTGCGCGCCGCCCGCACGGAGGCGGCCCTCATCGACGGCGTGACGAGTCCATGAGCCTCGCCGGCCGCCGCGTCGACGCGTCATGGCTGGCTCTGCGCGGCGATGAGGATGCCCGCGCCCGAAGCGATTTCACGGCCGGGCTTGCCGACCGGCTGGCCGCCCACGTCCGCGCCACGGTCGCCGATCGTCCACTTCGGCTCGTCGACGTCGGGGCGGGCACCGGTGGCGGCGCGGCGTGGTTACGGCATCAGCTGCAGCCCCGGCTGCCGTTCCCGCAGGAGTGGCGCCTGGTCGACCTCGACAGCGATCTCCTGGATCGGGCGCCGGCCGTCCAGGGCGGCTGGGCGCACGCCGTCGTCGGCGATATCGCGAACACCGCAGCACTTCTCGACGAGGAGCCAGCCGACGTCGTCACCTGCCAGGCCCTGCTCGACCTGCTCACGCCACACCAGTTGAGGCAACTCCTGATGCCCACAATGGGCTCCGGGGCCTTCGTCCTACTGGCGCTCACCGTCACGGGCACCGTCCGCCTCACTCCGCCGGACGACGATGATGAGCTCCTCGCGGACCTCTTCAATGCGCATCAGTTGCGCGCCGGGCGGCTCGGCCCGGACGCATCGCGGCGCGCGGGAGAGTTATTGCGCCGGAACGGGTATGACGTGATATCCGTCCACACCCCGTGGCGTCTCGGCCCCGCCACGGGGGCACTTCTGGAGCAGTGGCTGCATGGCCGCGCCGCGGCAGCCGCGGAGCAGGACCCAGGTCGTGTGGATCGGATTGAGCGATGGCTCGATGGCCGACTCACCAGTGCGTCCAGCCGTACTCTGACGTCGATCGTCGACCATGTGGACCTGCTCGGTCTGCCACCCGCAGCGATCAGAGCTTCTCCGCGATGAGGAGATGCTTGCGGATCCGACCGCTGTGCATCCACTCGGCCCAGAGCCGGTGCCCGGTGATCAGTGCGTCGATGCGCCGCGTACCGATTTCACCCGCGCTGTCGTCACGGCTCGCGGCGAAACGCCGAGCGAGCGCGCCAGCCACGGCGAGGTGCTGCGCCGTGACATTGCTCGCCCACGTCACGCGAAATCCGGCTCGGAGCAACAGATCTGACATCTCGTTCAACCGGATCGGCCAGACGGTGTCGGAGTCCGGCATCGCGGTGCGCTCCTCGACCGTGAGTGGCGCGCCGTCCTCGACCGTGCATGCGAATCGACCCCCCGGCACCAGTCGGTCGGCGATCTCACTGAGAAGTGCGGCCTTATCGCGGAACGCCAGCAGCGTCTCCAGGAGCATCACGACATCGAAATGCCCGCTGGGCGACGGCGGCACGGTCCGGCGCACGAACCGGCATGGCAGGCCCGCGGTCCGCTGCCGGGCAACTGTGAGCGACGCCTCACTCCGGTCCACGCCCAGGTAGTCGCATCCGAACTCGCTCGCGATCAGCCATCCGGGACCGGCCGTGCCGCAACACAGATCGAGCAACCGCGTCGCCGGCGAAAGATCGGCCCGCACAGCGAGGAGGCGGATCTCGTCCGCCGTCATGAAGCTCTCCTGCCCGATGTACTGACCGGGCGCGAACGCGCCGACACAGGCCCGATGCAAAGCCCCCGAGGCCGGGCCGTCCGGCGATGGGCCTGGCCCGGCGGCAGCGTCATCCCCGCCGGTCACGCCGGCGACCCCGCACCGGCATACTGCTCGCGACGCCGCCACAGCCAGACCACGTCGCGGCCGAACGACTCGGCGATCAGCGCCGACCCGACGGCCAACCCGGCGCGAACCAGACTGCGCGGCAACAGATCCGATGCCGCAGCCACCAGCGCGATGCCCTCGGTCGCGGTGGCAACCTTGCGCCAGTAGCGGTAGGGCACCGGCCTGCGTAACCACGGCCACACCCATCCGGCGATGCCGAATGCGTAGCGGGCGGCGCCGGCCGGCAACAGCCACCGGCCGTAGGACCCCGCGACGTGGGTGCTCAATGCTGCGATGAGAGCCGCATCGACCTCGCCGTCGAATCGCGCGCCGAACGCACTCGCGCTGTGCGTGCGTCGCGCCACCCAGCCGTCGACCGCGTCCAGGGCGAGCGCTCCGGTTGCAATGCCCGTCAACACTTTTCGCTCTGAGTCACCATGGACCCCGTGCGCCACCAGGACAGTCACCGCACCGGTGAGCGCGGCCCGCACGAGTGTCACTCGGTTCGCCGGACCGATGAGGATTCTTCGCGGCGCCACATCCCGACCATAATCCGGTCGACGATCCCTGTACCCATGGGCAGCGGCTGGCGTAAGCCCGGATCAACCGGACGCGGCGGCCCGTTCGCCGGCCGCTCGACGTTTCGCGCGGTACATGGCCCGGTCCGCGCGGCGGACCAATTCGTCGGCACCGCCCACGGCGTCCGCGCCCACGATGCCCGCCACCGCGCCGCCCGCCGCTGAACCGATCGCGCTGGCGATGGCACTGCCGATACTGATCGAGATCGTGACCAGCGTTCCATCGGGCAGCGAAATCGGCTCGCACATGGCGGTTTTCACTCGGCTAGCGATGTGGTCGAGGTCCGCCGCGCTATCCACCTGGGGGCACAGGATGGCGAATTCGTCGCCGCCGAGCCGAGCCACCGTGTCGCCGGAGCGGACCGCCTGCGTCAGCCGGTGCGCGACCTCGACGAGAACGCCGTCGCCGGCGTCATGGCCGTGCTGGTCGTTGACCGGTTTGAATCCGTCGAGGTCGAGGTACAGCAGCCCGATCAGTCGCCCATCCCGCTCGGATTGGCGCAACATCTGCTCGAGCCGGTCGAACAGCAATCTGCGGTTGGGCAGCCCGGTCAGCGCATCGTGCAGCGCCATCAGCTCCAGGAGCGTCTTAGTGTGCTCGCGTTCGGTGAGGTCGTGCACCTGGACCAGTGCGAACGGTGGGGCGCTGGTGGGTTTCACCCGGGTGGCGCTCACCTCCACCCACAGCGCGTCGCCAGTGGCAGTGAAGAACCTCGTCTCGCGCCGGAACGATTCGGGGTTTCCGCGCGCGAACTCACGCATCCATGCATCGAATTCCGCGTCAGTCTCCGAGTCGGCCGGCGGATTCAAGACCTTGCAGTTCTTCCCGACCAATTCCGGCACCCGATACCCGAGCATCGACGCGAAAGCCGGGTTGACATCGCTGATCTCGCCGATGTGACCCTCGTCGAGGCGAATCGAGTACATGCCCACGAGCGCGTCGCGAATGGCGATCCGCATCGTCTGTTCGCTGTCGCGCACATGGGCAGCGAGTTGGGTGCGGTGTCGTGTGATGAGCACCAGGACCAGCGTCGTGAGGCTCACCGTCGCGATCAGCATCTGGGTGACGACCTGCCGATCCGACATCGCCGCCACATCCTGGAACGTGCCAATGCCGCGGGATGTGCCGTACGCCGCGAAGCCGCAGGTGACGAGTGAGATCGCGGTCGCGCGCCAGGGGCTGAGCCGGATCGCAGCCCAGATCACCGGCAACACCGTCGGAAAGGCCCGACCGATCGGAGCGGGCTCGAGGTATACCCACACGTCGAGCGCGACGGTGGTCGCCAGCACGATGCCGAACTCCACGTGCTGGCCCGGGCCGCGCCGCAAGGCGGTAACGCTCGGTAGCAGCAGCGGCGCGAACGCCAACAGCCCCAGCACGTGGGTGATCGCGTAACCGGCGACGATCTCGTGAACCGGCGCCGCTGCGGGGACGATCGCGGCGCGCAGCGCGATCATCCCGGAACCGATCGCGATGGCGGCAGCGAAGGCCACGACGAAGCGGACCGCCTCGGCCGGTGTGTGCAACCGCAGGGATTTCGGGTCGCGCCGGTCCACCAGCAGCAGCCCCGCCGTCAGCAGTTCTACGACGTTGGCCAACGAGTAGCTCAGCGTGACCACTAGTCCGCCGAGCGACCGATTCGCTATCGCGTTGGCCGCGGCGAACACCAGCAGCAAGAGCCACCACCAGCGCCGCGGGCAACGCACCATGAGGACCAGCACCGCGCCCGCCGTGGGCCACCACAAGGCGCTGGCCGTGCCCGGAATCTTGAACAGGTCCAACGCCATCCGCGCGGTCACGTAGGTGGTGACCGCCACCACGAGCGCAGCACCCAACGGCGCCGCCAACCCGGCGACGCGCACGGAGAGGCGGCTGCGTCTGACCATTCCCATTCCGGACCGTCGGGGCGATAAGTGACTACAGGGTAATAGAAGTTGACGCCTGTCTGGGCCTGCGCGATCGTCCGGATGATGTCACTGCCCGGTCGGCGCCGGGTTTTTCGTTGATGACGCTGTTCGCGGCGTCCCGCCGCTGCGCCCCCACTCGGCGAGGAGGATGCGAAGGAGCCCGGCCCGCGAACAGCGTCATACTCGATGCCACACCCCGAACGGGCGCGCTGTTACCGTCGGGAATATGCCTTTCGCCGAACCCGTCACGCTCACCGGGAATCTCGTCGAACTCTCCCCGCTCGCCGCGACCGACCACGACGCGCTGGTCGAGGCGGCGCGCGACGGGGAGTTGTGGACGCTGCAGTACACGTCGGTGCCGTCGCCGGACGACATGCGAAGCGCCATCGAGCGTTTCCTGGCGATGCAGCAGGCGCGGATGCGGATCTCGTTCACTGTGCGGCGGCGTGATACGGGCCAGGTGATCGGCCTGACCAGCTACCTCAACATCGAGCCCGAGCACCGGCGGCTGGAGATCGGCGGCACCTGAAACGCCGGCTCGGCGCAGCGGACCGGCACGAACACCGAGAGCAAATTGTTGTTGCTGAGCAACGCTTTTGAGCAGCTCGGATGCATCGCGGTCGAGTTCCGCACGCACTGGCTGAACCGGCAGTCGCGCGCGGCCATCGAGCGGCTCGGCGCGAAGCAGGACGGCATCCTGCGCAACCACCGAATCATGCCGGACGGGACCCTGCGCGACACGGTCGTCTACTCGATCCTCGCGCACGAGTGGCCGGGCGTGCGCGCGGAGCTGCAACGGCGCCTCGCCGCGCGCGGGTAGGCCGGCGGTCTCCATTCGGTCGTGTAGGTCACGCGCGGGCCCGTGCCGCCTCATCGGCGGCCAGATCGGCCAGAATCTGCGTGTGCGCGACGTTCGGGCCGCCCTCCGCGGTCACCGCCTTCGCGGCCTTCAGGTCCGCCGCGTCTTCGGCGGCCTCCACCTCGCGAAGCACATCGATCGGGACGAGCGCGGCGACCGCGCGGCCGTCGCGAGGCAGGACGACGCGCTCCCCGCCGTATTCGGCACGGTTCACCAACTGGCCGAGCTGGTCTCGGGCCTGGGTCACACCGATCTGCGCCATGACCCAACCCCGGTCTGTACAGAATGGGTAGGAGGGTCGTCATGGGCTCAAGCCTGCTCGATCGCCAGAGCGGTGTGTTCGCCGGGCCCCCGTTCCGACTATGACGTTCTTTGCGGCGTGCGGGGCTCTGCCTTGGTCGTCGACCGGGAGTCCTGCAGGGTTGTGGGCCCGAGAACCTCTGCAGGACTCCCGGTCGACGGGCCTCGTTACAAGGCCGCGAGGTGGGTGGTCAGCTTCAGGAGCACCTTGGCCTGCGCGATCAGCCGCAGCGCCTTCTCCGGCTGGACCGGTGTGCCGTGGAAGGCCGCTCCGAGCAGTTGGTCGGACATCTGCGCGGCGAGCCGGTCGCGCTGGTTGTCCAGCCAGGTCAAGGCGGCCTCGGTCGCCCGATAGCGCCGGTCGTTAGTCGCGCTGCCGCTGGCGAGCCCCTTGGTGGAGATCTTCAGCGTGGTCATGTCGAACTTCCCGGTGGTGGCAAGGATCTGCTTGTACTCCTCGCCCAGCCCCCGCACGATGCCGGCATGCGCCCGCAGCGCCGAAGGCAAGGCGCCGGGTGCGGCGATCTCGGTCAGCACGCGGCCGTCCACGGCATAGTCGTCGTGCAGCCCGGTGAGCGCGAGGACGGTCGGCCGCATGTCGACCTGATCGGTGAACACCGTGCGGTTGGTGCCGCGCGCCGAGATCCCTGGACCGACGTAGCCCGCCCAGATGTCCTGCATGTCGGGCCAGGTGCTCCCGTGGTTCCAGGCGTAGCCGGCACCCGTGGTGAACGCGCACGCGTCGCCGGTGCACGCCGACTTGCTACCGATCACGTAGCTGTCCTCGCCCGAGAACAGCGTCATGGTCGGCGTTCTCGCCGGATCGGAACTGACGAAGTGCAGGATCTTCTCCTCGACCGGATCGGCCATGTAGTAGGCGACCGGTTCGCTGACGCCCGTCAACGGGTTCTTGAAGTGCAGCCCGGCGATGTCGCGCTCGAGCTGCCGCACGGCCGGATCGGTCCGGGCCGGCTGGCCTTTGACCCACAGGGCGGGGGCGGGGTCGTTGTGGATGGCGAACGACGTGGTGTTGCCGGCCGCGCTGGCGAGGAGCCCCGTCAGGTTGACGTTCACCTCGGAGCGGGTCGCGTACGTGCAGTAGTTGCCGTCCAGCCCAGTGCAGCCGATTGGCGTCGGTGCGCTGCCGGAGAAATGGTCGCCCTCGTCAGTGGTGACGACGAAAAGGGTGTTGCGCGGGGTGATGTCGTCCTTGGCCAGTCGCTGGAAGAACTGCGCGAAGGCCGTGTTGTAGGCGGCCAACTGCTGCTCGTAGAGCTGCGATCCCGGCCCCAGATCTCCGGCCGAGCCCGTGTGGTCGCCGTGCACGTCCGAGACGTACACGTTCACATCCTGCACGCCGTTCTCCAGCATCTGCGCCGCGTAGCCCAGCGAGTTGGTGGGCGTGAGCGAATCGAAGCCGGGGAAGCCGTCATTGCCGTATTGATCCTGAATCCTGGTACCGTCCAGCGCTGTGACCGGCCCCGACGGGCTGATTACCAGTTGGATCTGTGCGTTGCCGAACAGGGCCTTGAAACCGTGATACCCGCCCGGCTCGTCGGGCAGCGCGTCGGTCTGGCCGCCTCCGCACAGCGACGACGTCGCCGCGCAGTGCACCGCGTACCCGACGAAGTCCGCCTGCGCCTTGTGTGGGTTGGCTTTCGCCTCGGCCGCCTCGGGCGAGCTTGCGCCGAATACAGTTGCGATGTCCGACCCGGTGTTCTCCAGCACGGTGTTGGCCATGCCGACCTCGCCGACGTTGCACCCGGCGCGCGTGAACGGCACCCACGGGGCGGGGACGTTCACGTTGGTGTGGTTCGGAACGTTGCGCCGGTCCGCCGTGTACTGCAGGTTGTAGTTGGTGTCGATCGGCGGCTGCGGATTCGTGTAGTCGTACACCGGGTCCGACCAGTACGCGAACGACACATTGGGGTGCGTGCTGCCGTCCGGCCCGTAGTAGCTGCCCGAGTTCGACTGGGTGATGGCCGTCCGGTCCGGATACAGTCCGGTGAAGTTGGAGATGAAGTTCGTCGCGGTGTGCACCAGCACGTTGTGGTCGTTGGCCATCATCACGCCGTGGTCGGTGATGAAGTGGTACAGCGCGGGCATCTGCTGCAGATCGCTGGGCACCTGGGGGTTGTCGCGGGTGAGATGCACGTTGTCGAACATGATCTGTACGACGTGTGTGATGCCGTTGGCGAGGCTGCACGGCGCCGTGGAGCCGGTGTGGGCCGAGGTGAACCCAGTAGTGGGAACAGTGGTGCGGGCCGCCGCCGCGGGTGCGGCGATGACGACGCCTGCGGCGGTCGCCACAATGGCCAGCACGGTCAGCGCCGCGCTGCGATGTGTGTGAGGTTTCATGTCATGTCTCCTTTGCTGCCGACGAGGCGGTCGGCACCGCCCGCGCCCGTCCGTCGTGCCGCCCAGAGTCGTCTGAACGGGCATGACGGGCGGGTCGGGTCGGTATCCGCGCCGTATCGGTCGCCGTTTCGTCCGCTAGTGATGGACGTGGGTCCGGGTGATCAGCGGCCACATCGGCTTGACCTGCGCTGAGTCGGAGCTGTAGCCGAGCTTGCCCAGCCCGAAGCCTTCCTCGATCGTCAGGAGCATCGAGTAGTGGTTGTAGGCGGTCGTGTCGGTGACGTGGTGCGGGCCGTTCCGGCTGATCACGACCATCGGAACCAGGCCGCCGCCGTACATGCCGCCGGGGAAGTCCACGCTGACCTCGGGGTCGGCGGGCGGAAGCACCGGCGAGTCGCAGCAGCCGGCTGCGGACAGGTAGTTGCCGATCTGCGGATTGCTCGGGTCGTAGTCGTTCTCGTCGGCGGTGATGAAGATGACGCTGTTCCCGGTCCACGCCTTGCTGTGCATAATCGTGGTCACCGCGTCCTTGATGAAGTTGTCCGCGACGGTCTTCGAGTGCTCGTCGAGCGGGTCCCCGATGGCGGACGGGTACTTGCACGGGGTATCGGCGAAGCCCGGAACCGCCGTGTAGATCCCGTTATGCATGTTGTGGCACTCGTCCGGGCTGATCCAGACGTACCGCGGTGCGTTCCGGCTGTTCAGATCGCGCGCTATGTCGGTGAACGGCTTGATGTTCCGCAGGTCCTTCGGGTTCGACCGGATGTCCTTGAACAGAATGAACGGGTTGTGTTTGCTCACGTACAGGGCGTTCTTGTCGCTGGGCCACGTGTCCTGCAGATAGCCCGCGCTCGGCATCGCCTGCATGTAGGCGGCCCACGGAATGTGCGCGGCATCCAGCTTGTCGACGATGTTCGCGTGGTCGTACTGGTTCGGCGGCAGGGTGTAAGTCTTGTTGACGGGGCTGTCTTTCGTTCCGTAGTTCACCGTGATGGAACTTCCTGAGTTCCAACCGTTGTCGTTGTTCACGCCCCACGTGCTGCCGCTGATGGCTGCGATGTAGTTCGGCTCGCTGGTGTGCGTGACGCCGTAATACTGCGTCGCGTTGCCGTATGTCTTCGACAACATCGTCAGATACGGCATGGACAGCTCGTTGTAGCCCGGGGTGCCCGGATTCTTGTTGATGTCGCCGATCGTGTTGTCCAGCGCGTGGTTCTCCAACATGATGATGAAGACGTGACTGAGCCGTCCGCCATCGTCGGATCTGCCGCGCCAGGAGGACGTGGCGCCGTCCGAACCGGCGTGCGTTGCCCGGCCTGCCGCCGGGGTCGCCGCGGATGCCGTCTGCAGCATGCCGATCGTCGCCAGCATCGCGGCCACCGTCGCGGTGGTCGCCAGCACCTTCGCGTTTCTTCTCATCGTGCGCTCCCTCCGGCCTCTGATTCGGATTGCCGTGGATTGCAGGAGTCGCTCACTGCAGAGACATTCAATGCCGGTCGGCAGGCGGCCTGCCGGAGGCCGAAGCGGCGAGGCGCGCGATGGGAGCCGTCGGGAACAGGGTGCGAGGAACCCAGGGGACCGGATGGGCTCAGCCCGGCATCGACCGGTGCGCGCTAGAAGAACGGTCGATGTGCGTGGATGTGAGCGATATGCCTCTTCTGCGAGTCATTGTCGCGCGCCAGACGGCTTGCGCAGCTCGAACGCCCGGGAAAACCCACAGCGCACCACCGCCCATTCACACCCGTTACGCATCAATGCCGCTACCGACCAATTGGTCTAGAGCGTACGACCGTGACCTGACCGAGACAATCCCTGCAGCGTTAGCGAAATGGAAAATTCCGGTCAACTCCCACGGCATGCGAGTCCAGCGGCGGAACATGCCGAAGACGTGCGTGCGGCCCGCACCGGACACTCGGGCGCAGCCCGCGAACATCGTCATACTCGATGCGTCCGCGCGTTCTTCGCGGCACGGGAGCCCAGGCGTCACGTTACCGTCACTTGAAATACGGTTTACCATCGGCGCCCGGCGCGCGCGATTGGCCGACCAGGCCGGCGACGGCGATGATCGTGACGATGTACGGCAGCATGAGCAGGAACTGGCTGGGCACCGGGGAGCCGAGAATGCTGAGCTCCGACTGCAACTCGTTCGCGAAGCCGAAGAGCAGCGCGGCGAAGGTCGCCTTGATCGGGTGCCAGCCGCCGAAGATCACCGCGGCCAGGGCGATGTACCCCTGGCCGCTGGAGACGTCCTCGGAGAAGGCGCCGACCGAGCCGATGGTGAAGAACGCGCCGCCGATGCCGACGATGGCCCCGCCGAAGGACACGCTCCAGAACCGGGTGCTGCTGACGTTGATCCCGACGGTGTCGGCAGCGCGCGGATGTTCGCCGACGGACCGGATGCGCAGGCCCGTCCGGGTGAAGAAGAGCAGGTAGAAGACGACGGCCACGGCCACATACATGACGTAGACGATGGCGGTCTGGTTGAACAGCACCGGACCGATCACCGGGATCGCCGACAGGCCTGGGATGGCAAACGTGGGAAGCGGTTTCGGCGAATTGAGCGTGGTCGGGTGCTGCGTCAGCACGGTGGCGAACAGGAAGTTCGTGAGCCCCAGCACCAGGACGTTGAGCACCACGCCGACGATGATCTGGTCGACGTAGTAGGTGATGGAGAACGCCGCCAGCACGAAGGACACCAGCATGCCCGCGACGCCGGCCGCCACCAGTCCGGCGATGGCTGAGCCGGTCGAGGACGTGACGACCGCCGAGACGAACGCCCCGGCCAAGAGCTGTCCTTCGATGACGATGTTCACCACGCCGGAGCGCTCCGACATGACGCCGCCCAGCGCACCGAAGATCAACGGCACGCTCAGCGCCAGCGCGCCGCCCAGCAGACCGATGATGGGCAGTGTCTCGCCCGCGGTCGCCCAGGCGAGGAAGCAGACCAGCAGGACAAACGCGAACAGCGCGAGATACCAGCGCGGAATATCGCGGCGCGACCGGACATAAGCAACGGAAACGACCGTCATGACGGCGGCGATGGCGGTCGCGGCGATCCCGAAACCCCATACGTTGATGGGCAAGTCGGGGACATGGACCACGTCCGTCGACAGCGAGGTGAAGGTGAAGGTGGCGTCTCCGTGTCGGCCATAGGCGATGAACAGGATGGCGGCGATCACCGTGAAGATGCCGAACGCGATCGGCGTCTTCCAGTCGCGCAGGCGGAGGGTGGCGACGGTGGTGGTGCTGCCCGGGGCGCTGCTGGGTTCGGCGTGCTGGATGGCGCTCGTCATGCTGCTGCTCCCGTCTTGACCGCCGGCCGGTGCGCCCGCTTGGCCGAGCGGTGGTGCCCCGGCTCCGGCATCCGGAAGATCGCGCGCACCAGCGGCGGCGCCGCGATGAACAGCACGATCACCGACTGGACCACCAGGATGATGTCGATATCGATGCCCTCGGCCGCCTGCATCGTGTAGCCGCCGGCCTGGAACACGCCGAACAGGATGCCCGCCCAGAAGATGCCCCATGGCTTGTTGCGGCCGAGCAGGGCGACCGTGATGGCGTTGAAGCCGATCCCGGCGTCCAGCGCGTTGGTGAAACCCGTCGTGGTCTGGCCGAGCACCTGGTAGGCGCCGGCGAATCCGACGAAGGCACCGGACATGATCATGACGATGACGGTGACCTGCTTGACGCTGATCCCGGCAACCCTTGCGGCATCAGGGTTCTCGCCGACGGCGCGGAAATGGAAGCCGAGGGCGGAACGATTCATCAACCAGGAGGCGAAAATCGTCAGGGCCACCACGATAGCGAACCCGATATTGAGCCCGGCCGTGGTCCCGGGGAACACCGCGGACGGCAATGCGGGCGGCGAGATGGGATTGTTAGAGCCGGGCTTCTTGAGCACGTTCGTGAGCAGGTATCCCAGCAGGTAGAACGAGATGTAGTTGAGCATGATCGTCACGATCACCTCGTGTGCGCCGGTGGTCGCCTTGATCACGCCGGCGATCCCGGCGGCGACCGCGCCACCGACCAGGGCGGCGACGACGGCGATCGGGATGTGCAGCGCGGCCGGCAGGGGCAGGGCATAGGCGATCCACCCGGCGAGTGCGCCGCCGGCCAGCATCTGGCCCTGCCCGCCGATATTGAAAATGGCGGCACGGAAGCCGATCCCGATGCCGATGCCGGCGGCGATCAGCGGTGTCGCGAAGCTCAGGCTGTGCAGCAGCGGTTCGATCGCGGCGGTGAAGCTGCTCTGGGTGTAGTCGTAGATGCCGCCGCGGAAGAGCGCGGCATAGCCTCCGCCGACCGCGGCGCCGATCGCCTTGAGCGTGGCCGAGGGCCGGGCGAAGAAGTACGGCACCGCGTCCAGCGTGGCGGAGTCGGTCACGACGATAAGGATCGCGCCGATGACGAGGGCCACGATGATCGCCAGCACGGTGATGGCGGCGGAGCCGTTCGTCAATTCCCGTACGAATCGGGCGGAGCGCGGCTCCGGGGCGGCAGGCAGCTCCGCGGTGAGATCGTGTGCCTCCAGGGGCGGAGGCGGTGCGGCCTCGACTGTTTCGGTTGCGGCCTCGACTGTTTCGGTTGCATCCGGGGCGGTTTCGGTGCCGGCGCCGCCCGCCTCGTCGGTGTCTTTACGGCTGCCCTCGGTGTCCTCGCGGCCCCGGGTGTCTTCGGTGCCGTCGCGGCCCTCGCGCTCTGCCCGGCCGGTATCCGTACCGGAGTGTTCCGTGCTCATGCGGCCTGCCTTGGTCCGTCGACCGGCGCCCCGGCCATCATCAGCCCGAGCACGTCGCGGGGGGTGTCCGGCGGGACGATGCCAACAATCGCCCCGCGATACATGACAGCGATGCGGTCGGCGAGCGCGGTGACCTCGTCGAGCTCGGTCGAGACGACGACCACCGGGACGCCCTCGTCACGCGCCGCGATGATCCGCTCGTGCACGAACTCGATGGATCCCACGTCCAGACCGCGCGTCGGCTGCGCGGCGATGAGCAGCCGCAGGTCCCGGCTCAGTTCCCGGGCGAGGACCAGCTTCTGTTGGTTGCCGCCGGACAACTGCCGGGCGCGTGTCGACGCGGAGGGGGTCCGCACGTCGAACTCGCGGATCTTCTGGTCGGCGAACCGGCGCAACAGCCGCAACTGCAGCCCGCCGTGGCGTACGAATGGCGGGCCCGCGGACCGGTTCAGCATCAGGTTCTCGGCGACGGTGAAATCGCCGACGAGCCCGTCCCGCTGCCTGTCCTCCGGAACGAACCCGACCCCCGCCTCGATGGCGGCGCGGGAACCGATCCCGAGCAGGTTCTTCCCGTCGATGGTCGCCGTGCCGGTCGCATCCCGGTGCATGCCGAACAGCGTCTCGACCAGCTCGGTTTGGCCGTTGCCCTGGACCCCGGCGACCGCCAGGATCTCGCCGCGCCGCACGGTGAACGACACGTGGTCGAGCACCGGAAGGTGGTGGCGATCGGCGAGCACGAGATCCTCCACGACGAGCGCCGCCTCGCCCGGTTTCGCCGGCCCCTTGGCGACCGTAAGCTCCACGGCGCGGCCCACCATCATCGAGGCCATCTCCGCGTCGGACGCGCCCGGTGACACCGAGCCCACCACCTTGCCCAGCCGCACCACGGTGATCCGGTCGGCCACCTCGCGTACCTCGCGCAACTTGTGCGTGATGAAGACGATCGCCCGGCCGGAGTCCCGCAGTTGCCGCATAATCGACATCAGTTCGTCGGTCTCCTGCGGGGTGAGGACGGCGGTCGGTTCGTCGAAGACGAGCACGCGCGCGTCGAGCGCCAGCGCCTTGATGATCTCCACGCGTTGCTGCACCCCGACCGGCAGGTCCTCGATGCGCGCGTCGGGGTCGATGTGAAACCCGAACTGGGCGGCGATCTCCTTGACCCGCACGCGGGCCGCGGCCATGTTCAGGTGGCCGGCGAACGTGGTCTGCTCATGGCCCAGAATCACGTTCTCCGCCACCGTGAAAACGGGCACCAGCATGAAGTGCTGGTGCACCATGCCGATGCCCGCTCGCATCGCATCGCGCGGGCTGGTGAAGTGCTGTGCGACCCCGTCGATCAGGATTTCGCCTTCGTCGATCGGCAGCAGGCCGTAGAGCATGTTCATTAAAGTCGTCTTGCCGGCGCCGTTTTCGCCGAGGATGCAATGGATTTCGCCGGGCTCGATGGCCAGGTCGATGTGGTCGTTGGCGACCAGCGACCCGAATCTCTTGGTGATACCGCGCAACTCGAGCTTCATGCGAACGCCCCTTAGACGTCGTGGATGGCTGCGGGTCGTACAAAGTTGTACAAGGTCGTACTGGTGCACGTCCGTGCCGCCGGAAGCACAGTCCCAGGCGGCACGGACGCGCGCCTGTCGTCAGGCCTTCGGCTCCGACGGCGACGGAGCCTGGATCGAGCCGTCCTCGATTCCGGCGGTGATCGTGGCGATGTCACCGGACAGCGAGGCCGGAACCTTGCTCGCGAAGTCGTGGAACGGCGACAGCCCCACCCCGTTGTTCTTCAACGTGCCGATGAACTCCGCATTGTTGAACTTTCCCTGCGCGATGTCGCTGAGCACGGCGGACACCGCGTTATCGATGTTCTTCAACACGGATACCAGGATCAGGTTCTGGTACCCGCTGGTGTCGGTCTGGAAGAGGTCCGCGTCCACGCCCATCAGGACCGCATCGGAGTTCGCGGAGCGGATGGCAGCGCCACCCCCCTCGTACAGCGAGCCGGCGACCGGCATGATCACATCCGCCTTCTGGTTCAGGAAGTTCGTGGTGAGGGTCTTGGCGGTGTTCTGATCGGTGAAGTTCCCGACGAACGTTCCCTTCTGGGTCTGCTCGTTCCAGCCGAGCACCTTCACGTTCTTGCCGTTCTTCTGGTTGTAGTACTGCACCCCGTCCCAGAAGCCGTCCATGTAGACGGTGACCGGCGGGATCTCCTGCCCGCCCCAGGTCGCCACCACACCGGTCTTGGAGTACGCCGCGGCCGCGTACCCGCCGAGGAACGCCGCCTGGTTGGTCGCGAAGACCACATCCTTCACGTTGGGGAGCTTGATCGAATTGTCGTCGACCATCACGAAGTCGACCTTGGGGTTCTTCGTCGCGGCTGCCTGGACGGCGGCGACGAGGTTGAACCCGGACGCGACGACCACGGTGCATCCGGCGGCGACCAGCTGGTTCACATTGGGCACGTAGTCTGCCGCGGTCTTCGACTCCGCGGACTTGAACTTCACGCCGGCCCTGGTCGCGATGGTCTTGACCGCGTCGTAACTCTGTTCGTTGAACGAGTGGTCGTTGAACCCGGCCGTGTCGGACACGACGCACGGCAAGAACGTTCCGACCGGCGTGATCGGCCCGGTCTCTGGTGCTGAACTCGACGAGGATGACGATCCCGACGATGACGATCCGGACGGCGACGAGGGTCCCGACGAGGACGACTCACTCGACGGCGACGAAGACGAGGACGACGAGGACGACGACCCGGACGGCGAAGACGAGCTGGATGACGAATTCGCCGACGGCGCTGACGCGCACGCTGCCAGTACCATCGCGGCGCTCGCGACGGTGGCGACGAGGGCGAGATGTACCCGATGCGACATGTTGTGCCTCCTTGGCAGTGCAGAGGAAATGCAGAAAGAGTGCAGACAGACGGGATGCGTGATGGTGAGGTCCGTCGCGCGGAAAAAGTGCCTCGGCGGAAGCCGATGACGGCCGAAATCGGCCGAATGGAGGAGCGCCGTTCCGGCGGCGCCGGGCCCGGTCTACGCCGGGTGGATGAACGGGGCGCGGCCCCGCATCAAGGTCACCGGTCGTCGACGCGGTGCGTGCAGTCCAGGCAATGAATCCACGAAGACCCTCCTCGTCTGAGGCGGGGGTCTTCCCACGATGTCAGTACAGGGCGGGGAGGCCTACCGGTTTGCGAGTTCCGCCCGTTGGCGGGCTCAGTGTCCCCATGTTATGCCCGACACGTTCCGGCTGCGTGGATCGACGAATGCTGCGGCCGAGAACAACGTCATACCCGATCCCACCGAGTTGATCACGGCTCGATAACGGCGACATCCGTGACCTGCGCGGCAAAGTCGGAACCGTGACCGATGCTGTGCCCGCCGTTTTTCGCATATGACGATGTTCTCGGGGTGGGCATGTTCCGGCCGCCGGTGGTCGGAGCGTGTCAGAATCCGAGCCTGGCGTGTGTCAGGCGCTCGCGCGCGTCGGCCGGGCCGTCGAGGCGGACATCGGCGACGGCCTGCCGCCCGAAGAGGAAGAGCAGGATTTCGCTGGGCGGGCCGGTGATCACGACCCCCGGGCGCGCCGGGCGAAGCGTGGCGTGCGAGCCATCGGGCCGTTGGAGGTGCAGACCAAAACCGATGTGCCGCACCATGATTCGGTGGAACGGCGAGCGCAGCCGCCGCCAGAACGCGTCTTCGATCGCGGCCGGAAGCTCCCGCTTCGTCCAGCCATCGGCGGCGCGGCGCACGTCTTCGTGGTGGACGAAGAACTCCTCGGCGTTGGCCGCGGCCTCGGCGCCCGGAATGCGGAAGACGGAGCCGGGCGGCGGGCCGCTGCGGAATCGGCCGATCGCCTCCGGCCAGTCGAGTTCGCGGATGCGGGCCACGTAGGCGCGGCGGCCCTCGAGCAGCGCTGATGCCGTGACGGACTCGCGACGTATGAGGTGCTGCAGAAGGTCTCGCGTGTTCCAGCCTTCACAGAGGGTGGGCTCGTCGGGTCCACGCTCGACGAATTCGTCGGCGAGCGCCGCGCGCTCGCGCACCACGAAGGCGCCTCGATCGCTCATGTCCTCGAGGATAGGACGAAGATCCGGCACCCTGCCGCCGCGCGGCCGCGAACAGCGTCATTCCCCCCAAGCGGGAGGTACCCCCACCGGTGGCGGCGACGCAGCCCCGCCCGGATCGCGGCGACACCCGCGCTGTCGGTGGGGTGCGCTAGCGTGGCGGCCATGTCGATGGCCATGCGCGAGGTTCAGATCACGTTCGATAGTGCGGACCCCGGTGCGCTCGCCGGGTTCTGGTGCGAGGTACTGGGCTACCGGTTCCAGGATCCGCCGCCAGGTTTCGACACCTGGGAGGCGGCGCTGGACGCCTGGGGGGTGCCCACCGAAGAGCGCAACAGCCGGTCGGCCGCGGTGCCGCCGGAGGGGGAGAGCGGACCACGGCTGTTCTTCCAGCGCGTACCCGAGGGAAAGACGGCGAAGAACCGGATGCATCTCGACGTGCGGGCCGCTCCGGGCCTGCGCGACGATGCGCGGATGGCGGCGCTCGCCGCCGAGGCCGACCGGCTCGTATCGCTCGGCGCGCGGGTGGTGCGCCGCATGGAGCCGAACGCAATGGACCAAGGCACGATCGTGATGCAGGACCCGGAGGGCAACGAGTTCTGCCTCGATTGATGTGGGCCTCGGCGGGCGGGTGCGCTTGCGGGTTCGAGCGCGGCTCGGAGCGTGGGCGCGGCTTGCCGTGCGGGGCTACCTCATCGGCATGTGCCTCCCGATGTCGCCGGGGATGGGGTCAGTCGACGGCAACCCGGATATCACTGCTCTGTACGCAGCATGCCCTGTCGCCCGGGTCTCAGTCGCCGAGATCGAAGGCGGCATGGAAGGCGCGGGTCAGTTCGGGCTCCTGGTCGGGGAGCAGTATGCCGATCGGGCGGATGAGCGACGCGCGGGGGATCGTGGTGATGAGATCCAGGTTGATCGCCGAGTCGTGATCGAGTCCGTTGCGCGTTCCTACCGCGATCTCGCTGGACAGCCCGCGCACCGTCGAGGTGAGCGGCGCGACGGTCACCAGCGAGCGCACGGCACGGACCTCGTCCCGGGTGAGCAGGACCACCGGGCGGGCCTTGTCCAGCTGTGCCAACCAGATCGGGCGCATCAGTCGAGTTCCGATCCGAGCGCGGCAGCGTTCGCGGCGGCCCAGGCGGCATAGGTGCCCTCGTCCGCATCCCCGGCCGCTTCCGCGTAGATCTGCGCATCCCGTACGGCGGCCCGACGCCGCATCTCCCGCGCCAGCGCACGGTTGATGATGTCCGCCCGGCTGCCTTCTCCGGCTGCGGAGATCCGATCGACGAACGCTGCTGCCGCATCATCGATGCGCAGCGTCATCTGAATGCTCATACCGATACGATACCGCAACGGTATAGCGCCGGCGCGATCTGCCGTCAGGTGAGGCAGGTGGCTGGGAGCTCGAACCAGCGGAGGGCTTCGAAGTCGTCGGAGACGGTGACGTGCGTAGCCGCCGGCGGGGGTGTGGGGTGGCCGGTGCCGCCGCCGATTTCGGGGTCTTTCGGGTTGCCGGTGGGGGTGCCTCCCGCTTGCGGGGAAATGACGTCGTTCGCGTCGCGTGCCGCGACGATGGCCCTGGCCTCGTCGAGGTAGTCGGCGAGGGTGGATTCGTCGGCGGTGGCCCGGTGGTGCGGATAGCGCATGCCGCCGGACTCGTCATACACGACCTGGTGCAGGCGCAGCGGCGGCTCGACGGGGCCGGATTTGTGCCGCCACAGCCCGGTCGCGGGGTCGAAACGATAGTCCGGCAACAGCTTCCAGCCGTCGGTGGCGATCAGGGTGACGGCGTCGATGATGTAGTCGACGACGGTGTCGGAGACGAAGTAGTTGAAGTTGACGCGGACCCAGCCGGGTTTGATGCCCTCGCAGCCACCAGTGACTTCGCGTTCGTAGCGGTGCGATTCGGTCAGGTCGATGCCGAGGAGCCGATGCCCGTACGGCCCGGCGCAGGAGCAGCCGCCGCGGGACTGGATGCCGAACAGGTCGGACAGCAGCGCGACCACGAAGTTGTGGTGCAGGTATTTGCCGCCCGGGCGGCGTACCACGAAGGAGACGATCGAGAGCCGTTCCGCTGCAAGGTTTCCGAGGATCTCAATGGTCGGTACCTGGGACCAGGCGGCCACCGCGCGGTGCAGCAGCCGTTCCTCCTGGGCGCGGATCACGTCGGTGCCCACCGCGGCCTTGAGCTGGAAGACGAGGCCGGCGCGGATTGATTCGATGATGGCCGGGGTACCGCCCTCCTCCCGGTGCTCGATGTCCGCGAAGTAGCGGTGCTCCTCGGCGTTCACGTAGGCCACGGTGCCGCCGCCCGGCACCACCGGGACCGGGCTGGTGAACAGGGTTTTCGCCGCCACTAGGACGCCCGGCGTGCCCGGTCCGACGACGAACTTGTGCGGCGACAGGAAGACCGCGTCCATCCCGGCCCGCGGATGCTCGGCGCACCGCGGGTGCATGTCGATGTCCACATACGGGCCGGCCGCGGCGAAGTCCCAGAACGACAGCGCCCCGTGCCGATGCAACAGATCCGAGATCGCGCAGGTATCCGTCACGATGCCGGTGACGTTCGACGCTGCGGAGAACGATCCGACCTTCAACGGGCGGTCCTTATAGGCCACCAGGCGCTGTTCCAGCGCGGCGATATCGATGTGCCCGTCGCGATCTTCGCCGATCCGCACCACATCGGCGATCGACTCCCGCCACGGCAGCTCGTTCGAATGATGCTCGAACGGCCCAATGAACACCACCGGCCGCTCAGACGCCGGGATGCGCTGGGACAGGCCGTATCTCGCGTCGAGCTGCGCCGGGATGCGGATGCCCAACGCCCCGATCATCTTGTCAATCGCCGCCGTGGAGCCGGAGCCGCAGAAAAGCACCGCGTCCTCGCCCGTGCCGCCCACCGATTCGCGGATCACGCTCCGCGCATCCTCCCGCAGCCGCGTCGTCTGCAGCCCGGTCCCCGACGACTCGGTGTGCGTATTCGCATACCGGGGCAGGATCTCGGCCGCGATGAACCGCTCCAGGAAATCGAGCGACCTTCCCGACGCCGTGTAATCCGCATACGTCACCCGCCGCGGACCATACGGGCCCGGCATCACCTGATCATCCCCGATCACGCCCTCCCGGATCCGGGCCAATAGCGCGCTCAACGATGCCTGAGCGGAGGGCGGCGTCATACTCGACAGGCTAATCGGTGACCGCCGGCTTCGATCCGCTGAAAATCGACGTCCAGTTCTCGTCGGCCCGCTGTTTCCCCAGGGCAGGTGAAGTGGATCTTGAACGCGTCTGGACGTAGATTTTCAGGGGAGGCCAGCAGCGCCTGCCTTAGTTGGGCGGCTCGATCGTCACACAGCACCGGCCAGGGGCCGGCCGAAGTTGCAGCGCATCCGGGTCTGCCCCGCAGGCGCACGCGGCGCCGCGCAGCAGGTGCAGGTTCATCGTGCACACCGTCGTCGGATGGTCGGCGACGAGCTGATGGAACGGGCAATTGCCAATCACGATCGTGCCGTCCGGCTCCGTGCGCGGTTCAAAACCGTTGGTCTCCAACACATCCGTCAGGCTTGTCGCGCCTGCGCCGAGCGCCGTGCCGGCGGCGTGCGCCGCCTGTGCGAGTGCGTCCATCACTCCGATCGAGCCGTCACCGGATCGCTCGACCGCGGTCGCGAGAAGTCCGGCGGCAAGATCGTAGTGTCGTTCCGGAACACTGACGGTAATCTCGCGGGAAGCTCGGCGGTACAGCTTGGCGGGGCGGCCGGAGCCCGGGCCGGTGCGTCCCGACAGCCGCCTGAACTCCACCTCGAGCAGACCCTGGTCGGCAAGGCGGTCCAGATGAAACGCGGCAGTCGATCGCGGCAGGCCGAACTCGTCGGCCACCGCATCGCGGCCGACCGGTTCCGGGCTGCGGACGATGAAGCTGAGCACCGCACGGCGGGTCGGATCGTCGAGCGCCGTCACCGCGGCCAAGCGCTCGTCGAGCGGTTGCTTCTGCACCAGCCCATTCTATCAACAAATGAATTTGACGAAAGAGGCTTCTCGGCCGTACGGTGAGGACGTGAGCTTGCTAGACGAGAATCCGATGGCCGATGTAATGGCCGGCGACATGACGTTGCGTGACGTCGCTCCGAGCGGCAAGGTGCACGAGGTGCACGGCGAGTTTCGTGGCGGTGCGCGCGAGATGCACGAAGCGCGTGACGAGATTCGCGGCGTGCGCGACATCATCGACCGGCACCTAGACGGCCCCGTCGGCGCGGTTGGCACAGCCGGCGCAGTTGGCACGGCCGGCACCGTCGGCGGATCGGTGACGCCGTTCCGTCGGCGGATCCGGCGTGCTACGGGTGTCGCCAAGCCGGACCGTGCCGCCGCACAACGCGCCGTCGCAGAGCTGCTGACGGCACTCGGACGCGACCCGTCCGGTGAGCACCTCGCTGACACGCCGCGGCGGGTGGCCGATGCGCTGATCGAGCTGATCACGCCGAAGGAGTTCGACCTCACCACGTTCCCCAACGACGAGGGCTACGACGACATGGTCGTCGAGGTCGGCATTCCCATCCACTCGCTCTGCGAACACCACATGTTGCCGTTCCTCGGGGTCGCGCACATCGCGTACATCCCTGGCGAGCGGATCCTCGGCATCTCGAAACTGGCGCGCGTGGCCGAGATGTTCGCCCGCGACCTGCAGGTTCAGGAGCGGCTCACCGCGCAGATCGCCGACTGGCTGGACGAGAACCTGCAGCCGCGCGGGGTGGGCGTGGTGATCGAGGCCGAGCACATGTGCCAGTCCCTGCGCGGCGTCAAGGCCGCCGGGACGAAGACGGTGACATCCGCGCTGCGCGGAGCCCTGCGCACGGACGGCCGCTCGCGGGACGAGTTCCTGTCCCTGGCTCGGACCGCCTGCCGCTGACCGTTCCGGGGTTGTCCCACCGCCTATGACGCTGTTCGCGCCGCTGCGCGGCGACGGCACTGTCGCGACCGATATGCGCGTCTATGACGACGTTCGTAACAATGCGCGCAGCTGGGACGATGTGTGCGGCGGTGTCGGCGCGCGCAGCGGTGACGCCGTTCGTGCCTATGACGGCGTTTGCATCGTGCGGTGGCGAAGTCGAAGTGCGCGGCCGTCACGGTGTCTGGGCCTATGACGGCGTGCTGGCCACCAGGTCGGCGTCCGCATCGTGTGCGCGGATGTAGTCCCGCACGAACCAACAAGCAGGGACGATCGACCAGCCGCGAGATCGCGCTACGTCCAACGCGTTCCGCACAAGAGCTGCGCCGAGCCCGCGACCGCCGAACGCGCCGAACACCTCCGTGTGGAACATCGTCGCGACCGATCCGTCGAGCCGGTACTCGAGGACGCCGGCGACCTGCCCGTCGACGAAGAGGTCGAACTTGCTGTGGTCCTCGTCGTGCCGGATCTCGATGCTCTCGCCCATGTCTCCAGCATGCCCGATTGTGGTGCTCGCTCCCCGGCCTGGGCCTGGCCGAACCTCTGGAGGGTGTGAGTCCTGCAGCGCGTGCCCGGCGTGTCGCCCTGCTGGACGCACACCCTGGGGTCCTGCCGCGGACTCGGAGCCCTGCTTCCAGGAAGGGTGTGAGTCCTGCAGCATGCACCCGGCGTGTCGCCCTGCTGGATGCACGCCCTGGGGGCGGCAACGCACGTCCCGGATTGGCTATCGGGGGTTGCGCGGCTTGAGTCGGCCGCCCGGCATGCGCGGTGCCGGCAGGGGCGGCCCGTCGTAGCCGAGCACGGTACCGAACCGGGTCGCCGTGCCCGGCGCTCCGGACACGGTATGGCCGCGAACGCCGTCATACTCGATACCCTTTGCCACGTCCGGACTTTCGATGCCGATCTCCGCCTGCCACGTGCGGCGGGCCTCGACGATTTCCTCGTGCGTGCCACCGACGAAGTTCCACCACATCACGAGGTCCGATTCCATGGGCGTGCCGCCGATCAGCAGGATGCGGCACGGCGCGTCCCCGGCCGCCAGCCGCAACCGGTCCCGGCCGACCGGAAGCGCGACGAGATTCGTTGCCGCAACATCGATTCCGTCGACTGTCGGCGAGCCTTCATCGACCAGGACGCCGTGTTCGAACTCCGGCTGCAGTGCGATCTCCGCGCGGGATCCGGCGGTCATGGCCAGTTCCGCGCCGAGCAGCGGGCTTGCGGTCGGTACCGGGGAGGCCTGCCCGCCGAGTTCGCCGAGGAGCACCCGCCACGTCACACCGGAGTCGACCGCGGAAGGCGCCGAATAATGCTGGAAAGCCGGTGCCATGTCACGCTTCTCGCCGGGCAGCGCGACCCAAAGCTGAACCCCGTGCAGGATGCTGGTCGCCGGTGTGGATACCTCCGAATGCGCGATGCCGTGCCCGGCCGTCATGAGGTTGAGTTCGCCGGGGAGCACCAGGGCGTGCGTGCCGAGGCTGTCGCGGTGCTCGATCTCGCCACGGAAGAGCCAGCTCACGGTCTGCAGGCCGCAGTGTGGATGCGGCGGGACGTTCATGCCGCCGGTGTGCGCGACCTCGTCGGGGCCGTAGTGGTCGAGGAAGCACCACGAGCCGATGAAGGGCCGACCGCGCGCAGGCAGCGTTCGGCGGACGGTCATGGCGCGGATCCCGCCGAGCGGCACGTCGCGCGGTGCGATCACCTCGGCGTCGCGGTGCGGGGCTGCGCGGCAATCGATCTCGGCGGGGCGGATGTCCAGGTTCGTCATGGTGGTTCCGAGGGTAGGCGGGGGGGCCGCCCGGCACATCTTGAGCGGATCCGGCTGGTGTCGAGGATCTGCGGGGTCTGTGGTTGAGGGTGTTACGTGGGCAACCGGAACCCGATCGTCGACCGCCGGGCACCGTGATTCCGGCACGATGACGGTATGACGCCATCCTCGAGACCGAGCCTGTTCGTGAAGAACTACGCCCGGTTGGCTCCGCAGATGGATGCGCGCGGGGTGGCCCAACATCGCGCGGAACTCGTTGCGGGGCTGGCCGGGTCGGTGGTGGAGGTCGGCTGCGGGCCGGGCGGGATGTTCCGGCACTATCCGGCGGCGGTCACGTCGGTGCTCGCCGTCGAGCCGGACGCCTACTTCCGCGATCTCGCGGTCGGTGCGGCCGATGAAGTGAATGGGCACGGTGGGACCGCACGTGTCGCGGTGGTCGCGGGCGATGCGGACGCATTGCCGGTGGGCACGGGGTCGGTGGATGCGGTGGTGTTCTCTCTCGTGCTGTGCAGCGTCCCGGACCTGGCCGTGGCACTCACCGAGGCGCGCCGGGTGTTGAGACCCGGTGGGGCGCTTCGCTTCTACGAGCACGTCCGGTCGGATTCACGCATCCTCGGGCTGATCGAGGACGCGATCACGCCGCTCTGGCGCCGGGCGGCGGCGAACTGTCATCCGAACCGCGACACGGTTGCCGCGATCCGCGCCGCGGGGTTCGAGGTCGAGGCCGTGCGGCGGTTCGGTTTCGCGCCGGCGCCGATCGCGCCCGGGATCGCGCACGTGATCGGCTCGGCCCGGCGGGCGTGACGACGGTTGACCCGGGCTCGGTGAGAACTCGATCCCGGCGCCCCGACGCCCGTGCTCCCGGACCCCATGACGGTGTGAATGCTGCAGCACGCGCCCGGCGTGTCGCCCTGCTGGACTCACACCCCTGGGGTGGGCGCCGGAGTCTGTGCTCCCGGACCCCATGACGGTGTGAATGCTGCAGCATTCTGTCCGGTACGTCCCGGTTATATGCACACCCGTCTGCAGGACTCACACCCCAGACGCCCCGCCAGGACGCCCGCACCCGCGCCTGCGCCTTCGCCCGATCAGGACGCGCGCTGCTCGGCGGATTCGGGTGCGGGGGCCTCGGCGTCGACGTGCTCCGCACCGCCGTCCGCACCGCCTTCCGCCGGGTGCTGCCCGGGCAGCAGATCGATCTCACTCGTAGCCCACACCGGCGAATCGCCCGCGACCTCCACGTTGAAGCCGTAGTCGAATACCAGCGACCCCCCATACGTCGCACCCCACGCGATGGCGGCAGCCGTGATGATCGACAGCACCATCGATGTGACCGGCGTCGACGCGTCCCCCCAGAATGCCGTCAGCCGCAGGATCAGGTTCACCAGCGCCACGACCGTCACGGACAGCATGATGATCGCGTGCGCGTTGATCGTGCGGCGGGCCTGGTTGCCGGGCTCGGACGAGCGGTGCCAGTCCGCCCAGCCGGTGAGCGCCGCGAGCAGCGACACCGCCACGCCGCCCAGGATCAGCCAGGTGCTTACCAAGAACAGCGCGTGCGCGCCGCTGCTGGCGCCCATGGCGAGCGAGATGATGTCGAAGACTGCGGCGAAAACATATGCGCCGACGGGAATGTCGGTCAGCGGTGGATGGAACGGCTTCCCCGCGAACCCGCGGAGGCCGTAGTTCTCCCGACCCTTGATCGTGATGGAGGGACGGAACGCAAAGTGACGCATGACGGCACCCTTTCTCGTGCGGCAATGCCTAACCATTCGCAGCGCGACCGGCTCCCACGCTGCCTTCTACCAACAACAAACATTGTTTCTAGATTGTTCCTTCGCGCATCCCGTGTCAAGAACTTCCGTTCTGTCCGATGCCGACCGAGTATGACGTCGTTCTCGGGCCGGGCCCGTTCGCCGCCTCACCGATCCCCGCGGACCCCGTCCATCCGAAATTGCCAACCTTGGCGTTGTGAAAGTCACGTCCCCAGGCTAGGCCGATCTGGGCGCTCAGGTTAGGCTGTCCTTATGTTGCGACTGGATGGCGTCGGCAAGACGTTCGCGGTGCGGCGCGGGTCGATTCGCGCGCTCTCCGATGTGTCGCTCACGATCCCGTCCGGCCGGCTCACGTCGGTGCTCGGCGCGTCCGGGTCCGGCAAGACGACGCTGCTCCGTGCGATCGCCGGCTTCGAGCGACCGGACCAGGGGAGGATCAGCCTGGACGGCCGCTACCTCGTCGGCCCGGGCGTCTTCGTCCGCCCCGAGCAGCGGGGCATCGGCATCGTCCCGCAAGACGGCGCGCTGTTCCCGCATCTGGACGTGGCGGGCAACGTGGCGTTCGGACTCAACCGGACCGTCGGGGACCGGCTTTCGCGCACGCATCGGCGCGCGAGCCGAGCTCGTGTCGAGGAGCTGCTGCACCTGGTCGGGCTCGACGGGTTCGAGCGCCGCCGGGTCGATCAGCTCTCCGGCGGCCAACAACAGCGGGTCGCCCTGGCGCGGGCACTCGCACCCAATCCGGGCGTGATCCTGCTCGACGAGCCCTTCTCGGCCATCGACGCGGCGCTGCGCGCCGAACTCGGCACCGAGGTTCGCGGACTGCTGCGGGACCTGGAGATCACCACCGTGCTCGTGACGCACGACCAGGAGGAGGCGCTGTCACTGGCCGACCAGGTCGTGGTGATGCGCGACGGCCGGGTGATCCAAACGGGCAGCCCCCGGGATGTGTACGAGAACCCCGTCGACGTTGCCACCGCACGATTCGTCGGCGATGCCGTGGTGCTGGACGGAACCGTCGTGTCGTGCTCCGAGTGCGAGGCGCGCGTGGAATGCGTGCTCGGGCGCCTGACTGGCTTGCAGGGCCAAAAGGCTTCGCAGGCAGGGGATCTCATGGATTTACCAGAGTCCCCGATTCCGGCGGGCGGTGCGTGCCACGTCGTGATCCGGCCGGAGAGCCTGCGTATGGGAACCTCTGGCGCCCCAGCCATCGTCGTGTCCAGCGAGTACTACGGGCACGACGCGATGACGACGCTCCGCCTCGGCGCAGCCGGGGATGGGCCCACGATCCGGGTGCGCACCTTCGAAGCCGGAAAGCTGCCCGCGCCGGGGACGGCAGTCGGTATCGAGGTCGCGGACCCCGTTCTCGTAGTGCCGACCCCAGCCTGACACCGGCGTGCTGTCTGTGTTCCGGTCAGCGCCGGGGTCTGTGGGAACTTAGGTTAGGCTAACCTACTAGCGCGCCTCACGACCCACTTGACTCAGCCTGAAATATCCGAAAGGGATGACGTGTCCAGAAGTCCGATCCGCCCCGCTCACCGCAGGTCTGCCAGCCCGGGGAATCGTTACGGCCGCCGCCCGGCCGCTCCGCTGATCGCCGCCGGTGCCGCCCTCGCCCTCCTCCTCGGCGCCGCGGCCTGCTCCTCCGGCGGCACCAGCGCTACAAACTCCGCTGGCACCACCGGAAGTGTCGGCAATTCCGGCGGTACGGCATCGGCCGGACAGCCCGCATCGGGGCAGAGCGATTCCGGATCGGGCACAGCCTCGAACACCGTCATTTCCGATCAAGCCGGCGGCAACGCAACGCTCACCATCTATTCCGGGCAGCACGCGGCGCTCGTCCAGGCGCTCACCGCGGCCTTCACCAAGGCGACCGGGATCAAGACCACGATCCGGGCCGGCGAGGATGCCGAACTCGCGAACCAGATCATCGAGGAGGGCGCAGGGTCGCCCGCGGACCTCTACCTCTCCGAGGAACCCGGACCGGTGGGCCTGCTGGACAGCAAGGGCCTGCTCGCCAAGGTCGATCCGGCGACGCTCAAGGAGGTTGACCAGCGCCTGGTGCCGTCGACCGGGGACTGGCTGCCGTACGCGGCGCGCTCGCGAGTGCTGTACTACAACCCGAAGTTGATCAGCGCGGCCGACTTGCCGCACAGCATCATGGATCTCACGCAGCCGCAGTGGAAAGGTAAGTTTGCCTACGCGCCCTCGGGCGCCTTCACCGCGACCGTGAGCTACCTGATCGACACCATCGGCTCCGACAAGACTCTCGAGTGGCTGAAGGGCATCAAGGCCAACGGCATCAACGAGCAGACCAACGGCAAGGTGCGCGACTCGGTCGAGGCCGGCCAGCACGCGTTCGGGCTGTCGAACCACTACTACTGGTACATCCTCGCCGCGCAGAAGGGCGGGGCGGACAAGCTCACCAGCCGCGTCTACTACTTCGACCATCCGGACGCGGGCGGCCTGCTGCTGGCCTCCGGCGCCGGGGTGATCAAGGCGTCGAAGCACCAGGCCGAGGCGCAGGAGTTCCTGAAGTGGTTGGGCTCCGCCGATGGCGGCCAACAGGTGATCGCCGGCGCCCAGGCCGCGCAGTTCCCGGTCGCACCCGGCGTGGTGAGCACAACGCCGGGGATGCCGTCGCTGGCCGACCTGAAGGCCCCGAACGTCGACTCCAGCATCTACGCGGACACCACCGAGGCGCAGGCGCTGATCATCAAAGCCGGTATGTCATAAGGGTTGTGGTGACCATCGAGCCCGACCGCGATCGCATGCCTCCCGGGTATGACGCTGTTCGCGCCTGACGGCGGGGCTGCGCGATGAGGCAGGATCGTCCGTGATGTCCGAGGCAACCGAGTCTCCGTTGGCGACAGCCCGTGACGAGCCGCAGCCGCGGGGCACCCGCCGCGCGCCCTGGTCGCGGCGGCACGCTCGCGCTCCCCGGCTCGTCCTGCTCGCGGCCGGTGTGGTCGCGGTGGCGTCGCTCACCCCGGCCGCCTATCTGGTGCTGCGCGAGGGCTTCAGTGTGGGGCTGCTGTGGCGAGCGCTCGATTCCCCATCCACGCCCGAGTTGCTGTGGCACACAGCGGCTCTCGTCCTCACCGTGGGCGCCGCGTCGGGGCTGCTCGGCGTGGGCCTGGCCGTGCTGGTGGTGCGGACATCGCTGCCCGCGCCCCGACTGTGGATCGTGCTGTTCACGATGCCGCTCGCCGTGCCGGGGTTTGTGTCCGCCTACACGTGGGTGGCCGCCAGCTTCCGCTACGCGCCGTCGTCCACGGCGATCTTCGGGCTGGGCGGATCGACGTTGGTGATGTCGCTCGGGCTCTTCCCGTACGTGTTCCTCCCGACGGTCGCCGCACTGCGCGGCGTCGATGCGGCGCAGGAGGAGGTGTCCCGCGGGCTCGGGCGCTCCGAGCTGCGCACCTTCCTCACCGTCACCCTGCCGCAGCTGCGGGTCGCGATCTCCGCGGGCAGCTTGATCGTTGTGCTGCATGTGGTCTCGGAGTTCGGCGCGCTGCAACTGCTGAACTACTCGACCCTCACCACGGCGATCATGCAGCGGATGCAAGTCCTCGGCTCGCCGGAGTCCGCGCGGGCGCTGGCGGTGGTGCTGGTCGGCGGTGCGGCGCTGCTGCTGCTCCTGGAGAAGATCGCGCGCGGCCGGCAGGCGCCGGCGCGGATCGGCCGCGGCGTGGTGCGCGCCTCGGCGCGATGGGCCCTCGGCCGGGCCCGTTGGCTGTGGACGCTTGTCTGCGTGGCCGTGTCGCTGCTCGCGCTCGGCGTGCCGACCTACATCGCGATCGTGGGCCTGGCCGACGGGATATCCGGCACGGGCGGGGCCGCCACAGCCGACGCCGCGCTCGACGGACCGGTCGGGATCGCTTGGGCCGCACTGGGTTCTGCGGCGCTGAACACCCTGGAGCTGGCCCTGGCCGCCGGTGTGGTGGCGACCGTGGTCGGGCTGCCGATCAGCTGGCTCTACGCCCGGCACCCGGGCCGGTTCGCCACCATCGCCGAACGCTCCGTCTGGCTCGCACACGCGCTGCCCGGCGTGATCCTTGCGCTCGCGCTCGTCTACATGGGCGTGCGCTGGTTCCGGCCCGTCTACCAGACGCCGCTCATGCTGGTCGCCGCCTACGTGATCCTCTACCTACCGCTCGCCGTCGCCTCCCAGCACGTGGGCCTGCGCGCGGCCGGGCGGCGCCTGGACGAGGCCGCGCACTCGCTGGGCTACGGGCGCCTTCGGGTGCTCGTTCGCGTCACGCTGCCGCTCGCCTTGCCGGGGGTGGCCGCAGGCGCGCTGTTCGTGCTGCTGGATTCCGCGAAGGAATTGACGACCACCCTGCTGCTCATTCCCACGGGTATGACGACGCTCTCGACCGCGCTCTGGTCGACCACGAATGGCGAGGTGCTGGACTTCACCGCGGCGGCCCCGTACGGCATCGCGCTCATCCTGATCGGTGTGCTCCCAGCCTACCTGCTGGCCCGGCGCACCGTCCGGCTCACCGCCTGAGCGGTCGGAACGGCGCCCACCGGCGCAGCCGCGAACATCGTCATACTCGGTTGGCCTCCGCGTGACCGCGCGCCAGCTCCAGATACACCCCCGCGTTCGCGCGGATCTTCGCGACGTCCCCGTCGGCCAGCTCCCGCTTGACGCGCGCGGGCACCCCCGCGACCAGCGACCGCGGCGGGATCACGGCGCCCTCCGGCACCACGGACCCTGCCGCGACGAGCGACCCGGCCCCGATCACCGCGCCGTTCAGCACCACCGCGCCCATGCCGATCAGGCAGTCGTCCTCGACGGTGCAGCCGTGCAGCACGGCCCGATGCCCGACCGACACGCCCGACCCGATCGCCGCCGGGAACATTGGGTCGACGTGCACCACCACGCCGTCCTGCAGGTTGCTGCGCGCGCCGACCCGGATCGAGTTCAGGTCGCCGCGCAGCACGGCCGTGTACCAGACGCTGGAATCCGGCCCGAGCACCACGTCCCCGACCAGAGTCGCGTTCGGAGCGAGGAACGCCGCGGCATCGGCGCGCGGCACATGGTCTGCGATGGCGATCTGCATGGGCCCACTCTGGCACGCGTGGCGCGATCGCGCGCGTCCGCGTCGACCCATCGAGTATGACGATGTTCGCGGCTGCGGGGGCTGGGCCCATGCCGTCCGTGTCGCCCGTGACAGGCAGTTATCAGCATATGAAAACTGTTCGGCCAGGCCGTGGAAACGATGTGGCACTCTGAAGATCAGCCTGATCGCGCCGGCCCCGCCGGAATCGCCCGCGGACCGCGCCGGGTGCGCCCTTCGATGCCACGCGCCGCCTGCGGAGTCGTGACCGCCCAGCCGCTCCCGGCCCGTCCGCCCGCGTGACCGGATTGCCCTGGCGCCGTGCGCGTTCGCTCGCGGCGTCACCGGGTCGGCCGACACTCCCGATGGATATGGAGGACTCATGAACAGAGCACGTGCGGGGCGGATGGTCGCGGTCGCGGCCGTTGCGCTCCTGGGCATCTCGGTCGTCGCCGCGTGCGGATCCGGCGGCACGACCTCCGGAAATCAGCCGAGCTCCGGGAGCTCCGCGTCCGGTGGTTCCGGCGGCGGGGCCGGTGCCTCGGGTGGAACGATCAAGATCGGGTTCTTCTCGCCGCAATCCGGCATCGAGGCCTCCGACGGCAAGTCGGCGCTCGACGCGGCGCAGCTCGCCGTCAAGGACATCAACGCCAACGGCGGACTGGACGGCAAACAGATCGAGCTCGTCAACTACGACGACGGCTCCGATCCGAAGCAGGCGGTGTCCATCGCCACCAAGCTGACCACGCAGGACAAGGTCGCCGCGGTGGTGTCCGGCTCCTACAGCGACCAGACCCTGGCCGGGGCGTCGATCTTCCAGCGCGCCGGCGTGCCGATGCTCGCCGCCTACGCCGTCAACCCCGGAATCCCGGGCACCGGCGACGCGATCTTCCAGATCGCCACCTCCGGGCCCGTCGAGGGGAAGGCCGGCGCCGTGGCGCTGGCCAAGGATCTGGGCGCGAAGAAGATCGCGATCGTGGCCATCGACAACGACTTCGGCAACGCGCTGGTCAAGGGCTTCAAGGACGAGGCCGCGACGCTCGGCGCGACGGTCCTGTCCACGAGCATGAACCAGTTCGGGGAGAAGGACTTCGGCCCGGTGATCGACAAGGCCGTCGCCGCCGGGGCGGACGGCTTCTACCTCGTCGAGTACGCCGCGGAGGGCCAGCAGTTCCTGACGGCGTTCCGGCAGCGCAACCTGACCCAGAAGATCGTCGGCACCGAGGGCATCGACTCGACGCAGCAGTTCATCGAGCCGAACGGCAAGCTCGCCGACGGCATGGTCTTCACCACGGTCCTCAACCGCGACAGCACCGATCCGAAGACGCAGGCTTTCCTCAAGAACTTCGCCGCGGCGTACTCGCACGCCCCAGACATGGTGGGCGCCACCACTTATGACGCGTTCATGGTGCTGCAGGCGGCGTCGAAGAGCGGCACTAGCGCAAGCGACCTCAAGACCGGCATCACCAACCTGACCAATTTCCAGGGCGTCACCGGCACGATCGAGAAGTTCACCAACCGCGTGTCGGTGCACCCGGTCGACCTCGAGGTCTTCAAGGACGGCACCGTGCATCACTACGGAGTGGTCGACGATCCAAACGTCATCAATCCGTGATCCGGCGATGACGTTGTTCGCCCCGACCGGCGTGCTTTTTCTGACGTCGGTCGGGGCGCGGCGCCGGTCGGGGTGCCGCGTCACCTGATGGCGTTACTCGATGGCAGCGCACTGCCCGTCATACCCGTTGTTTTTTCCATCGTGGCGGCCTGCCCGTCGACAACGGCCCGGCCGCCGCTCACACTGATGTGACCCCGGCGATCGGCGGCGCGCACGCGTTCACCGTTTGCTGCTTGACATTTCGGCGAGTTCCAGGGAGGGGGACCATGTTTCCGGCGTTGGTGGATGGCATCACTGTGGGCGCGTTGTATGCGCTGCTGGCCTTGGGTCCGTCGCTGGTGTACGGCTTGCTGCGGGTGTTGGATATCGCGAATGCGGCGGCGCTGGTGCTGGGCGCCTACATCGGCGTGACGTTGTTCCAGCATGGTCTGCCGTGGTGGTTGGGTGCGTTGGCGGGCATGGCCGGATCGGTGATCCTCGGACTTCTGTTGCAGCGCTTCTTGTATCGCCCGCTGCTGGACCAGGGACCGCTGGTCGTCCTGGTGGCGTCGATCGGCGTGTTCATCGCGATGGAGGAGGCCTTCCGGCTGATCTGGAAGCCATATCCGCGCCAGTTTCCGGTCACCGTGCCGCTGCCGCACGGCACGATCGCGGGTACGCCGGTGACCGGTGTTCAGGTGTTGATGCTGATCCTGGGCGTGGTGGTGCTGCTCGGCAGTTGGTGGGTGCTGGGGCATACCCGGTTGGGGTTCACGTGGCGGGCCACGGCGCAGGATCGGGAGACGGCCCGGGCGATGGGCGTCAACGTGAACCGTGTCGTCGCAGGGATTTTCGCGGCCGGGTATGCGTTGGCGGCGTTGGCCGGGGTGCTCTTCGCGATCCGGTACAACACGGTGACCCCGGACATGGGGGACGTCCCGGCCTACAAGATGCTGGCGATCATCGTGTTGGGTGGGTTGGGCAATCCGATGGGCACGATCCTGGCGGCGTTCGTGATCGGTTTGGCGGAGTCGGTCGTGAACACGTATTGGGGTTTCATCCTGCCGCGGGACACGATCGCGTTTCTGGTGTTGATCGCGATCTTGTTGATCCGCCCGGCGGGGTTGTTGCCGAAGGGGTTGACGCGGGCATGAGCTATCTGCTGGTGGTCGCGACGACCGTGGTGATCTACGCGGTTCTGTCGGTGGGGCTGAACATCGCGGTGGGGTACGCGGGGCAGCCGCATCTGGCGCAGGGCGCGTTCCTGGGGATCGGCGCCTACATGGTGGCCGTGTTCTCCACCCGGTACGAGCTGTCGTTCTGGGTATCGATGCTGATCGCGATCGCGGTGACGGCGGCGTCCGGGTTGCTGCTGGGGGTGATCAGCCTGCGGCTACGGGACGACTTCTTGGCGATCGTGACGATCGGCGTGAACTTCGTGGTGGTGGCGATCTTCCAGTACGTGCCGTGGTTCGGCGGGGCGACCGGGGTGTATGCGATCCCGTTGCCGTCGATCGGTGGGCAGGAGTTCGGCAACGGCGAGTTCCTGATCCTGGGCCTGGTGATGCTGGCGATAGCCGTTGCGGTGAGCGGATATCTGGCCCGCACCTGGCTGGGTTTGGGGCTGGCGAGCCTGCGCGATGACGAGCTGGCGTCGGCGTCGTCGGGCACCCCGGTGGCGCCGTTCAAGATCACCGCGTTCGTGGTGTCCGCGGCGATCGCCGGCATGGCGGGCGCGTTGTATGCGCCGTTCCTGTCGGCGGTCACACCGACGAGTTTCGGGTTCACCGAGTCGATCGTGATGCTGGCGATGGTGATGTTCGGCGGGGTGGGCACGATCCGCGGCGCGATCCTGGGTGCGGTGGTGCTCGGTGCCCTGCCGGAGATCTTCCGGTTCGTGTCCGACTACCGGCTGCTGATTTTCGGCGGAATCCTGGTGCTGGTATTGCGTTTCCAGCCGCAGGGGATCATCGGCACGGACAGTGCCGCGGCCGGGTGGTGGAGCCGGTTCCGGCGTCCGCCGGGCCACAGCGCCGATGACGATGTTCGCGGCGGTGCCGGTCCGTATGGGGCGGGCGGTTCGGTGGGTGGTTCGGTGG
>OFTX01000200.1_pt1 | contig 37557 bp, 30 predicted proteins | sample 1775051 | NCBI WGS metagenome assembly OFTX01 (sample SAMN08195772, study PRJEB24354) | sludge metagenome | isolation source: sludge from phenol fed wastewater aerobic bioreactor A | place: India: Nagpur | collected 2016-09-15 | reverse complement strand
CCCGGAGGGCGCGCCATCGGGGTGCCGTTTCTCTTTGGTTCCTTTCTCTTTGGGCAAGCAAAGAGAAAGGAACTCGGCCACCGGCAGGTGGACGAAACCGCTTTGTTCCTTGCGGCAGCCGCGCGAAAAACCACCGCCTTCAGATTCCCGCCTCCGCGGGAATGACGACGGCGCTTCATGGCGCACCACCCGCCGCCGCCACCGGCGTCCCCAACCTCAGAGTGCTGAAATGCGCCACCTGCGGCCGCGCCGCACTCCCCCAGTTCACCGTGAGGTCGAGCCGATAGAGTTGCAGCATCGCGCCATCCACCCGCGGGCCGGGCGGATTCCACGGCGTCACGTCGAGCTGCCAGCGATAGGCGTGGTCGAAGCTGCCGCTGCGCCGCCCGGGTTGCAGCGGCTCGGTGACGTAGGCGCTGTCCAGCAGGCTGCGCGCCCACAGCGCCACTTCGTCGTGCGCGGCTGCATTGCGCGACAGCGCGATCGCGCCGCCGGCGACCTTCATCAGCGCGGCGAAGGCGATCGCCAGCAGCAGCATCGCGGCGATGACTTCGAGCAGGGAAAAGCCTTTTTGGCGGGACTCGGGACGCGACAGCCGGGACTCGGGACTCGGGACTCCATGAAGCCGGGACTCGGGACTCGGGACTCGGGACTCGGCAGAGCGCGCCGAGACAGGCTTTGGCCTTGCGCGCTGGCCGATACGCCCGAGCGCCGAGCTGTGGCTTTGCCCGAGTCCCGAGTCCCGAGTCCCGAGTCCCGGCTGTTGCTTCCCGAGTCCCGGCTTCATGGCTTCACCTTGTCCACCACCGCGACCTGCCCGGTGAGCCACGACACGTTGATGCGCCACTGGCGGCGGCCGCTGGCGAGGATGATGTGGCCGCCGGTGGAGCTGCCGTCGGGGAAGAAGCGGATGCGCCCGGTGTACGGGTTCGGGCGATCCTCCAGCGCGCTGGTGATCGAAAGCTTCATGCCCTTGGGCAGGCGCACGTGCTGCCGTTTCGCGTCGCTGTAGGTGTCGTCGCGCACGTCCACGTCGAAATGCTGTTCCTTGCCCTGCACGATCGCCTGCGCGCGGGTGGCGCGCAGCGCCGCGGCGAGCTCGCCGCTGGCCGCGTTGACGCGCGCGCTGGCCAGGCCCTGCGTCACCGACACCGCCACCGCCGCCGCGGCGATGCCGATCAAGAGGATCACCACCAGCATTTCGAGCAGGGTGAAGCCGCTTTGTTTGCGGGACTCGGGACTCGGGACTCGGGACTCGGCAGAGCGGTGCGGGGCGTGCTTTGGCCTTGCGCGCTGGCCGATGCGCCCGAGCGCCGAGCTTTGGCCTTTCCCGAGTCCCGAGTCCCGAGTCCCGAGTCCCGGCTGTCGCGTCCCGAGTCCCGGCTTCATTGCCAGTTGCCCACGTCCTTGTCGTAGCCGTCGCCGCCGGGCTTGCCGTCGCGGCCGTAGAAGATCAGGTCGAAGTTGCCGTGGTCGCCGGGCGCCTTGTAGCCGAAGGCGTGGCCCCACGGATCCATGAGTTCGGACTCCTTCGCGTACGGGCCCTGCCAGTTCGGCGCGTTCGCCGGCTTGGTCACCAGGTCCTGCAGCTGCTGCGGCGGGGCGCCGTTGTCCAGCGCGTAGTTCTCGATCTTCTGGCTGAGCGTGGTGAGCTGGGCCTTGCCCGCGCCGTATTTGCCCTTGTCCATGTTCTTGCCGACCTGGGTCACCACCACCGCGCCGACGATGCCGATCAGCACGATCACCGCGAGCATTTCGAGCAGGGTGAAGCCGCTTTGTTTGCGGGACTCGGGACTCGGGACTCGGGACTCGGCAGAGCGCATCGAGGCGAGCTTTGGCACCACGCGCTGACCGATACGCCCGAGCGCCGAGCTTTGGTCTTTCCCGAGTCCCGAGTCCCGAGTCCCGAGTCCCGCACAATACGTATTCATCGTCATTCCTCTCATTGAATATTGCTGGTCAGGCTGAGCAGCGGCAGCAGGATCGCCGCCATGATGAAACCCACCAGCACGGTCATCACCACGGTGAGCGCGGGCACCAGCGCGGCGAGCAGGCGGTCGATCGAGCGGCGGCTTTCCAGCTCGAAGGTGTCGGCCACCTTGAGCAGCATGCCGTCCAGCTCGCCGGCCTCCTCGCCCACCTGCACCATCTGCAGCGCGAGCCGCGGGAACACTTTCGACTGGCCCAGCGCGAGGCTGAGCCCGGAGCCTTCCTTCACCTGTTCGTGCGCCTGCGCCAGCGCCGCGTCGAGCGCGCGGTTCGCGGTGACCTGGCGTGCGATGGACAGCGCGCCGAGCAGCGGCACGCCGTTCTTCAGCAGCGTGCCCAGGGTGCGCGCGATGCGCGCGGTCTGCACCTTGAGCAGCAGCGGGCCGGCCACGCGCAGGCGCAGCACGCGCGCATCCCAGGCCAGCCGCGCGGCCGGCTCGCGCAGGCGCAGGCGGAAGAAGAACGCGCCGCCGACCAGCAGCAGCGCGAGCAGCCACCACCACGACTGCAGCGTCTGGCCCAGCGCCAGCACCGCCTTGGTGATCCACGGCAGCGGCACCTGCATGTCCTCGAAGATCGGCACGAACTGCGGCACCACGTAGGCCAAGAGCAGCACCAGCGAGCCGAGCACGCCCACCAGCAGGAAGGCCGGATAGATCAGCGCATTGACGATGCTGCCGCGCAGCTGCTGCGAACGTTCGAGGTAGTCCGCGAGCCGGCGCAGCGTGTCCTCCAGCGAACCGCCCGCCTCGCCCGCGCGCACCAGCGCGATGTAGAGCTTGGGGAACACGCCGTGTTCCTCGTCCAGCGCCTGCGACAGCGGCAGGCCGCCACGCACGCGGTCGCGCACGCGCTCCACCAGCTTCTTCGCGCGCTCGCCCTCGGGCAGGTCGAGCAGGATGCCCAGCGCGCGGTCCAGCGGCTGGCCCGCGCCGAGCAGGGTGGCGAGCTGGTGCGTGAACTGCGCCAGCTGGTCGCCGGTGAACGGTCCGCGCTTGAACAGCGCGGCAAAACCCGAACCGCCGCCCATCGCGTCCGCCGGCTGCGCCTCCAGCGGCGTGTGGCCCTGATCCTGCAGCCGCACCACCACCTCGTCGACGCTGGCCGCTTCCATCTGGCCCTGCAGCAGCTCGCCGGATTCGCTGATGGCTTTGTAGTGGAATTGGGCCATTTACGGGACTCGATGGAGCCGGGACTCGGGACTCGGGACTCGGGACTCGGCAGAGCGCGTCGAGGCGGGCTCTGGCCATGCGCGCTGACCGATGCGTCCGAGCGCCGAGCTGTGGCCTTTCCCGAGTCCCGAGTCCCGAGTCCCGAGTCCCGGATTCACGGAGCCTCGAATCTCAGCCCTCCTGCGTGACACGCAGCACCTCCTCCAGCGTGGTGATGCCGGCGAGCGATTTGGCGATGCCGTCCTCGTACATGGTGCGCATGCCTTCGGCGCGCGCCTGCTTCTCGATCTCGCCGGCGTCGGCCTTCTGCATCACCAGGCGGCGCAGCGGGTCGCTCATCACCAGGAATTCCATGATCGCCTGGCGGCCGCGGTAGCCGCTGGGGTTGGCCGCGCTGGAGCCGGGTTTCCACAGGCGGATCGGTTTGCCGTCGGCGTATTTCTCCAGCTCGAACTGCGCGATCACCTCGGGCGCGGGCTCGTAGGGGATCGCCGTCTCCGGATCGAGCCGGCGCACCAGCCGCTGCGCGAGGATGCCGTTGACGGTGGAGCCGAGCAGGTAGTCCTCCACGCCCATGTCGAGCAGGCGGGTGATGCCGCCGGCGGCGCTGTTGGTGTGCAGCGTGGACAGCACCAGGTGGCCGGTGAGCGCGGACTGGATCGCGATGCGGCAGGTTTCCAGGTCGCGCATCTCGCCGATCATGATGACGTCGGGGTCCTGGCGCACGATGGAACGCAAGGCGCCGGCGAAATCCAGCCCGATCTGCGGCTTCACCTGGATCTGGTTGATGCCTTCGATCTGGTACTCGACCGGATCCTCGACGGTGATGATCTTCACGTCCGGCGTGTTGATCTTCGACAGCGCGGTGTACAGCGTGGTGGTCTTGCCCGAGCCGGTGGGGCCGGTGACCAGCAGGATGCCGTGCGGGCGCTCCAGCACCTCGACGAAGCGCGACTGGAAGCTGTCGGTGAAACCGAGCGTGGCGAAGTCGAACACCACCGATTCGCGGTCGAGGATGCGCATCACCACCGACTCGCCGAAGCTGGTCGGCACGGTGGACACGCGCAGGTCCAGCTCCTTGCCCTGCACGCGCAGCTGGATGCGGCCGTCCTGCGGCAGGCGGCGTTCGGCGATGTTGAGCTTGGCCATGATCTTCACGCGCGAGATCACCGCCGCGGTACTCGATGCCGGCGGCGCCTCCACCTCGTGCAGCACGCCGTCGATGCGGTAGCGCACCTTGAGCCGGTTCTCGAATGGCTCGATGTGCACGTCGGAGGCGCGCTGCTCCACCGCGCGTTGCAGGATCAGGTTGACCAGGCGGATGACGGGCGCCTCGGAGGCGAGGTCGCGCAGGTGCTCCACGTCGTCCACTTCGGCGGCGCCGCCGTCGATGTTCTCCACGATGGTGCCCATCGCGGAACGGCCCGAGCCGTAATAGCGCTCGATCAGGTCGTCGATCTCCGAGCGCAGGCCGATGCGCAGCGCCACCGGGCGCCCCGCCGCCAGCGTCACCGCCTGCAGCGGGTAGGGATCGGCGGGATCGGCCATCACCAGCGCCAGCCCGTGCTCGCCGTCGCTCACCGGCACCACGTGCTGCTGCTTGAGGAAGCGCAGCGAGAGGTCGAGATCAGGCGGCGCCAGTTCCGGCGCCTCGCGCGCGCTGAGCAACGGCACGCCGAGCAGTTCCGACCAGGCCTCGGCCAGCTCGCGCTCGTTGACCAGGCCCAGCCGCGCCAGCAGCGCGGTGAGCGTGCCCTCGGTGGCCTCCTCGTGCAGGCGGCGCGCCCGCGCCAGGTCGCCGTCCTTCAGGCGGCCGCGCGCCACCAGCAGGGCGCAAACCGCCGCTTCGCGCTCGTCCACCGCCGTCGACACCTTCTCCGTTGCCGCTGTCGCCGCCAACATTCGCCACACCCTCCGCCGCAGCCGCCCCCGACCGGACGATCACTGTACCGTGCCGCCCCTGCCAACGGATACGACCGCGCCGCCGGCGCGCGGTTCAGCGCGGCATTCTTGCGGAATGCGCCGCATACAAAGAAAACCGGCGCCCTCCCGGGCGCCGGTTTTCCCGACATCATGGCGATGTCAGCGGGGCGTCGCTTACCAGCCGATGCCCAGACCCACGCCGCCGGAGGCCTCGTTGCCGCTCACCGCGGCGCCCACGGTGAGGTTGGCATTGCGCGACAGCGAATGCGAGTAGCCCACCGACAGCGCGGCCTGGCCGCGGTAGCCGCCCACGCCCACGCCCACGCGGTTCGGCGTGTCGATGCCCTGCGTGCTGAACGCCATCTGCGACATCGCCGCGCCCATCGCGCCTACCCGCGTCATGCGCTGGTTCACCGCGCGGAACTGGTCGTTGACCTCGCCGCGCAGGGAGTTCAGGTCGGCGTTGCTCGCCAGCCCGGCCACCTTCTGGTCGGTATAGGTCTTGGCCGAGTTCAGCGTGGTCTGGTTGCCGGCGTCGGCATAGGCCTTCGCGTCGATCAGGGCCTGCTGCACCTGCCCGGTGTTCGCCGCGTCGGTGGCCTGCGTGCCCGCGGCCACGTTGGCGATCTGCCGCTCGCTGCCCGCCGCACCCACCGAGACGGTGTTGGCGCGATCGGCCACCGAGCCCGCGCCCAGCGCCACCGCGTTCTGGGCGGACACCGTCGCGCCCTGGCCCAGGGCGGTGCCCGAGGCCGCGTTCACCGTGGCGCTTTCGCCCACCGCCACCGCGTTGGTGGCGGCCGCGGCGATCGTGGTGTTGGCGCCCACCGCGGTGGAGCCGTCAGCGTTCACCTTCGCGTTGCCGCCGATCGCGGTGTCGTTCGGGCCGGCGGCGTAGCTGTCGCCGCCGACCGCAGTGCCGTGGTCGCCGCCGGCGTTGGCGTTCGAACCGACCGCCACGCCCTTGGAGCCGGCGGCCACCGCGGCCGTGTCGCTGCCGTCGCCGGCGCCATCCGCCGCCAGGTACGGGCTGCCCGACGCGTTCCGCTCCAGCATGCCCACGCGGCCGTCGAGCGCGGCGATGTTGCCGAACGCCTGCGTCAACGCGCCGTCCAGCGCGCCCAGCGCGTCGCCCACGCTGTGGTAGCTGCCGCCCTGCAGGCTGTAGAGCGGCCCCGCGAAGCCGCCGGCCGCCATCGCCGCGCCGCCGCCCAGCGCCTGCGCCAGCGCGTCGCCCAGCGCGAACAGCTGGCCGCCGTTGACCGCGTCCATGCTGTCGGCGCCGAGCGCGCCGGCCTTGACGTTGGCCAGCGTGGTGCCGCCGTTGCCGGCCAGCGTGAGCGTCGCCTTGTCGGCGTCGTCGTAGCTCACCATGTTGGCGATGCTGCCGCCGATGCCGCCGATCGCATCCTGCAGCTGCTTCAGGTTCACCGCATCGGTGCCCGCCGTGCCGGCCGCCACGTTGGTGATCTGCCGCTCGCTGCCGGCGCGGCCCACCGAGACCGTGTTGGCGCGGTCGGCCACCGACTGCGCGCCCAGCGCCACGGCATTGGTCGCGCTGGCCTTCACCGTGGCACCGGAGCCCAGCGCCGTACCCTTCACCGCATCGGCCTCGGCCAGCCAGCCCAGCGCCGTGGCCTGGTTCGCCGCCGCCAAGCTGCCGGCACCCACCGCGACGGCGCCAAGCCCGCTCGCCTCGGTGCCGAACAGGCCGTAGACGCTGCCGCCGATCGCCACGCTCTGGCTGGCGCTGGCCGTGCTGCCTTCGCCCACCGCCACGCTGCTCTCGCCCCCCGCCGTGGCACCCACACCGCCGGCAAAGGCGTAATCGCCGGCAGCGGTGGCGCTGTAGCCCACGCCGGTGGCAAGCAGGCCGTCGACCTGCGCATAGCTGCCCAGCGCGGTGGCGCCGTCGGCCTTGGCGGCGGCGCGGAAGCCTGCCGCCAGGGCCTGCGTGCCGCCCGCCGCGGACTCGGCGCCGAGCGCCGTGCCGTAGGTTCCGGCGACCTGTGCCGCATGGCCGTAGGCCGATGCGCCGTCCGCGTCGGCCAGGCTTTCCGCGCCGGTGGCCACGCCGTTTTCGCCATTGGCCTGCGCGTTGGCGCCGGCAGCGACGCTGTTCTCGCCCTGCGCCATGCTGCCGTAGCCCACCGCCACGCTGCCGGCGCCGAGCGCGCCGGCGCCGGCGCCCAGCGCCGTGGCCTGGTCCTGCCACGCGAAGCTGCCCGCACCGATCGCGGTGCTGTTCGCGCCCGCCGCATCGGCCTTGTAGCCGAACGCCGCGCTCTCGTCGCCGTTCGCGAGGCTGCTCGCGCCCGCCGCCACCGCGTGCGTGCCGAGCGCCAACGCGTCTTCGCTGCCGTCGGTGGCGCCGTCGGCCGCGAACAGGTGCGAGGCCGTCGCCGACGCATTCGCCACCGCGTCGAGCTGGGCCTTGTTCACCGCGTCCGTCGCCTCCGTGCCGGCGGCCACGTTGGCGATCTGGCGGGTCAAGCCGTCCTTCGCGCTGCCGACCGAGATGGTGTTGACGCGGTCCGCCCAGCTGTCGGCGCCCAGTGCCACGCTGTGCTCGGCGAGGGCGGTGCTGGTATCGCCGATGGCGACGCTGCCGAGGCCGGCAGCCCAGCTGTTCGTGCCCAGCGCGGTGGCGTTGTCCCCCTTCGCGTAGGCGAAGTAGCCCAGTGCGGTGCTGGCTACGCCGCCGGCCTCGCTGATCGCGCCCACGGCAGTGGCGTTGTCGGCCAGCGCATGCGCGCCCGCGCCCAGCGCCGCGGCGTTCTCGCCCTTGGCCAGGGTGTCGATGTAGATGCCCAGGCCCGGGATCAGGTCGGCCGAGCCGCCCAGCGCCACGCTGCCGTTGCCGATCGCGGCGCTCTGCGAACCGACCGAGGTGGCGAACGTGCCGCTGGCGGTGGCGATGCCGCCCACCGCCGTGGCCTGCTGTCCGAGCGCGCTGGCGCCCACGCCGAGCGCGGTGCCGGCCAGGCCGGTGGCTTCCGCACTGGCGCCCACCGCGGTGGCGCCGATGCCGGTGCCGGTGGCGGCGGCGGTGATCGGATTGCCATCGGCTCCCTGCAGCAGCGGATTGCCGTCCTCGTCCACGGCCACGCCGCCGATCGCCACGCTGCTGGCGCCGCCGGCTTGCGCGTTGATGCCGCTGGCCACGCTGTTCGCGCCCTGCGCCATGCTGCCGTAGCCCACCGCCACGCTGCCCGCGCCGAGCGCGCCGGCGCCGGCGCCCAGCGCCGTGGCTTGGTCCTGCCACGCGAAGCTGCCCGCACCGAGCGCGGTGCTGTTCGCGCCCTCCGCATCGGCCTTGTAGCCGAACGCCGCGCTCTCGTCGCCGTTCGCGAAGCTGCTCGCGCCTGCCGCCACCGCGTGCGTGCCGAGCGCCAGCGCGTCTTCGCTGCCGTCGGTGGCGCCGTCGGCCTGGAAGAAGCGTGTGGCGCCGGCCACCGCATCGTCCAACTGGCCCACGTTCACCGCATCGGTGGCTGCGCTGCCCGCGGCCACGTTCACGATCTGGCGCTCCTTTCCTTCCGCACCCACCGAGACGGTGTTCGCGCGATCCGCCACCGAGTTCGCGCCCAGCGCCACGCTGTTATCGGCGGCGGCATGCGCCATGAAGCCCAGCGTGCTGCTGTTCTCGCCCTCCGCGTAGCTGCCGCTGCCCACCGCGGTGCCGCCATCGAGGTCGGCCGTGGCCAGTGCGCCCAGTGCGGTCGACTGCAGGCCGTCGGCCTGCGCCATGGTGCCGATGGCCGTCGCACCCAGGCCGGAAGCGGTCGCGCCGTTGCCGAAGGCGCTGGCCGCGACGCCGGCGCTGGTGGTGCCCTGGTAGAGGATGCCCGGGATGCCGTAGAGGATGTCGCCCACGTCGGCGCGGCCGCCCACCGCCACGCTGTAGTCGCCGCTGGCCGCGGCCTTGTTGCCGATGGCAACGGCCTCCTGCCCGCTGGCCTTGCTGGACACGCCAACCGCCACGCTGGCGGCGCTGAGCGCATTCGCGCCATAGCCCAGGGCCGTGCTGAGGCGGCCGCCCGCCTGTGCGTAACTGCCCGTGGCGGTGGCCCCATCGGCCGAAGCCTTGGCGCGGAAGCCCGATGCCAGCGCCTGGGTTCCCGCGGCCTCCGACTCGGCGCCCAACGCCGTGCCGTACGCGCCAGTGGCCTGCGCGGCGCTGCCGTAGGCCGACGCACCTTCCTGGTCGGCCAGGCTGTTCGCGCCCGTCGCCACCGCATTCGCACCATTCGCCTGCGCGGCGTTGCCCTGGGCCACGCTGTTCGCGCCCTGCGCCACGCTGCCGTAGCCCACCGCGAGGCTGCCCTCGCCCAGCGCGTTCGCGCCCGATCCCAAGGCCGTCGCCTGGGCCGCCAGTGCGAGGCTGCCCGCGCCGACCGCGATGCTGTTCGCGCCTTCCGCATCGGCGCCGAAGCCGAACGCCACGCTCTCGTCGCCCATCGCCATCGCGCTCGCGCCCACGGCCACCGCGTGCGTGCCGTTCGCCAGCGCGTCTTCGCTGCCGTCGGTGGCGCCGTTGGCCTCGATGAAGCGCGTGTCGCCGGCCATCGCCGGCGCGGCGCCCAGCGCCAGGGCGAGACCGGCCGCCGCCAGCGCGGCGCGCAGGCGCTTCGCGCCGCCGCCCTTGCCGCTGGCACGCGCGTGTTCGGACGCGACCACCAGCGTGCCGAGCGATTTGTTCCAGACTTTGCTGTAGATCCTGTTCATGTGCTGCTCCCCTCAAAACGGTGATGGCCAGGCGCCTGTGGCAGCCGGCAGTCGTTTGCTTGCGTCGTGTGCAGCCGACGCCCCGTTCGCGCATGGGGCGTGGAAGTCGTGGATGGGCCGGCCTCCCGCCGCACGGGCGGGAGGCCGGCTTGCGGCGGCTTACCTGGGCGCGGTGAAGTTGCCCAGCACCGTCACGCCGCTCCATGCGGCGGTGCCGGTCACGGTGAGGTAGTAGGTGCCGGCGGCCGGGCGCGTGATCACCACGGACTCGCTGTTGCCGGGGTGCACCGACTTGAAGTCGTAGCTGTCGGCGCTGGCCGGGGCATTCCGCTTCACGTACAGCGCGACATCGCCCTGGCCGCCCATCGTGCGCAGGCTGAGGCCGAGCGCGCCGGCCGGCACCTCGAGCTTGTAGACCGTGCTTGCGCCCGCCTTGCCGGACTGGCCGGCCAGCGCCACGCCGTTGCCCAGCTCGATCGCCGGCGGCGGCTCGCCCGGCCCGCCGCCACCGGCCACGGCCCTGGCCACCGCGGCGGAGGCGTCGACGATGCCGGCGCCGATCGGACGGTCGGCCGCTGGCGCCACCTTCGGCGCCATCGCGGTGGACTGCAGCACGTCGAGCACTTCGTCCGGGCTCAGCAGCGGCAGGTTCGCGGCGAGGCGCGCGCTCTGCATCAGCGCGACGATGCCCGAGACGTGCGGGGTGGCCTGCGAGGTGCCGGCCATGCCGCCGTAGCTCTTGTCGTTCGCCACCGGCGCGGTCTTGCCGCTGTTCAGCGCCTGCCAGATGAAACCGTCGTTGGCCTGCGCGCCGCTGCTGCCGTCGTTCGCGTAGACGCCGCCGCCCGGCGCGGCGATCTTCACCACGTTGCCGTAGTTGGAGTAGTACGCGCGCTTGCTGGTGACGCCGGTGGCGGCCACGGTGATCGCACCGGGGCAGCTGGCAGGCGAATGACCGGCCGCATCCTTGTTGCTGTTGCCGGCCGCCACCACCACCACGGCGCCGAGCGCGCGGGCCTTTTCGATGGCCTTGGCCGCCGAGCTGCTGGCGCTGCAGCTGCCGCTGCCGCCGAGGCTGAGGTTGATGACCTGGGCCGGATGGGTGTTGGCGGGCACGCCGTCCACGCTGCCGCCCGCGGCCCACACGATGGCGTCGTTGATGTCGCTGTTGTAGCCGCCGCAATGGCCAAGCACGCGCACCGGCAGCACCTTCGCGCCGTGCGCGATGCCCGCCATGCCCGCGCCGTTGTTGGTCAGCTCGGCGCCGCTGGTGCTGGCGACGTGGGTGCCGTGCCAGCTGCTGTCCTCGGCCGGATGGGTGGCGTCGGTGCACTCGCTCAGCCACGGCTCGGCGGTGGTCCAGTCGCCGAGGTCCCAGCCGCCGGGGACGCGGCCGTCCTGCTCGCGACCGGAGACCTTGGCGTCGACGATGAAGTCGTAGCCGGCGTCCGCCAGCGAGGTGTCGATGTCGACGTGGCTGGTGATGCCGGTGTCCAGCACGGCGATCACGATGCCGTTGCCGTCGGCGAGATCCCAGGCGTTGTTGACGTTGCTGCCGCCCCAGTTCGCGACGCCGGCCGCGGTGGCCGTGCCGTCCGGCGCCTTCAGGTTCCACTGGTACTTGGCGTAGTAGGTGTCGCTGGGCGTGAAGGTGGCCGGGGCCAGCGACTCGGGCGCGCGCACGTCGCGCACCGCCTGCCACATCAGGTCGGGCTCGACGTAGGCCACCGCCGGATCGGCGGCGATCTGCTCGATCAGCGCGGCGGCTTCGGCGCGGTCGAGCTTGCGCGAGGTGCGGATCAGGTCGGAACCGACCGCCAGCTTGCGCTGGTAACTCGCCGAGACGGACTTCAGCGCGGTGCCGGCCATGGTGCGGGTTGCCGCGTTCAGGCCGGCGCGGTCGATCGCCGCGCCCACGCTCTGCACCGCGGCGCCGCGCTGGACGGACGGCGCGCTGCCGTCGCGGTAGCTGACGATGAAGCGATCGTAGCTGCCGCCGTCGCGCAGGCCGCTGACGTCGAAGCGCGCCGCCGCTGCGGCCGTCGCCTGCGCCGCGCCGCCCGCCACCGCGGGCAGTGCGCACGCCATGGCCACGGCGGCCGCGAGCAAAGTCCTGACTCCCAACTGCTTCTTCATGCTGTATTCCCCGTTGTGCCGGCGGCCATCCGCCGCCCGGCGTCCCTGGCGCTCGTCGGCGCCTCGAATGTGCCGCCCTTCGTCCCCACGAAGAAGCGGCGCCCGGTCAGCCCACGGGGCGTGGACATGCGGAACGCTCGCGCCGCGCAGCCCGCACACCGTTTCGTGACATCCTTCGCAAACTACTCGCATGTATTTGCGACGGTCAATACGGTTGTCGAAATTTTTTGCGCACATTGCCGGCGACGCTGCGCGGCCGGCGGCTGGCGAAACCGCGCGGCTCTGGGACAATGCCCGTTCGCCCTCCACGGACCCGCGCATGCAGTTGCTCGACATCGGCGCCAACCTCGGCCACGAATCCTTCCGCCACGACTTCGATGCCGTGCTGCAACGTGCGCAGGCGCACGGCGTGGGCCGGATGATCGTCACCGGCGCCTCGCGCGAGGGCAGCGAGCACGCGCTGGCGCTGGCACATGCGCACCCCGGCGTGCTGTGGGCCACCGCGGGCGTGCATCCGCACCATGCGGTGGACTACGACGACGCCACCGACGCGCGGTTGCGCGAGCTGGCGCAGGATCCTGCGGTGCGCGCGGTGGGCGAGACCGGGTTGGACTACAACCGCAACTACTCGCCGCGCGACGTGCAACTGCACGTGTTCGAACGCCAGCTGGCGATCGCGGCGGAGCTGGGCAAGCCGCTGTTCCTGCACCAGCGCGACGCGCATGCGGATTTCCTCGCCCTGCTGCGGCGCTGGCGCGACCGCGTACCCGCCGCGGTGGTGCACTGCTTCACCGACAGCCGCGAGGCGCTGCACGACTACCTCGCGCTGGACTGCCACATCGGCATCACCGGCTGGATCTGCGACGAGCGCCGCGGCAGCCACCTGCGCGAGCTGGTGCGCGAGATCCCCGCGAACCGGCTGATGATCGAAACCGACGCGCCTTATCTCCTGCCGCGCACGGTGCGGCCGCAGCCCTCGCACCGGCGCAACGAGCCGATGTACCTGAAGCACATCTGCGAGGAGATCGCGCGCGACCGCGGCGAACCTGCCGAAGTCACCGCGGCGAACAGCACGGCGGTCGCCGCGGCGTTCTTCGGCCTGCCGTAGGTCGGACGTAGATCGGGCCGTAGGTCGGGATTCATCCCGACACAGGCTGGCGTGTCGGGATGAATCCCGACCCACGGCACCGCCTCGACCCGCCGCATCCCGGCTTCACTCCACCCGCCCCACGCGGGTGAAGAACGGCCAGCGCACCGCGCGCACCTCGGCGGGATCGCCCCAGGCGGCGGCGAGTTCGGGCGTCGCCGCCTCGATCGCATCAGTGCCGGTGCGCTTCGCGTGCCGCTGCGTGGCCGACCACGAGCGCAGATAGGCGAGGAACTGCGCGAGGTTCCAGTCGGCGCGCATCGTGAAACTCGGCGTATCCACGTGCGCGAACGGGAACGGCAGCTCGCGGTAGCCGGCATCCACCAGCGCGCGCTCGGGCGGCCAGTCCGGGCCCAGCGTGTCGGCGTAGAGTCGGCGCTCCACCGCATCCACGGCGCGGCTCACGCTGCAGTTGCCGTAGGCGGAGATCGCCAGCAGCGCGCCGGGCTTCGCCACGCGGCGCACCTCGGCGTGGAAGGCGTCGAGCTCGAACCAGTGCAGCGCCTGCGACACGCCTATCAGGCTCGCGCTGTGCGCGGCGAGCGTGCTGCGCTCGGCCGGCTCCACGCGGTAGTCGATGCGCGGATGCGCGCCGGCCTGCGCGATCTGCGTGGCGCTGGGATCGGTGGCGACCACGCGCTCGAAATGCGCGGCCAGCCCCAAGCTGGCCTGGCCGTTGCCGCAACCGGCATCCCAGGCCAGCGCGCGGTCGGGCGCCTGCTGCGCCAGCCACTCGAACCAGTCGGCGGGCGGCAACGGGCGCGCATCGCGATAGAGCGCGGCGTGGCCGGAGAAGTGATCCTTGAACGCCATGTGGAAACTCCGTGGGGGCGGGTTCGATGTGCGATATTGCGCGCGTCCCTGATCGCGAGGATCGAACGGGCGGCCACCCACGGCCGCCCTCCTTACCTCTTTGCGATCGTCCATGATCGCGAGAATCAAATGGGCGGCCATCCATGGCCGCACCCCTTACCCCTTTGCGATCGTCCATGATCGCTAGGATCAAATGGGCGACCATCCATGGCCGCACTCTTCAACCGATTACGCGCGTTTCGCCGGGTGCCAGTCCATCGAGCGCGTAGTCGCCGATGCGCAGGCGGATCAGCCGCAGCGTGGGGAAGCCCACCGCAGCGGTCATGCGCCGCACCTGGCGGTTGCGGCCTTCACGCAGGGTGAGCGTGAGCCAGCTGGTGGGGATCAGTTTGCGGTAGCGCACCGGCGGGTCGCGCGGCCACAGCCAGTCCGGTTGCGCCGCGTGTTCGGCCAGCGCGGGCAAGGTGGGACCGTCGTTCAACGCCACGCCGCGGCGCAGCGCGGCGAGCGCGGCGTCGTCGATCGCGCCGTCCACCTGCACCAGGTAGGTCTTGGGCTGCTTGTGCCGCGGATCGGCGAGGCGGTGCTGCAGGCGGCCGTCGTCGGTGAGCAGCAGCAGGCCTTCGCTGTCGTGGTCCAGCCGGCCCGCCGCGTAGACGCCCGGCTGTTTCACGTAGTCGGCCAGCGTGGGCCGGCCGCGCTCGTCGGTGAACTGGCAGAGCACGCCGTAGGGTTTGTTGAGCGCGATCAGCATGGTCTGGAAAACCCTGGCGGGGCCGTTGCGCGCAGGAGCGCACCCTGTGCGCGAACGCTTTTGCTCCGATCAACGCCAGAGCATTCGCGCACGGGGCGCGCTCCTACGCATGTCGATGCAGGTTCAAAACGGCCGCGGGCACACCGACTGCAGGCCGTCGATGTGTTCGTGCAGGTCGGAGGCGATGCCCTGCCACATCGGGTCGAGGATGAAGTCGATGCCTTCGCGACGCGCCAGCTTCGCGGCGGGGATGAAATCCGCGTCGCCGGCCACCAGCACGATCTGGTCCACCTGCTGCTTGTGCGCGAGCGCGGCGATGTCGATGCCGATCTTCATGTCCACCTGGGTCTGGCGCATCTCCGGCTCGTAGTGCTCGTCGCCGAGCTCCTCCCAGCGCAGGCTGCCTTCGCGCAGCTGCTGCATCGCCTGGGGTTTCAGTTTCCACTCGCCGCGCTCGGCGAGCCGGCCGAGGCGCAGCGCCATCTTGCGCTGGCGGCGCAGCTGCTCGTGCAGCTCGCGGCGGAACGCGGCGGCGGCGCTCTTGCCGAAATCCACCGGGCTGCCGCTCACCGGACGCACGAACACCTTGTCCAGCGGCGGGCAGTCGTAGAAGAAGATGCGGTACAGCGCTTCGCGCGGGCGATCCAGCGCCTTCAGGTGTTCCAGCGCCATGCCGAACACGGTCTTGGCCACGGTGCGCGCGTCGTTGGCGTCGCGCTCGCTCCACACCTTGCGGTAACGGGCGAGGAAGAAGGCGCCGTCGACGAGGATGGCGGTGCGTTGCATAGGAATTCCTTATGAGTGCTGCGCGATTCGGATGACGGCCGGCCCATACTGGCCGCCCGCGACGATTTTAAGCGATGCGCGGTGCGTCAAGCGGCCGGCGCCGCCGCGCCATGCGGCCGGGCCGGCAGCTGGCGGCAGTATGCCGCCGCCTCCGCCAGCAGCCATGCGCGGAACGCCTGCAGGCCGCGATGCGCCTGCGAGCGCGGCGGATACACCAGCCAGTACGCGTCCGTCACCGGCAGGTAGCGCTCGCCCAGCACCTGCAGGCGGCCGGCGTCGATCATCGACTTGGCCATCACCATGCGCCCCAGCGCCACGCCCAGGCCTTCCAGCGCCGCATGGCGCTGCGCCTCGAAGCTGTCGAACTGCGCCACGTAGCGCCGCGGCAGCTCGCCGCCGTAATGCGCGAACCAGTCGCGCCAGCGGTTCGCCGGATTGGGATCGCCCAGCAGCGGCCAGCGCGCGAGGTCGTGCGGGTCGGCGCCGCCCATGCGCGCCACCAGCGCGGGCGCGGCCACCGGCGCGATCCACTCGCCGAACAGCCGCTCGCTGTGCAGCCCCTCCCACTCGCCGCGGCCGTAGCGCAGCGCGCAGTCCACCGGCTCGCGCTCGAAATCCACCAGCGCCGAGCCGGACTGCAGGTTCAACTCCAGCTCCGGATGCGCCGCCACCAGCCGCGGCAGCCGCGGCACCAGCCAGCTGGACATGATGCCGGGGCTGGCGCTGAGCGTGAGCGCGTCGTGGTGGTATTCGCGGTAGCGCATCAGCGCGTGCTCGATGCCGTCGAAATGCTGGCCCACCGCCTCCAGCAGCCGGCAGCCTTCGGTGGTGAGCGCGACGCCGCGCGGGCCGCGCTCGAACAGTCGCCGCTCCAGCCGCTCCTCCAGCTGGCGCATCTGGTGGCTGAGCGCGCTCACGGTGAGGTGCGCCTGCTCGGCGGCGCGCGACAGCTTGCCGTGGCGAGCGACCAGCACGAACTGCTGCAGCAGGTCCAGCGAGAGCCGCGTCATCTTGAATGTCCTTCAAGGCAGGCTTGCGAAGATATCGCTTTTTGCGCCCGGCGCCACGCCGTACCTTGCACGCCGTCCCCACCCCCGCACTTGCAAGGAATTCATCATGCGCTCGCCCTTCGTCGGCCTGCTGCTGCAGCACGGCCATGTGCATTCCCCCGAACTCGTCCGCCAGCTGAGCCGCGCGGACCAGCGCCCGCTGTCCCTGCGCGGCGCGGCCAGGCAGTTGAGCGCCGCAGACGCCGGCGCGCGGCGCAATTCCTGGCGCGGCATGGCTGGCGCCGCGCGCTACCTGTTCCTCATCAACTCGCCCTGATCGATTCGGCTTGACCTGAGTGGCTTGATCGGGCGCCCCCGCGTACCCATCTCGGCGGCATCGTTCGTCGGGATGGGCCGCGCGCGGAAGCCTGCGCGGCCGCCGGCATCCCGCCCCAACCGGAGTCCCCGCATGCAACCCCGTCCGCTCGGCCGCTCGCCGCTTTCCATCGCCCCGCTGGTGTTCGGCGGCAACGTGTTCGGCTGGAGCGTGGACGAGGCGCGCGCGTTCGAGCTGCTCGACGCCTACGTCGACGGCGGCGGCAACCTGATCGACACCGCCGACGTCTACCCGGCCTGGGTGCCGGGCAACCGCGGCGGCGAGTCGGAAACCATCATCGGCAAGTGGCTGCGACAGGGCGGCAAGCGCGAGCGCGTGCTGATCGCCACCAAGGTGGCGAAGTGGGTCGAGCATCCCGGCCTGTCGCCGGTCAATATCCGCGCCGCGGTGGAAGGCTCGCTGCGGCGCCTGCAGACCGACCGCATCGACCTCTACTTCGCCCACCAGGACGACGCCAGCGTGCCGATGCACGAGACGCTGGGCGAGTTCGCGCGACTGATCGAGGAAGGCAAGGTGCGCGCGATCGGCGCCTCCAACTTCACGGCCGACCGCGTGGTCGAGGCGCTGGCGGTGTCGAAGGCATACGGCCTGCCGCGCTACGAGTGCCTGCAGCCCGAATACAACCTGGTTGCGCGCGCCGGCTACGAGGCGCAGCTCGAACCGCTGGTGCGCGCGGAGAACCTCGGCGTGACCTGCTACTACGCGCTGGCCAGCGGCTTCCTCAGTGGCAAGTACCGCAGCGCGGCCGACCTCGCCAAGAGCAGCGCGCGCGGCCGCGCGGCGCAGCGTTTCCTCAACCCGCGGGGCCTCGGCGTGCTCGCCGCGCTGGATGCGGTGGCCGCCGCGCACCGCGCCACGCCCGCCCAGGTGGCGCTGGCCTGGCTGATCGCCCGCCCCGGCATCACCGCGCCGATCGCCAGCGCCACCAGCGTGGCGCAGCTGCAGGAACTGCTGGGCGCGCTGCAGCTCACGCTGGGCAGCGACGAGATCGCCGCGCTGGACGCGGCCAGCGCGGTCTGATCAACGCACGGCGGCGTCCACGGGCCTGTCGGCAACACTGGACGCCGGCGCCGGCTCGTCGTTCTGCTCGTTCGGCGCTTCCACCGTGTAGCCCTGCGCCTTGAGTTTGGCGAGATAACCCTGCGGCGAGAGCAGCTCGCCCATCGGCAGCAGCGCCAGCGTGCGCCGGTTCTTAGCCAGCGCATCGTCCGCCGCCTTCAGCCAGCTCTGCGCCACCTTGGCCCGCACATCCTGCAAGCCTTGCTGGCGCGCGAGGTCGGAGCCGTCGAAGGCCGCGGTGCAGGCATCGCCGTGCCGGTCGCGGCGCAACGCGGCCAGCGTGTCGATGTCGCCGGTGGCCCAGGCGTTGGCCGCCGCCTGCATGTTCGGCAGGTCGCGCTCGATGCGATCCATGGTCTGCACGAGGCAGGCCGTGTCGTCGATGCTGCCATGGCGGAACTCGGCGACGGCTTGTTTGGGATCGTCGATGGTGAACTTGAAGCTGGTGCTGACCTGCGGGATGTCGTGCTGCTTGGCCAGCTGGCGCACCCGCTTGCCGGCCACGTCGCCGTCCACGAGGCCGGCGCCCTTCACGGCAGCCTTGTACAACTCGCCGGCGGCGAAGATCGGCCGGTATTTCTCCACGCCGCTGTCGTGGCCGAGATAACGCGCCTTCAAGCTCTGCCAGCGCGCATACACCGGCGGCGGCAGCACGTCCGCCAACTTCTTGCCGTCGGGGTTGTTGCGGATGCCGATCAGGCGCGGCAACAGCATCAGCTTGCTGAAGAAGCTGCCCTTGGCGTTCACCTCGATCGCTGGCGGCAACAGCAGCGCCTGCGCGGCCAGCTCGGTGGCCTCCACCTGCTGCGACTGCCACTGCATCTGCTTCGGCAGCGGCGTGAGCGTGCCCAATATCCACAGCACGTGGTCGCCGCGGCTCACCTTCCACAGGCCCGGCCCGGGCAACTCGCCGCTCACCACCACTGCAGGCAGCTCCTTCGCCGCGCTGGTGGCCGGCGCGGGCAGCGTTTGCGCGAACGCGGGCATGGCCGCCAGACCGAACGTCACGATCAACCACGCACTGCTGCGCATGCGTCACTCCCTCGATCGGTTCCGGCGGCACCGACGGCCGCCAGGTTTCGCTCGGACCGGCAGCCGGCGGCGAAGTTCAGTGCGCCGGACCGTCGCCGGTCACGGTCGCGTCAATGCGTGCCGGTCGAAGCCGCCGCCGCAGGCACGGTGCCGTCGGACGTGGCCGGCGCGTCGTCCAAGCCCAACGGCGCTTCCACCGTGTAGCCCTGCGCCTTCAACTTCGCGAGGTAGCCGCCGGACGACAGCAGTTCGTCCATCGGCAGCAGCGCGAAGCTGGTCGGGTTGTCCGCCAGCGCCTTGCGCGCCGCGGCCAGCCATGTGGCTTCCATCTGCGCGGGCACGTCGTCGAGGCCGAGCTGGTGGGCGAAGCCGGCGCTGGTGACCGCGGTGACGCAGGCGTCGCGGCGGTGGCTGTCGGGCAGGCGGCGCAGTTCTCCCAGGTCACCGGTGGCCCAGGCGTTCGCGCGCGCGGTCATCGCCGGCAGGTCGTGCTCGATGCTGTCCAGCGTGCGGTTGAAGCATTCCAGATCGCTGGGCGCGGCGGCCTTGAAGGCCTTGAGCGCGTCGCGCGGATGCTGGATCTCCACGCGGTATTCCACCGATGTCTCCGGCACGCCGTCGCGCTTGGCCAGCGCCGCTACCGTGCCCGGCACGCCGCCGTTGGCGCTGAGGCCGTTCGCCTTCAGCGCCTTCTTGTACAGCTCCTGCGCCGCGAACAGCGGCCGCCAGCGCTCGATGCCGCTGTCGTCGCCGAGGTATTTCTGCTTCAGCACCCGCCAGCGCGCGTAGGTCGGCGCATCCATCACCTGCTCCAGCGTCTTGCCGTCCGGGTTCTTGCGCGCGCCGTAGGCCGAAGGCAGCAGGAACAGCTTGCCGAAGAAACCCACGTCCGCTTTCAGCTTGATCTTCGGCTCCAGCAGCACCTGTTTCGACTGCGCCAGCACCTGCTCCACCTCGCGCGACTCCCACCGGATGTTGCCCGGCAGCGGCGACAGCGTGCCCAGCACCCACAGCACGTGCTCGCCCTTGCTCACCTTCCACAAACCCGGGCCGGGCACCACGCCGCTGACCACCACGGGCGCGAGCAGCGGCACGTCGCCGGGCACCGGCGGCGCCGTCGTCGTGCTGGCCGGCGGTGGCGTCTGCAGCGGCGCGGCAGGCAGGGCGGGCGCAGCCAGCGCGAAGCACAGCAGCGGAATCCAGGGGCGCATCGGGCTCATCCTCGTCGTCGGTGACCGGCGCTGTGACCGCGCCAAGTGCATGATGTTCGCTGCCTCAAGGCAACGGTGCTTGAACAGCCACGCGCGATCGATGCCTGCTGCCCGTGTCGAAGCGAAGTTGGGCGCCTGATCGAGGAAGTGGAAGCGGCCGGATGTCTGCGGCATCCGGCAGGGCGGCCCGGGCGCAAGCACATGCGGCGCCGCCCATCACCGCCCATTTACCCGCGCGGGCGGAGAGTACTTCAGCTCCGGGGCCGCCTTTCAATGAACTGTGCGAGTGTCGCGGAGCAAAGCGGTAGGCAGATGAACGGTCGACCTCCCTTCCACGGTTATCAAGACATGGAGAAGATCATGAGCAACAAACCTGCTGTCGTGCTGGTTCACGGATTCTGGGGCGGCGCCGCCCATTGGGCCAAGGTCATCGTCGAACTCAAGCGCCTGGGCTACGACGATCTGCACGCGGTCGAGATGCCGCTGACCTCGCTCGCCGACGACGCGGGACGCACGCGCAAGATGCTCGCGCAGATCCAGGGCCCCGTGGTACTCGTGGGCCATTCGTACGGCGGCGCGGTGATCAGCGAGGCGGGCAACCAGCCCAACGTCCGCGCGCTGGTCTTCATCGCGGCCTTTGCCCCGGATGCCGGCGAAAGCCCGGGCGGCATCACGCAGGAAAAGCTGCCGGAGGCCGCGCCGAACCTTGCCCCGGACAGCGACGGCTACCTCTGGCTGAAGCCGGACAAGTTCCATGAAAGCTTCTGCCAGGACCTGACCGCCGATGAAGGCCTGGTCATGGCGGTCACGCAGAAGGCGCCGCTGGCGAGCACGTTCGGCAACCCGGTGACCGATCCGGCATGGCGGCACAAGCCATCGTGGTATCAGGTTTCGGATCGGGATCGGATGATCAACCCCGAGAACCAGAAGAGGATGTCCGCCCGGATGAACGCCCGCAAGATCATCCATCTGGATGCGAGCCATGCGTCGCTCGCCTCGCAACCGCGCGAAGTGGCCGCGCTGATCAACGACGCGGCGTTGGCGACAGCCGCGTAAACGGAATGCGCCTCGCGCGACGCAAACGGGGCGCCGGGGCGCCCCGTTTGCGTTGCCCCATGGAGCGACGTCCGGCCTTACTTCAACCCCGCCAGCGCCGCATTGAACGTGGCGCTGGGCCGCATCGCCGCGCTCACCAGCGCCATGTCGGGGTGGTAGTAGCCCTTGATGTCGACGCTCCTGCCCTGCGCGCCGTTCAACTCGCCGACGATGGTCGCTTCGTTGTCGGCCAGCGCCTTGGCCAGCGGGGCGAACTTCGCCTTGAGTTCGGCGTCGTCGTCCTGCGCGGCCAGCGCCTGCGCCCAGTACAGCGCGAGGTAGAAGTGGCTGCCGCGGTTATCGAGTTCGCCGACCTTGCGCGCGGGCGACTTGTTGTTGTCGAGGATCTTGCCGTTGGCCTGGTCCAGCGTGTTCGCCAGCACGCGGGCGCGGGCGTTGCCGTAGTGCTCGGCGAGGTGCTCGAAGGAGGCGGCCAGCGCGAGGAATTCGCCCAGCGAATCCCAGCGCAGGTAGTCCTCTTCGAGGAACTGCTGCACGTGCTTGGGCGCGCTGCCGCCGGCGCCGGTCTCGAACAGGCCACCGCCGGCCATCAGCGGCACGATGGATAGCATCTTGGCGCTGGTGCCCAGCTCCATGATCGGGAACAGGTCGGTGAGGTAGTCGCGCAGCACGTTGCCGGTGACCGAGATGGTGTCCTGGCCCTTGCGAATGCGCTCCAGCGAGAACTTCGTGGCCGCCACCGGATCGAGGATACGGATGTCGAGGCCGCTGGTGTCGTGGTCCTTGAGGTAGCGCTCGACCTTCGTGATGATCTCGCGGTCGTGCGCGCGCTGCGGATCGAGCCAGAACACCGCCGGCGTGTTGGACAGGCGCGCACGGCTCACCGCGAGCTTCACCCAGTCCTGCACCGGCGCGTCCTTGGTCTGGCAGGCGCGCCAGATGTCGCCGGCCTCGACGTCGTGCTGCAGCAGCACCTTGCCGGCCTCGTCGATCACCTTGACCACGCCGTCGGCGGCGATCTGGAAGGTCTTGTCGTGGCTGCCGTATTCCTCGGCCGCCTGCGCCATCAGGCCCACGTTCGGCACGCTGCCCATGGTGGCCGGGTCGAATGCGCCGTGCGCCTTGCAGTCCTCGATGGTGGCCTGATACACGCCGGCGTAGCAGCGGTCGGGGATCACCGCCTTGCAGTCCTGCTGCTTGCCCTGCGCGTCCCACATCTTGCCGGAGTCGCGGATCATCGCCGGCATCGAGGCGTCGATGATGACGTCGCTGGGCACGTGCAGGTTGGTGATGCCCTTGTCCGAGTTCACCATCGCGAGCTGCGGGCGCTGCGCGTATTCGGCGGCGATGTCGGCCTTGATCGCGGCCTGCGTGGCGGCCGGCAGGCGGTCGAGGCGCGCGTACAGGTCGCCGATGCCGTTGTTCGGGTTGAAGCCGGCCTCTTTCAGCGCGTCCGCGTGCTTCGTCAGCACATCCTTGTAGAACTCGCCCACCGCGATGCCGAACATGATCGGGTCGGACACCTTCATCATGGTGGCCTTGAGGTGCAGCGAGAACAGCACGCCCTGCGCCTTGGCGTCGGCGATCTGCGCGTCGATGAAGGCGGCCAGCGCGCGGCGCGACATCACCGACGCGTCGAGGATCTCGCCGGCCTTCAGCGCGAGCTTGTCCTTCAACACCTTGCTGGAGCCGTCCTTGCCGAACCACTCGATCCGCGCCGTGGTGGGCGCGTCCAGCACCACCGATTTTTCGCTGCCGTAGAAATCGCCGCCGTCCATGTGCGCCACGTGGGTCTTCGAATCCGCGCTCCACGCGCCCATCTTGTGCGGGTGCTTGCGCGCGTAGTTCTTCACCGAAGGCGGCGCGCGGCGGTCGGAGTTGCCCTCGCGCAGCACCGGGTTCACCGCGCTGCCCTTGACCTTGTCGTAGCGGGCGCGGGCGTCCTTCTCGGCGTCGGTCGTCGGCTCGTCCGGGTAGTCCGGCAACGCGTAGCCCTGCGCCTGCAGCTCCTTGATCGCGGCCTTGAGCTGCGGCACCGAGGCGCTGATGTTCGGCAGCTTGATGATGTTCGCGTCGGGCGTCAGCGTGAGCTTGCCCAGCTCGGCGAGGTGGTCGCCGATGCGCTGCTCCGGCTTCAGCAGCTCGGGGAACTGCGCCGCGATGCGCCCGGCCAGCGAGATGTCGCGCGTCTCCACCGCAATGCCCGCGGTGGCGGCGAACGCCTCCACGATGGGCAGCAGCGAAGCGGTGGCGAGGAACGGCGCCTCGTCGGTGAGCGTGTAGATGATCTTGGGCGTATCGGACATGGTCGGCGGGACTCTCTGACGGCGATGGGCAACGCGCCATTGTCGCGGTTTCCTGCGCAGGCGGCAAAGCGCGCCTGGATCAACGCACATCGCCAATCTGCATATGGATCGCGCAGTTCACGCGTGACGCGCCCCGGCATGCGCTCGATGCATGAGGATGGTGTGCGACGCAATGTCACGTCCGGCGCCGAATGGCTCGACTCGCGCAGCCCCTCTCCAGCGCAGCGATTCGCAATATCTTGCCACGGCGTCGCAGGATCTGAGATAAGGTTGCCCTACGTTGCGCAAGGACGAATCCACAGGGGATACGCAATGGAGCGGCGAAGGTTCCTTGCCCGCATGGGCCAGACATTGGCGGCTTTCGGTGCGCTGCCTGCGACACTGCGCGCGGAGGGCCGCAGCCATGCCCGGGCTCGGCTGCACCTGCAGGACTGCCGCATCGCCGGCAGTCAGTACTACGCCGCCCGCACCATCCTGCCCCGTTTGCGTCCCGGCGACCCGCTGCGATTGCGTCGCCAGCCCCACAACCCGCACGACGATCGCGCCATCGAAGTGTTCTGGCGCGAGCACAAGCTCGGCTACCTGCCCCGCCTGGACAACGCCGCCGCCGCGTCCCTGCTCGATCGCGCGCATGTGCTGCGTGCCGAAATCATCGGCATCGATGATCCGGAGGAGGAGTGGGAACCGGTGCGATTGCGGGTGTGGGTCGAGCCCGAGGCGCGCTCCTCTTGAGCGCTGCCTTCGCCTTGCCGCATACGACCTGACGGCATGCTCCAGCGACGGCAGCTGCCCCATCCGAGACCGCCTGGTGATTCATGGATTATCCCTCGCTCTTCCGCCACACCACGGGCAACGCCCCGTATACCTATCAACACCGTTTGGCCGTCCAGCCGTGGCCCGACGTTCTGAATGTCCCCACAGGCCTCGGCAAGACTGCTGCGGTCAACCTGGCCTGGCTCTGGAAACGCGGCTGGCGGCAAGGCGCACGCGCAGGCCAAACCGATGCAGACACCCCGCGCCGCCTCGTCTGGTGCCTGCCGATGCGTGTGCTGGTGGAGCAAACCGCGGACAACATCCGTGCCTGGCTGAAGGCGCTCGGCATCCTGGGCAATGCCGGCGACGGCAAAATCTCGGTGCACGTGCTGATGGGCGGTGCGGACGACCTGAAAACCTGGGCCGAATATCCCGACGAGGACATGATCCTGATCGGCACCCAGGACATGCTGCTGTCGCGTGCGCTGATGCGCGGCTACGGCATGAGCCGCTACCAGTGGCCGATCCATTTCTCTCTCCTGCACAACGACTGCCTGTGGGTGTTCGACGAAGTGCAACTGATGGGCGCGGGGCTGGCTACCTCGACGCAACTGGAAGCCTTCCGGCGCCGCTTCCCGCTGGCGCGCCACAGCCGTTCGCTATGGGTCTCGGCCACACTGAATCGTGCGTGGCTGGACACCGTCGATTTCAGGCCGCATCTGGAAACGCTCGCCACACTCGGTATCGGCGACGAGGATCGCCAGCAAGCCGGCGACCGGCTCCGTGCCGTCAAGAGCCTGTACAAACTGGACGTGCGCCTGACTCGCGAAGCCGGCAACAAGAAAGGGCTGGAGACACATCTCCAGGCCATGCGGGATGCGATCCTGCAGGCGCATGACACCCGCGGCCAGACTCTCGTCATCGTCAACCGTGTCGAGCGTGCGCAGCAGTTGTTCCGCCTGTTGCGTGCGAAACGGCCCGACAAGGCCGACCTCCTGCTCCACGCCCGCTTCCGCGCCGCCGAGCGCGCAAAGCAAGCCGAACGCCTGCGCGACACGGGAGCCTGCGCCGACCGCATCGTCGTCGCCACCCAGGCGATCGAGGCTGGCGTCGATATTTCCTCGAAGTTGCTGGTGACCGAACTGGCTCCGTGGTCGTCGCTGGTACAGCGCTTCGGCCGCTGCAACCGCTACGGCGAGCACAACGCCGACGGCGCGCGCATCCTGTGGCTGGACATCGAGGACGACAAGGACTTGTCGCTGCCCTACACGGCCGCCGAACTGGCTGTCGCGCGCGGCAAGCTGGAGGGCTTGCATGACGCCAGCCCGCAGGTCCTGCCCGCCACCGACGAGGCACGTCCGCTCACCGCCGTACTGCGCCGCAAGGACCTGCTCGACCTGTTCAACACCGATCCCGACCTGTCCGGTTTCGACGTGGACGTGTCCGACTACATCCGCGACAACGATCGGCCCGGCGTGCAGGTGTTCTGGCGCGACTTCGACGATCCCAACCAGGACAAACCTCAGGTACAACCGGGTCGCGCCGAACTGTGCCCGGTCTCCATCGGCCAGGCCCGCGACCTTCACAAGCGTGGCGCCTGGCGCTGGGACACGCTGGACGACCGTTGGGTCAGGCTGGAATATCCGCCGCGCCCCGGCATGACGTTGTTGCTGAAAGCGGCTGACGGAGGCTACGACGAGGAGGTCGGCTTCGATACCGATCTCAGGAAATCGCCGGTGCTTGTCATTGCGCCTGCGGAATCCTTGCCGGAAAACGCCTTCGGCGAGGATTGGCGTTCGCGGCAGAACCGGCCCGTGGGGCTGGCCGACCATCTGGGACACGTTGCCGAACAAGCCGAAAAGCTCTGTACCGCGGCAGGCGAAACCGTCCACAGGGGCAGTGTCGTCCGTGCCGGCCGCTGGCACGACCTCGGCAAGGCCCATGCAGTGTTCCACGCCACCATGCATTGCTGCGACAAGGCACCCGCGAGCTTCCTCGCCAAATCGCCATGCAATGGACGCCACAGCCGCCCGTTCTTCCGCCACGAACTGGCCTCCATGCTGGCATGGCTTGCCCAGCACAACGGCGAACCGGATGCCGACCTCATCGCCTACCTGGTCGCCGCCCACCACGGCAAGGTGCGCATGAGCCTGCGCGCCATGCCGACCGAGAGCGCCGAGCCCGGTATCCAGCGTTTCGCCCGCGGCGTATGGGAAGGCGACACCCTGCCCGCGCTGGACTTCGACGGCGAGCACAGCGACGAAACCCGGCTGAGCCTTGCCCTGATGGAGCTGGGCGAAGGCGCACAGGGCCCCTCCTGGAGCGAGCGTGCATCGAATCTGCTGGAGCACCACGGCCCCTTCAGGCTGGCATGGCTGGAAACGCTGGTGCGCATCGCCGACTGGCGCGCCTCCGCTGCCGAGCAAGCGCCGAACAACGGAGACCCGGCATGAACGAGATCGTACTTACCGGCTGCACGCCCACGCCGCTGGCCAACTACCTCAAGGCGCTGGGCGTGCTGCGTCTGTTGGCGGCACATCATCCGCAGACACGGGCGGCCTGGCGCAATGAAACCCTCGTCCTGCACACCCCGCTGGACCGGATCGGGTTGGAACACTTCTTTCTGCACGACTACCAGCCCACTCCGATCATGGCGCCATGGAATGGCGGCAGCGGGTTCTACGAGAAAGACAACAAGGTAGCGCTGGAGGCGATTCTTGACAGCACCACGCCAAGACTCGGCCTTTACCGCGATTGCCTGCGCATGGCGGACTCCGCGCTTGCGGGAGCGGATCGCACTGCCAGCCCGAAAGGCGACGAGAAAGCCGAGCTGCTGACCCGCATGCGTGGACTGCTGCCCGACGAAGCACTGGACTGGTTCGATGCTGCCGTTCTGCTGGCAGGAGACTCGCCTCAATACCCGCCCTTGTTGGGCACGGGTGGCAACGACGGACGCCTCGATTTCACGAACAACTTCATGCAGCGCCTGGGTGAGGTGCTGGATTTGAGCGCGGACAATCCTCCCTGCGAATCCTCTGATTGGCTGAAAAGCGCGCTGTTCGGGAAGGCAAGTCCTGGCATGGTCAAGAAAGCCATTGGCCAGTTTTCCCCTGGGCAAGCTGGTGGCTCCAATGCCAGCACGGGCTTCGATGCGGATGCCTCCATCAACCCGTGGGACTTCGTCCTGATGATCGAAGGCGCCTTGCCGTTCGCCGCTGCCGCCGTGCGGCGCAATGCCGATGATCCTCTCGGCGTGCTCAGCTACCCGTTCACCGTGCGCGCGGTCGGCGCCGGTTCCGGCAGCCTCGGCGGCGGCGATGCAGCGGCGGCCCGCGGCGAACTGTGGATGCCGTTGTGGGGCCAGCCGGCCACCTACATGGAGATCCGTACCCTTTTGGCCGAGGGCCGGGTCGCCCTGGGCAAGAAGCCCGCGCGCGACGCACTCGATTTCATCCGCGCCGTGCATAGCCTTGGTGCTTACCGCGGTGTCCGCAGCTTCCAGCGCTACGGCTTGCTGATGCGCTCGGGCAAGGCTTATCTGGCCACGCCACTGGAACGCGTCGAGGTCAGCGACGAGCCGTCCGCGAACATCCTCGACGAGCTCGACCAGCACGACTGGCTCGCCCAGTTCCGCCGCTTCGCGCAAGGCGACAACGTCGCCAATCGCTTCCTCAGCTTGCGCAAGCAGTTGGAAACGGCGTTCTTCGAACTGTCGGGACAACGACCCGCCGCCAGCGATGTGCAATCGATACTGAAGCTGCTCGGCGAAATCCAGTCGGCATTGGCCAACAGCAGGAAGGCCATCGAGTCCGTGCCGCCAGTCCCACGCCTGTCGGAGCGCTGGACACAACGTGCCGATGACGGCACGCCGGCATTCCGGCTCGCCCGCGCACTGGCTGGCTTGAAAGGCGAGGCGGATGCGCCGCTGCCGTTGCGCGCGCAGCTGTTTCCGGTACATCCGCGCTCCAATCGCTGGATGGAGGACGCTCGCACGACCAAGGGCGCCAGCAGCGACCCGGCGTGCCGCGTGCGCCTCCATACTGGGCTGCAGGGCAATTTGCCCGAGGCGCTGCATGGGTTGCTGGCTCGGCGATTGTGGCTGGCCGAGCAATTCGCCATGCACGAGCTGCCCTTGCAAAGCCCGGCGGGCGCCAGCCTCGACGATCTCGCGGCTTTCCTGCGCAGCGATGCCATGGATCGGCGCATCGCTGCCCTGCTGCCCGGACTGAGCCTGTGCACGATCCCGCAGGACACCGAGCGCCATGCCGGCGATGGCGTCCTGCCGGCAGCGTTCGCCTTGCTCAAACTGTGCCTGACGCCCCAATCCACGCTGCACGCGCTGGGCGTCTTGAGCGAAAGCGACCGCCTCTCGGCGCCCCCCGGCATGCTGATGCAACTGGTCGCAGGCAACGCCGACAACCGTGCCGTGCGCATGGCCTGGCGGCGTCTGCACGCCTCCGGCCTGAATCCCGTCTTCCATCCGCACGCCCTGCCGTCGCTCGACGGCACCGACCCACGCCGCGCCGCCGCGGCCCTGTTGATACCGCTGCATTTCGGCGCCACCGGTGCGCTCGCCCGCGATGTCCTGAAAACCCCGGAAACCGCTTGATCGGCTCACTACCTTGCCAAGGAGATACACCCATGAGTCTCGACCTGTCCGCTTTGCACAATGCTCCCCGCCTGCTGATTCAGGCGCGCCTGAAACCGCTGCAAGGCACCCGCTTTCAGCCCACCGGTTTCCCGGAAATCGGCGCAGCGCAGTACGAAGGTCCGCATGGCGAGGCCATGCTGCTGGTCGAATCCGCACAGAGCCTGGCCAATCGGATGGAGGCCGTGTGCTGGGACAAGGTGGCCGACGACTGGGCCAAGCCGCTGCGCGGCCTGTCGGTCATCAAGGTCACCGACAAGGATGGCAAGCCGCTCACCAATTCGGTGCTGGAGGCACACCGCATCAACTCGCCGTACATCCTCGAAGGCCAGGACAAGACCGTCTTCGACAAGCTGAAGAGCGAGCTTGCCGACATGGAAGAGGGCTTCGTCGATTTGCGGAAGCTGGCAACGGTGCTGCTCGGCCTGGACGTGAACGCCCTCCTGCACGGCGTATTTCTGGCGAAGAAGGAGTTGGCAGGCGGCCGCCTTCGCTTGCCACGCGCGCTGTCCGGCTTCATCGAGGCACGCGATACCAAGGTTGCTGCCAGTGGCGGCGTCAAGAACGACTCGGTCAATCCCTCCGGCGATACCTCCAAAGGCTTCGGCAACGTGCCGTTTGCGCGCGACGAATTCGTCTCCGCCGAGATCGACGCCTATTTCAACCTCGATCTGGCCCAATTGCGCGGTTACGGTTTCCCGCCGGCCGTTTACGACCTGCTGGTGGCGCTGGCGTTGTACAAGGTCCGCGGCTTCCTGGAAGAGGGTTTGCGCCTGCGCACCGCCTGCGATCTGGAATGCGAGTCCGTCACGGTCAAGCGCCCGGATGGTTTCCAGTTGCCTGAGTGGGATGCCATCAAGGCGGCACTGCCCGATCTCATCGCTGCAGCCCAATCCGACGCGGGCTTCCAGGTCACCACCGTGAAATACGCTACCGACGGAAAGAAGGGCAACAAGAAGGCCGGCGACTCCGACAAATCCGTCGGGGCCTGAACCATGCTTGCGCTAGCGTTCACCTTCCCCGCCGGGAAGTACCACGCCACACCGTGGGATCGGCACGTCAACGAAGGCGCCGTGGTCTGGCCGCCGGAGCCGTGGCGCGTGCTGCGTGCACTGATCGCCACCTGGCACCACAAGATCAAGCACGCGGGCCGGCACGACGAGACCACGCTCGCCGCGCTCATCGAATCGCTGTCGCAGGATTTGCCGGAATACGCGCTGCCGGCCGCAAGCCACAGCCATACGCGCCACTACATGCCGCAATGGAAGGCGGGCGATACCTCGCTGGTGTTCGATGCCTTTGCCGCAATCGACCGCGACGAACCCTTGGTCATGGCGTGGCAAAAACTGGATCTGCCAGCGGCACAGCTTGCTCTGCTGGACGAGCTGCTCGCTGCCATGGGCTATCTCGGCCGTGCCGAATCGTGGGTGGAGGCTTGCCGTTTTGAAGGCGATTTCCGGCCCAATTGCTCACCGGGCAGCGAGGCGATCGACAAGACCACGGGCGAGCTGCGCGAAGCAGTGACGCTGCTTGCCCCCTTGCCACCAACCGAATACAGCGAGCTGCGCAAGAGTTTTCTCCCCGACAAGAAGGCGGAGAAGAAACTCGGCAACACGCTGCCTGGCGAACTGCTCGACGCCCTTTCGGTGGAAACCGCCGACCTGCGCAAGCTGGGCTGGAGCCAGCCGCCGGCTGCACGCAAGGTGTCGTATCTGCGCCCCATCGATGCCTTGCGCTCCAAGCGCACGACGCGCCAGGCCGCGATGCCGTCAGCCACGACCATTCGCTACCTGCTGATCGGCAAGCCCCTGCCGCGTGTCGAGGACAGCGTGCGCATCGGCGAACTGCTGCGTCGCGCCGTGATGAGCGAGGCGAAAAAACAACTGGGCGAAGACGCGATCCCGCCGGCGTTTTCCGGGCACGATCTGGCCGTCGGCAATCGCCATCGCCATGCCTTCTATCTGCCCTGGGACGCCAATGGCGACGGCTTTATCGACCGACTGGTTCTCCACGTGCCCGACGGCATGAAGTCCGCCGAGCGCCGCGTCGCCGAAAGGCTGCGTCGTCTATGGAGCCGCGACGGCGACGACTGGCAACTGGTGCTTGAGAATGCGGGTGACGCCGAAATTGGCGCGCCCTTGCTGGCTCAAGCCAAACAGTGGCAATCGGTCACGCCCTATTTGCATCCCTGGCATCTCAAGAAGCATTTCGATATCGAAGCGCAGATCCGGCGCGAATGCCGCGAGCGCGGCCTGCCCGAACCAGTGCATCTCGAACGGTTGCCTGCAATCCCGGTAGGTGGGCTGATGCGCAACGCGCTGCGGTTTCGGCGCTTCCGCGCCAAGCGCGGATTGCACCAACCCGACCGTCTCGGCAGTCTCTGGCGCATGACCTTCGACGAATCCGTTTCCGGACCGGTTGCGCTCGGCTTCGGCTGCCATTTTGGCCTTGGCCTGTTCAGGCCCGTGGCATGAAGCGCAATCGCGAACGACTTTCCTCACAACCGATACGGCACCACCACCTCGACCTTCCTGCTGCCCACCCTGAAATCCCGCGTGTTCCGTGTCACCAGTGCAAGCCCATGCTGCACGGCTACCGCGGCTTGCAATGCATCGGGCAGCTTCCAGTGTTCGCTGCGGCGCAGGGAGGCGGCGAGGTCGGCGACCTCGCTGGTGATCGGCAGATGCGGGAAGACGTCGAGCAGTTCGCGCGCCAACGGTTCGGTGCGCACGGTGAAGCCGGCGAGCACTTCGGCGCGGGTGATGACGGAGATCGCACACGCGCTGCCGTGCTCGGCCAGGAAGGCGGTGGCGGCCTCGATGTTGTTGAAGTGGTCGATGAGGATGACCGAGTCGATCAGGTATTTCACCCGCGCTCGTCCCATTCATCGCGCACGCGCTGCTGGTGGCTCAGGCCGTCGCCGTGCCGCCAGATGCCGGCGGTGCGCCGCAGCGCGGCCTGCAGGCCGGCCAGCCCCTGGCTTTCGTGGCGGATGCGGTAGCCGTGCACGGCCTGGCGCACCAGCTCGGTCATCGGCAGGTTGCGGGCCTCGGCCTCGCGATCCAGCCAAGCCTTGTCGTCGGGATCCAGGTTGATGAGTGTGCGTGCCATGGCTGCACGATATCACATCTTCCTTGGTGCGATATCTGTCGCTTGCACCCATCGCGACATCGATAGTAAAAGCTTGATCACCAAGGGATATTGGCGGCCGCAAGGGGAGCGACTGCGATGGAGCCGAAGCAGGGAGATCTCGAACTTCCATTCCCGGAACTGGGCGACGATCAGCCTCCCATTCCGGTGCGCATGCTCAATGAGCACGTGTATTGCCCGCGGCTGGCCTACCTGGAATGGGTGCAAGGCGAATGGGCCGATTCCGTCGACACCGTCGATGGCCGTCACAAGCACCAGCGTGTGGACAAGCAAGCAGGCGACCTGCCCGATGCCGAAACCGCCGAGGAGGAGCAGGCGGAAATTCATGCCCGCTCGATCAGCTTGTCTTCGAACAAGCTCGGACTCATCGCCAAGCTCGACCTGATCGAAGGCGAAGGCAGCGTTGTCACCCCGGTGGACTACAAACGCGGCAAGCGCCCGCATACCGCACGTGGCGTGTACGACCCGGAGCGTGTTCAACTGTGCGCACAAGGGCTGCTTTTGCGCGAACACGGCTACACCTGCGACGAAGGCGCCATCTACTACGTCGGCAGCAAGGAACGCGTCGTCGTGCCCTTCGACGACGAATTGCTCGCGCTTACCCGCAACGCCATCGCCGAACTGCGGGCGATGGCGGCCGGCGGCCGCATCCCGGCGCCACTCGTGGACAGCCCCAAGTGCCCACGCTGCTCGCTGGTGACCATCTGCCTGCCCGACGAGATCCAATTCCTGCATCGGGCGGAATTGAGTCCACGCCCGCTGGCCGTGCCGCATCACGAAGCCCTGCCGCTGTACATCCAGCACTACAGCGCCAAGCTGGCCAAGAAGGGCGAGGTGCTTGAAGTCACCGACAAGGACGGCCACATGCTCGCCAGCGCCCGTCTGCGCGAGGTGTCGCAAGTCGTGGTCCAGGGCAACGTCTACATCACCACGCCTTGCCTGCAGGAGCTGATGCAGCGGGACATTCCCGTCAGCTGGCACAGCTACGGCGGCTTCTTCTTCGGACACACCCAGGGCAACGGGCACAAGAACGTCGAGCTGCGCACCGCGCAATATCGGGCGAGCTTCAACGAACACACCTGCCTGCGCATCGCACGTGGACTGGTCGCCGCCAAGATCGGCAATTGCCGTACCCAGCTTCGCCGCAACTGGAAACCCGAAGAGAAGCCCGAGCGCCTGCTGGCCGATCTGAAGCGCATACGTCAGCAGGCCGAGCGCGCCGAGAACCTGGAAACCTTGCTCGGCATCGAGGGCCACGCTGCCGCGCTCTATTTCGGCCAGTTTCGCCAGACGCTCAAGGCTGCCGCGCCCGACGACGAGGCGCTGCTGACCTTCGACTTCAACCAGCGCAACCGGCGCCCGCCCACCGACCCGGTCAACGCCATGCTCTCGTTCGCCTACACCATGCTGGCGCGCACCTGGACCACCGTGCTTGCCGCCGTGGGCTTCGATGCCTTCCGCGGCTTCTACCATCAGCCGCGCTATGGCCGCCCGGCATTGGCACTGGACATGATGGAACCGTTTCGTCCGTTGCTCGCCGACTCGGTGGTGATGCAAGTCGTCAACAACGGCGAAGTGCGCCCCAGCGACTTCATCAGCGCAGCGGGAAGCGTCAACCTCGCCCCCAGCGGCCGCAAGCGCTTCATCGCCGCCTTCGAACGCCGGCTCAGCCACGAAATCACCCACCCGATGTTCGGATACCAGCTGAGCTACCGTCGCCTGCTGGAACTGCAGGCTCGCCTGCTCGGCCGCTTTCTGCTCGGCGAACTCGGCGACTACCCCAACTTCACCACCCGCTAGCCATCGCAGACTACGAGACGGCCATGGACGAACATCTGTACTTGGTGACCTACGACATCCGCGACGACAAGCGCTGGCGGCGCGTATTCAAATTGATGAAGGGTTTTGGCGAGTGGCTGCAACTTTCCGTCTTCCAATGCCGGTTGAGCCGGCGCCGACATGCCGAACTGGTGCAACTGCTCGATGGCACCATCAACCGCCGCGTCGACGCCCTGCTGATCATCGACCTCGGCCCGGCAGACAAGGTGCAACCCCGCGTGGTCAGCCTGGGCGACAAGTTCGAACCCGTCGCACGCGAACCCATCATCGTATAGTCGGCCGCAGCCCAGCCCGCTTTCGCCCTGTCGACGCGAGCGCTGCGGTCATGCCTCCAAACCCGGCCAGCGCTCGCACGAACCAGCTCTTTGACAATCAAGCACATTCACTCGCTTCCTGCTCCTTTACTTTCAGGAGTGCCGCCGCCGTGTGTTATTGTGCGGAAGCGCTCGCACTCCACGAAAAAACAGCCCGCCGCACCGCCACTTGTGCCCGGTCTGTGATCCGCAGCGAATCGCTGCGGCCTCATTGAAGCGCCTGCGGCCGTGTCGGCGTGGTCGTGGATACCTCGGGGTGATCCGCAGCGAATCGCTGCGGCCTCATTGAAGCCTGATCGTGGTCTGGCGCGCGTCCTGCGGGGCACCGAGTGATCCGCAGCGAATCGCTGCGGCCTCATTGAAGCACGCCAATCTGCAAAGCAAGCCCGCCGTTCCTTCTGGTGATCCGCAGCGAATCGCTGCGGCCTCATTGAAGCACCAGCTCCGCCGCGAGGTCCACGAGTTGTCGCTCGTGATCCGCAGCGAATCGCTGCGGCCTCATTGAAGCTCGCCCGGATGGGCGACAGGGGAAAGGAAAGTCTCGTGATCCGCAGCGAATCGCTGCGGCCTCATTGAAGCGCGCGATCCTGGCCGACTCGCCGAACGTTACGCTGCGGTGATCCGCAGCGAATCGCTGCGGCCTCATTGAAGCTTGATTGAGGCGTGGGATTAGAGCCATCCATACCCACGTGATCCGCAGCGAATCGCTGCGGCCTCATTGAAGCAATTTCTCGATCCCCCAAGGCGCGGCTGGCCCCACCGGTGATCCGCAGCGAATCGCTGCGGCCTCATTGAAGCTTCTAGTGCGGCCCCGAGAGACGGGGCCGCGAAGCGGGTGATCCGCAGCGAATCGCTGCGGCCTCATTGAAGCGCGCCGGGGCGGTACGTCGGATCGCGGCGGATCACCGCGTGATCCGCAGCGAATCGCTGCGGCCTCATTGAAGCGGACGAATGGGAGTTGTCGAACGGCAGCGGCATGTTCGGTGATCCGCAGCGAATCGCTGCGGCCTCATTGAAGCAGCGCACGTGGTTCGCGGCCATAGCGAGCCTCGAATACTGTGATCCGCAGCGAATCGCTGCGGCCTCATTGAAGCTCGTGCGAGGCCTGCGCTTGCGCCAGTTTCACCGCTGTGATCCGCAGCGAATCGCTGCGGCCTCATTGAAGCAGTGCTACCAGGAGTGCACGCGCATGGACCATCGCGCGTGATCCGCAGCGAATCGCTGCGGCCTCATTGAAGCGTCTTGATGGTACGGGTGTTGGCGTCGGCCCGGCCAAGGTGATCCGCAGCGAATCGCTGCGGCCTCATTGAAGCCCGAATGCCATGCTCGTCTTGACACTTTGGATCGCATGTGATCCGCAGCGAATCGCTGCGGCCTCATTGAAGCTCGCTGCCCGATCGCAAGTTCGCCGTCGAATGCGAGGTGATCCGCAGCGAATCGCTGCGGCCTCATTGAAGCGGACGCTCGGCACCGGCCCGCACGCCGGTCGTGTAGTGATCCGCAGCGAATCGCTGCGGCCTCATTGAAGCGAGCCTTCATCGCGCAGAAACGGGATGACACACTTCGTGATCCGCAGCGAATCGCTGCGGCCTCATTGAAGCCGAGGTGACGATACGGGTGCTCATGCAACAACTCCTGTGATCCGCAGCGAATCGCTGCGGCCTCATTGAAGCGGCGAAGCTGCAAGGGGATTCGCCAGTGGGCCGCTTGTGATCCGCAGCGAATCGCTGCGGCCTCATTGAAGCGCCGCGGATGCGGGTGCGGTCGATGCCGCGCTGCAGGGTGATCCGCAGCGAATCGCTGCGGCCTCATTGAAGCGCAGGCGCGGCGTGGATCGACGCCTACCGCAAGAAGTGATCCGCAGCGAATCGCTGCGGCCTCATTGAAGCGCCGGTATCAGCGGGCTGGCAAGCGCCGCATCGGCCTAGTGATCCGCAGCGAATCGCTGCGGCCTCATTGAAGCTCGCTGCAGGCGCCTTCCAGCACCCCATGCGGGCGCCGTGATCCGCAGCGAATCGCTGCGGCCTCATTGAAGCGTGTCGGGCAGGTACGCCGTGGCGCGCGCGAGGTCGACGGTGATCCGCAGCGAATCGCTGCGGCCTCATTGAAGCCCGGGAAGCGCTATTGCGCATCGCTGTATTTCTGCGTGATCCGCAGCGAATCGCTGCGGCCTCATTGAAGCGTCACGCCTGCAGCGTCTTGGGCTCGGCAAAACTCGGGTGATCCGCAGCGAATCGCTGCGGCCTCATTGAAGCAGGATGTTGCGCGCCGGAGTCCAGCGGGAGATCGGGCGTGATCCGCAGCGAATCGCTGCGGCCTCATTGAAGCGACGTGACGCCCTCGGCCTCGTCCGCCAGCTTCAGGTGATCCGCAGCGAATCGCTGCGGCCTCATTGAAGCTGGGCTGCGAGCTGGCCGCGAAGCGTGCGGCGAAGGCGGGTGATCCGCAGCGAATCGCTGCGGCCTCATTGAAGCCTCGGAGCGGATGAGCCAGTCGAAGGTGCCTGGCTTGTGATCCGCAGCGAATCGCTGCGGCCTCATTGAAGCACGCTGGTGACCTTGACGTCGCCGGCGGGCGGCTGGCCGTGATCCGCAGCGAATCGCTGCGGCCTCATTGAAGCCGCATCCTCGACCTCGTGAGCGAGGGCGAGATTGGCGGTGATCCGCAGCGAATCGCTGCGGCCTCATTGAAGCGAGGTTACGCGCGTGTGGACTGCGGCGGATGGCGCGTGATCCGCAGCGAATCGCTGCGGCCTCATTGAAGCGGCGCAATTCGTGCATCGCCTGCGCTAATTCGGTGTGATCCGCAGCGAATCGCTGCGGCCTCATTGAAGCAGGTAGTCGCCGATGTGATGCTCGTAGTAGTGCATGTGATCCGCAGCGAATCGCTGCGGCCTCATTGAAGCGTGCCATTTGTTCCGGGAGCGCCCGTGTCTCCCCGCGTGATCCGCAGCGAATCGCTGCGGCCTCATTGAAGCGTTGCGGCGCTCGTACTGGTCCGCAGCCGACTCCCATGTGATCCGCAGCGAATCGCTGCGGCCTCATTGAAGCATTTATCGTTGGCACCGATCTTGCGTCCTCCGCTGTGATCCGCAGCGAATCGCTGCGGCCTCATTGAAGCTGCCAGCGAAGCGCCGTGACCACCCTTGGCTTTGCGGTGATCCGCAGCGAATCGCTGCGGCCTCATTGAAGCAGACCGTGCGCCAGGAACCCGACGTGGTGCGCGCGCGTGATCCGCAGCGAATCGCTGCGGCCTCATTGAAGCCGCGATCGCGTGGAATGCATTTTTCGAGGGCCGCGAGCGTGATCCGCAGCGAATCGCTGCGGCCTCATTGAAGCCTCTGGTCGGAGGCTTT
>OFTX01000198.1_pt1 | contig 38015 bp, 37 predicted proteins | sample 1775051 | NCBI WGS metagenome assembly OFTX01 (sample SAMN08195772, study PRJEB24354) | sludge metagenome | isolation source: sludge from phenol fed wastewater aerobic bioreactor A | place: India: Nagpur | collected 2016-09-15 | reverse complement strand
AGACCACGGGTCGCGTTCCGGCCGCCGAACGCAAGGTGCTGCATCGCATCCGGCGCGGGCTGCCGGCGGAGGTCGACGGCCCGGACGGTGCGCCGAGCGGCCGGAGAGCCCGCCGGTGAATACGTTGCGCGCCGTCATACCCGATGGCCGGCATCAGACGGACACCCGCGCCGCGATCGGGGCGGCCCGCACCATCGTCGTCAAAGTCGGTTCATCATCGCTCACCACCGCGGCCGGCGGGCTGGACGCCGCCCGGCTCGACGCGCTGGTCGACGCGCTCGCGGCCCGCGCGGGGGCCGGCAGCAACGTGGTGCTGGTGTCCTCCGGGGCCATCGCCGCCGGGCTGGCCCCGCTCGGCCTGCGGCGCCGCCCGCGGGACCTGCCCACCCAGCAGGCCGCGGCCTCGGTCGGCCAGCAGCAGCTCGCGGCCCGGTACGCCGACTCGTTCTCGCGGCACGGGCTCAAGGTCGGCCAGGTGCTGCTCACTACCGACGACGTGGTGCGGCGGGCGCACTACCGCAATGCGCAGCGCACGTTCGCGCGGCTGCTGCATTTCGGCGTGGTGCCGGTGGTCAACGAGAACGACACGGTGGCGACCACCGAGATCCGATTCGGCGACAACGACCGTCTCGCAGCGCTTGTCGCGCATCTTGTCGGGGCCGACGCACTGGTGCTGCTGTCCGATGTGGACGCTCTCTACACCGGCGATCCGCGTCTGCCGGACTCCACCGCGATCTCGGAGATCACCGACCCGTCGCAGTTGACCGGGATCGCCATGGACGGCAGGGGCGAGCTCGGGACCGGCGGCATGGTGTCGAAGGTCACCGCCGCGATGATCGCGACGGGGGCGGGGATTCCGGTGCTGCTCGCCGACGCCGCGCAGGCGACGACGGCATTGGCCGGCGGGCCCGGCCCGCAGAATAGCCTGTATCTCGGCCCGCAGATCGGCACGGTGTTCGCGCCCGCTCTGCGACGCACCAGTGCGCGCCTGTTCTGGCTGCGGCATGCGGCGTCGTCGTCCGGGGCGCTCGCGCTGGACGCCGGCGCCGTCGCGGCCGTGACCGCCCGCCGCAAATCGCTGCTACCGGCAGGCATCACCGGCGTCCGCGGCGATTTCGAGTCCGGCGACGTCGTCGACCTGCTCGGCCCTGAGGGCGCCGTGGTCGCGCGCGGCATCGTGGGGCACGACGCTGCGGAACTTCCGTCCATCATCGGCCGGCACCTGGCGGACCTACCGGCGGAGCAGCGCCGTGAGGTGGTGCACGCGGACGATCTGGTGATCGTGCGTCACCCGGCGCGGCGCGGCAAGGCTCCGGTGTGACGGCCGCCCATGGCAGGCTTGAGAGGTGGATGCGGTGAGTGAACTCCAGGCGGGCGAGCGCGGCAACGGATATGACGACGTTCCGGGCCGCGCGCCTGCGGTCACCCGAGCGGATGTGCTTGCGGCTGCGGGCCGGGCGAAGTCGGCATGCGATGCGATAGCCGCCGCTTCGTCGGCCGTGAAGGACGCTGCCCTCAAGGCCATGGCCGCCGCTCTGCGCTCACGGTCGGCCGAGGTGCTCGCGGCCAACGGAGCGGACGTGGCGGCCGCGCGGGCGGCCGGGACCGCCGAGGCGCTCGTCGATCGGCTCGCGCTTTCCGCCGCGCGGATCGAGGCGATGGCGGCCGGCTTGGAGCACCTGGCCGATCTGCCCGACCCGATCGGTACCGTGGCGCGGGGGTCGGTACTGCCGAACGGCCTGGAACTGCGCCAGGTGCGCGTGCCGCTGGGTGTGGTGGCGATCATCTACGAGGCACGGCCGAACGTGACCGCGGACGCCGCCGGTATCGCGCTCAAGGCGGGAAACGCCGTGCTGCTGAGGGGTTCCGGCTCCGCCCATGCCTCGAACAGCGTCATCGTCGATGTGCTGCGGGAGGCGGCGGCGTCGGCCGGGTTGCCGGCGGACGCGATCGTGCTGGTTCCCGGCACGGATCGCAGTTCGGTGACGCATCTGATGACGGCGCGCGGGCTGGTCGACGTGATCATCCCGCGCGGCGGGGCCGGGTTGATCCGCGCCGTCGTCGAGGGGTCCACGGTGCCGGTGATCGAGACGGGGGTCGGCAACTGCCACGTGTACGTGGACGCGTCGGCCGACATTCCGATGGCGTTGGACATCCTGATCAACTCCAAGACGCGGCGGCCGTCCGTCTGCAACGCCGCCGAGAACCTGTTGGTACACAAGGACATCGCCCGCGAGTTCGTGCCGCTCGCCACGGCCGCACTGGCGGCGCAGGGAGTGATGATCCACGCCGAGCCGCGATTCGCGGAGTTGGCTGGACCGGGGTCGACCGTGCCGGCGACCGATGAGGATTTCGACACCGAATACCTGGCGCTGGATATCGCAGCGGCCGTGGTGGACGGGCTCGACGCGGCGATCGGGCACGTGAAACGACACGGCACCGGGCATACGGAGGCCATCGTCACCGGCGATCTTGCCGCAGCCCGAGAGTTCACCGGCCGCATCGACGCGGCGGCGGTGATGGTGAACGCGTCGACGGCGTTCACCGACGGCGGCGAGTTCGGATTCGGCGCGGAGATCGGCATCTCCACCCAGAAGCTGCATGCGCGGGGGCCGATGGGTCTACCGGAGTTGACGTCGACCAAGTACATCGTCACGGGGACCGGCCAGGTAAGGCCGGTCGCGTGAACGGGGCCGAGACCGACACGGGCCGCTCGCGCCCGGCCGTCTTGTCCGGAGTCCGGCGGCGGATCGGCGTCATGGGCGGCACGTTCGATCCGATCCACCACGGCCATCTGGTCGCGGCATCCGAAGTGGCGTCGCGATTCTCGCTCGACACGGTGATCTTCGTGCCGACCGGCCAGCCGTGGCAGAAGCATTCCGGCGGGGTGAGCACCGCGGAACACCGTTACCTGATGACGGTGATCGCGACGGCCTCGAATCCGCGGTTCACGGTGTCCCGGGTCGATCTCGACCGGGCGGGGCCGACCTACACCGTGGACACCCTGCGCGAACTGAAGGCGCAGTTTCCGGGCGACGAGTTGTACTTCATCACCGGCGCGGACGCGCTGGCGGCGATCATGAGCTGGAAGGATGCCGACGAGCTGTCGAGCCTGGCGCGGATGATCGGCGTCACCCGGCCCGGCTACCAGCTCGCCGACCCGGATCTGCCGGGCGGTTCGGTCACGCTGATCGAGGTTCCGGCGCTTGCGATCTCGTCGACCGACTGCCGGGAGCGGGTGCGACGCGGCGAACCCGTCTGGTACCTGGTGCCCGACGGCGTTGTGCAATACATCAGCAAACACCGACTGTACGTTCCCGGCGAGGAGGGCGCCTAAGTGACAGCAACCGAATCTGCCCGCGCGGCCGCGCTTGTCGCGGCGCAGGCGGCGTCCGACAAGCATGGCACCGACCTGGTGATCATCGATGTGTCCGACCGGCTTCCGTTGACCGACTGCTTCGTGGTGGTCACTGCCGCCAACGAGCGGCAGGTCGGCGCGATCATCGACGAGGTGACGGAGCGGTTGGCGCACCGCGGGATCAAGGCGCTGCGCCGGGAGGGCGAGCGGGACGGCCGCTGGGTGTTGCTCGACTTCGGTGATGTGGTGGTGCACGTGCAGCACGCGGAGGAACGCGTCTTCTACGCCCTGGAGCGGCTGTGGGGTGACTGTCCCACGATCCCGTTCGTCGATGACGCCCTGCCGGTGGCCGGGTCGGTTGGTGACCCGGTAGCAGAGTCGATGCCGACGGTGACACGGGCTTGAGGACGTGACCCATGGCACTGGACCACGTCATCGCGATGCGGCACGGCGAGACCGAATGGAACCTCGCCCTGCGCATGCAGGGGCATCGCGACATCCCGCTCAGCGAGGTGGGTCTCGCGCAGGCGAAGGCCGCCGCCGCGTCCGTCGGAGCGCTGGAACCGGATGTCATCGTCTCCTCCGATCTGCAGCGAGCGCACGCCACGGCACAGGCCATCGGCCGGGCGACCGGTCTGTCGGTTCGTACCGACCGTCGGCTGCGGGAGACCTCGCTGGGCGAGTGGGAGGGTCTGAGCCGGGATGAGGTCCAAGCACGGTGGCCCGGCGAGTGGGAACGCTGGCGGCACAGCGACGCCCGGATCGCTCCGCCCGGCGGCGAATCCCGGGTCGAGGTGGCGGCTCGCGCACAGCGCGTGGTGGACGATCTGGACGCCGGGTCCTACCGCACCGCCCTGCTGGTGACGCACGGCGGACTCATCGTGGGGCTCACCGGGCGTCTGCTCGGCCTGCCCGACGATCTGTGGGGGCACCTGGTCGGCGTCAGCAACTGCCACTGGGTGGTGCTGCACCGGGTGGTAGGGCGCTGGCGGCTGCACACCTACAACGGCGGGCTCGCAGGCATCGTGCCCCCCGTCGACGAGGAGATCGCCGACGACTGACGGTGCTGCCTGACAATGTTGGCTGAGGGTGCGGCTTGAGGGTCGCGTCTAGCGGTGCTGTCCGGCGTTGGCAGGGTTGTCCACCTGTCCGATTTCCATCCCCACCGCCGGTCTGCCTTCGTCTGCCTGCGGGTGGGATCGCTAGCGTGCTCGCATGTTTCGTCGGTCTTCAGACGCTGTGCCTGCTCGTGGCCGGGCCGTCGGCCCGGTAGCCCGGGACCGCGTCATGGCGCTGCGGTCGCATGGTGCTGGGGGATCCGGCGCCGAGGTGCACTCGGGGTGGGTGCCCGGGCCGCAGGCATCTTTGGCCGACCTACCACCGCTGTTCGAGGCGTTGGTGGGCGAGCCTCCGACAGACGCCGCCGGCCCGCAGCGCGCGGACGACGATGCGTGGACCGCGGCGGCCGACGACGCTGTCGGACCGCGGGTAGCCGCGCGGTCGACGCCGGAGCGCGCGACCGGAACGGACGCGGCGACGATGGGCGGACCGGGAGGACGTGCTTGGGCGGCGCGGATGGTGCGATCAGGGCCCTGGGGAGCGCTCGCGGAGAAATGGGTGCCGGATTCGATGCGGGACGCCCGGATCAACCCGGGCCGCCGCGGTGCGGCATTGTTGTCCGTCGTTGCCGCGTTGGCCGCCGTTGTCGCTGCCGTGGGGGTGTGGTGGAGCAGGCCCGAGCCCACGCCGGTGCTCGGTGCCGCCTCATCGGCAGATCCGTCGGTGATAGGGACATCCGGTGCCGAACCGGCGATCGGTGGAATCCGATCCGGCGGTGCTATGGCGGAGCCGTCGGCAGCCGGCGGTGCGCCGGGATCCGGCAACCCGTCCAGCGCGGCGACGACCGTGGCTTCCACCGCGCCGACGCGACCGCCCGATCCGATCCTGGTGTCCGTGACCGGGCGCGTGCGGAATCCCGGACTGGTCACCGTGCCCGCCGATGCGCGCGTCGCCGATGCCATCGCGGCGGCTGGCGGTGTGCTGGACTCCACGGAGCTCACCGGCATCAATCTCGCGGCGCACGTCACGGACGGAGCGTCGGTGGTAGTCGCGGGGCCTAACGGCAGCAGCGTCGAGGCCGAGACCGTCGTGGCCGGCTCCGATTCGACGGTCGGCGGGCCCGGCGCCGGCCCGAGTGCTGCGCTGATCAACATCAACACCGCGGATTCGCAGGCGCTGCAACAACTCTCGGGAGTAGGGCCGGTCACGGCCGGCGCGATCATCGAGTACCGCTCGCGGCACGGCCGGTTCACCGACCTGAAACAGTTGCAGGAAGTTTCCGGGATCGGACCCGCGACGTTCGCCCGCATTGCGCCGCACGTGACGTTGTGAGTCACGGTGTCCGTGCGTCGCCGGTGGACCGAGCCGGAAGCTCCGCCACCGGTTGACCTGCGACTGGCCCTGCCGGCGCTGGCCGTGTGGGCGGGATGTCTGGTGGGGCTGTGGGCGACCACAGCGGCGTGGTGGGTCGCGGGTGCGGGTGCCGCCAGCGCGGTCGGCTGCGGGGTCGCGGCGAGCGTCGGTCGCCGGAGGATCGCCGGCCTGGTTGCCGTCCTGGTCTGCCTGTCCGCCGCGACGGCCCTCGCCGCCCTGCGTGCACAGGCGGCAGTCCACGACCCGGTCGTGGTCGCAGCCGCCGCGGGGGACTGGGCCACCGTCGATGTCGTCGTGACGGGTGACCCCGTGGCGGTGCGAACGAGATTCTCCACCGGTCCGGCCCCGGATGCGGTGGGCGCGGCGGCGGCCGGCGCGAACCGGTCCGGGCCGGCTGGTGTGGCTCGCGTCGCCGAGGGGCGATGGCGCATCGCCGCCCGCGCCGTGGCCGTCACGGTCAGCGGGCGCACCGTGCGATCGGGAGCCTCTGTGACGATCTTCGGCGACGGACCCGGGTGGGCATCCGTCGTGACCGGGCAGACGATCCGAACGAGTGGCACGGCGGCGCCGGATGCGTTCGGGGCGCTGCCAGGGGTGGTGATGAGACCGCACGGCGATCCGCTTCTCGTCGCGGGCGTGCCCTGGTGGGGCGCGTGGGCCGGTAGCGCGCGTGCCGCTCTCGCCCGCTCGGCCGGCGCACTGGACCCGGACCGTGGCGGGCTGCTTCGCGGGCTGGTGGTCGGCGATACGCGGGGCATCGGCCCGGCCCTGTCCGGTGATGCCAAGGCGGCCGGGCTGACACACCTGGTCGCGGTGTCCGGCACGCACATGGCCGTGGTCAGCGGCGCCGTGTTCGTGCTGCTGCGACGATTCGGCCCGCGGGTGTCGTCGATGGTGGCGGCCGCCGCTCTCGCCGCCATGGTCGTCCTGGTCGGTCCCGCGCCGTCCGTGCTGCGTTCGGTCGTCATGGGGATGATCGCCGTCGCCGCCGCCGTGCTCGGACGGCCCCGTGCCGCCCTGCCGGCCCTATCGGCGGCCGTGTTCGCGCTTCTCCTCATCGACCCGACACTGGCGGTGTCGGTCGGATTCGTGCTGTCCGTGCAGGCCACGGCGGCGTTGGTGCTGCTGGCCCCGCCGTGTACCCGCGCACTGCAGCGGCGCGGCATGCCGCCCGGCTGGGCCACCCTGCTGGCGCTGCCGGTCGCGGCGCACATCGCCACCATGCCCGTCATCGCCTCGATCAGCGGGAGTGTGTCGCTCGTCGCCATTCCAGCGAATATCGCGGTGGCGCCGGTGGTCGCACCGGCGCTCCTGCTCGGCCTGGCCTGCCTCATCGCCGGTGCGTGGTGGCCGCCGGCCGGGGCGGCGATCGCGCGCATCGACGGGCCGCTGCTCGGTTGGATCACCGGCACTGCGCATCGCCTCGCCCGGTGGCCGTCCGCCACGGTGCCCTGGCCCGCCAGCCCGGCCGGTGTCCTGGTGCTGGCCGGCCTGATCGTCGTCGCACTCGAGCTGACGCGTCACCGTCGGCTGCGGGCCGCCGCCCTGGCGGCGGCCATCGGTGCGGCGATCGTCGTGATCCCGGCTCGGGTCGTCGCCATCGGCTGGCCGGTCGACGGATGGTTGATGACGGTCTGCGAGGTGGGGCAGGGTGACGCGATCGTGCTATCCACCGGGGTCGAGGGCAGCGCAGTGGTGGTGGACACCGGCCCCGACCCTGAGGCGATGGACGGATGCCTGCGGCGGCTGGGGGTCACCTCGATCGCGCTGCTCGTGATCACCCACTTGCACGCGGACCACATCGATGGTCTCGATGGCGCGATCCGCGGGCGTGCGGTCGGCCGGATCGGCCTCGGCCCCGACCATTCGTCATCCTCGGGGCTCGCGGCGATAGCGGCTGCTGCCAACGCAAACCATGCCCCGGTCTTCACCATGGTTCCGGGCCAGGCCCTGCGGATCGGCGAGCTCGCGATCGATGTGCTCGGACCGTCCGACGAGTTCTACGGGACGGCATCCGATCCCAACAACGACTCGGTCGTGTTCCGGGCGACGCACGGCGGAGTGCGCATGCTGTTGACCGGTGACATCGAACGTGAGGCCCAGGCGGCCCTGTTGGCCGCGCATGTCGACCTGCGTGCCGATGTGATGAAGCAACCGCATCATGGCTCATCGAAGTTGCTGCCCGAGTTCGTCGAAGCCGTGGCTCCGCAGGTGGCCGTCATCGGGGTGGGAGTCGGCAACGACTACGGCCATCCGGCGAACGCCGCGCTCGAGATCGATCGGGATGCCGGTGTGACGGCGATCCTGCGAACAGACGTGGACGGCGACGTTCAGGTCTGCGAGACCGAAGCCGGCGTCGGCACCGTATCGCGCGGTGCCAGCCTGGTCGGCGTGCGCGGACGCGTCGCCGCCGGAGCGTCCGGCCGGTGACCGTCCCCGTGCCGATGTGTCCGACGCGGCTGGCACGATGGTCCCGTGCCCCCATCGGAGACCGTGCCGACGCTGGTTCTGCTCCGCGGCGACGAGCAGCTCCTGGTCGACCGCGCGGTGTATCGGATCACCGCAGCCGCGCGCAAGGCTGATCCGGCGACCGAACGGCGCGAGGCGGCCTGCGCGGGGCTGACGGTCGGTGAGTTCGCCGATCTGGTGGCGCCGAGCCTGTTCGCGGAACCGCGCGTGGTGTTGCTGCGCGGTGCGCAGGATGCGGCCAAGGACGCGGCCGATGCGGTGCTGGCGTATACGGCGGCGCCGGTGGACGGCGTCACGTTGGTGGTGCACCACAGCGGCGCGGCTCGGAACAAGTCCCTCATCGACGGGCTGACGCGATCCGGAGCGGCGGTCGTGCTCTGCGCCCCGATCACGCGCCCAACGGAGCGCATCGAGTTCGTCCGCGGCGAGATCCGGGCGGCCGGCGGAACAACGACGCCGACCGCGGTCGCCGCCCTCATCGACGCGGTGGGCAACGACCTCGCGGAACTCGCGTCGGCGGCGAGCCAGCTCGTCGCCGATACCGGTGGCATGGTCGACGAGTCCGCGGTGCACCGATACCACCGGGGCCGGGCGGAGGCCTCGGGGTTCGCGGTAGCGGACCTGGTGATCGCGGGCAACACGGCCGCGGCCCTGGAGGCGCTGCGATGGGCGCTGATCGTCGGGGAGCCGCCGGTCCGGATCGCCGACGCGCTCGCCGGCGGCGTCCGCACCGTGGCCAAGGTTGCCGGCGCGGCCGGTGGCAGTTCCGTCCAGCTCGCCGCGCAACTGGGCATGCCGCCGTGGAAGATCGACAAGGCGCGCGGACCGGCCCGCGCATGGTCGCCGACGGGCCTGGCCGCCGCCATGGGCATCGCGGCCGAGCTCAACGCCGAGGTCAAGGGTGGCGCGGCCGACGTCGGCTATGCCCTCGAACGTGCCGTGCTCGGAATCTCCCGAGCACGTCGGATCCCGCGATAAACGTGCGGACCCGAGCAGACGCGAGAGCAGCCGATCGGAATGCCCGACCGGCTGCTCTTGGATTGTCGTGACAGGCGAATCGGCCGGCGCATCGCGCGGGCCGGCCGTGCAACGGCGCAGGCCGTACTGCGGCGCAGGCCGTACTGCGGCGCAGGTCCCACTACAGCGAGTTCGCCCGCTGCGCCAGTGCCGACTTGCGGTTGGCTGCCTGATTGGCGTGGATCACACCCTTGCTGACGGCCTTGTCCAGATCGCGTGACGCGGTCTGCAGGGCGGTCAGGGCGGCTTCCTTGTCTCCGGCGTCGGCGGCCGTGCGGAAGCGCCGCACCGACGTCTTCAGCGCAGAACGGACCGACTTGTTGCGCTGCCGCGCCTTCTCGTTGGTCTTGTTGCGCTTGATCTGGGACTTGATGTTGGCCACGCCGGATTGCCTTCGTGTTGTCGGGAACGTCGTTCGTCTGGGTCGTGCTCACAGCTCATACGGCGGCGCTGCGCGCACACCGACAGGTCAGCTTACCAGGACGCGAAGGCCTGCGCGAACCGCTCGGTCGCGCCTCACCGGAGCGCGTATGACGGTGTTCGTACCCGATCACCATCGGGAGGCAGATGCCGTCGGCTGGCCGCGCGGACGGAACGTGGGACGATAGACGGCGCACCGCTCGACCGGTCACCTGACGAAACCCACGTACGACTGGAGATACCGCACCTCGTGAGCTCAGATGCGTCAAGCGCGGCGCCGGTTCCCGCCACCTCGCAGCCGTCGATGAAACACCGGACGACGTTCACACCGCCGGAGCGGATCCGCAACTTCTGCATCATCGCGCACATCGACCACGGCAAGTCGACGCTGGCAGATCGGATGTTGCAGCTCACCGGTGTGGTCGACGCCCGGTCCATGCGCGCGCAATACCTCGACCGGATGGACATCGAACGCGAGCGCGGCATCACGATCAAGTCGCAGAACGTGCGCCTGCCGTGGTCCGTCACGGGCGTCGGTGACGCAGCCGGTGCGACGACGGACTACGTCCTGCACCTGATCGACACCCCGGGACACGTCGATTTCACCTATGAGGTGTCGCGGTCGCTCGCCGCCTGTGAGGGCGCCGTGCTGCTGGTCGACGCCGCGCAGGGCATCGAGGCGCAGACTCTCGCCAACCTGTATCTGGCGTTGGAGCACGACCTCGCGATCATCCCGGTGCTCAACAAGATCGACCTGCCTGCCGCCCAGCCGGAACGCTACGCGGACGAGATCGCGCACATCCTCGGCGGCTCCCCGGACGACATCCTGCGCGTCTCCGGCAAGACCGGCCAGGGTGTGCGGGAGTTGCTCGACCGGGTGGTGGCCGAGGTACCCCCCCCGGTCGGCGACGCCGATGCGCCGGCCCGCGCCATGATCTTCGATTCCGTCTACGACATCTACCGCGGCGTGATCACCTACATCCGGGTCGTCGACGGGAAGATCACACCCCGCGAGCGCATCCAGATGATGTCCACCAAGGCGACGCACGAACTGCTCGAGGTCGGCATCATCTCGCCCGACCCGATCGCGACCAAGGGCCTCGGCGTGGGCGAGGTCGGGTACCTCATCACCGGGGTGAAGGATGTTCGACAGTCCAAGGTGGGGGACACCGTCACATCCGCAGTGAAACCGGCATCGCAGGCGCTGGTCGGGTTTCACGAGCCGCGGCCGATGGTCTACTCCGGGCTCTACCCGATCGACGGTTCGGACTACCCGCTGCTGCGGGACGCGCTGGACAAGCTGCAGCTCAACGACGCGGCGCTGCACTACGAGCCGGAGACGTCCACGGCGCTCGGCTTCGGGTTCCGCTGCGGATTCCTGGGGCTGTTGCACCTCGAGATCACCCGCGACCGGCTGGAGCGCGAGTTCGGCCTCGAGCTGATCTCCACGGCACCGAACGTGGTCTACCGGGTGACGATGGAGGATCGCACCGAGCGGGTTGTCACGAATCCGTCGGACTGGCCCGGCGGCAAGATCGCCGAGGTGCGCGAGCCGATGGTGCGGTGCACGATCCTGACCCCGAACGATTACGTGGGCGCGATCATGGATCTGTGTCAGACCCGTCGCGGCGCGATGAAGGGAATGGACTACCTCTCCGAGTCGCGGGTCGAGCTTCGGTACGAGATGCCGCTCGCGGAGATCATCTTCGACTTCTTCGACGCGCTGAAGTCTCGCACGCGCGGGTACGCGTCGCTCGACTACGAGGAGATCGGAACGCAGGTCGCGGATCTCGTGAAGGTCGACATCCTGTTGCAGGGCGAGACGGTGGACGCGTTCTCGGCGATCGTGCACCGCGACACCGCCTATTCCTACGGCACCGCGATGGCGACGAAACTGCGTGAGCTGATCCCCCGGCAGCAGTTCGAAGTCCCGATCCAGGCCGCGGTCGGGTCGAGAATCATTGCGCGCGAGAACATCCGGGCGCTGCGTAAGGACGTCTTGGCCAAATGCTACGGCGGCGACATCACGCGCAAGCGCAAGCTCCTGGAGAAGCAGAAGGAGGGCAAGAAGCGTATGAAGATGGTCGGTCGGGTCGAGGTGCCCCAGGAGGCCTTCATCGCCGCGCTCGCCACCGACGCCCCCACTGGCAAGGAACCCAAGAAGTAACACCAGCGGGGTGCCGCATGCCGTCGTTTCTGGCGCCGTCCCGCACGTCGGGGGCGTTTCGCCGATAGCCTTACCGCTATGGGGCACATCACGGTCGAGGTCAATCGCCTTGCGGCTGCCGCGCGATCCGGCGAACTCGCGGAATTGTGCCGGACACATGGACTGGACCTGCTGGTCTTGTTTGGCAGTGCGGTACCGGTGTTCGACGCCGCCGAGTTAGGGCCGCGTGCTCCATCGAAGAGCGGCGAACCGCGAGACATCGACCTCGCTATCGCCATCGAGCGCGGCGCCGCACCACCCGACGTGCTAGCGATCCTGCAGGATCTCTACCTGCTGACCGGAAGTGAGCGGATCGACCTGATGGTGCTCGATCATGCTGGACCGGTGGCACGCCAGCGTGCGTTGACTCGTGGGCGGATGCTTTTCGAGGGGTCTCCCGGTCGGTTCGCGGAGGCGCAGATCCTCGCCGCGATGGAGTATCTCGACACCGCGCCGTTTCGTGAACTCGCGCTCGGCATGCTGGCGAATCGATGAGTCCGAAAGAGTTCGACGCGCCCGCGGTGCAGCGGCGACTTCAACTGATGTCGCAGTTGCTGGACGACCTCGAGACGGTGGGCGCTGCCTCTGCGGACCGTCTTGAATCAGATCGGATGTTGCGGCACGGCGTCGAGCGCATCTTGACCCAACTGGTGGAACTAGCTACGGCGATCAATAGCCATATCGCCGCGACGTCCCTGGGTGTGGCGCCGGAAGACTACCGTTCGTCGTTCGCCCAGATCGCGGAGGCGGGTGTCATCGCTCCCGACCTCGCCAAGCGATTGGCTCCATCGGCGGGGCTACGGAACATCCTGGTACACGAGTACGCGGATATCGATCTCGGCATCGTTGCGACATCGATCGTTACGGCCCTGCGAGACTATCGAGATTACTGTCGTGGTGTCGCGCGGTGGTTGACATCCAGGTAGCGCTGTACCCTGCGACTACGGTCGGCGGTGGATCACGATGGGAAGGACCGCCGCAGCACCTCCGGAGCGCAGCTTGGACGCCGCGGTGGTGATCGGCCACAGCGACGAGGTGGCGTCCACCACGAGCAGCACCGCCCGGCCCGCGACCGCCGCCGGATTGGGCACGCCGATGCTGCGCGCCCAGAACGCCGCCTCGGCGGGGGAGGTCAGATCCTCATCGGCAGCCCCCGATATGGCGAGCGCCGCGGGATCGAGGCGGTCGCGAAGTACTCCCACACGCCTTCGTCCGCGGTAGAACTGAGCAGCACCACCGAGGCATGATCGATGCCGCGCCCGGCCCGGCCGACCTGCTGGTAGTAGGAGACCGGCGACGGGGGAGCCCCGACGTGCACGCAGAAGCCGAGATCCGGCTTGTCGTAACCCATTCCGAGCGCAGACGTGGCGACTAGCGCCTTGATCGCATTGCCGCGGAGGGCCTCTTCCAGCCGCTCCCGTTCACCCGCTTCCAGCTGTCCGGTGTAGGCGGCCACGCGCACCGCCCAGCCGTGGTACGCGGTGATCGCCCCCGCCAGCCGCTCGGCATCGGCCACCGTCAGGGCATAGACGATTCCGGACCCCGGCAGTTTCGGCAGGTTTTCCACCACCCACGCGAACCGCTTCAGCGGCGAGAGCCCGTCGATCACGGCCAGGTGCAGGCTGGATCTGGCCAGCGGCCCGCGCAGCACCAGCGTCTGCTCGCCGAGCTGTGCTGCCACATCCTGCGTCACCCGAGTATTCGCCGTCGCCGTGGTCGCCAGCACGGGGGTGTCGGGGGAAAGCCGGCGCAGCGCATCGGCGACCCGCCGGTAGTTGGGCCGGAAATCGTGACCCCAGTCCGAGACGGCGTGCGCCTCGTCGATCACCAGCAGCCCCAGCGACCCGGCCAGCGCCGTCATGACCCGCCGTCCGAAGCCCGGATTCGCCAGACGCTCGGGGGAGACCAGCAGCACGTCCACCTGGCCTCCGCGCAGGTCCGCCTCGATGGCGTTCCATTCCTCGACGTTCGACGAGTTCAGCGTGGCGGCGCGAAGCCCGGCCCGCGCGGCTGCGGCTACCTGGTCGCGCATCAGCGAGAGCAGCGGCGACACAACGAGAGTCGGCCCGAAACCGGCTGCCCGGCGCAGCGCGGCCGCCACCCAGTACACCGCCGATTTGCCCCACCCTGTCGCCTGCACCACCAGCACGCGCGCGGCCGGCTGCAATAGCCCCTCGACCGCGGTCAGCTGATCGTCCCGCAGCCGCGCGCCCGCACCCGCCAGTGCGGCGATCACCCGGTCGGCCACCTGCTGTTGATCGTCCCCAAGGCCCATACGCGTCACGCTAGGGCACGTCCCCGAGACCCTCTTTCGACCGAACGCGTGCGGAGCCGCATGAGCACTTCGTCATACCGGTTATACTTTGCGGCATGAAGGTTGCTGTCTCCCTGCCGGACAAGCTCTTCGAAGAGGCCGACGACGCGGCGGCGCGCATGGGCCTGAATCGTTCCGCGCTATATGCGCGTGCGCTCGAGGCCTTCCTCGCCCGCCAAGGCGCCGATCCGGTGACGACCCGTCTCGATGAGTTGGCAGCGGTGCAGGACCCCGTCGACGGTGCCGCCGCGGCACGCCGGCTCATTGATGCCGGGCGGTGGGAGTGGTAGCTCGCGGCGAGATCTGGTGGGTCGACTTCGCGAATCGGGTCGGCTCGGGGCCGGGTTACCGGCGGCCGGCGGTGGTCATCTCATCCGACCGGTTCAACGCGTCGCGGCTATCCACCGTCGTGGTGGCCGCGGTGACGTCTAACCTGCGGTTGGCTTCAGCGCCGGGCAATGTGCTGCTGCCGGACGGACTCCTGCCGAAGCCATCGGTGATCAATGTGACGCAATTGCTCACCATCGATCGGGTGCTGCTCAATCGTGCTATCGCGACAGTGCCACCGCTGGAGTCCGCCGAACTTGATCGGGGCTTGCGCCTCGTGCTCGATCTGTAGCGGCTCGGTCTCGGTACCCTGGCGACGCAGATGACGTCGTTCCGCGCCGGGCCGACGCGAATGCGCCGCCCGGCACTCGTCCCCGCCCGAACCGCCGATGACGTAGTTGTCGGTCGATGGCCGGGTCAGCCGACCCCGGCGCGCTTCGCGAGCCCACGGACGTAGGCCGCTTGGCCCGCGTGTTGCAGGCAGTCGCCGATGAGGCTGACCAGGCGCACGGACGCCGTCACCGGCGGGTCCCACCGTGTGTCCACAACGCGGGACAGCTCGTTCACGGTCAGTGAGTCCACGTACGCGAGGCTCGCCGCATGGACGTCGGCGTGGTACCCGTCGAGCAGATCTGCGGGAACCCGCACCGCGGCCACCTCGCTGCTGGAGTGGCCGTAGCCGTGCGCTGCAACCGGGAAGGGCAGGCCGAACCGGCCGTGCCAGCCCTTGGCCGTCCAGACTTGCTCGGTGCCCGCGATACCGGCAACGTGATCATCCTGCACGCGCGACAGGTGCCAGATCAGCCAATCGATGGAGTTCGCGTCGGGATCCGGCCGGTACGTGCCGACCGCATCCGTCAACCCCGCGGTCACGTCCTGCACCAGCTCGCGGATGCGGCCGAACTGGTCGAGGAAGATGTCGCGCAGCGCGCGCGTCGCGTCGTCAGTCATGGTCTCCATCGTGCACCGCCGCCGGACCCGGCGCAGGCCCCATGACCGCACGGTGCGCGACCTTAGGCTCAGACCAATGACAGTCGCATCACGGCTCGCCCCTCGGTCGGCCGGCGTAACTCGCTGAACCCCGCGCGGGCGAACATCGTCAGCGTGCCGTGGTATAGGTCGGCTGACGGTCGTCGAGCCCCGCCGGTGATCACCGGATAGCCTTCGAGCCACTCGGCGCCGTGCTGCCGCGCGAAATCCGCCGCGCCGATCAGCAGTGCTGATGCGACGCCGCGCCCTCGCTGTGCCACCGGCACCACGAAACAGGTGACGGCCCACAGTCGGTCCGGGTCGAGCTCACCGGCCGGCGGCCGGGCTACCGTCGCCGCGGCGAGGCGGGGGAACGAGCCTTTCGGGCCGAGCTGGCACCAGCCGACCGCGTCGTCATCGCCGTAGGCCAGCAATCCGGGCGGGTGCTCACCGCCGCAGACCTGCCGCTCCAACGCGCCGCGCTTGTCGGCTCGGGACGCCGTGTTCCATGCCCGTCCGCGCAGGTGGAAGAACTGGCACCAACAGGTTGCCGGTCGCCGCGGGTGCCCATCACGGACACGACGTCATCCCAGCGCTGCGCGGTCGCCGGTTCGATCCGGTACGCCGGCCGCTCTGTCTCACGCCAGATGCTCATGCTTATCCCCGTCTCCCTCGTCGTGCCGATTTCGATGCCGAATCGTCCGATCGGCCTATGCGGTCAGGTCGGGTGACCGCGCTACATCGTTACGACCACCTTCCCCGGTGATCCGAGCTCCACCTCGGCCAACGCTTCGGCGCCCTCTTCGAGGGGAAACGCCTTGTCCACCACGGGAACCACGCCGGCGGCATCGCAGAACGCGATCAGGCGCTGCAGCTCGCTGAGCGTGCCCATGGTCGAGCCGACGACCGAGATCTGCAGGAAGAAGAGCCGCTGCAGGTCCGCGGACGGGTCGGCGCCGGTGGTGGCTCCGCAGCACACGACTACTCCGCCCGGTCGCACCGCCTTCATGGAGTGCGCCCACGTCGCGGCGCCCACCGATTCGAAGACCCCGTCCACCCGCTCCGGCAGTCGCGCACCGGTCTCGAAAGCCGCTGCGGCGCCCAGGTTCTCGGCGCGCGCACGCCCCGCGTCGGTGCGCGCGGTGGCCCACACCCGCATACCGGCGGCGGCGCCGAGCTGGATGAGTGCGGTCGCCACCCCGCCCGTCGCGCCCTGCACCAGCACGGTCGACCCGGGCGCCAGACCAGCGCGTGTGAACAGCATCCGATATGCCGTCAGATACGTCGTCCCCAGCGTCGCCGCCTGCTCGAACGCCATCCCGGCCGGTTTCGGCACCACATTTCGCGCGGGCACCGCCACGTACTCGGCCATGCAGCCCTGATGCCCGCCCTCGGTGAGCAGCCGACGACCGGGATCGAGCGTCTCGTCCCCGGCGGCGCCTGCGGCGGCCGGATCCGCGATGACGGGGTAGATCACCACCTCGCGCCCGTCCTCGGTGACTCCGGCGCCGTCGCAGCCGAGGATCATCGGGAACTCCTCGGCACGGATCCCCACGCCGCGCAGCGTCCACAGATCGTGCCGGTTCACCGACGCCGCGCGCACCGCCACCCGCACCCAGCCTTCGGGCACCTCCGGCTCCGGCCGCTCACCGACGTGCACCATGGACAGCGGGTCGTCGGGGTTCGGGCCGGCCGCAAAGATCGCACGCATGGCTGCACCGTAGCGCGCGCACCCGCCAGTCACGCCGGCAGCGGAGCCGGCACCGACACCGGCCCGGCCCCGGAATAACGTCATACTCGGTCCGCTTGGGCCCGCGGCTAGGCTGGCAGCCATGAGCGAAGCCGAAGCGAATCAGGGCCGTCGCGACGATTCCGCGAGTGAGGTCGGAGGGAGGCTGCCGCGTCGCGACGAAGTCGCAGGGCCGCTGAGCGGAGCGCTGAGCGAACGATTCAACGCAGCAGCGGCGCCGAGCGGAGTGCCGAGCGAGCAATTCGGCACCGTGAGCGACCCGGCCGGACCAGCGACGTGAGCCGTCCGCTTCCCGTCGTTGTCCGCCGCTGGATGACCATCGCGCTCGCTGCCTTGATCGCGATCGGCATCCTCGTCGCCCTGTTCCGCTGAGGCGCGGGTATCCGTCGCGTCGTCCATAACGCCGATGACGCTGTTCGCGGCCAAGGCCGGGATGCCGGCCGCGTCACCCACGGGCAGAAATAAGTGCCCGAATTGAGGCGGAGTTGCGCATGCCGTGCACGATCGCCAGAACGTCGATGGGATGTCGTCGACCGCGTACACGACCAGATAAGGGAAGTCGCGGAGCACGACCCTTCGGTAGGCATCGAACAGTGGGCGGCCGGCACCGGAGATCTCCCTGACGTCTGAAGAATGGGCCGAGGTCCAGCGCATGCTCGGGAAGATGCTGGCCGTCATGCGGTGATATCGGTCCGCCAGGCCGGCGGGCGTTTCTCGGTGAACGCGCGGGCGCCCTCGCGGGCTTCGGGCGTGTCGAACTGCCGGGCCGAGAGGTCCAGCAGCGCTTCGTATCTCGCGATCGAGTCGTCCAGTGAGCCGCTGATTAGCTCCTTGGTGCCGGCCAGCGCCCCTGGCCCGCCGGCCAGGAGCGCATCGAGGTAGCGTTCGACCACCGCGTCGAGCTCGTCCGGCCCGACAACGGCGTTGACCAAACCGATCTCGCGGGCGCGGGCGGCGTCGAACACCTCGCCGGTGAGCATGAGTTCGCGCGCCGCGGCCGGATTCAGCCGCGCCAGCACCGGGATCGAGATCACCGCTGGGATCAGCCCGATCCGCACCTCGGTGAAGGCGAACGTCGCCGAATCGACGGTCACCGCGATATCGCACGCGGCCATGATCCCGACCCCACCCGCGCGCGCCGGGCCGGCCAGCCGGGCGACGACCGGCTTCGGACAGTGCGCAATCAGCCGTAGGATCGCCGGCAGCTCGCGCACCCCCTCCTCGCCCGGTTTCGCGACGGCGGTCTCCTTCAGATCCATCCCGGCGCAGAACACGGTGCCGGTGTGCGTGAGGACCACCGCCCGAACATCGTCATCTCCGCCTGCTCGCCGGAGCGCGGCCGACAGTTGCGCGCGCATCGGCCTGGACAGGGCGTTGCGGTTGCGCGGTGAATCCATCGTGATCGTCGCGACCCCGCCGGCCAGCTCGTACTGCACCACCGCTGCCTCGTACATGGCCCCTCCGCGTCTTTCGCCGGTTCCGTCCGGGCAGTGGCGCACGGTGTGGATGTATCGGTGCGTCCCGCCTGTCGCACCTTACCGACCGTCTATGACGTAGTTCGCGGCGATGCCGCTGAGGTTTTCGACGGCCCTGCCTCCCCAAGCCCGTATGGCCCGGGCTCAAACGATGAACAGATCGATGGTCGGATCCAACCGCCGCATGTCGGTGGGATCGCTGGTCGCGATGCGCTGCCGACGTGCTCGCGCGCAGAGAACGACGGACGCGTCGATCACGTCCGACGTGGTGCTGGCGCCGCACAGTTGGCCCGCGGCACGGGCGCCGAAATCGTCCAGGCCGACGATCTCGACGGTGTCCGAGTCCAGCAGCTGCGCGAGGCGTGCCTGGCGCCGTCCGTCACGCCACACCTGTCCGATCACTCCCACCGGGATGGAGAGCCGCTCACCCCGCTCGCGGGCGCGGGCGACGAGCCCGACGGTCCTGCGCTGTGCGCGGTCGAATCCGATCAGCGCGCTGGCGTCGAGGGTGATCCCTATCGCCATGCAGCGTCCCGATCGATCTCGGCCCGCTCCCGATCGGTGAGTGGGCCGCCGGTCTCGGCGAGCATGGCCGCCAGCAGATCATCGAGGTCGTCGAGCTTCCGCCGCTGTTCCAAAGCCTGTGCCACATAAGCGGATACACTCGCGGCTCGCCCCGAATGCACCGCGTCGCGCGCTGCCTCTACCAGGTCGCCGGGAAGGGTAATGGCGATCTTCGTCTTGGCTGTCATACCAATGATCATACTGATCGGTGTTGGCGATGTGCGGTCGGCTCGGGGGCGAGAATGGGGCATGCCATCTGCGCTTCCCGACGGCGAACCAGTGCCCGTGGACGGGTCGCTGCCCGACCAGGCGTACGAGCACATGGCCGACCGGAGCCTGTCCCTCTACATCCACGTCCCGTTCTGCACCACTCGCTGCGGCTACTGCGACTTCAACACCTACACCGCTGGTGAGCTGGGCACATCGTCATCCCCGGAGAGTTGGCTGGATGCCGCGCTCGCCGAGATCAACCTAGCCGCAACGGTTCTCGCGGTCTCCGGAGTGCATAGGCCGGTCGAGACGGTCTTCGTGGGCGGCGGGACCCCTTCGCTGCTCGGTGGCCGGACGCTCGTCACCCTGCTGCGCGCCGTCGACGACGCGATCGGCCTCGCGCCCGGCGCCGAGGTGACCACCGAGGCCAACCCGGAGTCCACCGACCCGGACCTGCTCGCCGCGATCCGTGACGGTGGCTATACCCGCGTCTCGATCGGCATGCAGTCCATCGTGCCGCACGTGCTGCAGGTGCTGGACCGCCGGCACACCCCGGGGCGCGCACTGGAGGCGGCGGCGTGGGCGCGGCAGGCGGGCCTCGAGCACGTGAGCCTGGACCTGATCTACGGGACGCCGGGGGAGAGCGACGACGACTTCCGCGCCTCCCTCGACGCGGCGATATCCGCTGGGGTGGACCATATCTCGGCTTATTCGTTGATCGTCGAACCGGGCACCCAGTTGGCCCGTCGGGTTGCGAAGGGGGAGCTCGCCGCCCCCGATGACGATGTTCTCGCGAAGCGATATCTGATCGCGGATGACGTCGCCTCCGTGGCGGGCCTGTCCTGGTATGAGGTGTCGAATTGGGCGGCGCGCGAGGAGGCCCGCTGCCGGCACAATCTCGCCTATTGGACCGGCGGCGACTGGTGGGGGATCGGGCCGGGGGCGCACTCCCATGTGGGCGGGGTCCGCTGGTGGAACCGGAAGCATCCGGCCGCCTATGCGGCGGCGCTGGCGGCGGGGCACGCCCCGGGGCAGGGCCGCGAGATCCTGGACGCGGCAACCCGTCTCGAGGAGCGCATCCTGCTGGAGCTGCGGCTGTCGTCCGGGCTGGATCTTGCACTGCTCTCCGATCGCGGCCGGGCTCAGGCGCAGGCCGAAGCCGCGGATGGTCTGCTCGACCCCGCGGCGTTGGCCGCCGGCCGGGCTGTGGTCACCCGGCGCGGCCGGCTGTTGGCCGACGGTATCGCCCTGCGGCTCATCGACTGATTCTCTGCCGAGCGGTGCGAAATTACCGGCAAAACGTACACGAATCGGCGCATTTCGCACCGCTCGGCGCTGGTACGGCGAGCGATTCGCGACCTGCCACTAGACTTGGCACAGATATGTGGCGAGTGCTAATGCCCGGGCACGCAGCGATATCGGCGATACGGCCGTCGGGTATCTGAGGGCGAGACGGAGGTGCGGCGATGGCTGCGGACGACCGGCGGTTCGCCGTGCTCCGGGCTATCGTCGCCGACTACGTGTCGACGCAGGAGCCCGTCGGATCGAAGTCGTTGGTCGACCGCCACAACCTCGCGGTGTCGTCCGCGACGATCCGCAACGACATGGCCGTCCTGGAACAGGAGGGGTACATCGTTCAGCCGCACACCTCTGCCGGGCGGATTCCCACCGACAAGGGTTATCGGTTGTTCGTGGACCGGCTCAGCCAGGTCAAACCGCTGTCGGTGGGCGAACGGCGCGCGATCGAGCAGTTCCTGTCCGAGGGTGTGGATCTCGAGGACGTGCTGCGCCGATCGGTACGGCTGCTCGCTCAGCTCACCCGGCAGGTGGCGGTTGTCCAGTACCCGCTGCTGTCCCGCTCCACTGTCCGGCACATCGAGGTTCTCGCGATCGGAGCGCGGCGGTTGCTGCTCGTCGTCATCACCGACGCGGGCCGTGTCGAACAGCGCCTGGTCGAGACGGCGACCGACGTGGACGACGATGCTGTCGGCCGGTTGCGGGCATTGCTCGGATCGATGATCGCGGGCCGATCGTCGAGTGACGCGGCCATTGCACTGGCCTCCGTGGCCGACGAAGCCGCGCCGGACGACCGGGATCTGACGCGCAGCGTGGCCGCGGTGCTGCGGGATGCCCTGATCGATCACCCCGAGGAGCGACTTATGCTGTCGGGGACCGGGAACATCACCGGCGCGTGGGCCGACCAACCCGCGACCCTGCGGGGTGTGCTGGACGCATTGGACGAACAGGTCACCCTGCTCAAGCTTCTTGCGGCGCTCGACGAGCCCGACGTGCTCCGCGTCTCGATCGGCGAGGAAAATGCGGACGCCAACCTGGCCAGCTCGGCGCTCGTGTCGGCCGGGTACGGCTCCGGCGAGGTGCTGATGGGGGGGTTGGCCGTGGTCGGTCCGACGCGCATGGACTACCCGGGAACGATGGCGACGGTCCGTGCCGTTGCAAAGTATGTCGGTGAGATCGTGGGCGGTCGTTGAGGTGCGTCGATGCAGAGCGCCCCGAGGATTCGGCGCCGAGGGTCGAGCCTGAGGGCGGCCTTCCGGAGTGTGGTGCCCGGAGTGCTGCCCCGGGGCGTGGTGACTGCTGGTGCGGGTGGATCCCGCGGGAAGGTTTGACTGGTGCAGACAGTGGCACGTGACTATTACGGCCTGTTGGGTGTGGCGAGGGACGCGTCGAACGACGAGATCAAACGCGCCTACCGACGGCTGGCCCGGCAGCTGCACCCGGACGTCAATCCCGACCCGTCGGCGCGCGAGCGGTTCAAGGAGGTGACGGCGGCCTACGAGGTGTTGTCCGACCCGGCGAAACGGCAGGTCGTCGACCTCGGCGGCGATCCGCTGTCGAACGGATCCGCAGGGGGGGCCGGCGCCACGATGGGCGACCCGTTCGGCGGTATGGGCCTGTCGGACATCATGGACGCTTTCTTCGGCGGCGGTGTCGGCGGCGGACGTTCGCGCGGACCGCGGTCCCGTGTCCAGCAGGGCCAGGACGCGCTGATCCCTGTCGAGTTGACGCTCGAGGAATGCGCGGCGGGAGTCGCGAAGGACCTGACCGTGGACACCGCCACGCTGTGTACCGTGTGCCACGGTTCCGGTTGCGCGGAAGGGGCGACCCCGACCACGTGCGAGGCCTGTCGTGGTGCCGGCGAGACGCAACAGGTCCAGCGTTCGCTGCTCGGGCAGGTCATCACAACGAGGCCGTGCCGCGTATGCCGCGGGTTCGGCACGGTGATCACCGATCCGTGCCGGCAGTGCAACGGTGACGGACGCGTGCGGACGCGGCGAACGGTGCGTGCGAACATCCCCGCCGGCGTCGGCGACGGGATCCGCGTGCGGCTGGCCGGTCAGGGCGAGGTGGGCCCAGGGGGCGGTTCACCGGGCGACTTGTACGTCGAAGTGCGCGAGCTGCCGCACGACCGGTTCACCCGCGACGGCGTCGACCTGCATTGCACCGTGCACGTTCCCATGACGGCCGCGGCGCTCGGCGCGTCGCTCTCCCTCGAGGTTCTCGATGGCGTCGAGGATCTCGACATCCAGCCGGGCACCCAATCGGGAACGGTGATCAATCTGCGCGGACAGGGGATGCCGCAGCTGCGCGGGAGTACGCGGGGCAGCCTGTTCGTACACATCGAGGTCGCCACGCCGACGAAGCTCGACGCCGAGCAGGCGGACCTGCTGCGGAAGCTTGCGGCGCTGCGCGGCGAGGAGCAGCCGGAGCTCGCGGCCCGCGGCCACAGCGGACTGTTCGGGAAACTCCGCGGCTCGTTCTCCACCCGTTAGGCCGATGCGCTCACGCCGATGAGATCCCGGTGATGCGTCGATGACCGACCCGGTGTTCTTCGTGGCCACTGTGCCGCCGAGTGGCGCCTTCGAACTCGACGGCGACGAGGGACGCCATGCCGCGGCGGTGAAACGGATGCGGCCCGGCGAGACACTCGTCATCGCGGACGGCTGGGGCACATGGGCACCGGCGACTGTCACCGCCAATCGCGGTCGCGGCCTGACGCTCACCGTCGGTGCGACGGTGAAGGACGAACCTCCGGCGTTGCAGGTCGTGATCGTGCAGGCGCTGCCCAAGGGGGAACGCTCCGACCTTGCCGTGGAGCTCGCCACCGAGGCTGGCGCCGACGAGATCATCCCCTGGCAGGCGGCACGGTCGGTGGCTCGGTGGGACGGCTCTGCGGACAAGGCGCAGCGGGGGACGGAGAAGTGGCGCAGGACGGCCCGCGAGGCGGCGAAACAATCCCGTCGGCACACCGTTCCGCGGGTCGGGACCCTTGCCGCGACAACCGATGTCGTTTCGGAGGTCGGGCGGGCCGACGCCGCGCTGATCCTGCACGAGGAAGGGTCGGTGCCGCTGGCGTCGTCGCCGTTGCCCCGGGCGGGCAGGCTGCTTCTGATCATCGGGCCGGAGGGCGGCCTTGCCGACGAGGAGGTCGCCAGGTTCGAAGATGCGGGGGCGCGCGCGGTACGGCTCGGACCCGAGGTGCTCCGAACCTCCTCGGCGGCCGCGGTCGCGCTCGGTGCGCTCGGCGTGCTGACAGGGCGGTGGACATGAACACCGTCATACCCGGTCAGCCCGGCGCCCGCTGTCGGTGCCGACCGCTACGGTAAGGGTATGGCTAGCAGCGATCCCGATTGTCTGTTCTGCAAGATCGTGGCCGGCGTCGTTCCGGCCGATATCGTCGCGCGGACCGACACCGCCGTCGCATTCCGGGATATCGACCCTCAGGCGCCGACGCACATCTTGATCGTCCCCGTCGACCACCAGCCGAACGTGGCGGCGACCGCGGCGGCAAACCCGGCGCTCGCCGGGTCGCTGTTCTCCATGGCCGACAGCGTCGCCCGCACGGAGGGTATCGGCGAGCGCGGTTATCGATTGGTGGCCAACACCGGGGCAGGGGCTCAGCAGTCCGTCTTCCATGCGCACCTGCACCTGCTCGGCGGGCGTTCGTTCACCTGGCCACCAGGCTGATGTTCGCGGAACGCCGGCCGACCGGCGCACATGCATCCGCCGAGGCGAGCCGACCCGGTAGAATCAGCGCAGGACACAGGCCACGATGCCGCCGGACGACGGCGGAGGTTCGATCGTATCGACGCCCTCGGTAGGGCAGGATTGAGGCAGCACACCAGGTGCCGGATACCAACGCAGCTGCGTCACACGGACGCAGTCATCAGGCTGCCGATATCGACGAGACGGGTGGGAACTTCGCGCACACGGACGACAACGCGGAATCGACGGTGATCGTCGCCGACGACCACGCGATTCCCGGGCTTCTCGGTGCGCGGGATGTGGTACTGCGGGCACTCGAAGAGGCACTGCCTGCCGACATCCACGTGCGCGGCAACCGGATCACCTTGCGTGGGTCTGCCCGCGACATAGCCTTCGCCGAACGCGCGGTACGAGAATTGTTGGCGCTACAGGAAACCGGATCGGTGATCACGCCCGATGCGGTGCGGCGCACGGTCGGCATTCTGGAAAGGCCGCAGGCGGACGCGGACGGTGGGGTGCCGGCGCCGTCCGAGGTGCTGGGGCTGAACATCATCTCCCGGCGCGGGCGGGCGATCCGGCCGAAATCGGTGAACCAGAAGCGCTACGTCGACGCGATCGACGAGGCCACGGTGGTCTTCGGTATCGGCCCGGCCGGCACCGGCAAGACCTACCTGGCGATGGCCAAGGCCGTGCAGGCGTTGCAGACGAAGAAGGTCAACCGGATCATCCTGACCAGGCCGGCCGTCGAGGCGGGCGAACGGTTGGGCTTCCTGCCGGGAACGCTAAATGACAAGATTGACCCGTACCTGCGGCCGCTGTACGACGCGCTGCACGACATGATCGACCCGGAGTCGATTCCGCGGCTGATGGCGGCCGGCACCATCGAGGTCGCCCCGCTGGCATACATGCGGGGAAGAACCCTGAACGACGCGTTCATCATTCTCGACGAGGCGCAGAACACCACGCCCGAGCAGATGAAGATGTTCCTGACCCGGCTCGGATTCGGGTCGAAGGTCGTGGTCACCGGCGACGTGACTCAGGTCGACCTGCCGGGCGGGCAGCGGTCCGGGCTGAAGGTGGTCAGCGACATCCTCGCCGATATCGACGATGTGGTCTTCTTGTATCTCACGTCGGCCGACGTCGTGCGGCACCGGCTCGTCAGCGAGATCGTCGACGCGTACGAGCGGTGGGATGCCGCCGCGGCAGACGAACGCGTCGAGGACGGTGACCGCCACGCCAGGGGTTACCGCGGGGCCGACCGGCGCGATGCCGGGTATCGGGAGTCGCGCGGGCGCGGCGGGCCACGATGACCATCGAGGTGGCGAACGAATCGGGTGTCGGCGTCGACGAGGTGGCGCTCGGATCCGTCGCCCGCTACGCGCTGAACCACATGGGGATCAACGCCCTCGCCGAGTTGTCGATCCTGCTCGTCGACGTGCCGACCATGACGGAACTACACGTCAAGTGGATGGATGAGCCGGGACCGACCGACGTCATGAGCTTCCCCATGGACGAACTCGACACGGCCCGCCGACCGGACGAATCCGGCCCCGGGCCGGCGCTGCTCGGCGACGTGGTGCTCTGTCCCGATGTGGCGGCGGAGCAGGCCGCCGGCGCCGGGCATTCCCTGGACGACGAGCTGCACCTGCTCACGGTGCACGGGGTGCTCCATCTGCTCGGCTACGACCACGCCGAACCTGCCGAGGAACGTGCCATGTTCCGGCTACAGAACGAACTGCTCGACGCGTGGCGCGAGGAGCGAGCGCGTCACGATCGCGATGAGCGCGGGCATGCGGCGGACAGCGCCGTGCTGGGCACCGTCGGACTGGTCGCGGGAGACGGTGCCGAACCGGCGCCCCCGTCGACGGACGACGGCCCGCGCCCCGGCACCGCACCCTGAGGTTCGCCGTGACCACGACCGACATCTCGCTGCTCGTGCTCGCGGCGGTACTCGTTCCGATCGCCGGCACACTGGCCGCGGCGGACGCCGCCGTCAGCACCGTCTCCGCCGCCCGTGTCGAGGAGCTGCAGCGTGAGAACCGGCGCGGCGCAGCGTCTCTCGCGGCGATCACGGCGGATCGTGCCCGCTATATCAATCTGTTGCTCATGCTGCGGCTTGCCGCCGAGATGACGGCGACGGTCACGGTGTCCGCCGTGGCATTCGCGACGTGGGGCTTCCACTTCGCGGTCGCGGCGGTGGTGGCGGTCGTCATGCTCGTCGTGAGCTACGTCGCGATCGGGGTATTTCCGCGCACACTGGGCCGGCAGCATGCGTACCCGGTGGGGCTGGCACTCGCCGGGCCGACACGGGCGTTGGGCCGTGTTCTGGCTCCTGTCGCGCAACTGCTGATCGTCGTCGGAAATGCGCTGACTCCCGGGCGCGGACTCCCGGGAGGCCCGTTCTCGTCGGATGTGGAACTGCGCGAGATGGTCGACCTCGCCGGCGATCGCGGCGTCGTGCACGAGTCGGAACGCGAGATGCTGCAATCCGTCTTCGATCTCGGCGACACCATCGTGCGCGAGGTCATGGTGCCGCGCACCGAGGTGGTGTGGATCGAGGCGTCCAAGACGCTCCGCCAGGCGGTTCACCTGGCCGACCGCTCGGGCTTCTCCCGGATCCCGGTCATCGGCGAGGACGCCGACGACGTGCTCGGCGTGGTCTACGTGAAAGACCTGATCGCCCGGCTGCTCTCGCTGGCGCCGGATGATCGCGGGCCGCAGGTCACCGAGCTCATGCGCCCGGCCGTGTTCGTCCCGGAATCGAAGAACGTCGATCAGCTGCTGCGCGACATGCAGCGCGACCGCACCCACGTCGCCATGGTGATCGACGAGTACGGCGGGCTCGCCGGCATCGTCACCATGGAGGACATCGTCGAGGAGATTGTCGGCGAGATCACCGACGAGTATGACGTCGATACCCCCGATCCCATCGAGCGCCTGCCCGACGGATCGGTGCGCGTGTCGGCCCGGCTGCCCGTGGAAGACCTCGGCGAGCTGTTCGATATCGAGCTTCCTGCCGACGATGTCGAGACCGTCGGCGGGCTCGTTGCGCAACTGCTGGGCCGGGTCGTGCTGCCGGGCGCCGAAGCGCGGATCGACGGGCTGCGCCTTCTCGCCGAGGGCGGCGTGGACCGGCGGGGGCGGCACCGCGTCATGGCGGTGCGAGCGTGGCTGGTGGACCAGGACGCCGAGGCGGGCGAGCACAGCGAACCCAGTGCGCCCGGCGAGGACAGCCCCGGGGCCGCGGTCCGGTCGGAAGGCGCGGGCGCATCGCAGATGCCGAACAACGTCATACCCGGTGACGAAACCGATGCGGACGGGGCGGCGACGGTCGATGCCGACGGCCGGAGGCGATCGTGAGCCCGCACCGCAGCGGTTTCACCTGTTTCGTCGGAAGGCCCAATGTCGGCAAATCGACCCTGCTCAATGCCATGGTCGGCAGCAAGATCGCGATCACCTCGCCGAAACCGCAGACGACGCGCCGGGCGGTGCGCGGCATCATCACCCGCCCCGATGCGCAACTCGTGATCGTCGACACGCCCGGCCTGCACAAGCCGCGCACCCTGCTCGGCGAGCGCCTCGACGACCTGGTGCGGAGCGTGTGGTCCGATGTCGACGTGGTGGGCGTGTGCATACCTGCCGATCAGGACATCGGGCCGGGGGACCGGCGGATCGTCGCCGATGTGACGGCGCGCGTGGGCGCCACGCCGGTGATCGGCATCGTCACGAAGACGGATCTCGTGTCGCGGGAGCGGGTCGCGCAGCAGCTCGCGGCGCTCTCCACGCTTCGCGACTTCGCGGAGATCGTGCCGGTCTCGGCGACCGCCGGCGACCAGGTCGACCTGCTCACCGACCTGATTGTGGCGCACCTGCCGCCGGGTCCGGTGCTGTACCCCGACGGCGAGCTCACCGATGAGCCGATCGAGACGCGGATCGCCGAGTTGGTGCGCGAGGCCGCGCTCGACGGCGTCCGCGACGAGCTGCCGCATTCCCTCGCCGCGGTCGTCACCGAGATGGGGCTGCGGGCCGGGCGGGACGATCTCACCGACGTGTTCGTCACGATCTTCGTGGAGCGCGACTCGCAGAAGCCGATCGTGCTCGGCCGGCGGGCCGCCCGCCTCAAGGAGGTCGGTCGGCGAGCCCGGGGCGAGATCGAACATCTGCTCGGCGGTCGGGTGTACCTCGACCTGCACGTGACGGTCGCGAAGGATTGGCAGCGGGATCCGAAGCAGCTGCGCAAGCTGGGATTCGACGTGGGGTAGCGGATGCGAGTGCGCAATCCTGCTCATTTTATGTAAGATATGAGCACGATTGAACACGGGAGGATGGCATGGCAGGGCAACAGGTGTTGTCGGAGATGGGGGAACAGCCCGACGTGCTGGCTGCCATCGTGGCGCAACGCGACGATATGCACGCCCGCATCCGTGCTGCCCTGCCCGAGAAGCTGCGCGGGATCTGCCTGGTGGCCCGCGGGTCGAGCGACAACGTGGCGATCCACGCGCGCTACCTGCTGGAACTGGCGACCGGCCTGCCGGTGAGCATGGCCGCACCGAGCATCATCACGCGGTACCACGCGAAGCTGGATACCGACGGCTACCTGGTGGTCGCGCTGTCTCAATCCGGGCGGACCCCGGAGATCGTCTCCGTCGCGACGGCGATGCGAGACCAGGGCGCCTCGGTGGTCGCGGTCACGAATGACGGCGATTCGCCGTTGGCCGACGTCTCCGCCGTGACGCTGTCCGTGGGCACAGGCAAGGAGCTCGCGGTCCCGGCCACGAAGACGGTGACCGGTCAGCTCGCGCTCGTGACGCTGCTTGCCGAGGCGGTCGGCGCTGGCATCGCCGACTACACGGGCGGCGACGCCGCGTGGGCCGCACTGGCCGGAGCCGTGCGGGACGTGCTCGCCGATACCGATGCGGCGCTGCGGGCGGTCGAGGTGCTGCGACCGCATCGCAGCGCGATCCACCTGGCGCGCGGGCTGACGTATGCTGCGGCCCTCGAGGCGGCATTGAAATCGAAGGAGACCTCGCGTCGTGTGCACGACGGCTACTCGAGTGCGGACTTCCTGCACGGGCCGTTGACGGTGGCGGGCGCCGACGTGCCGGTCGTCGCCTACGGCGTGCCCGGCCCGGTGCTCGCGGACGTCGTCGAAACCGTCGGCCGGGCAGCCGCTTTGGGATCTCCGGTGATCGGTGTCGGGACGCCCGACCTCGTCGCGGGCCTCGACGACGCGGCGAGCGCCGTCGCGCTGCCGACCGCCGACTGCGTCGGCGAAGCCCTGGCGACCATTCCGCTCGTGGTGCGCGGACAGCAGCTGGCGATCCATACGGCCCTCGCGCTCGGCATGGACCCGGACTCGCCGACTGGACTACACAAGGTCACCGCTACGCGCTGACCGTTGGGCGGTCACCCCGTCATCGGAATGTGTCGGCCGGCTGCTGGCGCCATGCTGCCACCGGGTACCGACAACGGCCGGGCCGCTCGCGTAGATTCTCGGGTATGACGACGTTCGAGCGGCAAGCGGTCGCCCGGGGCGCCGGGCCATGGCTCACAGACCTGTGCCGGTGGATCGAGATCCCTTCCGTATCAGCCGATCCCGCGCATCACGATGATGTCGCGGCCAGCGCCCGGTACCTCGCCGATGCGTTGCGCCGAGCGGGATTTCCGACCGTCGAGGTGCAGGGCGGCGGTCCGTATCTGCCGGCCGTCTACGCGCACTGGCCATCCGGGGACGCCGATGCGGTGCGCGTGGTGGTCTACGGGCATCACGATGTGCAGCCGGCGGAGCTTGCGGATGGCTGGACCTACCCGCCCTTCGAGGCGCACGTGGTCGACGGGTTGCTGCACGGACGCGGGTCCAGCGACGACAAGGGCAATGTGGCGATCCACCTGCTCGGCCTTGCCGCGCATCTCGCCGCCACCGGACGGACCGCGCCCGCGGTGGACCTGACCCTGCTCGTGGAGGGTGAGGAAGAATCCGGATCGCCGCACATCTCGGCACTGCTGAGCGATCTCGCCGGCCGGCTGGAAGCCGACGTCATCGTCATCTCCGATACCGGGATCTTCGATGCCGCCACGCCGAGTCTGGTCACCGGTATGCGCGGCCTGGTGAGCGGCGAATTGCACGTCCACGGGCCGGATGTCGACCTGCACTCCGGAAGCTTCGGCGGCGCGGTGCCCAATCCGATCACCGAACTCGTCCGCATCCTTGCCGCGATCCACGATCCGGATCGGCACATCGCGATCCCCGGCTTCTATGACGGGGTCGACGAGCCCACGGACGAGGAACGAGCGCTGATCGCCGCCCTGCCGTTCGACGAGCACGGGTGGGTCACCGGTCCCGCGCGGTCGACCGCGGCCGTCGGGGAAGCCGGTTATTCCACCCTGGAGCGGTTGGGCATGCGGCCTACCGCCGAGATCAATGGGATCTGGGGCGGATACACCGGGCCAGGCGGCAAGACCATCGTGCCGACGGATGCGTACGCGAAGCTCTCCTTCCGGCTCGTCGGCCGGCAGGACCCGGCCGCGGTGATGCGTCGCGTGGACGAGTTCGTCGCCGCGCGCGCCGCGGACGGCGTTACAGCGACCATGACTTGGGAAGGGCAGGGTGTGCGGCCCTTGGTCGTCAGCGCGGACCACCCCGCGATGGATGCGGCACGGCGGGCGCTGGGAGCGGCGTTCGATACCGACACGGTGCTCATCACGCGCGAGGGAGGGTCCGGTCCGGAGGCGGAAATCGCTGGCGCGATCGGGGCGCCGGTGATCTTCGTCGGTGTGATGACCGATGACGACCAGATCCATGCCCCCGACGAGCGGGCGCCGGTGGACCTGCTGCTCAAGGGCGCCGAAGCGGTGGCCTTGCTATGGCGTGAATTGGCGGCCGTCGGTCGCGCGGCCCTGGCATGAGACTGCGGGCCTGAGGCTGCCATGGTCAGGCACGGTGCGTCCCACCGAACCGGGCGCGGGAGGCGCGTAGCGTCGCGTCCCGCGTTGGTTCTCGCGCTCGTGGTGCTGATCGGCGCCACCGTCGGCCTCGGCGTGTGGTGGTGGACGCTGCGATCGGCGGTCGACCCGATCGATGCGAACCCGGTTCGCGCGTCGGCGGTGGTGACGGCGTCGGCCCCGTGCGATGGCCACGAGCTCACTACCGTGCGACTCTCCGACCTGAGCGGTGCGCCCACCGCGACCCTCGACGGATGTGGGTTCACGGTGGGCGAGAGCCTGACCGTCGAATACCTGGCGGGGCACCCGGACCGGGTGCGCCTCGCCGGAACGTCCACGGCGGGGCGAGACTCGGTGGCGGCCAAGGTATTGCCGATCGCGGTGCTGTGCGCCGGGCTCGGCTCGATCATGCTGGTGGGCTTGCTGCTCGTCCGGCGGCGCCGGCCGGCCGGCGGGGAGGGGGACCGGTCGGGGACCGTCGCCGACCTTCGGGCGCGGATCGCGGCCGCCCGGGTGGAACAGCCGGCGGCTCAGTCGCAGCCATTCGCCGAGTCGTCGTCGGCTGAGTCGCAGCCGTAGCCGTCGTCGCCCGCGCCCCCGGTGGCACGGGTCGTGTCCGGACCCTCGATAGGCTGGGCCGGTGACCACCGCCACCCGCCGTCCGCGAATACCGCGAGCCGACTATCCGGCGGTCCGGACGACTCTGGCCAACGGTCTTCGGGTGGTGCTGGCGCCGGAGGCGGGGAGCGGGGTCGTGGGCATCGCCGTGCACGTCGACGTCGGCTTCCGCTCCGAGCCGCCCGGCCGGACCGGCTTCGCGCACCTGTTCGAGCACCTGATGTTCCAGGGCAGTGAGTCGCTCGCCAAACTGGAGCACTTCCGGGTGGTGCAGTCGTCGGGCGGAACGTTCAACGGGTCAACGCATTTCGATTACACGGAGTATCACGAGCTGCTGCCCGCCGGCGCGCTCGAGCGCGGTCTGTTCCTGGAGGCGGACCGCTTCCGGGCGCCGGCGCTCACTGCCGAGAATCTCGCGAATCAGGTCGACGTGGTCTCCGAGGAGATCCGGCTCAACGTCCTCGACCGGCCCTACGGCGGCTTTCCCTGGATCCACCTGCCGCCCGTGCTGTTCGATACGTTCGCCAATGCGCACAACGGGTATGGCGATTTCGCCGACCTGCGTGCCGCGACCGTGGAGGATTGCGCCGACTTCTTCGAGCGGTACTACTGCCCGGCGAACATCGTCCTCACGGTGTGCGGCGACATCGATGTGGACGACGTCGCTCGCCTGGTCGAGCGTCACTTCGGGGACATCGCCGCGCGCCCGGCCCCGATCCGGCCGGACTTCTACGAGCCGGAGCCGACGGCCCGGCGCACCGCCGACCACCACGATCCACTGGCGCCATCTCCCGCGGTGGCCGTGGGTTGGCGGATCCCGGACCCGGTCGCCGACCTCACCGGATATCTGGCCCACGTGCTGCTGGGGGGCATCCTCGCGGACGGCGAGTCGTCGCCGATCCAGAGCGAACTGGTCAACCGTCGCGCCCTCGCCACATCGGCCTGGGCGGGCCCCGGCCTGATGGGTCCGCTGGATGGGCGTGCCCCGGACGTGTTCGTGCTCGGCGCCGTGCACCCGTCCCGCGTCGCCTCGCAGGACGTCATCGACGCGGCGACCGAGATCATCGACCGGTTCGCAGATGACGGCGCAACCGAGGATCAGCTCCGGCGCGCGCAGGCGCGGTTCTGCGCGAACCTGTTCGCGGAATGCGATTCGGTCATGGCCCGCACCAGGAACCTCGGCCTGTTCGAGCTCTTGCACGGTCGCGCGGAGCTCCTCGGCGAGTTGCCGGCGATCGTCGAATCGCTGGACCGAGCCGACATCGCCTCCGCCGCAGCATCTCTCGATCCGCAGCGGTGCGCGGTGCTCCGCGTCGTCCCGGGAAGCGAGCAGTGATGGCGCGCGCCCCACGACGCACCCCGCACCTGCGCACGGCCGAGGAGATCGCGCGCACCGCCGCCGGGCCTCGCCCGCTGCCGAGCTTGGCACCGACTCCCGCCAGGCGGTCCCCATCGAGTGCCCGGGCGATCACAGCGTCCGGGTTGACGGTCGTCTCGGTCCGGCGCCCGAGCTCACCGATGGTGGAGCTGCGGCTGCGCATCCCGTTCGGCGGAAAGACACCCGAACACGCCGCTCGGGCCGAGTTGCTCGCTGAGACGATCCTGCTCGGGACGAGCCGACGTGACCGTGAGGCTGTCGACGCCGAGCTGGCGATGGTCGGGGGGCACCTGGGCGCGCACGTCACTCCGCAACGACTGATGTTGTCCGGTTCCGTGCTGGCGGCCGGCTTGGGCGTGTTGCTCGACATCGTCGCCGACATCGTCACCGGCGCCGCCTACCGCAGCCGCGATGTCGCGCGCGAGAAGGACCGGCTCATCGAACATCTGACGATCGCCGCCGCTCAGCCGGCAGCGATCGCGCGAGAGCACCTGCAGCGCAAGCGATTCGGTGAACACCCCGCGGCGTGGGAGATGCCGAAGGTGGATCTGGTCGCCGCTTGTACCGCCGCCTCCGTCCGGGGCCTGCACCGGCGTTCGGTGCTCGCCCGCGGGTCGGCGCTGATCCTGGTCGGCGACCTTCGCCCGCGCCATGCGCTCGAAGCGGCGGCACAGGCATTCGACGGGTGGACCGCCGCGGCTGCGGCGCAGCCGCTCGCGCCGCCGCCCCAGGTCAGCGGCGGCGCGGTCACCGCCTATCACCGCGCCGGAGCCGTGCAATCCCAAACCCGGCTCACCACCCCCGGCGTCCTGCGGACCGACCCCGGCTATGCCGCGGCGCAGCTTGCGAACATCGTGTTCGGCGGCTACTTCTCGTCGCGGCTCGTCGAGAACCTGCGCGAGGACAAGGGTTTCACGTACCACGCGCACTCCTCGATCGAGTTCTGGCCCGGGCTCGCCGCCGTCACCGTCGGGTACGACACCGCGCCCGACGTGGCCGCCGCTGCGCTCGTCGAGACCCGTTACGAGTTGGGGCGGATCGCGGTCGGTTCGCCGACCGACGCCGAGGTGGATGCGGCGCGGAACTACGCGATCGGGTCGCTCGCAAGCTCCTTGGCCACTCAATCCGGCTACGCCTCGATGCTGGCATCGCTCGCCGGGTCCGGCCTGGACGCGTCCTGGCTCGCCGAGCATCAGCGACGGCTGCTGCGGGCGACCACCGCCGACGTCGCGCGGGCCGCCGAGCGGCTCTTCGCGCCGGCGACCATGACGGGAATCGTGGTCGGAGACCTCGACGCGACCGGGGCGGCCCTGGCCCGCCTCGATGGCGTGGCACTCGACGGGCGGTGACGGCGGCATTGGCGACCTTCGAACCCCTGCCGGCGACGGCGCTGTGCGCTGAGCCGTCACTCGCGTCGCTGCCGGAGCCGAAACGGATATGACGACGTTCTCCATCGATGCACCGGCGCTCTCGCGAGCGTTCGTGGACCGCAGCGAGGACCTGCGATCACCGGACCGCCTCGCCAGGTCCTGGCGGAGCGCGAAGGTGCTGCTCGTGTCGCCGGGCGGGCGGCTGCCGACGGCGGTGACGCCGGACGGCCTGCAATTGGTGTTCGAGGACACCGCCCGGTGGGGCGCTGTGCCGCCGCACGGCGCTGTGCTGCTCGGCAGGCTCGGCGGCATCGATCACTGGGCAGTGTCGTACCAAGGGCCATACGAGGGGCCGAATGCCGGGCCGCCGGGCCGCAACAAACCGGCGGACGCGGACACCATTCGCTCCATCGGGCCGCTACTCACCGGCGACGAGGCCGTTCTCGCCACGACGGCGGTCGCGCTGCTCGCCTGGCACGACGCGGCCGGATTCTGTTCCAGGTGCGGCCGTCCGACGGTGCCCGACATCAGCGGGCATACGCGGACCTGCGCCGAGGGCCACCAGGAGTTCCCGCGAACTGATCCTGCGGTGATCGTCCTCGTGCACGACGGCGGCGATCGCATGGTCATGGCCCGCCAGCCGAGCTGGGCACCGGGACGGTTCTCCGTCCTTGCCGGATTCGCCGAGGCCGGCGAGTCGCTCGAGGCCACCGTGGTCCGCGAAATCGGCGAGGAGGTCGGTCTTCCGGTTCGCGACGTGCAGTACCTGGGCAGCCAGCCCTGGCCGTTCCCGCGATCGCTCATGATCGCGTTCGCGGCCCGTGCCCCGCGCGGCGCAGACCTGCGCCCGCGACCCGGCGAGATCGAGGATGCGCGCTGGTTCTCGCGCGCCGAACTGCGGATGCTCCTCCGGGAGTCCCCGCCGGCGGCCGGGCCCGTCGCCGGGATCACGCTGCCCGGACCGGTGTCGATCGCGCGACGCATGGTGGAGGGTTTCGTGAAGGCCGGATGATCGGTCGGACGTGCGCCGCTCCGCGCGCGGCCGTCCGCGGCGGGGATCACGGTGTCGGATCCGCGTGATTTTCTGCGGGTGGTGAATCGAGTATGACGGCGGAACTCTACGCGGCGCTGGACGAGGGTCAGCGGGCCGCGGTCCTCGCGCCCGCCGGCCCGGTGTGCGTGCTGGCCGGAGCCGGCACCGGCAAGACGCGCACAATCACGCATCGCATCGCGCACCTGATCGCCGCCGGGCACCACGCCGGCGACGAGGTCCTGGCGGTGACGTTCACCACCCGCGCGGCCGGGGAAATGCGCACTCGGCTGCGGTCGCTGGGCGCCGGCGCGGTCCAGGCGCGAACGTTCCACTCCGCTGCGCTGCGTCAGTTGGCGTACTTCTGGCCGCGGGTGGTCGGCGGGGAGATGTGGCCCGTCATCGAGCACAAGATGCGGCTGGTCGCGGCCGTGGCCAAACGGGTGGGAGCAGGCACCGACACTCCCACCCTCCGGGACCTGGCGAGTGAGATCGAGTGGGCCAAGGCGTGTCTCATCGCGCCCGACGACTATCTGCGGGCGGTCGGGACGCTGCAGCGCGCGACACCCGTCGACGCGCAGACGGTCGCCAGGGCGTACAGCGCATACGAGTCGGCGAAGACCGATGCGCGTCAACTCGACTTCGACGATCTGTTGTTGCACATCTGCGCGATCCTGGAGAACGACGAGGATGCGGCGCGCCCCTTCCGCGCGCGGTACCGGTGCTTCGTCGTCGACGAATACCAGGACGTGACCCCGCTGCAGCAACGCACCCTGGACGCCTGGCTGGGCGGCCGGGATCAGGTCACCGTGGTCGGCGACGCGAACCAAACGATCTACTCGTTCGCCGGTGCCTCGCCGCGATACCTCTTGGACTTCGAACGGCGGTATCCGCACGCCACCGTGCTGCGATTGGAACGCGACTACCGATCGACCCCGCAGGTGGTCACCCTGGCGAACCGCGTCATCGCCGGCGTGTGCCTGGCCTTCTTCTTCGGCATGGTCGGCATGGCCTATGCGGCGGTGCCGCTCTATTCGCTGTTCTGCCAGGTGACCGGCTATGGCGGCACCACGCAACGCGCCGAGAAACAGTATGCCGGTCGCGTGCTTGACCGCGAGATCACTGTCCGTTTCGATGCCAACACCGCTGGGGTGCCGTGGGAATTCCAGCCGGTTCAGCGTTCGATGACAATGAAGATCGGCGAGACCGTGCAGGCCTATTACAAGGCCACGAACAAGTTCGACGCTCCTGTAACCGGGCGCGCCACCTTCAACGTCCAGCCGGAGTTGGCTGGCGCCTATTTCAACAAGGTCGAGTGTTTCTGCTTCACCGACACCACTTTGAAGCCCGGCGAGACGCTTGACATGCCGGTCCTGTTCTATGTGGACCCGGATATCGTCAACGTGCCGGAACTGAAGGACATCAAGACCATCACCTTGTCCTATACGATGTTCCCGCAGGACAAGAACAAGCCGGTGGCTTCCGCCGCCGACGGCAAGAACAGCAAGACAAATTCCAATACCGAAGCAAATCTCGGGGGCTGATATGGCAGACGCGCACGCAAAACCACAACACGACTACCATCTCGTCAACCCAAGCCCCTGGCCCTTCCTGGGCTCCGTCGGCGCTCTGGTGATGGCGATCGGCGGTGTGTGCCTGATGGAATACCTGAAGGGCGGCGAGTTCCCGATCTTCGGCCACAACATCGCCAATCCGTGGCTGTTTTTCATTGGCCTGCTGATCGTGCTCTACACCCTGTTCGCCTGGTGGTCGGACACGATCAAGGAGGCGCATGAGGGCCATCACACCCGCGTCGTCTCGCTGCACCTGCGCTACGGCATGATCATGTTCATCGCCTCCGAGGTGATGTTCTTCGTCGCCTGGTTCTGGGCCTTCTTCGACGCCAGCCTGTTCCCGGCCGAGACCGAGCAGGTCGCCCGCGCCGCCTTCACCGGCGGCACCTGGCCGCCGAAGGGCATGGAGGTGCTCGATCCCTTCCACCTGCCGCTCTACAACACCATCATCCTGCTCCTGTCCGGCACGACGGTGACCTGGGCGCACCATTCGCTCATCCATGGCGACCGCAAGGGCCTCGTCTGGGGCCTGACGCTGACGGTGGCGCTCGGCGTGCTGTTCTCCTTCGTCCAGGCCTACGAGTACA
>OFTX01000197.1_pt1 | contig 38341 bp, 37 predicted proteins | sample 1775051 | NCBI WGS metagenome assembly OFTX01 (sample SAMN08195772, study PRJEB24354) | sludge metagenome | isolation source: sludge from phenol fed wastewater aerobic bioreactor A | place: India: Nagpur | collected 2016-09-15 | reverse complement strand
TGAGCGCCGCACGGCCGCCCGAAGGCGCGAAGGCCCCCTCGGGGGGCAGCGCAACAGGCGAAGCCGTGGAGCGTGGGGGGAGCGACGTGAGCGCCGCACGGCCGCCCGAAGGCGCGAAGGCCCCCTCGGGGGGCAGCGCAACAGGCGAAGCCGTGGAGCGTGGGGGCATGGGTCTGGGTTGTTTGAATATTCACGCCAGCCTGCTGCCCCGCTGGCGCGGCGCGGCGCCCATTCACCGCGCCATCGAGGCGGGCGATGCCGAGACGGGCGTCACGATCATGCAGATGGACGCCGGGCTGGACACCGGCGACATGCTGCTGGCGCAGGCGCTGCCGATCGACGCACGCGCCACCACGGCCAGCCTGCACGACGCGCTGGCCGCGTTGGGCGCGCGCCTGATCGTGCAGGCGCTGCGCCAGCCCGAGCGCTGGGTGCGCACGCCGCAGCCGGCCGCGGGCGTCACGTACGCCGCCAAGATCGACAAGCACGAGGCCGCGATCGACTGGGCGCTGCCGGCCGAGGTGATCGAGCGGCGGGTGCGCGCCTTCGATCCGTTTCCGGGCGCGCACACGGCGCTGGACGGCAAGGTCATCAAGGTGTGGCAATCTCAAATTGATAGCTGCTCGCGCCCGGCGGACGCGCGCTGCGGCCAGATTTTGTCTGCAAACGATGCCGGCGTGGCGGTGGCCTGCGGCGGTGGCGTGCTGCGGCTCACCGAGCTGCAGCGCGCCGGCGGCAAGCGCCTGCCGGCGCGCGAGTTTCTGGCCGGCTTTGCGCTGGCGCCCGGTCAGTGCTTCGACGCAGCGGGAGCGGCGCCATGAACATGCCGCTGCCGCCCCAGCTGCCGCCCGACGGCGCCCTGCCTTCGCGCCTGGGCAACTGGCTGTCACGCCGCATCGACGGCTGGGCGCACACGGCGCGCCATCCGCTGTACTGGGTCGGCGTGCGCGACATGGCGGGCGTGTCGGTGGGCCTGGCGGCCTGGGCCTTCATGACCGGCGTGGCCATGGTGGGCAGCGGCATGAGCGTGGGCGAGTCGGTGCTGATGTCGGTGCTGGTGTTTGCCGGCAGCGCGCAGCTGGCGGCGCTGCCGCTGATCGCCGCCGGCGCGCCGCTGTGGGTGATCTTCGTTGCCGCGCTGTGCGTGAACCTGCGCTTTCTGGTGTTCGGCGTGCACCTGCGCGAATACCTGCGCTTTCTGCCGCGCGGCAAGCGCATCTGGCTGGGCTACTTCATGGGCGACATGACCTATGTGCTGTTCATCCGCCGCTTTCCGCACCCGGCCGAGACCGAGCGCCAGCGCCGCGCCCAGCTGTCCTACCTGTGGGGCGGCAACGGCTGGAACTGGCTGTCCTGGCAGTCGCTGAACATGCTGGGCATCTTTTTGGGCGCGGCGCTGCCGGCGCGCTGGGGGCTGGAATACGCCGGCACGCTGGCCCTGCTGGCCGTCACCTGCTCGCTGATCACCTCGCGCGTGCGCGCGCTGGCGGCGCTGCTGGCCGGCGCCACCGCCGTGCTGGCCATGGGCCTGCCCTATCGGCTGGGCATCGTGGTGGCGATTGCCGTGGCGGTGCTGGCCGCCGTGTGGCTGGAGCGCTGGGTCGAATCGACACGCCAACCGGAGCAGGACCATGGGTGAGCTGCGCGGGTGGACCCTGCTCATCATCGCCGGCATGACGGTGATCACCGTGCTCACGCGCTGCGGTTTCTTCTTCAGCGACCGCGACCTGCAGCTGCCGCGCTGGCTGCAGCGCGGCCTGCCCTACGCGCCGATCGCCGCGCTGACGGCGGCCATCGCGCCCGACATCGTCATGCCCGGCGGCCACTGGGTGCTGCCGCTCACCAGCGCCCAGGCCTGGGGCGCGCTGGTGACGGCCGGCTGGTGCTTCTGGCGCCGCAACGATCGCCAGGCGCTCACGGTGTCCATCCTCGTCGGGCTGGCGGTGTACCTGGTGCTGCGCGTGGGCTTCGGGCTCTGATCGCCTTCCTACAATCGGGCCGGTCTTCACCCGTCCACGCTCCGTCATGAACGTCATTCGCTTTACCGACCTGTGCGCCCAGGGCGCCGCCCGCGGAAAAAGGGTTTTCATCCGCGCCGATCTCAATGTGCCGCAAGACGAGAGCGGCGCCATCACCGAGGACACGCGCATCCGCGCCAGCCTGCCGGCCATCCGCCTGGCGCTCGACGCCGGCGCGGCGGTGATGGTCACCAGCCACCTGGGCCGCCCGACCGAGGGGCAGCTGACGCCCGCCGACTCGCTGGCGCCGGTGGCGGCGCGCCTGGGCGAGCTGCTGGGGCGCGCCGTGCCGCTGCGGCAAGACTGGGTGGGCGGCGTCGCCGTGCAGCCCGGCCAGCTGGTGCTGCTGGAAAACTGCCGCGTCAACAAGGGCGAGAAAAAGTGCGACGACGCGCTGTCGCGCCAGCTGGCCGCGCTGTGCGACATCTACGTCAACGATGCCTTCGGCACCGCCCACCGCGCCGAGGCCACCACCTACGGCATGGCGCAGTACGCGCCCATCGCCTGCGCCGGCCCGCTGCTGGCCGCCGAGATCGACGCCCTGCAGCGCGCGCTGGCGGCGCCCAGGCGCCCGCTGGTGGCCATCGTGGCGGGCAGCAAGGTCAGCACCAAGCTGACCATCCTGCAGGCGTTGGCGTCCAAGGTGGACCAGCTGATCGTCGGCGGCGGCATCGCCAACACCTTCATGCTGGCGGCGGGCCTGCCGATCGGCAAGAGCCTGGCCGAGCCGGATCTGGTGGATCAGGCGAAGGCGGTGATCGAGACCATGAAGGCGCGTGGCGCCGAGGTGCCGATTCCCACCGACGTGGTGACGGCGACCGAATTCAAGGCCGACGCGAAAGCCACGGTGAAGGCCGCAACCGAGGTCGGGTCCGACGACATGATCCTGGACATCGGCCCCGACACCGCTGCGCGGCTGGCGGCGCAGCTGATGCAGGCCGGCACCATCGTCTGGAACGGCCCGGTGGGCGTGTTCGAGCTGGCGCCGTTCGAGAACGGTACGCGGGTCATCGCGCAGGCCATTGCCGCCTCGCCCGCCTTCAGCATCGCCGGCGGCGGCGACACGCTGGCGGCGATTGCCAAGTACGGCATCGAAGACAAGGTGGGCTACATCTCCACCGGCGGCGGCGCCTTCCTGGAGGTGCTGGAAGGCAAGACATTGCCGGCGCTGGCGATTCTGGAGCGGCGCGCGGCCAGCTGATTGCTTTCATTTCAATAGCTGCCCGCGCAGATTGGGCGGGCGTCAGGAGGCTTTTCGATGCTGAATCCCGCCCTTCGCTGGACCCTGATCGCGCTGGCCGTGCTGGTCGTGCTGTCGGTGCTGGCGCTGTGGTCGTGGGGGCGTTTTGCCGCCCGCGCCCAGGGCGAGCCGGCGTCGGCGCTGCCGGTGGCTGACGCCGCCACCACGCTGGACCGCCTGGTGCAGCCGCTGCTGGCCGCGCAGCCGGCGCAGTCCAGCGGCGCCGCCATGCTGGGCGACGGGGTGTCGGCCTTCGTGGCGCGCGCGCGCACTGGGCGCGCCGCCGAGCGCAGCCTGGACGCGATGTACTACATCTGGCATGGCGACCTGACCGGCCACCTGCTGCAGCACGAGCTGATGGCCGCCGCCGAGCGCGGCGTGCGCGTGCGCCTGCTGCTCGACGACATGAACGTGGCCGGCCGCGACGACGCCCTGCTGGCCATGGATGCGCACCCCAATCTGGAAGTGCGCCTGTTCAACCCCGGGCGCAACCGCGCCAGCGGCCTGCGGCGCGCGCTGGAGATGGGCCTGCGCTTCGTCGGCTTCACCCGTCGCATGCACAACAAGGCCTGGATCGCCGACAACCGGCTCGCCGTCGTCGGCGGGCGCAACGTGGGCGACGAGTATTTCGACGCCGCAGCCGACACCAACTTCCACGACGCCGACCTGCTGCTCACCGGCCCCGCCGTGACGCAGGCCAGCGCCGTGTTCGACGCCTTCTGGAACTCCGCCGCCGTGGTGCCGCTGCGCGCGCTGCACGACCAGGGCTCGCGCTGGACGGCCGAGGAATTCAGCGCCCACCGCCAGCAATGGCAGGACGAGGCCCGCGCCTCGCCCTGGGTGAAGGCGCTGGCCGAGCGCGACGACCTGGCCCGGCAGCTGCAGCCCGGCGGCGCGCTGACGATGCACTGGTCGCCCAGCATCCGCGTGCTGTCCGATCCGCCCGAGAAGGCCTCGCCCGTGGCCAGCCAGCAGGAGCGCGCCGGCTGGCTGCTGTTCGACGTCATGAAGCTGCTGTATTCGGCCGAGCGCGACAGCTGGATGATCTCGCCCTACTTCGTGCCCGGCGAGACCGGCACCCTGCTGCTGGCCGGCCAGGCGCGGCGCGGCGTGCAGGTGCGCGTGCTGACCAATTCGCTGGCCGCCAACGACGTGCCCATGGTGCATGCCGGCTACATGGACTGGCGCGCGCCGCTGCTGCGCCAGGGCGTGACGCTGTACGAGCTGCGCCCGGGCCAGGCCAGGACCGAGCGCGAGCTGCTGGGCTCCAGCGGCGCCAGCCTGCACACCAAGTCCTTCGTGGTCGACGGCCAGCGCGGCTTCGTCGGCTCGTTCAACTTCGACCCGCGCTCGGCCCAGCTCAACACCGAGATGGGCGTGGTGTTCGACCACGCCGGGCTGGCGGCCGAGGTGCGGCACTTGTTCGACGCCGGCACCCGCCCCGACAGCGCCTGGCGCGTCACGCTGGCCGAGGACGGCAGCCTGCGCTGGCAGGGCGCCGCGGGCGAGCGCGTGTGGACGCACGAGCCCGAAACCGGCGCCGGCCTGCGCGCGCTGGTGTGGCTGCTGAGCTGGCTGCCGATCGAATCGCAGTTATAAAACACCCCCTGTGTCGCCTTCGGCGCCTTCCCCCAAGGGGGACAACGCCAGTGGCCGGGCCAAGCCCGCTCCACGGCGTTCCCGCGTGGCCTGCTCCGCGGCCATTGGGCTCTTTGGGTTTTATGCCCTGCGGGTGATGTACCGCGTCATGGGTGACTGATATGCTTTGTTATCGATAGCTGCTTGCGCTTGCTGTGCGGGCGTTGGCGGCCGATTCGGCATGAAATCGACGGCCGGTCACGGCGGCATGCCAGAATGTCCGCTCGCAACGCCTTTGCCGCCCACGCCATGTCCCACAGCGCCACCAAGATCGTCGCCACCCTCGGCCCCGCCTCCAGCGACCCGGCCCTGCTCGAAGCCATGGTGCGCGCCGGCGTCAACGTGGTGCGCCTCAACTTCAGCCACGGCGTGGCCGCCGACCACACCGAGCGCGCACGCGCGGTGCGCGAGGCCGCCGAGCGCGCCGGCCGCCAGGTGGCCATCATGGCCGACCTGCAGGGACCCAAGATTCGCGTCGGCAAGTTTGCCGACGGCAAGGTCATGCTGCAGCCCGGCGCGGCCTTCGTGCTGGACGCCGCGCGCAAGGAGCCGGGCGACGTGGGCGGCGTGGGCCTGGACTACAAGGAGCTGCCGCGCGACGTCAAGCCCGGCGACACCCTGCTGCTGAACGACGGCCTGATTGTGCTGACGGTGGACGCGGTGAAGGGCGAGGCGGTGCACACCACCGTCAAGCTGGGCGGCGAGCTGTCCAACAACAAGGGCATCAACAAGCAGGGCGGCGGCCTGACGGCGCCGGCGCTGACGGCCAAGGACATGGAGGACATCAAGACCGCCATGGCGCTGCGCGCCGACTACGTGGCGGTGAGCTTTCCCAAGAACGCCACCGACATGGAAATGGCGCGCCAGCTGTGCCACGTGGCGGGCGCCGAATGGGGCCACAAGCCGGGGCTGATCGCCAAGATCGAGCGCGCCGAGGCCATCCCCAAGCTGGACGAAATCCTGGCCGCCAGCGACGGCATCATGGTGGCGCGCGGCGACCTGGCGGTGGAGGTGGGCAACGCGGCGGTGCCGGCGCTGCAGAAAAAGATGATCCGCATGGCGCGCACGGCCGACAAGCTGGTCATCACCGCCACGCAGATGATGGAAAGCATGATCGCCAACCCGGTGCCCACGCGCGCCGAGGTGAGCGACGTCGCCAACGCCGTGCTGGACGGCACCGACGCCGTGATGCTGAGCGCCGAGACGGCGGCCGGCAAATACCCGCTGGAGACGGTGCAGCAGATGGCCGCCATCTGCATGGCCGCCGAGCAGAACGACGCCGCCGAGCTGGACGCCGACTTCAGCGGCGCGGCCTTTCAGCGCATCGACCAGTCGATCGCCATGGGCACGCTGTTCACCGCCTACCACCTGGGCGCCAAGGCCATCGTGGCGCTGACCGACTCGGGCTCGACCGCGCTGTGGATGAGCCGCCACCGCGTGCGCATCCCCATCTACGCGCTCACGCCCAAGGTGGCCACCCAGCGCAAGATGACGCTGTACCGCAACGTGCGCCCGCTGCTGATGGACACCAGCGCCAACCGCGACGAGGCGCTGACGCAGGCCGAGCGCCACCTGAAGGCGCAGGGCATCGTCGGCACCGGCGACATCTACGCCATCACCTGCGGCGAGCCCATGGGCGCGCCCGGCGGCACCAACATGCTCAAGATCTGCCGCGTCACTTGACCGATCCCATGCCCTCCATCCTGTACTGGCCCCTGTGGCTGTCCTCGCTGACCTTCTACGCGGTGTTCGCCGGCGTCGCGCTGGCGCTGTCGCTGGCCGCCAGCGCCTGGGTGCGGCGCAGCCCCGGGCGCCAGTCCGCCGTGGGCGGCCTGGTGGGCACCATCGGCTCGCCCATGATGGCCGGCTTTCTGTTCTGGATGGGCCTGATGGCCGCCATCGAGCTGCGCGACGTGGACGACGCCGAGCGCGCCGTGCGCGCCGAGGTGTCGGCCATCCACGCGCTGCACACCCTGGGCGCCAGCGCCGCGCCGGCCACGGCCGCGGCCTGGTCGGCGCAGCTGGCCGCCTACGGCCAGCAGGTGCTGACGCGCGAATGGCCGACCATGAGCTGGGACGGCGCCGACGCCGCCACCGGCCGGCAGCTGGCGCGCCTGCGCATCGATGCGCTGCAGCGCTTTGGCGCCGAGTCGCCCGAGCTGCGCGGCGCGCTCGACCGCGGCGTGCAGGCCCTGTCCGCCGCGCGCGACACGCGCCTGATCGTGGCCAGCGGCCACATTCCCGTGCTGCTGTGGCGCGCCATGCTGATCTGCGCCGGCATCGTGCTGGCCTTTGCCGCGCTGGCGCACGCCAACCAGGCGCGCGCCAGCCGCTGGATGACGCTGCTGCTGGGCCTGTTCATCGGCGTGCAGGTGCACGCGGTGTACGTCATCGACCGGCCGTTCGAGGGCGCCATCGCCATCAGCGACGCGCCGTTGCGCACCGCCGTGCAGCGGGTGCAGGCGGGCCCGGCCGCGCCGGCCATGCAGCCGGGCGCCGGCCGGTAAAATCGGGCGGATTCGCGGGCGCGCGCGCCCACCGGCTTTTGAACTCTCGGAGGACTGCCTCATGCCACTCGTTTCCATGCGCGAGCTGCTCGACCACGCGGCCGAGCACAACTACGGCATTCCCGCCTTCAACGTCAACAACCTGGAGCAGGTGCAGGCCGTCATGTCGGCCGCCGACGAGGTCGGCGCGCCCGTCATCCTGCAGGCCAGCGCCGGTGCGCGCAAGTACGCCGGCGAGCACTTCATCAAGTACCTGATCCAGGCCGCGGCCGAGGCCTATCCCCACATCCCGATGGTGATGCACCAGGACCACGGCACCAGCCCGGCGGTGTGCGCCGGCGCGCTCAAGCTGGGCTTCGGCTCGGTCATGATGGACGGCAGCCTCAAGGAAGACGGCAAGACCCCGGCCGACTTCGACTACAACGTGCGCGTGACGCAGGAAGTGGTGGCCATGGCCCACAAGGTCGGCGCCACGGTGGAGGGCGAGCTGGGCTGCCTGGGCAGCCTGGAAACCGGCGAGGCTGGCGAGGAAGACGGCATCGGCGCGGTCGGCAAGCTGAGCCACAGCCAGCTGCTGACCGACCCCGAGGAAGCCGCGCAATTCGTCAAGGCCACGCAGCTGGACGCGCTGGCGATCGCCATCGGCACCAGCCACGGCGCCTACAAGTTCACCCGTCCGCCCACGGGCGACGTGCTGGCCATCTCGCGCGTGAAGGAAATTCACGCCCGCATCCCCAACACCCATCTGGTGATGCACGGCTCCAGCAGCGTGCCGCAAGAACTGCTGGCCATCATCAACCAGTACGGCGGCCAGATGAAGCAGACCTACGGCGTGCCGGTCAAGGAGATCCAGGAAGCCATCAAGCACGGCGTGCGCAAGATCAACATCGACACCGACATCCGCATGGCCATGACCGGCGCGGTGCGCCAGTTCCAGGCCCAGAGCCCCGACAAGTTCGACATGCGCGAGTGGATGAAGCCCGCGCGCGAGGCCGCCAAGGCCGTGTGCAAGCAGCGTTACCTGGAGTTCGGCTGCGAAGGCCAGGGCGCCAGGATCAAGGGCCTGGCCCTGCCTGCCATGGCCCAGAAATACGCCAAGGGCGAGCTGGCGCAGCGCGTCGTCTAAGTACGCAAAACGCTATCAAATCAGAAGCTGCTCGCGCTTGATTGGCAAGCGCCAGCAGCTTTTTTTATTCAGATTTTCGAGAGCCCGACATGAGCGCCGCCCTGCACACCAGCCAACTGCACAGCCTGCCCCTGCTCGCGCGCGGCAAGGTGCGCGACAACTACGCCGTCGGCAGCGACCGCATCCTCATGGTCGCCAGCGACCGCATCAGCGCCTTCGACGTCATCATGGGCCAGCCCATCCCCGGCAAGGGCGCGCTGCTGACGCAGATGGCGCTGTGGTGGTTCGGGCAGCTCAAGGACATCGTGCCCAACCACCTGACCGGCGACGCGCCCGAAAGCGTGGTGGTGCCGGACGAAGTGGCGCAGGTGACCGGGCGCAGCATGCTGGTGCAGCGCCTGCAGCCCATCCCCGTCGAGGCCGTGGTGCGCGGCTATCTCGCCGGCAGCGGCTGGAAGGAATACCAGCAGGGCCAGGCCGTCTGCGGCGTGCCCCTGCCCGCCGGCCTGAAGAACGCCGGCAAGCTGCCCCAGCCCATCTACACCCCCGCCGCCAAGGCCGAGGCCGGCGAGCACGACGAGAACATCACGTACGAGCGCACCGTCGAGATGATCGGCCCGGAACTTGCCGCGCGTATCCGCGACATCAGCATCGCCCTGTACCAGCGCGCCGCCGCCATCGCGCTGCAAAAGGGCTTGATCATCGCCGACACCAAGTTCGAGTTCGGCCTGAGCCCCGACGGCACGCTGGTGCTGATGGACGAGGTGCTCACGCCTGACTCGTCGCGCTACTGGCCGCTCGATGCCTGGCACGAGGGCGCCAACCCGCCCAGCTTCGACAAGCAGTTCCTGCGCGACTGGCTGGAGAGCGCGCAGGTCGATGGCAAGCCCTGGGGCAAAAAGGCGCCCGCGCCCGAGCTGCCGGCCCAGGTGATCGAGCAAACGGCGGCGAAGTATCGCGAGGCCTTGCAGCGCTTGATGGGCTGAGGCCGCGCGCCGGCCCGTTTCCTGGGTACCCACCCGGATTCACCGTGCCGCCGGCCCGAACGGGCGCGAATTTTCTTTCTGTAACGCCAGCACGCACCGCTGCATCCAATGCAGGGGCGGCCTGCGGGGTGTTCGCGTCCGTGCATGCCGCTGCCCGGTCGAGTCCGCAAGAACTCGTCCGTCTTCATTCGACCATGAGGGGTAGCGATTCATGCAGACATACGACACCGACAAGTCCCGATCGGGGGACGTCCATTGCCGCCATCCGCGCGGCGTTCTGAGCGTGTTGGCCGCGGCCACGCTCGCGTTGACCGCCTGCGGCGGCGGTGGTGGGGGCGATGAAGTCAGCCAGGTGCCGCCCTTGCCGCTCGACCCGACGCTGGTGGCGGCGGGCCAGCAGACCTTTCGCCACGACAGCTTCGGCGACGAGCGCTTCTGGACCGACGTGCTGATGATGAACAAGGTGATCGAGTCGGCGGTGGACCCGTTGACCGCCGCATCGGTGGGCTTGAAGATCGATGCCGACGCCCTGCCTGCCGAGGTGCTGGAAGGCATCCAGAGCGGCGCCATTCCCCTGGATGATCCGCAGACGACGCTGGCGCTGCTGAAGCTGGATGCCGTGCTGGGCGCCAAGGGCGAAGTGAGCCAAGGGCCCGATGGCCGGCTGGCCTTGAAGCGCTTCGGCGTGACCTGCGCGCTGTGCCATTCCACGGTGTCCAGGGATCTGCACGTGCTGGCCGGCGGCAAGACCGATCTCGTCGGCATCGTCGGGCATCGTCTGGACGGCTGGCCCAACCGCGACTTGCAGCCCGGCACGATTTTGTCGCTGTCACCGGCGCTGACCGAAAAGCAGGCGGCCGAATACGCCTCCTGGGCCACGCTGTACGGGCCGGGCTTCTACGACCCGCGCATCAACGTCAACACCGACCCGGGCAGCAACCCGGCGGTGGGGCCCGACGTGGATGCCAATCTGGCGGCCTACAAGGCCGCCGGAGGCATCCCGGTGCTCATCCCGCCGGCCTTCGGCCTGGCGGGCCTGGACAAATCGACTTTCACGGGCGATGGCGACACGGCGCACGAACCGGCGGGGCCGGTGGCGTACTGGAACCGCTACGTCGGCGTGGCGCAAATGCATGGCCAGGGCAGCTTCTTCGACGAGCGGCTCATCATCAGCGGCCAGCCGCTCCGCGTGGATCACCGCGGCGGCGAGGATCGCGTCACCGCCGTCCTGCCCGGGCTGGAGGCCTACCAATGGTCGATCGCGGCGCCCACGCGGGCCAGGGACGGCGCGCAGTGGGGCGTGGCGCCCCAACTCGATACGGCGGCGGTCGCGCGCGGACAGCTGCTCTTTCAAGGCCAGGCGCAGTGCGTGGCGTGCCACAGCGGGCCGGCCTTCACGGACGTCAACACCTTCGGCCTGCACCTGGCCAGCGCCAGCGTGGCGCTCGACAAGAACTACATCAAGTTCTCGGCGACCCAGCGCTGGCGCACCTCGCCCCTGCGGGGCATCTGGCAGCACCCGCCGTATTTTCATGACGGCTCGGGGGCGTTCGACACCCAGTCCGGCAAGTGCCGGGACGGCTCGGACATCGGCAGCCTGGCCGCATCGCACGACCGCGCCCAGCGCGATCTGGCTTGCGTCGTCAACCGCTACAACGATCCGGCCGAGCGCAACCTGCGCCTGACCGATGCGCAACGCGCGGACCTGGTGGCGTACCTGCAGTCGCTTTGATCCTTGGCGCAAGTCGGTGTCACGAACTGCCTCGGGCATGCATCCAATGGGTGTCGGAGGCGCCCAGCCGAACCCTTCGACGTCGAACCGGGGCATGGCACCACCGACTTGCGGCTGTTCTGTCAAGGAGATTCATCATGACCAAGTTCCATTCCGTTGCCGCCGTTGCCGCCGTTGCTGCTGTCGCGTTGTTCGCGGGTTCCGCCTGGGCGCATCCGATGCATCCGGCCGCCGGCCAGGCGCCGCTGTTCAACGGCGCGCCCACCGCCACGCACGCGCTGCAGCGCGCCAGCGTCCAGGCCGAGGCCGTGCGGCAGCCGCCAGCGGCGGGCGAGATGAGCGCCCACGCGCAACCCGTCATGAGCGACGGACTCTTGCGCGCCGACGTTCGCGCCGCCACGCGCCAGGCGCTCGAGCGCGGTTTTCGGATCGCGGTCGGAAACCGCTCCTGACGCCGGGCAGCGCGCCCACCGCGCCGAGCCGAGGCCCACATGAGCACTTCGAGTCGCCCGCCCAGGACCGCCCTGGTTTTCAGCGGCGGCGGCAGCCTGGGCGCGATCCAGGTGGGCATGCTGCAGGCGCTCAGCCAGGTCGGCCTGCCGGTGGACATGGTGGTGGGCGCGTCGGTGGGGGCGCTCAATGGCGCCTTCTTCGCCGCCGATCCGAGCGTCGCTGGCGTGAGGCGCCTGGCCGACGTGTGGCGCAGCCTGCAGCGGCACGACGTGTTTCCGCTGACCGTGTTGGCCGGCCTGCGAGCCTTGCTGCTGGGCCGCGATCATCTGGTCGAGGCCCACGCGCTGCAAGCCATCATCGGCCGCACGCTGGGCGCGCGGCGCATCGAGGATGCCGTGATCGCGCTGCACATCGTTGCCGCCGACGTGCTGAGCGGCGAGGAGGTGGTGCTGTCGTCCGGCGACCTGGGCCAGGCGCTGCGCGCCAGCACGGCGATCCCGGTGGTGTTTCCAGCGGTTGCGTTGGGCGAGCGCCGGCTGATCGACGGCAGCGTCTGCAGCAACACGCCGATCGCCACCGCGGTTCGACTGGGTGCCACGCGCATCGTCGTGCTGCCCACGGGCATGAGCTGCGCCCTGCGCGAGCCGCCCCGCAACATGGCGGCGCTGGCGCTGCACGTGCTCAGCCTGTTGAGCATGCGCCAGCTCGACCGCGACATCCTGCACTACGCGTCGCAGGCGCGCATCACGGTCGTGCCACCCTTGTGCCCGTTGGCCGTCTCCGCATTCGACTTTTCACGCACGGCCTGGCTGATCGAGCAGGCCTGCCGCCAGTGCACCGCCTGGCTGAATGCCGGCGGCCTCGATCGCACCGGGCCGCTGGATGCGCCGCTGGCGCACCGCGATCATCTGGCGACTGCGGCATCGGGCCTGGAATGACGAACGGCGCGTGTCTCGATAACTATCAAATAAATAGCTTCCTGCGCTTGTCCCAAGCGGGCTGGAGCCTGTTTCGGCTTGATGTCTCGAAGGTTCGGCACGTTTCTCAGCCGCGTACCTGCCCATACCCCCACTCCACCCAAGGCATCAGCGCCTCCAGGTCGCTCTGCTCCACCGTCGCCCCGCACCAGATGCGCAGGCCGGGCGGGGCGTCCTTGTAGGCGGCGATGTCGTAGGCCACGCCTTCGCTCTCCAGCAGCTTGGCCAGCGCCTTGACCCGATCGGCCGGCAGATCGAGCGTGAGGCACACGCTGGTGTTGCTGCGCGTTTCGGGCGTCTGCGCCAAAAAGTGAATCCACGGGTGCGTGGCCACAAAGTCTTCGACCACCCGCAGGTTGGCCTGGCTGCGCGCGATGGTGCCGGCCAGGCCACCCACGCGCTCGCACCATTGCAGCGCGTCCAGGTAGTCGGCCACGCACAGCATGCTGGGGGTGTTGATGGGGCTGCCGGCAAAGATGTCTTCCATCAGCTTGCCCCCGCTGGTCAGGCGAAAAATCTTGGGCAGCGGCCAGGGCGGGGTGTAGCTTTCCAGCCGCTCGACGGCGCGCGGGCTCAGCACCAGCATGCCGTGGCCGCCTTCGCCGCCCAGCACCTTTTGCCACGACCAGGTGATGACGTCCAGCTTGTGCCAGGGCATGTCCATGGCAAAGACGGCGCTGGTGGCGTCGCATATCGTCAGGCCGGCGCGATCGTCGGGGATCCAGTCGCCGTTTGGCACGCGCACGCCGCTGGTGGTGCCGTTCCAGGTGAAGACCACGTCGTGGTCGAAGTTCACTTTGCCCAGGTCGGGCAGCAGGCCGTAGTCGGCTTCGTGGCGGGTCACGTCCTGCAGCTTGAGCTGCTGCACCACGTCCTTCACCCAGCCGCTGCCGAACGATTCCCAGGCCAGCATGTCGACCCCGCGCGGGCCCAGCAGCGACCACAGGGCCATCTCCACCGCGCCGGTGTCGGACGCCGGCACGGTGCCCACGCGGTAGCCGGCGGGCAGGCCCAGGATGCGCGCGGTCTCGGTGCTGGCGGCGCCCAGCAGCTCCTTGCCCAGGCTGCTGCGGTGCGAGCGGCCCAGCGCGCGCAGGTCCAGCTGCGCGACGTCGTAGCCGGGCCGCTTGGCGCAGGGGCCGGACGAGAAATTCGGAATCTGGGGCTTGCGGGCGGGCTTGGTCATGCGGGAAGGGGGTACAAAAGGCGAAGCCTGCAATTTTAGGGCGCGTGCCTAAAATCATTCGCCATGAGCTTTATCGACCAGCTGCGCCAGGCGCAGCAACAAAACCAGTCCCTGCTGTGCGTGGGGCTGGACCCGGAACCCAGCCGCTTTCCGGCCGGCGTGGCGCGCAACGCCGAGGGCATCCACGACTTTTGCGTGGCCGTCGCCGAGGCCACGCACGATCTGGCCTGCGCCTTCAAGCCGCAGATCGCCTACTTCGCGGCGCATCGGGCCGAAGGCCAGCTGGAGCGCCTGATCGCGCGCCTGCGGCAGATCGCGCCGCAGGTGCCCGTGATCCTGGACGCCAAGCGCGGCGACATCGGCAGCACGGCCGAGCAGTACGCGCGCGAGGCCTTCGAGCGCTACGGCGCCGACGCGGTCACGCTCTCGCCCTTCATGGGCTTCGACTCGGTCGCGCCTTATCTGAAGTACGAGGGCAAGGGCGCCTTTCTGCTGTGCCGCACCTCCAACCCCGGCGGCGACGATTTGCAGAACCAGCGGCTGGCCGACGTGCCCGGACAGCCGCGCCTGTACGAGCACCTGGCGCGGCTGGCGCAGGGGCCGTGGAACACCAACGGCCAGCTGGGCCTGGTGGTTGGCGCCACCTATCCGGCCGAGATCGAGCGCGTGCGCGCGCTGGCGCCCACGCTGCCGCTGCTGATTCCCGGCGTGGGCGCGCAGGGCGGCGACGCGCTGGCCACGGTGCGCGCCGGCTGGCGCCCCAATGGCCCGATCGTCGTCAACAGCTCGCGCGCCATCCTGTACGCCAGCGGCGGCGCCGACTTCGCCCAAGCTGCGCGCGCCGCCGCGCAGGCCACGCGCGACCAACTGAACGCGGCGCGCCCCTGAGCTGTTTGCTGGAGAGTTTCACCATGCCGAGCTTCGACCTGCCCGTCCCCGACATCGCGCCCTGGCGCGCCGGCAACACCGGCGTGGAGGGCGTGTGGAACTTCGACAGCGGCGCCAGCGGCGAGGCCGTGCTGATCAGCGCCCTGATCCACGGCAACGAGCTGTGCGGCGCCTGGGCGCTCAAGGGCCTGCTGGAGGCCGGCGTGCGCCCGGCGCGCGGCACGCTGACGCTGGCGTTTGGCAACCTGGCCGCGTTCGACCGCTTCGACGCCGTCGACCCCGACGCGGCGCGCTTTGTCGAGCAGGACTTGAACCGCCAGTGGACGCCCGAGCGCATCCAGGCCGCCGACACGCTGGAGCGCCGGCGCGCGGCCGCGCTGGCGCCCTTCGTGCAGCGCGCCAGCTGGCTGCTCGACCTGCACTCCATGCACGAGCCCGGCGCGCCCCTGCTGCTGACGGGCCTGCACCAGCGCAACGTCGACCTGGCGCGCAGCCTGCGCACGCCCGGCCACCTCGTCATCGACGGCAGCCATCCCGATGGCGTGCGCATGCGCGACTTCGGCCGCTTCGGCCAGCCCGACCACGTGGCGCCCGAAACGCGCTCGCTGCTGCTGGAATGCGGCTTTCACGGCGCGCTGTCCAGCCGCGCGGTGGCGCAGGACATGTGCCGGCGCTTTCTGCAGCAGTCCGGCGCGCTGGATGGCGCCGCGCTCGACGCCGCCCTGCCCGGCTGGCGCCAGGCCGACGCGCCGCGCCAGTGGGTGCTGACGGTCGACGGCGCCGTGGTGGCGCGCAGCGAGCGCTTTGCCTTCGTGCGGCCCTTCACCGGGCTGGAGTTGATCGAAAAGGCCGGCACCGTCATTGGCCACCAGGACGGGCCGGGGCAGGGCGAGGCGGCGGTCACGCCCTACGACGACTGCGTGCTGGTCATGCCCTCCACGCGCCAGGCGCGCGCCGGCGTCACCGTGGTGCGCTTTGCGCACCAGGTGGCGCTGTAGCTCAGCGCCCGCGCCGCGCCGCTTCGTACAGCGGCATCACTCTGGGGATGGCCGCCTGCAGCGCCGCCATGCGGTCGCCCGGGGCCGGGTGGGTGGACAAGAAGCTGGGGCCGTTGCTGCCGCCGGCCTGCGCCATCTTCTGCCACAACGTGACGGCGGCGCGCGGGTCGTAGCCGGCACGCGCGGCCAGCTCCAGCCCGTACAGGTCGGCCTCGCTTTCCATGCTGCGCGAAAAGGGCAGGTCCAGCGCCAGCTGCTTGCCCATGCTGGCCATCTGCTGGCCGCCTTCACCCAGGCCCAGCAGGGCGCCGCCGATCGAGATGGCCATGTCGCCGGCCGCGCTTTGCGACATCTTCTCGCGCGTGTGCTCGCGCAGCGCATGCGCCACCTCGTGGCCCATCACGGCGGCGATCTCGTCGTCGCTCAGCCGCAGCTTGCGGATCAGCCCGGTGTAGACCGTGATCTTGCCGCCGGCCATCACGTGCGCGTTGACGGTGTCCTCGTTGATCAGCACCAGCTGCCAGGGCCAGCGCGCGGCGTCGGAGCGAAACGCCGCCACCTGCGGCGTCAGGCGCTGCATGATGGCGTTGACGCGGCTCCACTCGGGCCCGCTGGTGATCAGCTCGCCCTTGGCGCGCGCCTGCTTGTTCTGCTGCTCGTAATACTGCAGCGACTGCTGCATCACCTCGTCGGACGAGACCAGCAGCAGCTGCGAGCGGCCCGCGCCGCCCGCGGCCACGCTGCCGCTGGTGGTGCTGGCGCAGCCGGCGGCCAGCAGTGCGGCGCCCAGCCAGGCGGCGCCATGGATCAAGGGGCGGGAGAAAAAGGTCGTGCGCAAATTCATGCGCCCGATTTTGCCGTGCCCGGCGCGCGGTGGTCAAATCAAGCCAAATCGGGCTCTGGCCCGCGCGGGACAAGCGCGGGCAGCTATCGAATCAGGATTTGCGGCGTGCCTGGGCCGCGCCCTACTTGGGCATCGCGCAGTGCCCGGCGCTCACGTGCGTGCCCGAGCCGGCGGTGATGATGGGCGGCTCCAGCCGCAGGTTGACGGGGGCCGAGTGCACGAAGTCCCAGCCGATGAAGCCGAGCAGGACCAGCCAGAACAGGGCGCGGCGGGTGGTGGGGTTGAGCATGGCGCGGCGCTCCGATCAGAAAATGCGGCGCCGCACGCGCAGCCCGACCAGGGTGCCGGCAAAGGCCAGCGGCACCCACACCCAGCCGTGCACGCTGCCGGTGCTGATGCCGCTGACCATGGCGCCCACGTTGCAGCCGAAGGCCAGGCGCGAGCTGTAGCCCAGCAGGAAGCCCGCCACCAGGCCGATGACCCATTGCGTGCCGCTCAAGGACTTGGCCGTTTGCTGGCGCCCCGCGGCCACCCACAGCGCGCCGGCCAGGATGCCGATGTTGGTGATGCTGGTCACGTCCAGCAGCAGGGTTTCGCGCAGGCGCTCGGCGTGGCCGGGGTCGCTCCAGAAGGCGTTGGCGGTGGGGTCGAACACGCCCAGCGCGGTGGCGGCCTTGGCGCCCCACAGGCCAAAGCCGTAGACGATGCCCCAGGGCTGGCCGGCAATGAACAGGTTGAGCGCGGCGAAGACGGCCAGCGCCAGCGCGCCCCACAGCCAGCGGCGCGGGATGCGGCGCACGTTGAAGGGCTGGCCGCTCCAGCGCCCGACCCCCCAGGTGACGACGACGAGGCCCGCCAGCGTGGCCGCCAGCGCGCCGCCCATGCCCCAGCGCTGCACCAGGCCCACGGCCGGCAGCGCGCCCAGCGCCAGCCAGTCGTTGAGCTGCACCGAGCCGACGAAGCTGCCCAGCACGAACATCGGCAGCACCGCCATGTTCAGCGGCACGCCCAGCCCGGCCTTGTACAGCGTGCCCGAGCCGCAGCCGTCGGCCACCTGCATGCACAGGCCGAACACGAAGGCGCCCACCAGCAGGCTGATGGACAGCGGCCCCAGCGCGGCGGTGGTCTCGGCGTAGTGCGACACGATCGGCATCGACAGCGCGGCCAGCAGGCCCAAGAGCACGATCTGGCCGTAGACGCCACTGGGGTCGCGCTGTTCGACCAGCACGCGCCAGCCGGTGGTAAAGCCGAAGCGCGCCGCCGCCAGTGTGGCGCCCAGGCCCACGCCCACCAGGAGCAGCAGCGCCTGGCGCGCCGACACCGACCACAGCAGCCAGCCGAACAGTGCGGCAATGGCCAGCGACAGCGGCAGGCGGCGCTGCCAGGCGCTGGAGGCGACGGCGGGGACGGCAGGCGTGGCCCGGCTGGGCACCGCCGGCTCGCCCGGCGCGGCGATTGAAGAAGAGGCCAAGGTATTCATTGGATGTTCCTCCGCGCATCGCGCTGCGGAATTCGCACTTGGGAGCGGCCCGGCGTGCTCATGGTGCTTTCGTGCCCAGGTTGCGGTGCGCCCAGCTCAGCGCGGCGTAGCGCAGCTGCTGCCAGCGGCCGGGCTCGTTGTCCATGGGCAGGGGAGCGGGGGCGCTGCTCCAGTCGATGATCGAGCCGGCGTACATGCGCACGTCGGGGCGGCCCAGCAGCTCGGACAGCACGAACCAGTCGGTGGCCGACCAGTGGCCCGCGTTGCAGAAGGTGATGATGGGCTCGTCGGGCGCGGCCTTCAGCTTGTCGGCCTCGTCCTCCAGCGCCATGGTGTCCATCAGCGCCGCGCTGCCCAGCTCGAACAGGTTCTCGCTGTCCAGGTTCACGGCGCCCGGCAGCGTGCCGCGCGCGTGTGCCAAATCGGTGGCGATGCGGCCCTGGTAGTAGGGCGCGGGGCGCGCGTCCACGCGCAGCACGCCGGTTTGGTCCAGGCTGGCGCGCACCTGCTCGCGCGTGGCCAGCCATTGGGGGTTGAAGCGGGGTTGCCAGTGGCTCCTGGGCGCCACGGCGGCCTGGTCGCTCACCGGCTGGCCGGCGGCCTTCCAGGCCGTCAGGCCGCCGTTCAGGATGGCCAGCTGGCGCACGCCCAGCGACTTGAGCGTCCAGTACACGCGCGCGGCGCCGCCGAAGTCGGTGGCGTCGATGCCGGTGTAGACGACGACGACGGGCGTGTCGGCGGTCAGGCCCAGCTCCTGCACCAGCGCGGTCATCTCGGGCAGGGTGGGCGGCAGGCCGGGGTTCTTGCCGGTGGCGCGCCAAAGGCCGTAGGGGGCCGACACCGCGCCCGGCACGTGCTGCAGCGCGTAGGCCGGGCCTTCGCGGATGTCGATGATGCGCGCGCCGCCCTCGCTCAGGGCCTTGAGTTGCGCCGGCGTGACCAGCGGCGACGCCGCTAGGGCCAGGCCGGTGGCAGCCCAGGCCAGGGCGGGCAGCAGCAGTCGAAGAAGAAAACGCATGGCGCAGGGCGGGGGCAGACGGACAAGGGCTGCGATTGTCCCCGCGCCGGCACGGGATTCCAAAGACAGAGTTCTCAGATGCTTATTACCATGCCCGCATGATCACCCTGCACACGGCGGCCACGCCCAACGGCCACAAGGTTTCCATCGCGCTGGAAGAGCTCGGCCTGCCCTACACCCTGCGCGTGCTGGACCTGGCCGCCGGCGAGCAAAGGCGGGCGGACTTTCTGGCGCTCAACCCCAATGGGCGCATCCCGGTCATCGTCGACCACGCGGCGGATGATTTCGTGGTGTTCGAGTCCGGCGCCATCCTGGTTTATCTGGCCGAAAAGACCGGCCGCTTGATGCCCACGGACGCCAAGGGCCGCTCGCGCGTGATGCAGTGGCTGATGTTCCAGATGGGCGGCGTCGGGCCGATGATGGGGCAGGCCAATGTGTTCTACCGCTACTTTCCGCAAAAGATCCAGCCCGCCGTCGACCGCTACCAGGCCGAGGGCCGGCGCCTGTTCGAGGTGCTGGACGGCCAGCTGGCGCGCCACGAATGGCTGGCCGGCGACTATTCCATCGCCGACATCGCCAACTGGGCCTGGGTGCGCACCCACCGCTGGTCGGGCATTTCCATCGACGGGCTGGATCACCTGCGCCGCTGGCGCGACGCCATCCGCGCCCGCCCGGCCGTGCAGCGCGGCATCGAGCGCCCGCCCGCCAAGGTCGACCTGGCGCGCGATGGCGACGCCAAGGCGGCCGAGTTCTCGGCCCAGGCGCGCGGCATGGTCACCGGGGCAAAAATTTAAGCGAAAAGTGGCTCTGGCCCGCATCGATCAAGCGCAAGCAGCTATCTATTTAATAGTAAAATCATGAAACTCTACATCGCCCCCCGCGCCCCCAACCCCCGCCGCGTGCAGATGTTCGTGCATGAAAAGGGCATCACCGGCATCGAGCTGGTACCGATCGACCTGAACGCCGGCGAGCACCGCGCGCCGGACTATCGCGCCAAGGTGCCGGTGGCGCGCGTGCCGGCGCTCGAGCTGGACGATGGCCGCGTGCTGAGCGAGACGCGCGCCATCTGCAGCTATCTGGAAGGCCTGCACCCCGAGCCCAATCTGATGGGCGAGGACTTCGACGAGCGCGCCTTCATCGAGATGCACGACCGCCGCGTGGAGTGGTACTGGCTGCTGCCCATCGCCAACTGCGTGCGCCACACCCACCCCGGCCTGGCGACGCTGGAGCAGCCGCAGTTTCCGGACTTCGGCCAGTCGCAGGGCGTGAAGGTGCGCGACGCGGCGCGCTGGCTGGACGAGGCGCTGCGGCAGCGGCCCTGGATGGCGGGCGAGCGCTTCAGCATTGCCGACATCACCGCCTTTTGCGCCATCGAGTTTGCGCGCCTGATGAAGTTCAACGCCGGCGCCGAAGGCTTTGCCGCGCTGCAGGCCTGGCGCGACCGCGTGGCCGAGCGGCCCAGCGCGCGCGCCGCTTGACGGGCCGGCCCGTGCGCGCCGCGCGCGCTCGCGCAACAATGCGACATGGATCAGCAGCGCCTGCCCGGCGAAACGGCCCATGTTTGAACTCACCGAAGAATCCCTCGAGGACTTCTACCGCACGCTCAAGCGCTACCAGCGGCGCGTGCACGCCGACCAGCGCCTGAGCGTACCGCCGGCCGATTCGGTCAGCGTGCGCAGCCGCCTGTGCGGCAGCGCGCTGACGCTGGACGCGCTGATCGAAGGCGGCCGCGTGCGGCAGCTGGGCTGGAGCGTGCATGCCTGCGCGCTGGGCCAGGCCTGCACCGGCATCGTCGCCGAGCACCTGGCCGAGCTGGACGAGGCCACGGTGCGCCGCGTCGGCGGGCAGCTGCGCGCCATCCTCAAGGGCGAGCGCGAGGACAGCGACTGGCCCGAGCTGGCGATGTTCGCGCTGGTGCGCGACGTGCCCAACCGCCATGGCTCGGCGCTGCTGCCGTTCGAGGCGCTGGGCCAGCTGTTCGAGCGCGCGCGCTCGCGTGGCTAAACCCCGATCGCCAGGGCGGCTTGGCCACGGTGCTACCCTGCGTACATCAACGACCCGAAGAGTCCCGCCCACCGATGAACCGCGTTGACGCCACCTTGTTGAACACGCCGCCCGCCCTGGTTTCACTGCCGCGGCGCCTTGCCCTGCCCGCCAGCAGCCCGCAGGACTTTCGCCAGCGCCTGCGCGACTACTTCGTGCAGACCTTCGACGCCTACGAGTCGCTGTTTCGCAGCCTGGCGGGCGACGCGGCCTGGGTGCAGCGCCCCATCACGCTGCGCCACCCGCTGATCTTCTATTACGGCCACACGGCCACCTTCTTCGTCAACAAGCTGCTGCTTACGCGCCTGATCACCGAGCGCATCGACCCGCAGCTCGAATCGATCTTCGCCGTTGGCGTGGACGAGATGAGCTGGGACGACCTCAACGAGGCGCATTACGACTGGCCCTCCGTGGCGCGCGTGCAGGCTTACCGCGACCAGGTGCGCGCGCTGGTCACCGGCCTGATCGACAGCGCCCCTTTGAGCCTGCCGGTGAACTGGGAAAACCCCTGGTGGGCCATCGTGATGGGCGTGGAGCACGAGCGCATCCACCTCGAAACCTCCTCGGTGCTGATCCGCCAGCAGCGGCTGGACTGGGTGCGCCCGCAGCCCGACTGGCCGGTGTGCCCGGACGGCGGCGCGGCGCCCGCCAACACCCTGGTCGACGTGCCCGCGGGCCCCGTCGCGCTGGGCAAGCCCTTCGACTCGCCGCGCTACGGCTGGGACAACGAGTACGGCCGGCACACCGCCGAGGTGCCGGCCTTTCGGGCCAGCCGCCTGCTGGTGAGCAACGGCGAGTTCCTGGAGTTCGTCACCGCCGGCGGCTACGCGCACGACGCCTTCTGGGACGACGAGGGCCGGCGCTGGCGCGACTTCGCCCAGGCCCTGCACCCCACGTTCTGGGTGCAGGGCGCGGGCGGCTGGCGCCTGCGCGCGATGACGCAGGAAGTGCCCATGCCCTGGAACTGGCCGGTCGAGGTCAACTGCCTGGAGGCGCGCGCCTTCTGCCGCTGGAAGGCGCAGCACAGTGGCCAGCCGGTGCGCCTGCCGACCGAGGACGAGTGGCACCGCGTGCTGGCCACCAGCGGCTGGCACCTGCAGGACGCCCGGCCCGTCGACGCCAACCTGTACCTGGAGCACTGGGCCTCGTCCTGCCCGGTCGACCGCTTCGCGCACGGGCCGTTCTGCGACGTGGTGGGCAACGTCTGGCAATGGACCGAGACGCCCACCTATCCGTTCGAGGGCTTCAGGACGCACCCGATCTACGACGACTTCACCACGCCCACCTTCGACGACCGGCACAACCTGATCAAGGGCGGCTCGTGGATCGCCACCGGCAACGAGGCCGAGCCCGAGTCGCGCTACGCCTTTCGGCGCCACTTCTTCCAGCACGCCGGCTTTCGCTACGTGGTGGCCGAGGCGCCGGTGCGCCCGCCCGCCTCGCACTACGAGACAGACGATCTGGTCACCCAATACATGGAGTTCCACTACGGCGCCGAGTACCACGGCGTGCCCAACTTTCCCAAGGCGCTGGCCCGGATCGCCGTCGAGGCCGTGGGCCACGGCCCGCGCCGCCGCGCGATGGACCTGGGCTGCGCCGTGGGCCGCGCCGTGTTCGAGCTGGCGCGGCACTTCGACGAGGTGGTGGGCGTGGACTTCTCGGCGCGCTTCATCGACCAGGGCGTGGCGCTGGCGCGCGGCGACACGGTGCGCTACACGGCGGTGGAAGAAGGCGAGCTGGTCGAGTACAAGGCCGTCAAGCTGGACGACCTGGGCCTGCAGGGCACGGCCGCGCGCGTGCAGTTCTGGCAGGGCGACGCCTGCAATCTCAAGCCGCAGTTCGGCGGCTATGACCTGATCCTGGCCGCCAACCTGATCGACCGCCTGTACGACCCGGCCAAGTTCGTCACCACCATCCACGAGCGCCTGAACCTCGGCGGCGTGCTGATGATCACCTCGCCCTACACCTGGCTGGTCGAGCACACCGCGCGCGACCAGTGGCTGGGCGGCTTCAAGAAGGACGGCGAGAGCTGGCGCACGCTGGACGCGCTGCGCGCCCTCCTGGCCCCGCACTTCGAGCCCATCGGCGCGCCGCGCGACGTGCCCTTCGTCATCCGCGAGACCGCGCGCAAGTTCCAGCACACGCTGGCGCAGGCCACGCTGTGGCGGCGGGTGCGATAGCTTGACTCCCTCTCCCTCTGGGAGAGGGCTGGGGTGAGGGCCGGCGGCGCAGCGCATCGGCGACATCTCTCGTCCACCCACCACCCCCAACGCAGGTATCCCCGGCCCATTCGGCACGCGCCAGCGGTTCGGGCTATGGTTGTTCCCAACCAACCGGAGACCTGCGATGACCACCCCCTTCGAAGACCGCGCCGCCGGCGCCCTGATGGGCGCGCTGATCGGCGACGCCCTGGGCGTGGGCCCGCACTGGTACTACAACCTGGACGAGCTGCATGCCGCCTACGGGCCGTGGATCAGCGACTACACCACGCCCAGGCCGGGGCGCTATCACGAGGGCCTGCGGGCGGGCGAGTCCTCGCAGGCCGGCTGGCTGCTGGAGCTGACCATGAAGTCGCTGGCCGAGCGCGGCGGCTACGACGAGGCCGACTTTTGCCAGCGCATGGACCGCGACTTCTTTCCGCGCATCGACGGCACGCCCAACAACGGCCCCGGCGGCTACACCAGCCAGTCGATGCGCGAGTCGTACCGCCTGCGCGTGAAGCGGGGCAAGCCCTGGGGCCAGGTGGGCGGCTGGGCCGACACCACCGAGGCCGCCGAGCGCGTGCTGGCGATCGCCGTGCGCGACGCGCGCGACCCGCAGGCCGCGGCGCGCCACGTCAGCGGCAACACGGCCCTTACGCAGATCGACGCCACCGTGGGCGCCATGACCACCGCCTACGCGTTGGCGCTGGGCCAGCTGGTGCAGGGCGTGCGCTTCGACGGCCAGATCGGCAGCGCATTGATGGGGCTGGTGCGCGAGGGCAAGCTGCCGTTTCACAGCGTCACCAAGCCGGATGAAGAAGGCGTGCCCGACGGACCCGAGCGCGCGCGCCAGGCCGGGCAGTTCGCCTCGCCCGACGCGCTGCTGGGCATGGGCTACATCGCCACCGCCGCGCTCGACCCCGACGTGCGCATCGAGCCGGCGTGGAAGGTCTCGCTGGTCTACGGCATGCCCTGCGCCATCTACCACCAGATGCCGGCGGCCTATCACCTGGCGGCCCGCTTTGCCGACGACTTCGAGTGCGCCGTGCTGCACGCCATCAACGGCGGCGGGCAGAACCAGGCGCGTGCCATCCTCACCGGCGCGCTGGTGGGCGCCATGGTGGGCGTGCAGGGCATTCCCGAGCGCTTCATCAAAGGGCTGGATCGTTCGCAAGAGCGCCTGGAGCTGGCGCGGCGCATCGCGGCGCAGGCCGCTCAAGGCTGAACGTCAACAAGGAGGAAATCAACCATGTCCACCAGCTACGACGTGCACCTGCTGCACAAGAAGGAAGTCGCCGAAGGCACGATGGAGTTCACGCTGGAAAAGCCCACCGGCTTCGAGTACCGCGCCGGCCAGTTCGGCGACCTGGTGCTGCCGTCCTCGACCGGCTTGACGGGCGACAACGCCAAGCACGGCTTTTCCTTCGTCAGCGCGCCCTTCGAGGACACGTTGCGCATGGCCACGCGCATGCGCAAAACCAGCGCCTTCAAGAACGCCGCCGCCCAGCTGCCCGACGGCAGCATGGTGCAATTGCTGGCGTTGTGGGGCGACTTCACCCTGCACAAAAACGCCGCCATCCCGGCAGTTTTCGTCATCGGCGGCATCGGCATCACGCCGGTGCGCAGCATCATCGCGCAGGCCACGCACGAGCACGCGCCGCACAAGATCACGCTGATCTACGCCAATCGAACGCCCGCGCTGGCGGCCTACACCGACGAGCTGCAGCGTCTGGCCGCCGAGAACAAGAACTTCACTTTTGTCCCCGTCTATACCGACACCCAGGGCCACGTTGGTGCGGCCACCCTCCGCCAGCACGTGGCCGACATCGCCGCGTCGCGGTTCTACCTGGCCGGCCCCGAAGGCATGGTCAAGGCCATGCGCGAGCTGGTGCTGGATGTGGGGGCCGACGAGGACAACGTCCGCACCGAGGAGTTCGATGGCTATTGAGCGGCCGGGCCGGATTCAATGCATCGGCTTGCCGAGGCGTTTGCTCGCCCCGGATATCGCGTAGTTGACCAGGCAGTAAAGCACCGCGACGACCAGGTACACCGGCACCAGCGCGTGGTAGTTGGCGATCAGCACCTTGGCGTTCTGCATCAGCTCGCCATAGGTGACGACGTAGCCGAAGGTGGTGTCCTTGACCACGATCACCAGTTGCGCCACCAGCGCCGGGATGATGTAGCGCAGCGCTTGGGGAAAGACGATGGAGAAAAACACCTGCGCCTCGCTCATGCCCAAGCTGCGCGCCGCCTCGGTCTGGCCGCGCGGCACGGCCAGCACGCCCGCGCGGTAGACCTCGGCCACCACGGCGGCGGTGCTGAGGCTGATGGGCAGCGTCAGCATCCAGTAGGTGCTCAGCTTGATGCCGACCTGCGGCAGCACCAGAAAGCACACATAGATCAGCAGCAGCGTCGGCGTGCCGCGCAAGAACTCGATCGCCGCCACGCTGGGCCAGCGCAGCAGCCGCACCGGCGCCAGGCGCCCGAGCAACAGCACCAGCCCCAGGCCCAGCGCGATGACGGCGGCCATCGCGGCCGACGCAATGGTGCCGAGCAGGCCTTCACCCAGAAAGGCCCAGGTCGTCGACCAGGCGAAGAACTTCCAGAAGCGCGCGTCGAGCTGCCCGGCGGCATGAAACTGGTACACCACGCCCGCCGCCAGCACCGCCAGCACGGCCGCGGCCAACGCGCTCATCGCCCGCAGGGTGGCCCGGGCGCGCGGGCTGGGCGCTCCGTACAGGATGTCTTCCAGCGCGCGGCTCATCGCAGGATCCGCGCTTTCTTTTCCAGGCGCGCGCCCGCCCAGGCAATGAGCAGGCCGGTGGCCACGTACAAGGACGCCGCCACCGCGAACGCCGGGATGCCGGCGGCCGAGTCGGTGGCGATCTTGGACACCAGTGCAGTCAGCTCGCGGCCCGGAAACGGCACCTGCGAGGCCAGCGAGGTCGACAGCATCAGCGCGATCAGCAGCGAGGTCATGGGCTGCACCACCGCGCGCAGCGCCTGCGGCAAGACCACCGCCGTGATGACCTGCAGCGGTCGCATGCCCAGGCTGAGCGCAGCCTCGATCTGGCCACCGGCGATGGTGTTGATGCCGGCGCGCAGGTAGTCCGCCGTGAAGGCCGAGGCGACCAGCGCCAGGGTCAGGATCACGCTGGGCTCATAGTCGATCACGACCTGCAGATCGGGCAGCGCGAACACGATGAAGATCAGCAGTGCCACGCTGGGAATATTGCGAAAAATCTCGACGTAGACCGTGAGCACCCCGCGCAGCGGCGGCAGCGGCAGCAGCCGCAGCACCGTCACCAAAATGCCCAGCAAAAAGCCGGGCACGAACGACAGCAGCGTCAGCTTCCAGGTCAACAAAAGGGCCTGCCCGAAGGCAGGCCCATAGTCGACCAGGAGCTTGTAAATGTCGCCCATGGGCGCGGGTTCAGCAGATCAGGGCAGCGCGGGCGGCGTCGGCACGGCGGTGCTGCCGGTGCGCTCGCCAATGGCGATGGTCCACAGCTTGGCCCAGGTGCCGTCGGCTTCCACCTTCTTCAAGAAGGCGTTGACGAAGGCCACGCCGTCCGAGCCCTTGGGCAGGCCGATGCCATACGGGTCCTTCGTGCCAAAGGGCTCGCCCGCCAGCTTGGTGTCGCCGGTGCCCTGGCTCAGGGCGTTCAGCAGCAGCGTGTAATCGGTCACGTAGGCATCCACGCGGCCCTGGCGCAGGGCGTCCAGTGCTTCCTGGTGCGTCTGGAACTCTTGCACCACCGCCTTGGGCGCGAACTGCGCCAGGATCGCCGGCCCCGTCGAACCCGCCTGCGTGGCCACCTTCTTGCCGGCCAGGTCGTTGTACGACTTGATGGCGGTGTTGTTGGCCTTCACCAGCACCCCGGCCTGCGAGGTGTAGTAGGGGCCGGCAAACGAAATCTTCTCGGCACGGGCGGGCGTGATGGAATAAGTGGCCAGCACCATGTCCACCTGGTCGTTGATCAGCACCTGCTCGCGCGTGGACGAGGTCACCTGCGTGAACTGGCTCTTGGCCCCGTCACCCAGGATGTAGCGCGCGATCATTTGCGCCAGCCCGGCGTCGAAGCCGCGCGCCTTGCCGTCCTTCTCGTTCAGCAGCGAGAACAGGTTGGAGGTTTGCGTGCCGCCCAGGCGCAACACGCCCGCCTGCTTGATCTTGCTGGCCCAGGTGCTCGACGCGATCGTCGCCGCATCGGCCACGGGCCCCTGCGCCACCAGCGCGTCGAACGCCGCGGCATTGATGGGCGTGCCCTGCGCGAACAGCGGCCCGGCGGCCACGAACGCCAGTGCCACCACGGTGGATTTGAGAATGGATTTGATTGGCATGCGGTCCTCTTGGTGGGGTGTGACATCGGGCAATATAGCGCAGGTCAACCCGACTCTTCGTGACCGCCCATCTGGGCGGCGCGACCAGCCGGATTCGGCACGACGCGGTCGATCAATGTCCACCCGCTATAACCGATATGCAGCGAAAGCGGTCGGTCGCGCCAGCGGCACTCAGCCAAAGCGCCTCACTGCGCTGCAGCAGAGTCATGCGCGTCATTGGTTTCCGTTGTCTCCTCGTTGCTGAGCCGATACCAAGCAGTGGCTGGAACCGGCATTCGAAAGTGTCTGCATGCAACGAAGTCAAGTGCCCAGATCCCGACCTTGCGCGTCGGCGACGATTCGACCCAATCGAACCCCGGTCGCTCGCGGAACTGCTTCATTCGCAGCCTCATGTCTGCGGTGGACGGAAGGAGTACGTACGGGGCCTCGGCCGCACCCTGGTCCAGCGATCCGCCGAAGTACCACGAGCCGGGCCACTCTTCGGTCGGGTGCCAGAGTTGGGCACAGACCTTGGCATATGGCCCAGTGGCGCCTCGTGCAAGGGCCGCGTAGTGGTCATCCAGCTCGAAAATGACACACCACGCGGCGATCGTGGCCAAGGACCAGGATGTACTCATCAGCTTTTCGATCAGCTTGGAGTCCTTCGGATTGACTTCAAGCTCCACGAGATCCTCGAGCGAATCTGTTGACACAGGAAATTTCGACTCGGTCTTGAAGCAGTAGTCAAGTCTCCTTGCCATTTCGGCGACCCAGCCCTTGGCCACGTCGTGTCTTCCAGCAAGCACCAGGAATATCAGTGCCAGGGTGACGTCAATGATGTGTCCGTCCAGACGTGGCGATGCACTCGCTCCATGGTTCTGGATCAATGCGCACAGACCATCTGCAATCGCCGTGACATTGCTTTCGATGGTCGCCCTGGCCTCTGCGCCGTTGGCCGGCTCCATCTGGCAGGCGAGGCCGATCGCAGCGATCAAGCCGATGTGCTCAAAGAGCACGACGGCGAAAGCGGCGCCTTCGCTGCCGTAACCCGCCATGCCGTCCCGTACCTCAAGATGCGGTCGAATCACATCGAAGTACTTCGCCGCTGCCTCCGTGTACGAGTGCCACATTCCAGCGATGGCCGCGTGAAGCTTGGGCTGCTCCCCCGGATCCATCAGCTGTAGCCTGTGCCAGGCCCAAAGCAGGGTGCGCTCGCTGACCCAAAGCGCTTGCCGGAAATCGCCTTCGGCTTGGGCCCACCTCGTACAGATCTGCGCGGCCAGGTGAACTCGTCGGAAGACCTTTTGCAGCGCCTTCGTGTCCAGGCTCGGCATCTGAAGCTTTCCGTCTGCTGTCAGGCCCAATTGCCGCAGCAACATGCGATTCAGATCGCGGAAGTCATACTCTGAGTCGCTGGCCAGTGCGAGGGATTTTCGAAGATCGGCTCGGTCGCTTGGCGCAAAGAGGTTCTCGTCCAGCATGAACTGCTCGATCAGAGCAGACACGCGATCCGCGCCCCAAAAATCAAAGCTTGCCCGTGTCGAGTTCTGCTCCTTGAATCCCGTCCAATTCGTTTCAACGTCTTGCTTGAGATCCCCCGTCGTGGCCAGAACAATCGTCTTCCGCAACGCTGCATGCTCAGGCGCTACGAGTTTCGTCAGGTAAACGTCCAAGACTTCGTTAAGGCTCGGTCGGACCGAGGTCGGCTCGCCGTTATCCCAGTCACGGCGTCCAAGATCTCCTCGTTTGATGACCAGCAGGAGCAACTCTTCCACGCCATCCACAGGCGATTTCCCGACGGCAGCCAGGTCGACGCCGAACTGCCTCACGCCGGTCTGTGGCTTGGCTAGCGGCACGTAGCCCATAGCCAGCAGCAGGTCGGGGAGCAAACGGTCGAACTCATCACGTTCGCGCAGCGTTCGAAGAAACTGCGAAATGATCAGCCTCATGACTCGTCCCGCTTCGCAAGCCTGAATCCAAAATGGCGGATCGAGTTCCCGATCGGGTCAAAGGCCTCGCGCCGCGGAAGCTCGATCGAGTGAGACATTGATGAGAGCTCCATCGAGGGACCATAGTTCGCATCGCGGTAGCTGAATGTGCCTCGCCCAGCCTTGATGGTGATCTGTGTGGCGACTTGCCGCCAAATGGAGTCCTTGCTGGCCTCTTCAAATGACTCGTTCATTTGCTTCGCTCGGGCTCGAGCAAAGAGCCTGCGCAGCCTGGTGGGTGGTCGAAGCTCGTTAAGCATCGGCAGGGAACTTTGTGCATTGGCGACTTGGTCAATCGTCTCTGCAACCATCAACAAGAACTCCTTCTGGCTACCTGCTGATGCAGTCTCGGCCGCCTTGCGGCACGCAGTCGCTGTGCTTCCGGGGTAGTCATAACCAATCTCGTCCACAAGCAAGGCGCGAAGCACTGGGTAGATACGCTTCTCCGGCTCGCTCGACAGAAGCATCGACAGGGCCAGCGAGGTCAATTGCGCCCTGTCGTGCACGTAGCCGAGCATTCGTCGCGCGAGAAACAGGAGCTCCTCCGTTGCAAGCTCATCTAGCCGTCCCTTGTCCAGACGTAGCACGGTGCACGAATGGTGATTGAGTTGGGTGAGAAATCCAGCCAACGCTGCAGGGTGCGCCTGCTCCCTACTCAGCAGCCAGTCCGTTACGAGTGATGCCCAACTGGCCTCGAGTGGGAGCAGCTTTCGTACGGTGTCGTCGAAGAAGCTCGCTGTCTCAGAATCGACGGATACCTTGTGTCCATTTATGGCGACCCATTTTCCTAGGGTCGACGCGACCATGGGCGCGTTGGCTGGGTTCGAAAGCAGCTCGGCCAGAGCATGATCCAGGTCGCGGATAGCGCCCTTGAACTCGGGCTTCAGCGATGTCATCAGGTCAAGCCAACGTTGCGTGATGCCGCGCTCGCCCAGTTCCTTTCGCTTGAGGAAGAGTGCCGTTGCCACTGCGCAAAGCACATCCTGATCGCCTCCCCGGGCTAAGCGTTCCAGGACGGAATCAAATGCGGCCATGACGTGCATGGCGCCCACGGCCGCTCGAATCGCCTGCGATCTCAGTTCGCCCTGTTCGCGTTCGACCAGGTCGAAGACCGCCTGTATGACCAAGTCGATCGAAGGCGATGGCGCTCGCTCCTCGAGCAGTAGGCGGCCAAGCGCCCAAACGCCAACTCGCGCCCGCAACGGAGTCTTTGACCGCGCATCCTCTCCTGCGACTTCGACGGCTGCTGCGTAGTCAGTCTTGGCAAGTGCCACAACCGCATTGCCTAGCAAGCTCGCGGTAGCTTCGGACAGGTTCTCCAGCACCCTTGCATGAAGTTCTAGAGCGTCACCTGCCCGCGTCTCCAGCCAGGATTCAAGGGCGCCATGAATCACTCCCCCCGCCATGTCACCCTTGGTGGGTTCGTACTTGGCAACGAACAGATCGATGATCGATGGCGCTTCGATTTCTTGCAGATGGGGCAAGGCGGCTTCGACAAGATGGAGAACGTCGAAAACGCGTGAACCGTTACGTATGCGTTGAGCTGCAATGGTGAGAACGTTGGTGCTGGCTGAAGCCAACGCGAGAAGGCGCCCAGATGCTTGATCGTTGTTCCCGATCTCGTTGCGCCACAGGTCGTAGGCACGCTCAAACAGCACATCTGAGTCGATGCCGGAGGAGGATTGAAGACCCTCAAACGTTGCTCTTGCAACTATGACGTTGCGTGCCTCGAGTGTGTCAAATCGGACTGCCGTCTCTTCCACCAAATGGCAACCGTCTGGCAAGTCAGTCGTGGTCAGGACGACACCCGCGGGCACGTCGATGTGCAGCCCGATTCCATCCTGCTGGTGGAGACGTAGAGCCAATTCCGCCACTAGCGCGTTACCGGAAATTGCGCTATGCGTCTTGTCTTTCACTGGTTGTCCTCCTGCTTTTTTTGCTGAGCAATACCTTCGGCACTGTACCCTTTGACTACTGTGCCTTTGGTGACCGCCGTCGCGGCACCTTCCATAGTGCCGCCCATTAAGGATGGCTGCGCACAAGTCAGGCTGACATGAAAAGTCCAGCGACTGGGTGCGATGCCGCGACAAGACTCTGTTGTCGCGAATGGGTGACCGCAATCAGCCTAAAGCGGACACGCAACCAGCCGTCACGGCAGCCCTACTGCCTTGCACGTCCCGGCGTCGATTTCAGACACCGCGAACAGTTTCCAATGGCAAGAACACGGTCAACGGCGCATCTGGCAACGCGATGAAGCCGTGGTGTCGATAGAACGCGAGCGCGGCTTTGTCCTTGGCGTCAACGATCAGCGCGTGGGCCGCAATTTCCGATCGCGCTGCGCGCATCAATGCATCGGCCAGTAGCCCGCCGCCAAGGCCCATGCCCTTGAAGCGACGATCGATGGCGAGCCGGCCCATGCGCACGGTCGGAACGGTGGGGTAGCGGGGCAGCCGCTTGCGGGTGTCGACCGGCAGGTCGATCAGCGACACACTGCTGGATGCCAGTGTGTAGTAGCCGGCGATGCGCTCGTCGTCCGTCAACGCCACAAAGCACGAGGCAAAGCGACGGCGCACGTCTTGCGTGGCCTGTTGCTGCAGATAGCGGTTGAGCGGCTCCGACTCGCAATCGAACGCGCTGCGGTCGTGCCGGGCGGCGTCCAGCGGCGCGACTCGAAATGGCGGGCGATTCATTCAGCGCGCATGAGATCGCGCTGGCGCTTGAACGCGCGCTTGAGTGCCGATGCGGGGCGAGCTGGCTCCAGCAGGGCCTGTGCAAAGAGCTCCTGATCGCGGACCGAGAGTTGAATGACGCTGGACTGTTGAATGGCCTGCTGCGCGGCTTGCTGGACGGCCGCGACGACAAAGTCCGTCATGGTGCGCCCTTGCAACTCGGCGGCGCGCTTGAGCTGCGCGTGCAGCTCGGTGCTGATGCGGGCTTCGAGACGGGCGGTGGTGGCGGCGGTTGACATGACGAGGTCCTTTGTGTCGATTTTACGGCAAATTGCCGTAAATCGTCAGAATCACCATGCGATGGTGGCGCGGCTTCAGGATGAGTTTGAGCGCAGATGCGCCTTCAAATACCGCCCGGTAAAACTCCCCGCATTCGCCGCCACGTCCTCCGGCGTGCCCTGCGCCACCACGGTGCCGCCGCCGGCGCCGCCTTCGGGGCCCATGTCGATGATCCAGTCGGCCGTCTTGATGACGTCCAGGTTGTGCTCGATGACGACGATGGTGTTGCCGGCCTCGACCAGTTGTTGCAGCACCTTCAGCAGCAGCTCGATGTCGGCAAAGTGCAGGCCGGTGGTGGGCTCGTCCAGGATGTAGAGCGTGCGGCCGGTGTCGCGCTTGCTCAGTTCCAGCGCCAGCTTCACGCGCTGGGCCTCGCCGCCCGACAGGGTGGTGGCGCTCTGGCCCAGGGTGATGTAGCTCAGGCCCACGTCCAGCAGGGTTTGCAGCTTGCGCGCGATGGCGGGCTGGTCGGCGAAGAAGGCGTTGGCCTGCTCCACCGTCAGGTCCAGGATTTGCGCGATGTCGCGGCCCTTCCACTGCACTTCCAGCGTTTCGCGGTTGTAGCGCCGGCCGTGGCAGACGTCGCAGGGCACGTAGACGTCGGGCAAGAAATGCATCTCGACCTTGACCACGCCGTCGCCCTGGCAGGCCTCGCAGCGCCCACCGCCCGAGCCCTGCGGCACGTTGAAGCTGAAGCGCCCGGGGCCGTAGCCGCGCTCGCGCGCCGTGGCGGTCTCGGCCATCAGCTCGCGGATGGGGGTGAACAGGCCCGTGTAGGTGGCGGGGTTGCTGCGCGGCGTGCGGCCGATGGGGCTTTGGTCGACGGCGATGACCTTGTCGAACTGATCCAGCCCTTCGATGGCCTGCATGGGCGCGGGCTCGGCGTGGGCGCGGTGGATTTCGCGCGCCGCGGCGGCGTACAGCGTGTCGTTGACCAGGGTGCTCTTGCCCGAGCCCGAAACGCCGGTCACGCAGGTCAGCAGGCCGACGGGGAAGTCGACGGTGACGTTCTTCAGGTTGTTGCCGTGGGCGCCGACGATGCGCAGCGCGCCGGTCGTGACGTTCTCAGATGAAATCGGGCTCTGGCCGTTGCCCATCAAGCGCGAGCAGCTATCATTTTTGAATGAACGGCGACGCTTGGGCAGCGCGATGCGCCGCTCGCCGCGCAAGAACTGGCCGGTCACCGAATCGGCCGTGGCGGCCACCTGCGCAAACGTGCCCTGCGCCATCACGCGCCCGCCGTGCACGCCGGCGCCGGGGCCCAGGTCGATGATGTGGTCGGCCTCGCGCATCATGTCCTCGTCGTGCTCGACGACCAGCACGCTGTTGCCCAGGTCGCGCAGGTGCTTGAGCGTGGCGATCAGGCGGTCGTTGTCGCGCTGGTGCAGGCCGATGCTGGGTTCGTCCAGCACATACATCACGCCGGTCAGGCCGCTGCCGATCTGGCTGGCCAGGCGAATGCGCTGCGCCTCGCCGCCGCTCAGGGTCTCGGCGCTGCGCTCCAGGCTCAGGTACGACAGGCCGACGTCGTTGAGAAACTGCAGGCGGTTGCCGATCTCGCGCACCACCTTGGCGGCGATCTCGGCCTTGGCGCCCGTCATTTCCAGTGTGTCGAAATAGGCCTTGGCCTCGCCCAGCGTGACGTGGCTGACCTGGTAGATGGCGCGGCGCTGCGCGCCCTCGCCGATGAACACGTGGCGCGCCGAGGCGTTCAGGCGCGTGCCGCCGCAGTCGGGGCAGGGCTGTTGGCTGCGGTAGCGCGCCAGCTCCTCGCGCACCACGGCCGAATCGGTTTCGCGATAGCGCCGCGCCATGTTGGGCAGGATGCCTTCGAAGGGGTGCTTCTTGCTCACCTTCTTGCCGGCCGAGGCGCCGCTGTCGAAGGTGTAGCTGAACTTGATTTGTTCCTCGCCCGAGCCGTGCAGGATGACGTGCCGCACCTGTTCGGGCAGGTCCTCGAACGGCGTGTCGACGCTGAACTTGTAGTGCGCCGCCAGCGACTCGATCAGGGCAAAGTAATAGCCGTTGCGCCGGTCCCAGCCCTTGATGGCGCCGCTGGCCAGGCTGAGGCTGGGGAAGGCCACCACGCGCTCCACGTCGAACACCTCGGTGGTGCCCAGCCCGTCGCAGCTGGGGCAGGCGCCGGCCGGGGCGTTGAAGGAGAACAGGCGCGGCTCCAGCGCGGCGATCGAGTGGTTGCACACCGGGCAGGCGAAGGTGCTGTTGAACAGGTGCTCCTTCTCACCATCCATCTCCAGCGCGATGGCCCGCCCGCCTGCCAGGCGCAGCGCGGCTTCCAGGCTGTCGGCCAGGCGCGCCTTGATGTCCTCGCGCACCTTCAGGCGGTCGACCACGACGTCGATGTCGTGCTTGTCGTTTTTCTTGAGCGCCGGCAGCTCGGTGGCCTCGACGATCTGCCCGTCGATGCGAAAGCGCACATAGCCCTGCGCCTGCATCTGCGCCAGCAGCTCGCCGAATTCGCCCTTCTTCTCGCGCGCCACCGGCGCCAGGATCATCAGCCGCGTCTCGGCCGGCAGCGCCAGCACGGCGTCCACCATCTGGCTCACCGTCTGGATGGTGAGCGGCAAATCGTGCACCGGGCAATACGGCGTGCCGGCGCGGGCAAACAGCAGGCGCAGGTAGTCGTGGATCTCGGTCACCGTGCCCACGGTGGAGCGCGGGTTGTGGCTGGTGGCCTTCTGCTCGATGGCGATCGCCGGCGACAGGCCCTCGATCAGGTCTACGTCGGGCTTGTCCATCAACTGCAAGAACTGCCGCGCGTAGGCCGACAGGCTTTCCACATAACGGCGCTGGCCCTCGGCATACAGCGTGTCGAAGGCCAGGCTGGACTTGCCCGAGCCCGACAGCCCGGTGATGACCACCAGCTGGTCCTTGGGAATGTCCAGGTCGATGTTCTTCAGGTTGTGCGTGCGCGCGCCGCGAATGCTGATGCGCTGCTGGCGCAGCGCGGCGGCCAGGGGCAGGCCGTCGGCGTCGTCGGGGCGGGGCGGGGCGTGAAAGGCGAGATCATTCATGGCGGGCGGCCCTGTGCGCAGGGCAACCCAGCATTATCGGTTTTTGGGTGCAAGCGTGCACATCAGCCGTCACGGTCGCGCCCAGTTGCCCATCAGCCGCGCGGGGTGCGGCACCGTGATCTTGCGCCCGCTGACCTGCAGCAGCCCGGCCTGCTGCAGCTCTTGCAGGATGCGCGAGAAATGCTCGGGTGTCAGGTTCAGATGCGAGGCGATGGCGCCCTTGGTGGCCGGCAGTGTGAGGGCGAAGGGTGCTGCGGGGTCGTCGCAGTGGCGCAGCAGCCAGGTCACGAAGCGCTCGGTGCCATTGCCGAGCGCCTGCAGCTCCAGTTCTTGCACCAGACTTTCCACGCGCCGGCTCAGGCCCACGAGCATGAGGCGCGCAAAGCGCGGGTTGCGCTCCAGCTCGTCGAACACCGCCTGCTTGGGCACCTGCAGCAGCAGCGCGTCGCTGGCGACCTCGGCGCTCACCACCGCTGGCCGTTCCAGGAACATCATCGGCTCGCCCAAGCTGTGGCCGGGCCCGGCGACGCCGGTCAGCCGCGTGCCGCCCTTGGGCTTGTGGCCTACCAGGCGCACCTGGCCGTAGACGATGACGTACAGGCCGCCCAAGCGCTCGCCGCGGCGAAACACAGGGTCACCGCGCTTGAAGGCGTGCCGCGTCGTGGCCGCCGCCAGTCGCGCCAGCGTGGCCTTGTCCAGCGCCTGGAACAGCGGCAGCCGCGCCAGCAGGGTTTCAGCGGGGATTTCGCGCGGGGCCATGCCCGAGCGTAGCGCCAACCGGCCCTGGCCTGCGGGTTCGATCCGGTTCGGCACCTGGGCCGCGCTGCGGTGCACGCCACGGCGGCAGCCAACCCCGCCCGACGATTCTGCCGACGATGGCCTCGCGCGCGATGTAGGGCTGGCGCCAGTTGCGGCTGTCGCTGGAGGCATCGCGGTGGTCACCCAGCAGCAGATAGTGACCCGGCGGCACCTGAAAGCTGTCGGTGAACACCGAGCGGCTGGCGTAGGGCTCGGCCAGCGGCCGGCCGTCGATGTGTACCTGGCCCGCGCGCAAGTCCACCGTTTCGCCCGGCAGGCCAACGATGCGCTTGACCACGCGCCGGCCCAGCTCGCGCGAATCGGCCACCACGATGTCGCCGCGCCGCGGCGTGGCGCGCCGCCCCAGCCGCAAGGTCAGCGCCAGGGCGCCGTCCCGCAGCGTGGGCGCCATCGAGTGCGATTGCACGCGGGTGAGCCAGGCCATGTCAGTGCCCGCAGCCGCCGCCACCATGCCCATGGTGCCCGTGCCCGTGGGCGTGCTCATGGTCGTGGCCTTCGGCGTATTTGAAGAACGACACGTAGGCGTCCATGTAGCTGCGCGCGGCGGGCAGGTCGTCGTCGTTGAAGTGCTTCAGCGCGATCGCCTGGTCGAAACGCTTTTCCAGCTCGGGCCAGCGCGCGGCGTCGATCAGGCCGCGCAGCGGCTCGATGCTGCCGCGCTCCAGCGCCTCGTCGGCGGCGCGCACCTGGGGCGGGATGGCGGTGACCGCGGGCTTGATGCCGTCGTAGCCTGCGCCTTCGCCGGCGCGGTGGATGCGCACCAGGTTCTCCAGGAACCACTGCTCGGCCAGCGCCGCGGCCTCGCCACCGGCGGCGCGCACCCTGGCGGCGCGCTCGAAGATGCCGCGCAACTCGGCTTCGCCCTCGGGCTGTACCCATTTGAGGGCGATGTTGACCTGGCCCGTGCTCAGCGCGCGGCGGCCATCCGCAACCGCCGGACCGTCGGCCGTATCGCAGTGCGCCGAGGCGGGGCGGATGACGAGGCCCGTGATCGACGAGGCCAGGGTGCGCAGGAACGTGTTGAAAGTCATGAGGATCTCCTTCTGAATGTGGGCCGCTCAGTGAGCGACCGGCAGGGCCCGGAAGCCGGGGTGGTCGAAATGGGTTCGGTATTGATTGACGGCCTGCGCCACGTGCATCAGTCCGTCGGCGGGCTCGGTGCCGGCGCTCTTGCCGTTCATGGCGTCCAGGCCGGCGCCGATGTCGGCGATCACCAGGTGCAGCTGGGCGTCGGCGTCGGGCGCGAGCTTGCAGTTCTGGACGATGAAGGCGACTTCCTGCTCGATCTTGCCTGCCAGGTCGCGATACTGCGCGGGCTGCAGCGTGCCGGCGTGGGCGGCCTTCAGTTTCGGCGCCACCAGACCGCGGATGTTGTCCATGCCTTTGCGCAGCGGCGCGTCGGTGCTCCACTTGCGGCCCTGGTTCAGCGTCAGTTCCTGCGGGACGGCGCTGCCGTGGTCGTGCCCGGCGGTTTGCGCCTGCACGGGTGCGCCCACGGCCAGCAGGGTGGCCACGGCGGTCGCGGCCAGGGTCCATTTCAGTGCTTTCATGTCCTTCTCCAACGGTTGGCAGCAGCCGTACATCGGCTGCATGGACGATTCGAGAAGGGGGCGGCCCGGCCGTTCCGGCAAACCCGCCGCTTCTTGGGAAACATCAAGAAATGGGCGCGCCGGCGCCGGTGAACGTCCGTTTGCACGCCATTTCAGCCGCTCGCGGGGCGGCGCTTGCCCTGTGCCATCTGGCCGATGGCGCGGCCGGGCGATCGAACCTAGCATCGCATGCGCGCCGCCCGCGTGAGGTGGCGTTGGGGAACGCCATGTCCAGGACTGCTTT
>OFTX01000195.1_pt1 | contig 38589 bp, 32 predicted proteins | sample 1775051 | NCBI WGS metagenome assembly OFTX01 (sample SAMN08195772, study PRJEB24354) | sludge metagenome | isolation source: sludge from phenol fed wastewater aerobic bioreactor A | place: India: Nagpur | collected 2016-09-15 | reverse complement strand
CCGAGCGTCGGCACAAATTGGGGATTAGGAATAGAATGATACCGAACCGATTTATGGAGATTTGCGATGAACGCACCGCTTGAGGCCGCCGTCACGGAAATGCCCGCGTTCCTGGTCTTTACCGACAGCGCCGCGGACAAGGTCAAGCAACTGATCGACGAGGAAGGCAACCCTGAGCTGAAACTGCGCGTTTTCGTGCAGGGCGGCGGTTGCTCCGGCTTTCAGTATGGTTTCACCTTCGACGAAGACGTGAACGAAGACGACACCGTACTCGACAAGAACGGCGTGTCGCTGCTGATCGACTCGATGAGCTACCAGTATCTGGTGGGCGCCGAGATCGACTACAAGGAAGATATCAACGGCGCGCAGTTCGTGATCAAGAACCCGAATGCAACCACCACGTGTGGCTGCGGCTCGTCGTTCTCGGTCTGAGCGATACAGACGCGTTGGCTGCCCCATCGGGGCGGCAAGACGGAAGCCCCCTCCACGAGGGGGCTTTTTTTTGGTTCATCGCGGATTGCCGGTGCGACGCTCGACCGTCAGGCACTGCGTAACGCGTTCATCAGATCGCGCTTCAGATCGTCGATATGTTCGATGCCGACCGCATACCGGATGAGATCGGACGGCATGCGCTCCGACGATGCGGCATCTTTCAGGGTGCCATGCCAAAGCGTCGCCACGTGGATGGCGAGCGAGTTGACGCCTCCGAGACTTGCCGCGATGAGGGGAATGCGAAGTGCCGACAACGCGCGTTTGGCCGCCGCCTCGCCGCGACGGACCCGGAACGTCAGCACGCCGCCGAAGCCGTTCATCTGCTGGCTGGCCAGTGCGAATTGCGGATGGGACTCGAGCCCGGGGTAGACCACGTCGCGCACCTTCGCCTGATCGCAAAGCCACTGTGCCAGCGCCAGTGCATTCGCATTGACGCGCTCCATGCGCAATGGAAGGGTGCGCAGGCCGCGTAGCAACAACCAGGCGTCCATGGGCGAGAGCACCGAGCCGACGCTCAAATGCGTCAACCAGATCCGCTCGGCCAGCGCGTGGCTGGTACAGATCACGCCGCCGGTGAGATCGTGGTGTCCGCCCAGGTATTTGGTGGCGCTGTGCACAACCACGTCGACCCCCAGCTCGGCGGGGCGCTGATTGAGAGGGGTGGCAAACGTGTTGTCGGCAACGGTCAGAATGCCGTTAGCTCGCGCCAGCGCCGTGACCGCCCCGATATCGGTGAGCGCGAGTGTTGGATTGGCGGGCGATTCCATGACGATCACACGCGTGTTCTCCCGCAGTGCGGCGGCCATGGCGGCGGGATCCGTCGCGTCGACGAGGGTGAGTTTCACGCCGAGCTTGCCGAGCAGCGTGTCGAGTACTCGCGACGTGCTCATGTAGTGCTGCGTTTGGGCCACCACGTGGTCGCCCGCGCCGAGCAAGGCGAGCAGCGTGGTGGTCATGGCGCCCATGCCGGAGCCCGTCACGAGGGCGGTTTCAGTCCCTTCGAGCTCGGCCATGATCGCCATGATCCGCTCATGGACCGGGTTCCCGTATCGGGTGTAGTTCCTCGGATGCCGTGGGGTGCTCGACATCCGCGCAAAGGCGGATTCGTCGGCCGCGGCAAAAACCGCGCTGTAGTGGATGGCGGGGACGACACCGGATTCGTCCGTGGTGCCGCGGTCGCCCATCACCGCCGTGGTGTCGACGTGCAGCATCGTGGACAGTGGGCGGTTCACGGCAAAATCTGCCGGGCGGGCTCTACCGCAGGCGCCGCCAGTCGCTTCTGTCCTTCCTGATCGGGCAGTTCCCGAAACCCGGTGATCCATCGCCGGCAGTTCGGCGCGCCGCACTCGCACGAAAACTGCCGCGCCAGTACCTCCTCGGTGCAGGCGTAATCGATGGTGAGGAACTCGCCAGCCGAAATATCCCGGAGCGCGAAGATCTCGAGTCGTTTCATGTCCAGCACGGACGACGGTGCGCACGAGTGAAGCAGCAACCCGGAAAAATGGGGATCGTAGAGGTGCGTCGTTTCGCTCACCTGCAGGGTGTGCAGTTTGCGCTGACTGGACAGCAGTCCTGCCATGCGACTGATGCGTTGTCCGCGTGCGAAGGGAACCAGCGTTCGCACGCCGTTGCCTTCGCCGCCGGCAGTTCGACAGACCTCGAACTGTCGGCTCGAGGGGTAACCGTCCTTCAGCCCCTCGAAAGGGTAAAGCCAACCGGGTTCGGCCATGATGGGTGCCCACTGAGGTTGAACGTCCTGGACGACATCGAAAAAGGTGTCGAAATGACGCTTCAAGAGTGGCACATGGAATCACGACCCCCGAAAATCGGCACCGCATTTGGGTGCCGTCCTTCGGCGTTTGGGCTGCGTCTCACAAGGGCGGGGGCGGGCGAAGCGGTCCGCCGCGGATGACGGACGCAGTGTTCGACCCGTGGTTCAGCGCGGATAAATCGCGCCAAGAATGCGCGGACCCTTCGCGCCGGTGACGGACGGAAGGTTGCCGGGCTCCCGCGCCACGCAGCGCTGCGCGAGCCACGCGAACGCGCGTGCCTCCACCTGCTGCGGCGGCACGCCCAGCGCCTCGGTCGTCGCGACCGTGATGCCGGGAAGTCGGGCCGCAATGGCATGCATGAGCGCGCGATTGCGCGTCCCGCCGCCGCAGGCGTAGAAGCCCCGGCAGTCGGGTGCGTGGCGGAGTACGTCGCTCGCCACGCACTGCGCCGTGAGCGCAACGAGCGTGGCCTGTACGTCGACCGGCGCGACGCCGGGGAAGGCCGCCAGATGCGCGTCGAGCCACTTGGCGTGGAACAGGTCGCGGCCGGTACTCTTGGGCGGGCTTTGGGCGAAGTAAGGCTCGTTGAGCAGCGCGGCGAGCAGGGCAGGGTCGACCTGTCCGCCCGCACCCCACGCGCCGCCATCGTCGTAGGCCGTGCCCAAATGACGCGCCGCCCAGCCGTCGAGCAGCGCATTGCCCGGTCCGCAGTCGAAGCCCGAGACCGGCTGCGCAGACGCCAGTGCCGGCAAAATCGTCACATTGCTGATGCCGCCGAGATTGCAGACGACGCGCGTCTCGCTCGCATGGGCGAACATGGCCTGGTGGTAGGCGGGCACGAGCGGAGCGCCCTGGCCGCCGGCGGCGACATCGCGGCTGCGAATATCGGCCACCACGTCGATGCCCGTGAGCTCGGCGAGCAGGGCGGGCGCGTTGAGCTGGCGCGTGTACCCCACGCCGTCGAATTCTCCCGGACGATGCCGGATCGTCTGCCCATGGGCGCCGATCGCGGCGACAGCCTCGGCGCGTACCCCCGAGCGGGAGAGCAGTTCGTTGACACAGTCGGCATAGATGCGTACCAGCGCATTCGCGGCCAGGGCTTCGCGGTGCAACTCGTTTTCCGATGGCGCCTGCAGCACCATCAGCGTCTCCCGGAGGTCGCGGGGGAACGGGAGGTACGATTCCGCAAGCACGCGGCCGTCAGACGCGTCGACGAGCACGCCGTCGACGCCGTCGAGGCTGGTGCCGGACATCAGGCCGATGAAACAGGGCGATTGGGACGTTGACCCGGAGGATGCCGAAGCGGCGATGGAACGAGCGGTGTCGGTCATGGGAAAGCGCGGGCGGATGGGAGCCGGGGAAATCGGTGCCGCACCGAGCGGGCGACGCGCGGGCTATCCGGCAGCCCGTCGCGTTACCCGCACAGTGCGGTCTCCAGCATACCTCAATCGCGCTCGGCGACCTGTACGGTGCGCATCAGGTCGATGCGCTTGAGCAGGTTCTCCGCGTACATGTCGAACAGCTTCAGGCGAGCGCCCGTGAGCGGCGCTACAGCAGCCACGTCCGTCGAGAACGGGTTGAGCGGCACCCCCTTGAGGCGCAATTCGTAATGCAGGTGCGGGCCGGTTGCCCAGCCCGTCTGGCCCACGAATCCGATGACCTGGCCCTGCGTGACGCGCATGCCGGCCTTCACGCCCTGGCCGAAGCCGGACAGGTGGGCGTAGCGCGTCTGGAAGTTGCCGGAGTGATCGATCTCGATCAGGTTGCCGTAGCCGTTCTGCTTGCCGACGAACGTGACCACGCCATCGCCCGCGGCGAACACGCGGGTGCCGATGGGTGCGGCCAGATCCACGCCCTGGTGCTTTTTCCACTGGTGTTGGAACGGATGCTCGCGTCCGCCGAAAGCCGACGAAATCCGCGAGAACTCGACCGGCGTGCGCAGGAACGCCTGCTTGAGGTTACGGCCGTCGAAGCCGTAGTACGCCCCCTCGGGCGAGCCCTGCGGGTCCGCGTACCAGATGGCCTGATGTGTCTTGCCCTGGTTGATGAACTCGATGGCGAGCACGCGTCCCGTGCGAACGGTCCGGTCCTGCTGCTTGATCACTTCGTACACGAGGCGGAAACGATCGCCGCGGCGCACGTCGCGCTGGAAGTTGATCACGCCGGAGAAGATCCTGACCATCTGCGCGACGACGGCATCGGGCACGCCCGCGTCGTCCATGGCGGTGAAGAAGTTGCCGGCGATCGCCCCTGAGCGCATGGCCCATTCGGTATCGTTGGCCAGCTGCTCCATGCGCGCGCGCAGCGTGCCCTTGTCGTCGCGCTCGATCACCAGTTGCTGGGCGGCGGTGGCGCCGCTCGAGAGCACGGTGGAGAGCGAGACCAGCTTGCCGTCGTCGTCGGTTTCGGCCTGCACGACCTGCCCGGCGGGCACGCCGATCAGGCGTCGGGCGACGGCATTGTCGCGAATGAAGCGCTCGGCGGCGGGGTCCTGGATCGACAGGCGCGAGAGCATGTCGCCCAGCGTTTCGCCACGCCGAAGCGCCACCTGGTGGATGAATGTCTGGGATTGCGCGTCGAGCTGCTGGATTTGCCGGGCCAGGTCGGGGAAGGTCAGCGGCAGCGTCACGCTCGCACCGTTGCGGGCCGCTTCGGGCACCATGGGCGCCACGCCGAATGCAGTCACCATTCCCAACGTCAGGGCCGAACCGACCGTTGCCACGATTTGCACCTTTCTGCGACGGTGCTTGGGCTGCGTGGGATCGATCAGGGTCAGCAGTTCACGCGCAAAAAAATCACGGAGTTTAGGCCACATCACGTAAAATTCTGCGCAACTTACGAAAAAGCCCGGGCGGAGCGACACGCTTCGAGATTGCCTGCCGGAATTCCGGGGCAACCCGGCGTCGCTTCGGCCCGAGCCGAGAATTGAGCGGCGATTATAGCAGACCCGCCGCGGCCTCCGCCTTTACTGACTGAATAAGGGAATCCCCTGAAGCAGTCTGGACAATGATGTTATGACAAGTGAACACGTACTCACCTCGGAAATGAAGTACCCCGTCACCGATGCCACGCGGGCCGCTCTGGCGATCGCCAAGCGCGGTTGCGACGAGCTGCTCGTGGAAGAGGAGTTCCTGCAGAAGCTGGCGCGCAGCGAAGCCACCGGCAAGCCGTTGCGCATCAAGCTGGGTCTGGACCCCACGGCGCCGGACATTCACATCGGCCACACCGTGGTGCTCAACAAGATGCGCCAGTTGCAGGACCTGGGGCATACGGTCATTTTCCTGATTGGCGATTTCACGTCGCTGATCGGCGATCCGTCGGGGCGCAACAGCACGCGTCCGCCGCTCACGCGCGAGCAGATCGAATCGAATGCCAAGACCTATTTCGAGCAGGCCGCGCTGGTGCTCGACCGCAGCAAGACCGAGATTCGCTACAACAGCGAATGGTCGATGAAGCTGGGCGCCGACGGCATGATCAAGCTTGCCTCGCGCTACACCATGGCGCGCATGCTCGAGCGCGAAGACTTCACCAAGCGCTTCCAGAGCGGCGTGCCCATCGCCATCCACGAATTCCTCTACCCGCTCATGCAGGGCTACGACTCGGTCGCGCTGGAGTCGGATCTCGAGCTCGGCGGCACCGACCAGAAGTTCAACCTGCTGGTCGGTCGCGAATTGCAGAAGCAGTACGGCCAGGAGCCGCAGTGCATTCTCACGATGCCGCTGCTCGAGGGACTCGACGGCGTCGAGAAGATGTCGAAGTCCAAGGGCAACTACGTGGGCATCAGCGAGAAGCCGAGCGAGATGTTCGGCAAACTCATGAGCATCTCGGACGAGCTGATGTGGCGCTACTACGAGCTGCTGTCGTTCCGTTCGCTCGACGAGATCGCGCAACTGCGCCGCGATGTGGACGGCGGCCGCAATCCGCGCGACGTGAAGGTGCTGCTCGCGCAGGAAATCGTGGCGCGCTTCCATTCGCAGGCCGACGCCGAGCGCGCGCTCGAGGACTTCAACGCGCGTGCCAAGGGCGGCGTGCCGGACGATATTCCGGAAGTTTCCCTGCAAGGCGCCCCCCTGGGCATTGCCCAGTTGCTCAAGCAGGCGGGTCTGGTGCCCTCGACGTCGGAAGCCAACCGCAACATCGAGCAGGGCGGCGTGCGTATCGACGGCGAAGCCGTTTCAGACAAGGGCGCGAAGATCGACGCCGGGACTTACGTCGTGCAGGTCGGCAAGCGCCGCTTTGCCCGCGTGACGCTCGCCTGAGCGTGGGCACCGCACCGATTCGGCCGTTGTCTTTGCCTTTGCGGCCGCAATCATGATCGCGCTGATTCAACGTGTGCTCGAAGCCGCGGTGACGGTCGACGGGCGCACCGTCGGCGCGATTGGCCCGGGGTTGCTCGCGCTGGTGTGCGCCGAGCGCGGCGACACCGAAGCGAGCGCCGACAAACTGCTCGCGAAGCTGCTCGGCTACCGCGTCTTCTCCGACGACGCGGGCAAGATGAACCGCAGCGTGTCGAATCTCGACGGCAACGGTGCGGCCGGTGGGTTGCTGCTCGTTTCGCAGTTCACGCTGGCGGCCGACACCAACAGCGGGACCCGTCCGAGCTTCACGCCGGCGGCCAGCCCGGCCGACGGCCAGCGGCTTTTCGATCATTTCGTGGCACAGGCGCGAGCGCGTCATCCCATCGTGGAGACGGGCGAGTTCGGCGCTCACATGCGCGTGTCGCTCGTGAACGACGGGCCCGTCACGTTCTGGCTTCAGACGCGTCCTGACGGGGCCTGACGCGAAGCGCCCTCGGGCGCGCGCTCGGCGCTCCGAAAGCCTCAAGCCGCCTCAAGCAGCGTCAAGCAGCGTCAAGCAGCCTCGGAGGTCTTCCGGGGCCTTCAGGGCCTTCCCGACGGCCTCGACGTTCCTGCCCGTGCCGCGCGGCCTGCGGCGTCGCCGCGCGCCAAGGCGAGGACGGTGCGAGGGTACCCGCCCGGATCCATCTCGAAAATCGCTCGGAATCATCTGGAATCATGCGGATTTGCGCGAGCTCATGCACGTGATTCGCATCGGTGTGATAACGTCGACCGGTTCCGAAATCACAATGCTTGGGAGAAACCGATGAAAGTCTGGAGCAACTCGTTCGAGGACAATGGCGCCATCGACGCCCAGTTCGCCTTCGGCAAACCGGATGCGCAGTCGCACGTTGCGCTGTCGCAGAACAAGAATCCCCATATCGCGTGGTCGGACGTCCCCGAAGGCACGCGTTCGTTCGTGGTGATCTGCACCGACAGCGACGTGCCCAGCCGCGGTGACGACGTCAACCAGGAGGGCCGAGAGGTTCCGTCGGATCTGCCGCGCGTCGATTTCTACCACTGGGTGCTTGTCGACGTGCCGGCGTCGACCACGGAAATTCCGGCGGCGAGTCACAGCAATCACGTCACGCCGCGCGGCAAGTTCGGTCCGGACGCGCTCGACGGCATGCGTCACGGCGTGAACGACTACACCGCATGGTTCGCGGGCGACGAGAGCATGAAGGGCGACTACTATGGCTACGACGGCCCGTGCCCGCCGTGGAACGACACGCGGCTTCACCACTATCACTTCACCGTGTATGCCCTCGACGTCGAACGTGTGCCGCTGGAGGGCCGCTTCGGTGGCGACGACGTGCTCGCCGCCATCAAGCCGCACGTGCTTGGCAGCGCGCGCGTGACGGGCACCTACACGCTCAATCCGAAGTTGGCCTGAGGTCCGGCGCTTCGTCACTCCCGAACACAATCACCACGCAATGGCTTCGATGACCGGCAAGACCACGACGCTCACCCTGATTCGTCACGGAGAAACCGACTGGAACCGCGTGAAGCGGATTCAGGGGCACACGGACATTGCGCTGTCGCGTGCGGGCGAGCGGCAGGCGGCGTTGCTGGGTGAGCGTGTGGCGCGCGAGGTGCGTGCGCACGGAACGGTGTTCGATCACGTGCTCACGAGCGATCTGCGGCGCGCGGTGCAAACGGCTGAGCCCGTTGCACGCGCGTGCGGCCTGCCGCTCGTGCGCACGTCGCAGTTGCGCGAGCGTCACTACGGCGCCTTCGAAACGCACGTGCCGGATGAGATCCAGGCACTGTATCCGCAGGACTACGCGCGCTGGCAGAGTCGCGATCCGGACTTCGTGATTCCGGGCGGTGAGTCGACGCGAGGGTTCCATGAACGCATCACCGCGTTCGTCGAACAACTGTTGCGCGACCATGCGGGACAACGTCTCGCGCTGGTGGCGCACGGCGGCGTGCTCGACTGTTGCTACCGGCTGGCCACGGGGCTCGCCCTGGGCGAGCCGCGCACCCATGCGCTGCTCAATGCAAGCGTGAATCGACTGGCCTACGACGGACAGCGCTGGCAGGTCCTGAGCTGGGCCGACGTCACGCACCTCGACGATACGGTGCGCGACGAAAGCAATGACCGACCGGGGCATGCCGCGGACCGCGTGGACCCGCGCGTGGTGTGAAGGCGACGCCAGCCGTCAGCGCTCGAGCGACGGCTGCACGTTGACGACGTCGGGCGACGCCAGCGCACGCCGACGTGCGCGGTGGGCGACGCTGTTGCGCATCGACCAGCGCGCGACCTGCGCCATGTGACGCACGGCCGGCCGCACCGTCAGGCGGCGTAGCGCCGAACGATCGTCGAAGCCCAGCATCGATTGCGCCCAGTCGGGCAGCAGGTCGATGCCCGCGCGGAACAACAGGCCACTGAATACCTGCGCGCCGGCGAACGGTGCCGGAAGATTGCGCAGCACGCGCACGACCTCTTCGGTGCGCTCGCTCGCGCAAAGCCGAGCGCGCATGCCGGCGAGGTAGTCGTCGATGTCGGCAACGCTCATCGGCACATTTCGCGCGCCGAGCGCGACGGCGATGCGCGAGACCTCCGCGTAGTAGCGATCCTGCTCGCTGCGTGCAAATCCCGGGTCCTTGTAGACGAGATAGCTGCGCAGGAAGCTCGACGTCTCGGCCACGTGCACCCACGTGAGCAAGTCGGGATCGTACGCCGCGTACGGGCGGCCGTCCGGCGCGATGCCCGTGACCTGGAGGTGGATGCGACGCACGCGTTCGAGCAGCGCCTGCGCGTCGGCCGTGTTGCCGTACGTGGTGCCGCCGATGAAGGTGGCGGTGCGGCGCAGGCGGCCTATCACGTCCTGCCGGAACGTCGAGTGGTCCCAGACCCCCGCCATCGCGAGCGGATGCAGCGATTGCAGGAGCAACGCGCTGATGCCGCCGATCATCATCGAGGTGAAGTCGCCGTGTACCTGCCAGCAGGCCGCGTCGGGGCCGAACAGGCCGGGATCGCCAGGCGGTGTGTCGTAATTCAGGCGCGGCGCACCGGGCCCCGACGTCAGGCTCACGAGGCGCATGGCGATGGCGTGTCGCACGCGTCCCGACACGCCAACGACCGGTCCGGCGGGCCGCAACGGCGTGGATGGCGGCGGGGTGGGCAGGTCGTCGGGCAGGGACATGCGGCTGTCGGGGTGAGGGAAATGGCGGGATGCGTGCGGCGCGCTACTTGCCGTCGGCGTCCTGCGACCAGAGCGAGCCGGTGTCCGGCAGGCTGCCGGGGGCGGCCAGTCCGAAGTGGCGGTAGGCCGCCAGGGTGGCCACCCGTCCGCGCGGCGTGCGTTGCAGAAAGCCTTGCTGAATCAGAAACGGCTCGATCACGTCTTCGATGGTGTCGCGCTCTTCACCGATGGCCGCGGCGAGGTTGTCCACGCCGACCGGGCCGCCGTCGAACTTGTGGAGCACGGCTTCCAGCAGCTTGCGGTCCATCACGTCAAAGCCGACCGGATCGACGTCGAGCATCGACAGGGCGGCGTCGGCGACCGCCGCGGTAATGCGGCCGTCGGCCTTCACCTCGGCGTAATCGCGAACGCGGCGCAGCAGGCGGTTGGCGATTCGCGGCGTGCCGCGCGCGCGACGGGCGATCTCGAAGGCGCCGTCGTCGACGATGGCGGCGCCGAGCAGTCCGGCGGAGCGACGCACGATGCCGGCCAGTTCGTCGGCCGTATAGAACTCCAGGCGCGCCACGATCCCGAAGCGATCGCGCAGCGGGTTGGTCAGCATGCCCGCCCGGGTGGTCGCACCCACGAGGGTGAACGGTTGCAGGTCGAGCTTGACGCTGCGCGCGGCGGGGCCCTCGCCGATCATGATGTCGATCTGGTAGTCCTCGAGCGCCGGATACAGGATTTCCTCGACGACCGGCGAGAGCCGGTGGATTTCGTCGATGAAGAGGACGTCGTTGGCTTCGAGGTTGGTCAGGAGCGCGGCCAGGTCGCCCGGACGTTCGAGCACCGGGCCCGATGTCTGACGCAAATGCACGCCCATTTCACGGGCGACGATATGCGCGAGCGTCGTCTTGCCAAGGCCGGGCGGGCCGAACAGCAGCACATGGTCGAGCGGCTCCGCGCGCTTGCGCGCCGCCTCGATGAAAATTTCCAGCTGTTCGCGCACCTTGCGCTGGCCGACGTATTCGTCGAGCAGCTTGGGGCGCAGCGCGCGCTCGAAGGCTTCCTCGTTGGGCGAGGCCGGGGTCGGCGCGATGATGCGCTCGGCGGCGAGTTTGTCGGTTTCGATCATGGCTGCATTGTAGCGCTTCAGGCGTGGCTTGCCGGGGCGGGACGACCGGGCGGCCTGCGAGGCATGTCGGGCCTGCGACGCCTAGCCGACGAGCCGCCCGCGCCGCACGCGCAGGCCCTTCGCCGCGAGTGCGGGGGAGACGTCGGCCAGGGCCGAGAAGGTTTCGCCGCTGTGGGCGTGGCAGATCGCCACGCCGAGCGCGTCGGACGCGTCTTTCCCCGGGGTGCCGGACAGGGTGAGCAGTCGCGTGACCATTTCCTGCACTTGTTCCTTGCGGGCGCGTCCGTAGCCGACCACCGCCTGCTTGAGCTGCATCGGCGTGTATTCGAACACCTCGAGACCGCCGACCGACAGCGCGGTGATGGCCGCGCCGCGCGCTTGCCCGAGCAACAGCGTGGATTGCGGGTTGACGTTGACGAACACCTTTTCGATGGCGGCCTGATCGGGCCGGTAGGTGTCGACGAGTTCCGCCACGCTCTCGAAGATGATGCGCAGCCGCGCGGGCAACGTGCCTTCGCCGGTACGAATGACGCCGCTCGTCACATATTGGAGACGGTTGCCGTGCTTTTCGAGTACGCCAAAGCCGGTGACGCGCAGTCCGGGGTCGATGCCAAGAATTCTCATGCGGGAGCCAGTGACCGGCGCGTGACGCCGATGGGGGCGGAAAAACCAATATGGTCCGTATTCTGGCACAGGCGTGCGTGGGCGTTGCCGAAACCGGCGGCAGCGGCGCGGGAGGGATGTTTTGGCGGGCGAGACGCAACGAGGCACCCGCCTCGGAGGCGGGGCGGCGGGCAGGCGAGGGCAAGGCGCGGGGTGCGAGCCCCCGCCGAACGGGATCGCGTCGATTTGCCGCAGCGCGCCCGGCTGGTCCGGCGCGAGGGTGCGTCTCGCGATGTGACGGATTGTTGTACATTGCTTGCTGTTCAAAATATTCGACGGCCTGCGTGCGGGCCGCCCCGTCCCCGATGCTCTGGATCAAAGCGTTTCATATCGTTTTCGTCGCCTCGTGGTTCGCCGGTCTGTTCTATCTGCCGCGCATCTTCGTCAACCTGGCGATGGAGAGCGATCCCGCGGCCACGCAACGTCTTCTGCTCATGGCGCGCAAGCTCTACCGCTTCATGACGATCCTCGCGGTGCCCGCGCTCGCCTTCGGTCTGATTCTCTGGCTGTACTACGGCATCGGTCGTCACGGCGGCTGGTTGCACGCCAAGCTGCTGATCGTGGTGCTGCTGCTCGGCTATCACCACGCCTGCGGCCGCCTGTTGCGCAAGTTCGAGACCGGGCGCAATACGCACTCGCACCGCTGGTATCGCTACTTCAACGAATTCCCGGTGCTCGGGTTGCTGGGCGCGGTGATCCTCGCCGTGGTCAAGCCGTTCTGATGCGCCACGTCGGTGGCGGGAGTGTCGTCACCGATGCGTTGCGTCGGCATAGGGCCCTGCGTCGTGCTCGGCGTCGCATGCTGTCTCGTTCGACGCCCGATTCGTCGTAGTGCCTGTCGTGTTACCCGTGTTGTGACCCATTTCGCGCGCCGATAGGGCGCGATTCACCGACTGTCGAGAGGAGTCTGACGTGAGCCTGACCTGCGACTACTTTGTGTCACCGCCGTCGCCTTACGTGTATCTGGGGCACGCGCGGTTTATCGACCTCGCGCGCCGCTACGACGTGCAGATTCAACTCAAGCCGATGGACCTGGGGCGCGTCTTCGCCGGCTCCGGCGGTCTGCCGCTGGCCAAGCGCGCGCCGCAGCGACAGGCGTATCGCCTCGTCGAGCTGGCGCGCTGGTCGAAATATCTCGGCATGCCGCTCAATCCCCAGCCGAAGTTCTTCCCTGTCGCGGGCGACCCGGCGGCGCGGCTGATCGTGGCGACGCAACTGGCGCTAGGCACGGACAAGGCGCTGGCGCTGACGGGCGCCATTTCGAAGGCGCTCTGGGTCGAGGAGCGCAACATTGCCGACGATGCCGCGCTACATGCGATTGCCGACGCGCTGAAGTTCGACGGCAAGTCGCTGCTTGCGGCGTCCAACGGGGCGAGCGTGCAGGCCGCCTACGACGCCAATACCGAGGAAGCGGCGAGTGGCGGCGTATTCGGCGCGCCGTGGTTCGTCTTCGAGGGCCAGCCCTATTGGGGGCAGGACCGTCTCGATTTTCTCGAGCGTGCGTTCGCCGAGGCCCGTGGCGCGTAATCGTACCGTCGCGACGTGGGAATCCCGCCGTCGCGTTGCTGTGATGTTTTCTTAGTGGTGCGGTAGTGTCGCAACGGCGTGACGGCGTGACGGCGTGATGCCGCCCCGTGCCGGTCGCGTGCCGGTCGCGCCGACCGGGTCTGCCGGCCATGTCGCCCGTGGCGTTCGGCGGCAATCTTCCCCAGGAGTGAACACGATGAGTCGTGCGGAAGTGGTGTTGTACAAGGGCGTCCCTCCGGATGTGCGGGCCCGTTTGGCCGAGGCGTTCTCGCTCACGGAATTCGATGGTGTGAACGATGGGAATCGCGCCGCGTTCATGGCGGCGCTCGGCCGTGCGGACGGTGCCATCGGCGTTGGCCTGAACGTCGGGCCCGCGTTGCTCGACGCGGCGCCCCGGCTCAAGGCGTGGGCGACCATTTCGGTGGGCTACGATCAGTTCGACGTGGCCGATCTCACGCGCCGCGGCATCGTGCTCACGAATACGCCCGACGTGCTCACCGAGACGACGGCGGATACCGTCTTCTCGCTGATCCTGTCGAGCGCGCGACGCGTGGTCGAGCTCGCCGAGCTGGTGAAGGCAGGCGGCTGGAAGGCAAGTCTGGGCGAAGCGCATTTCGGCACCGACGTGCACGGCAAGACGCTGGGCATCGTCGGCATGGGGCGCATCGGCGGCGCCGTGGCGCGCCGCGCCGCGCTCGGCTTCGGCATGAAGGTGCTGTACAGCAACCGATCGCGCAACGAGGCCGCGGAAGCGGCCTACGGCGCCGAACATCGGGCGTTGCCCGACTTGCTCGCGCAAGCCGACTTCGTCGTGACGCTCGTGCCGCTCTCGCCTGCGACGGAGCGCCTGATCGGGGCGAACGAGTTTGCGCAAATGAAGCGCGGGGCGATCTTCATCAACGCGGCGCGCGGCAAGGTGATCGACGAAGCGGCGTTGATCGGGGCGCTCGCGTCGGGACATTTGCGCGCCGCAGGCCTGGATGTCTTCGAACGAGAGCCGGTGCCGGTCGATTCACCGCTGCTGACAATGAAAAATGTGGTGGCGCTGCCCCACATTGGCTCCGCCACGCACGAGACGCGCCATGCAATGGCGTCGTGCGCCGCCGACAACCTGATCGCCGCGCTCGGCGGCGGGTCGCTGCGCAATGCGGTCAACCCGCAGGCGCGGCAAGGCTGAATACTCGATCCGGCGTGATCCGCCGTAGACCGGCGTAACCCGGCGTAACCCGGCGTAACCCGGCATGACCCGGAATCCGACGGCCGCATTCGCCGCCGGCATCTCGACGGCAAGCGCGCAAACGCGAAGGGCTGAGTTTCGTGCAATACGAAACCCAGCCCCGCGGGCACGACGCGCGCTTCCAGCGCCCTGCGTTCAGATCATCGGCTTCGCGACTTTTCAGGTGCCGCCGCGCGCCGTGGATGGCTTGCCGTCGATCCCGGTGCGACGCCGGTTGATCACTTCCTTCGCGCGCGCGAGTTGCGACGGCAGGCGGTCGCCCAGGCGCAATGCCATGCCCACCGCCAGCACATCGCCGATGGCCAGATGCGAGATGCGCGACGTGAGCGGCGAATACACGTCCGTGTCTTCATCGACGTCCGCGAACAGCGCCACGCTCGCCTGACGCGCAAGCGGCGAATTGCTGTGCGTGATCGCGATCACGCTGGCGCCGGCCGCGCGCGCGAGCCCGACGGCTTCGAGCAGATCCTGCGTGCGCCCCGTGTTGGAGATCGCCACGACCACATCGCCTTCGCCGAGCAGCGCGGCGGACATGCCGTAGACGTGCGGGTCGTTGTAGGCCACCGAGGGCACGCCGAGACGGAAGAACTTGTGCTGCATGTCCTGCGCGGCGATGCCCGACGCACCCGCGCCGTAGAACTCGATGCGGCGCGCGCGGGCGAGCAGATCGATGGCTTGCCCGATGCTGTCGGGCGAGAGATTGTTGCGCACCTGCATCAGGCTGCCGATGGTGCGATCGAGCACCTTGCCGGCAATGCCGGGCACCGGCTCGTCGGGCCGCACGTCGCGGTGCACGAACGGCACGCCCTGGGCGATGCCCTGCGCCAGGCGGATCTTGAATTCCCGGTACCCGCTGCAACCGACCGCCTGGCAAAAGCGCGCGATCGTCGGCTGGCTCACGTTGGCGCGCTCGGCGAGTTCGTTCATCGACAGGTCGACGACTTCGCGCGGCGCGTCGAGCACGTAGGTCGCGAGCTTGCGCTCGGACGGACGCAACTGGGTCAGCGTGGCTTCAATTCGGTTCAGCATGGCAGGCACCAACAAAAGCAGGCGCGTGAGACGTTGGAACGTCGCCACGCGCCATTTCCCCGTTTCGCCGTGAGGTCGAGCGCCGTCTGGGCGCGCGGCGGGTCCGGCGTCTGGCGACCACTATAGCACCCGTGCGGCGTGGCGCCGCACCGTATCCCGACGCGGAATTCCGTCGGCATTGCCCTGAAGTTGTACAAAAACTACATAAATTTGCAATTTCATATTGTGGATGTTTATTTCTCAATACGGCAAAAAGATAGGTAAATACAAGAAAATAATCGGTAAAACCCCGAATGCGGATGGCTTTTGATTGATGGTGTGTAGAATTTCTACTAAACTCCGCTCCCAATCGCCCCTACCCTGAGTGCATCGCACCGCCCCATCGGCATGACGTCTGAGCAAACGAAGCCCCTGCACCCGGCCGTGATGGCCGTTACGGCGCGCATTGCGGCGCGCAGTCGTGACAGCCGTGCGGCTTATCTCGCCCGCATCGACGCGAGCGCTGGCCGCTTTCCGCAGCGTGGCGCGCTGTCCTGCGCGAACCTGGCGCACGGTTTCGCCGCCATGCCCGCCAACGACAAGCTGATGCTGCGCGAGCAGCGTCGCCCGAACGTTGGCATCGTCACGGCGTACAACGACATGCTCTCGGCGCACCAGCCGTACGAGCAGTACCCGGCGCGCCTGCGCGAAGCGGCCCGCCGGCTGGGCGCCACGGCGCAGGTCGCGGGCGGCGTGCCGGCCATGTGCGATGGCGTCACGCAGGGCAATGCGGGCATGGAGCTGTCGCTGTTCTCGCGCGAGGTCATCGCGATGAGCACGGCCGTGGCACTCTCGCACAACATGTTCGACGCCGCGCTGATGCTCGGCGTCTGCGACAAGATCGTGCCGGGCCTCGTTATCGGCGCGCTGCAATTTGGCCATTTGCCGACGATTTTCGTGCCGGCCGGCCCGATGGCCAGCGGCCTGTCGAATGACGACAAGGCGAAGATCCGGCAGTTGTACGCGACCGGCAAGGTTGGGCGCGACGCGCTGCTCGACGCCGAATCGAAGGCGTATCACAGCGCCGGCACCTGCACGTTCTACGGCACCGCCAACAGCAACCAGCTGCTCATGGAAATCATGGGCCTGCATCTTCCCGGCGCGGCGTTCGTGCACCCACACACGCCCTTGCGCGACGCGCTCACCGACGCGGCCCTGGCGCGCGTGCTGGCCATCGGCGCGGACACGGCCGAGTACACCCCCATCGGCCATGTGGTCGACGAGCGGGCCGTCGTCAACGGCATCGTCGGCCTGCTGGCCACGGGGGGCTCGACCAATCACACGCTGCACCTCGTGGCCATGGCGCGTGCCGCGGGCATCGTCATCGACTGGGACGACTTCGACGCGCTGTCGGCCGTGGTGCCCCTCATGGCGCGCGTCTACCCGAACGGCAAGGCCGACGTGAACCACTTTCACGCGGCCGGCGGCATGGGCTTCCTGATCGGCGAACTGCTCGACGCGGGACTGCTGCACGCCGATGTGCGGACCGTGGCCGGCCCGGGCCTGGCGCGCTACCGTGCCGAACCGTGGCTCTCGCCCGAGGGGCTGGCGTGGCGCGCAGGGAGCGCCTACAGTGGTGATCGTGACGTGTTGCGCGGTCATGCCGAGCCGTTCGCCCCCGATGGCGGACTGCGGCTCATGCACGGCAATCTGGGGCGCGGCGTCATCAAGGTGTCGGCGGTCAAGCCGGAACATCGGCGCGTGGCCGCAACGGCGCGCGTATTTACTTCGCAGGAAGCGGTTCAGGCCGCGTTCGATGCAGGCGAACTGCATCGCGACGTGGTCGTGGTGCTGCGTGGCCAGGGGCCGCGCGCGAATGGCATGCCCGAGCTGCATCGCCTTACCCCGCTGCTGGGCGTCTTGCAGGATGAAGGGTTTGCCGTGGCGCTCGTGACCGACGGCCGGATGTCCGGCGCGTCGGGCAAGGTGCCGGCCGTGATTCATGTGTCGCCCGAGGCTGCCGCCGACGGCCCGCTCGGCCGGGTGCGCGACGGCGATCTGATCGTGCTGGATGCGAACGCAGGCATGCTGCACGCGGAAGTGGCCCCGCACGCATGGTCGGCGCGCGAGGCGGCGCCGGTGCCGGTCTCGGGTGACGACACCGGACGTCTGCTCTTCGGTCACATGCGCGCCGCCGTCGGCGCGGCGGAGACCGGCGCTTCCGTGTTCTTCGGTACCGAGTGACGTGCGGGGCACGTCGCTGCATTCAAGGAAAACGTAATGGACATCAATGACATCGTTCGTGCCGGCCCCGTGGTTCCGGTGCTCCAGTTCGACAACATCGAGCAGGGCGAGCAGGTCTCGCGCGCGCTGCTTGCCGGCGGCGTACGGGTGCTCGAGATCACGCTGCGGACCCCGGCCGCGATGGACGTCATTCGCCATGTGGCCGGGCTGTCCGACGAACTGATCGTGGGCGTGGGCACGCTTACGCGCCCGGAAGAGATGGCGCGGGCCGTGGCCGCGGGCGCACGCTTTGGCGTCTCGCCCGGTTACACGCCCGCGCTGGGCGCGGCCGCCAGGGCGGCCGGCCTGCCGCTGCTGCCCGGCGTGGTCACGCCGTCCGACATTCTCGCGGCGCTGGCCGACGGCTACGACACGGTGAAGTTCTTCCCGGCCGAGCCGTCAGGCGGCGTGCCGATGCTCAAGGCGCTTTACGGCCCCTTCCGTGACGTGCGGTTCTGCCCGACGGGCGGCATCAGCGCGGAGTCGGCGCCGTCGTACCTGGCTCAGCCGAACGTGGTGTGCGTGGGCGGTTCGTGGTTGACGCCCAAGGCACTCGTCGACGCGAAGGACTGGGATGGCATTACGCGCCTGGCCCGCGCCGCGAGCGCGCTGCCGCGCGGCTGACGAGCGGCTGACGGGCGGCGCGAATCGACTCGCCGCATTGATGTATCGAATAACAGGAAGCAGGATTCCAATAATCGGGCGCAAGCCCCTCGGGCATTCGCCCAACTAGCCAAACGAGGAGACTCCCCCATGGTCGCGGTGCAAGGCAACTTGCTGCTGGTGTACGCGCTTGTCGCGGTAATCGCGCTGATTCTGCTGATCGCGCGCTTCAAACTGAATCCGTTCATCACGCTGATCGTCGTCTCGCTGGTGCTCGGGCTGGCCGTGGGCATGCCCATGGGCGGCATCGTCAAGGCGTTCGAGACGGGCGTGGGCAACACGCTGGGGCACATCGCGCTCGTGGTGGGGCTTGGCACGATGCTCGGCAAGATGATGGCCGAGTCCGGCGGGGCGGAGCGCATTGCGCGCACGCTCATCGGATTCTTCGGTGAGAAGAACGTGCATTGGGCGATGGTCGTGATCGCGTTCATCGTCGGTCTGCCGGTGTTTTTCGAGGTCGGCTTCGTGCTGCTCATTCCGATCGCCTTCAACGTGGCCAAGCGCACCGGCACGTCGATGGTGCTCGTGGGCATTCCGATGGTCGCGGGCCTGTCGGTCGTGCACGGTTTGATTCCGCCGCACCCGGCGGCGCTGCTGGCCGTGACCGCCTACAACGCCGACATCGGGCACACCATCATGTACGCCCTGATCGTGGGCATTCCGACGGCGGCCATCGCCGGTCCGCTGTTCGCGAAGCTCATGGCGCGTCACGTGGTACCCAACCCGGACAATCCGCTGCTTGCGCAATTCGTCGAGGCCGATCGTCCGATGGACCGTCTGCCGGGTTTCGGCATCACGCTGTTCACGATCCTGCTGCCGGTCATCCTGATGCTGCTCGGGAGCTGGGCCGACCTGATCTTCGCGCCTAAGACGTTCGCCAACGACTTCCTGCGCCTGATCGGCAACTCGGTGATGGCGCTGCTCATCGCCACGCTGGTGAGTTTCTTCACGTTCGGCAAGCAGCGCGGCTTCAATCGCGACCAGATCCTGAAGTTCACGAACGAGTGTCTCGCGCCCATCGCCACGATCACGCTGGTGGTGGGAGCCGGTGGCGGTTTCGGGCGTATCCTGATGGACAGCGGCGTGTCGAAGGCGATCGTCGATGTGGCCAACAATGCCCACCTCTCGCCGCTGCTGCTGGGCTGGCTGGTGGCCGTGCTGATCCGTATCGCGACGGGCTCGGCCACGGTGGCCATGACCACGGCGTGCGGCATCGTCGCCCCGATCGCGGCCGCCGCGGGTGCCACGGTGAAGCCGGAGCTCATGGTGCTCGCCACGGGCGCGGGATCGCTGATCCTCTCGCACGTGAACGACGGCGGCTTCTGGCTGGTGAAGGAATATTTCAACATGACCGTGCCGCAGACCTTCAAGACCTGGACGGTTTGCGAGACGATCATTTCGGTAGTGGCGTTGCTGCTCACGCTTGGCCTCTCGACGGTGGTCTGAGGTCGCGATGCAGGGCGGGCAACACCGGCAACACGCCGACGCAAGTCGGCAGGTGACAAGGAGGCGAGCCATGATCGTCGTGGTGATGGGCGTATCGGGCAGCGGCAAGAGCACGGTCGGGCAGAGGCTGGCCGACCGGCTGGGCTGCGGTTTTTCGGACGCGGATTCGTTTCACAGCCCCGCGAACATCGAGAAGATGCGCCGCGGCGAGGCGCTCAACGACAACGATCGTGCGCCGTGGCTTGCGGCGATCCGTGAAGCGATCGTGGCGCGCCGGCTGGCGGGGCGTCATCACGTGTTCGCCTGCTCGGCACTGCGCTCGCGCTATCGCGACGTGCTCGGCGAGCACGACGGCGACGTGGTGTTCGTCTACCTGAAGGGCGCCCCCGAGGTGATCGGCGAGCGGCTGGCGTCGCGCTCGGGGCATTTTTTCGACCCTGCCTTGCTGCAAAGTCAGTTCGACACGCTGGAAGAACCGCGCGACGCGCTGATCATCGACATCCGTGAATCGCCCGACGCCATCGTCGAGACGCTGCTGCACAAACTCGCCGCCTGCCCGGGCGGCGCGCCGCTGATGTCGGCCGGCGCGGCACGCGTACAATAGCGGTTTATTCCCTGCGCCGGCACGTCATGTGCCGGCCGTACGCATCGAAATGGCTTCCTTCGAATTCTTCGCGCCCTGTCCTCGCGGACTGGAAGAGGCGCTTGCCGCCGAACTGGCTGAACTGGGCCGTCTGGCGCCCGTCTCGGTGGGCAAACAGGTGCCCGGTGGCGTGCATTTCGCCGGTCCGTGGGCGGCCGGCATGGCGGCCAACCTGCATTCGCGCATTGCAAGCCGCGTGCTGCTGCGCGTGGCCCAGCAGGGCTACCGCACCGAACAGGACATTTACGCCTTCGCGCTGTCGCAGCGCTGGGAAGACTGGTTCGGCTATCAGCAGACGTTGCGTGTGGACGTCACGGGCATCAAGGCCCCGGTGCGCAGTCTCGAATTCGTCACGCTGCGCATCAAGGACGCCGTTTGCGACCGTTTGCGCGAGAAGACCGGCGCGCGCCCGAACATCGATACCGCCCAACCCGACGTGCGCGTGTTCGCGTTCCTGACGGCGACCGACGTCACGCTCTATCTCGATACCTCCGGCGAAGCGTTGTTCAAGCGCGGCTGGCGCCTGGACAAGGGCGCCGCCCCGCTGCGCGAGAACCTCGCTGCCGGGATCCTGCGACTGGCCGGCTGGCGCACGGACACGGCCGCCGACATGGTGCTCTACGACCCGATGTGCGGCAGCGGCACGTTTCTCGCCGAGGCCGCGCAGATCGCGTTGGGCGTGCCGGCAGGTGCCGGACGACGTTTCGGTTTCGAGAAGCTCAAGGGTTACGACATCACGGCCTGGCAAACGCTGAAAGTGCAGGCGATGGACGCGCAGCGCGACGCGCGCGTGCGCGGTGTGCCCCCGACCATCTTCGGCAGCGACATTTCCGGCGACATGCTGGTCAAGGCACGCGCGAATCTGGAGCGCGCCGGCGTAGGCGACATCGGCCTGAAACAGGTGGACGCCCGCGACATGTCGCCGCCGGTGGATCGGCCGGGCATCATCGTGGCCAACCCGCCGTACGGCGAACGTATCGAAGTGCGCGGCCGACGCCCCTCGCGCGATGCCGACGATGGCGATTCGCCCGACGTGCAGGGCAATCGCGGCGGTTTCCAGCGTAATCAGCCCGATGGCGTCGACGCGGCGTTCTTCCGCGCGTTCGGCGACGTGCTCAAGCAACGCTTTACCGGGTGGAGCGCATTTCTGCTGACCGCCGACATGAGCCTGCCGGGGCAAATGCGTCTGCGCGAATCGCGACGCACGCCGCTGTACAACGGCGCACTCGAATGCCGCCTTTTCCGTTTCGACCTGATCGCGGGCTCGGTGCGCAAGCGCGAGGGCAAGGCGGACGAAGGCGCGCCGCAGGCGTAAGCCCCGCCATCGCTCCGGCGTCACGAAAAAGACCGGCCACTGGCCGGTCTTTTTCGTGGTCCTTTGCCTGACGCTTTGGCGCACGCGATCATGCGTGCCGCGAGAGCAGAAAGCGTCGCAGAATGCCGTGCGAGTAGTGGCTGGCCACTTCGCGCAGAAAGCGCGGAAAGTCGACGTGCGCATCGTCGTCGGCGGCATCGGACAATGTTCGCATCACCGCGAACGGCACCCCGTACTCATGGCACACCTGCGCCACGGCGGCGCCTTCCATTTCGACGGCAAGCGTTCGGGGCAGGGCGTCGCGCAGGCGCGTGACTTCCGCCGCGCTGGAGACGAACCGGTCGCCGCTGGCGATCTGTCCCACATGAACGCGCGGTGCATGCATGTGCCACTGTGCGCGCAGCGATGCCGGCACCTCGTCGGCCATGTCGGTGGCCAGCCACTCGCGGGCGGCCTGCGCGAGCGCGTCGCGCAGGGGCGTCTCGGTGTCGAACGCATGGCGTCCGAGCAGCGGAATCTCGAACCGGGGGAAGATGGGGCTGGCGTCCATGTCGTGCTGCACGAGCGTGTCGGCGACCACCACATCGCCGACCGACAGGCCATGCGCGAGGCCGCCCGCCACGCCAGTGAACACGATTTCGCCGACATCGAAGCGATGGATCAGGGCTGCCGTGGTCGCCGCGGCCGCCACCTTCCCCACGCGGGCAAGCACGATGACACAGTCGTGACCGTGCAGGGTTCCGACGTGATAGTCGCGCATGCCGACATGCTCGACATGCGCCCCGGGGGCCATCTCGGCGAGCAGGTCGGCGATTTCTTCATGGAGTGCGGCGACGATGCCGAGGGTCATGGCGCGGTCTCGGAGGACAATGAGAAGCGCGCATTGTAGCGCGGGGCTGCCGTGGCAGCCCCGCATCGGGTCAAGCGAGAGCGGCCAGGCCGCAAGCGATCATTCGACTGCCTTGACCATCTCCTCGACGACCTTCTTCGCGTCGCCGAACACCATCATGGTCTTGTCGAGATAGAACAGTTCGTTATCCAGACCGGCGTAGCCGGCAGCCATCGAGCGCTTGTTCACGATGATCGTCTTGGCCTTGTACGCCTCGAGAATCGGCATGCCCGCGATCGGGGACTGCGGATCGTTCTTCGCGGCAGGGTTCACCACGTCGTTCGCTCCAAGCACCAGCACCACGTCCGTCTGCCCGAACTCGCCGTTGATCTCGTCCATCTCGAGCACCTGGTCGTACGGCACCTCGGCCTCGGCCAGCAGCACGTTCATGTGTCCCGGCATGCGGCCCGCGACCGGGTGAATCGCGTAGCGCACGTTCACGCCCTTCTCCACCAGCTTGTCGGTCAGCTCCTTGAGGGCGTGCTGGGCGCGCGCCACGGCGAGGCCGTATCCCGGCACGATCACCAGCGATTCGGCGTTGCTCATGAGGAACGCGGCGTCGTCGGGCGAGCCCGACTTGACCGGGCGTTGCTGCTGCTCGCCGCCGGCGGCGCTCGCGCCTGGCGCCGCACCGAAGCCGCCCAGGATCACGTTGAAGAACGAGCGATTCATCGCGCGGCACATGATGTACGAGAGAATCGCGCCCGAGGACCCCACCAGCGATCCCGCGATGATGAGCATCGGGTTGTTCAGCGAGAAGCCGATCCCCGCGGCCGCCCAGCCCGAGTACGAGTTCAGCATCGACACGACCACCGGCATGTCCGCGCCGCCGATCGGGATGATGATGAGCACGCCGAGCACGAAGGCGATGGCCGTCATGATGACGAACGGCGTCCAGCTCTGCGAGGCGAAGAAGGCGATGCCGAAGCCGAGCATCGCGATGGCCAGCGCCAGGTTCACCATGTGCTGGCCCTTGAATACCACCGGCGCACCCTGGAACAGTCGGAACTTGTACTTGCCCGAGAGCTTGCCGAAGGCGATGACCGAGCCCGAGAACGTGATCGCGCCCACGAACGTGCCGATGAACAGCTCAATGCGGTTGCCCGGCGGCAGCAGCGTCTCGCCCGCCGGCACGATGCCGAATGCAGCCGGTTCCGCCACGGCGGCCACCGCGATGCACACGGCCGCCAGACCGATCAGCGAGTGCATTGCCGCGACCAGCTCCGGCATCTTCGTCATCTCGACCTTGCGGGCGACGAATGCGCCGATGCCGCCACCGACGACCAGCCCCGCCAGAATCAGCGCAAGTCCGGAATAGTTGCCGCCCATCAGGCGACGGAGTTCGTAAATCAGCGCAATCGTGGTGACCGCGGCAATCGCCATCCCGATCATGCCGAACGCGTTGCCGCGCCGCGCCATCTTCGGATTCGACAGGCCCTTCAGTGCCTGAATGAAGCAGATCGACGCGACCAGATACAGCAGCGTGACGAGATTCATGCTCATTGCTTGTCCCCCTCGGCCGCTTTCGCCGGCTTGTCCTTTTTCTTGAACATCTCCAGCATGCGCTGCGTGACGAGGAAGCCCCCGAACACGTTCACCGCGGCCAGCGCCACGGCGACCACGCCCATCGTCTTGCCGAGCGCGCCTTCAGTGAGGCCCGCCGCCAGCATGGCCCCCACGATCACGATGGCCGAGATCGCATTGGTCACCGCCATGAGCGGCGTGTGCAGTGCCGGCGTGACGTTCCACACCACGTGATAGCCGACGTACACCGCCAGCACGAAGATGATCAGATTGATCACCGTGTGATTGATCATTTCCATGATGTCCGCTCCCCCTTAAGCCGCACGCAGCACTTGACCGTCGCGGCACATCAGGCACGCGCTGACGATGTCGTCGTTGGTATCGATGACGAGCTTGCCTTCCTTGTCGATCACCAGCTTCAGGAAGTCGAGCACGTTACGCGCGTACAGCGCGGACGCATCGGCCGCAACCATGCCCGCCAGATTGGTGTAGCCGGCGATGGTCACGCCGTGGACCTTGACGACTTCGTCGGCCACCGACAGCGGGCAGTTGCCGCCGCCGTTCGCGCCGCGTCCGGCCGCCAGATCGATGATCACCGAGCCGGGCTTCATGGCCTTGACGGTGTCTTCAGCGATCAGCGTGGGCGCCGCGCGCCCCGGGATCAGGGCGGTGGAGATCACGATGTCGGCCTGCGTGAGGCGCGTGTGCACCAGCTGGGCCTGACGCGCGAGCCATGCGGCGGGCATCGGGCGCGCGTAGCCGCCCACGCCCTTGGCGATCTCGCGCTCTTCGTCGGTCTCGAACGGCACGTCGATGAACTTGGCGCCGAGCGATTCGATCTGCTCGCGCACGGCCGGGCGCACATCCGAGGCTTCGATCACGGCGCCCAGGCGCTTGGCGGTGGCGATCGCCTGCAAGCCCGCCACACCGGCGCCGAGCACGACCAGGCGCGCCGCCTTCACGGTGCCCGCGGCCGTCATGAGCATCGGCATGAAGCGTTGATAGAGGTTGGCCGCGAGCATCACGGCCTTGTAGCCGGCGATGTTGGCCTGCGAGGACAAGACGTCCATGCTTTGCGCACGCGTGGTGCGCGGCGCGGCCTCCAGGGCGAAGCCGACGATACCGGCCGCGGCCATGCGCGCGTTGTTCTCGGCATCGAAAGGATTGAGCATGCCGACCACGACGCTGCCGCGCGGAATCTGTGCGACTTCCGCGATCGACGGTGCACGTACCTTGAGCACGAGTTCGGCGCCAAGGGCGTCGGCCGCGCTGCCGCTCGAGGCACCGGCCGCGACGTAGGCCGCATCGGGTACGCTCGCCGCCTCGCCGGCGCCATGCTCCACGGTGACGCGATGTCCCGCGCCCACCAGTTTCTTCACCGTTTCCGGTGTGGCCGCGACGCGGGATTCGCCGCCGGCCGTCTCCTTTGGAATGCCAATATGCATAGTTATTATCTCGGGGTCTGAGCCCCTGTCGTGTTGTGAAACTCAGGCCGCGGCGGCTCGCGGTGCCAGCATCGAACGCCCTTCATTGGCGGCTTCGAAGCAACGCACCTTGGTGCAATGAATCAGATCGCAAAGGAACTCCGGTTCGTAGGCACGCAGCAGGTGCGGCTGATGGCCATCGAGGTAAGCCCCGATCAACACCAGCTCGGCCATGCGCAGCGCCTGCGCCGAAGCGCCCTCGAGATACGCCAGCGGCAAATCCTGATTACCCGTGGTGTGCAGCAAGCGGGTGTACGTGTGGTTATCCCAATACCAGTCCAGACCCAGTTCAACGAATGCGTTGTTGAACGCGTGCAGATGCGCGTCGGCAACCGGTGCCAGGGCGGCGGGTTTGATATGCGTTTCGATGACAGACATGATGGTGTTCTCCCAGAATCAGTGTTCGTCTTCGCAGTCCCGCGCTCGCCTGGCATGACGCGTCACCGACGCTTTGCTGTCACACCACCTTCATCCGGGCTGCCATTGCAGATTACGCAGCCCGACGTATAAAAGACAGTTAAAGTTAATTATGCAAACCATCTACGATTACTTATACTTCCCCAGGTACACCAAGGCCCTACAAGTCGCTGTGCGATCTTGCCTGCCCGGCCCTCCCCGACCGACTTCCTGGAAGCACGCCGCATGAGACACGCCACGCTCCGCCAACTGAAAGTCTTCGAAGCCGTGGCGCGCCATCTGAGCTTTTCGCGCGCCGCCGAAGAACTGCACCTCACCCAACCGGCTGTCTCCACGCAGGTCAAGCAACTCGAGACACACGCCGGTCTGCCGCTTTTCGAGCAACTGGGCAAGAAGATCTTCCTCACCCCGGCGGGCAGCGAAATGCTTCACTACAGCCGCGCGATCATTGCGCTCTTTCGCGAGACCGAAGAGGCGATGGACCACCTCAAGGGCATTACGGGCGGCAAGCTGAACGTGGCCGTGATCAGCGCGGGGGACTACTTCTTTCCCCGTCTGCTCGCCGCGTTCACCGCGCGCCATCCCGGCGTAACGCTCAACCTCACCGTGCACAACCGTGAGGAACTGCTGCATCAACTCACCGAAAACCTCACCGACCTGGCGGTGATGGTGCGCCCGCCTCACGAAATCGATACGATCAACGAGGCTTTCGCACCGCACCCCTATGTCATCGTGGCGCCGCCCGGCCACGCGCTGGCCGATCAACGCCAGATTCCGTTCTCTCGTCTCACGCAAGAACCGTTCATCAGCCGCGAGCGTGGCTCCGACACCTGGAACTCCCTGCAGGATGCGTTCGGCGAGCGCACCCAGCAATTGAAGATCACGATGGAAATCGCCAGCACGGAGACCATCAAGCAGGCGGTCGTGGCGGGCATGGGCATCAGCTTTCTGTCGGCCCACACCGTCGGCATGGAATTGCGGACCGGCCAACTGACGGTGCTCGACGTGAAGGGCTTTCCCGCATGGCAGAGCTGGTACGTCGTGCACCGTCGCAGCAAACGGCTGCCGCCCGTGGCGCTCGCGTTTCGTCAGTTCCTCCTCGACGAGGGCGCCATGCTCATCGACGGCATGATGGGCTACAAGAGCCCGGTGCCGCCGCGCGCCGTGAGCGCCGACGGCGAACATGGCGATCGCTTGCATCGCTGATGCCGGTGGCCTGACGCAACGTCAGGTCAGAATGAAAAAGGGCGATCGACTCAGGCCATTGCCACCCCGGCCGACCACCGTGAAATCGGTTGCGGATCTGCCGCGCGTCAGCCCATGCGGTTGGCCAGCGTGCCCAGACCGTCGATGCTCACTTCCACCAGTGCGCCCTCTTTCATCGAGCCCACACCAATGGACGTGCCCACCGCGATCACATCGCCCGGCAGCAGCGTCATGTCCTGCGACAAGCGCGCAACGAGCTGCCACGGATTGAAGATCATGTCGGCGAGCGGGTAGCGCTGTCGCTCCGTGCCGTCGAGGCGAGTAACGAGTTCGGCTTCGCGCCAGTCGAAGTCCTGCGCGATGACCGGCCCCAGGCAGCCGAACGTGTCGAAGCCCTTGGCACGTGTCCACTGCGCGAAGTTGCCGTCCTGTTCGATGATTTCAGCGGCGGTCACGTCGTTGACCAGCGTGTAGCCGAGAATGTGATCGCGCGCGGCCTCCTCGCTCACGTGACTCGCCGTCTTGCCGATCACCACGCCCAGTTCGCCCTCGAAAACGATCTTGCCGGCATACGACGCGGGACGCCGAATCACCGCGCCGGGCCCGTTGAGCGTGGTCGCAGGCTTGATGAGAAACAGCGGATGCGACGGCGCGGCCTTGCCGAGCTTCGCGCCGAGCGCGTGGAAGTTGTTCCACAGCGCCACGATCTTGCTCGGCTCGCAGGGACACAGCAGGTCGACCGCATCGCGCGCGAGCGTCGCCCCCGTCGCGATCGGTGTGTCGTAGAGACTGCCGCGATGCTCGAGAATCTGATCGTCCTGCAGCAGGCCAAAGCCGATGCGCCCATGCGCGGTCTTGAAGCGGGTCCAGAGTTTCATGTGTTTGCCATTCCTTTAGCGGCCCGGCCGCACGGCAGCGTTCGCCCTGCGCGCGCCGGACACGATGTCTCGGTGTCATGCACATCCGTCTCGTGCAGACGCTCGTGCGCGTGCCGCGCGGCTCAGACCGCGCCGACTTCGCGCAGCGCGGCGATCTGCTGCGCGCTGTAGCCGAATTCGGAGAGCACGTCGTCGGTGTGTTCGCCGAGCAGCGGCGAGCGCTCCACGTGCGTGGGGCTGGCCGAGAGCTTGATCGGGTTGCCGACGGTGAGGTACTTGCCGCGCGTCGGGTGATCGACTTCCACGATCGTCCCCGTCTCGCGCAGCGACATGTCTTCGGCGATTTCCTTCATCGACAGAATCGGCCCGCACGGAATGTCGTACTGGTTGAGAATGCCCATGACCTCGAACTTCGATTTCGTCATGGTCCATTGCTCGATCGTGTCGAAGATCTCGCGCAGTCGCGGCAGACGCGCGCGCGGCGTCGCATAGTCCGGATGCTCGACCCACTCCGGCTTGCCGATCACCTTGCAGATCGAGCCCCACACCGGGGCCTGCGTGATGAAATAGATGTAGGCGTTGGGATCGGTCTCCCAGCCCTTGCACTTGAGAATCCAGCCGGGCTGGCCGCCGCCCGAGGCATTGCCGGCGCGCGGCACCGCGTCGCCGAACTGGCCGTTCGGGTACTGCGGATACTCTTCCATGACCCGCGTGCGCTCCAGGCGCTGCTGATCGCGCAGCTTCACACGGCAAAGATTGAGCACGCCATCCTGCATGGCGGTCAGCACGCGCTGGCCCTCGCCGGTCATCGTGCGCTGATACAGCGCCGTCACGATGCCCAGCGCGAGGTGCAGCCCGGTGCCGGAGTCGCCGATCTGCGCCCCCGTGACCATCGGCGGGCCGTCGTCGAAACCCGTCGTCGATGCGGCACCGCCCACGCATTGCGCCACGTTCTCGTAGACCTTGCAATCCTCGTACGGACCCGGGCCGAAGCCCTTGACCGAGGCCACGATCATGCGCGGGTTGAGCGAATGGATGTGCTCCCACGTGAAGCCCATGCGATCCAGGGCCCCGGGGGCGAAGTTCTCCACCAGCACGTCGCAGTCGCGAATCATGCGCTCGAGCACCGCCTTGCCCTCCGGGTGCTTGGTGTCGAGCGTGATCGAGCGCTTGTTGCTGTTGAGCATGGTGAAGTACAGGCTGTCCGCGTCGGGGATGTCGCGCAATTGTTCGCGCGTGACATCGCCGTGTCCGGCCCGTTCGATCTTGATCACGTCGGCGCCGAACCATGCCAGCAATTGCGTACACGTGGGTCCCGACTGCACGTGGGTGAAGTCGAGTATGCGCACACCTTCAAGTGCTTTGCCCATGGTGGTTTGTCTCCTCCTGATGCGACGTCGTTTATGTGATCGGTGCGCGAGACATGCGGGCATGCGGCCGGGAAAGCCGTCAGCGCAGGGAGTCTCGCCGGAGTCGACGATGCGCGTCGCCTCTTTGGGCGCCATTCACATCGCTGTCCGTTTGTTGTGATATACGGTATTTCATACACGATATTTTATCAACGGCTTTTTGTTGCCGATGTGCTTTGCTGTGTTGCGGGGTAATCATGCAAAAATGTCCGCCAACCCCGTGAATACAGGGGATCCGCATTGCAGCATGTTCCATTGGACACCCGGGTTCTACGGGTTTACAGGCATGCACTGGACAGCTGAAACCGGACGAATTGATGCAGACCACGTTGATGACTCCTTGAATATATTGAATACAAAATACATAAAGGTAGCTTTGCTCAACGACCACCGTCTTGAAATGGAAAAAGCACCGATGTGCGACATCCCTTTCGGATGTCGCGCATCGGTGCTTCTTGAAAGCAGCGGCGGCGCGGGCCGTGCGCGCCTTCGATGACCCTTACCCTGCCGTGGCAGCCACCTTGGCTTCGAGTTCGGCGATGCGCTTGCGCAGTTGACGATCCTCCTGGAAACGCGTGGTCTCGTCGCGAATCACGGCCACGATGCCGGTGACGTCACCCCCCGCACCATGCAACAGCGCAACGGTGAAGGCGATCGACATCGCCCGGCCGTCCTTGTGCGCGGCCGGGACCTTGAGCAGGTCGCTGCCGTATTTGGTCTGCCCCGTCTGCATGGTCTTCGCGTAGCCCTCGTTGTGACGTGCGCGCAGACGGTCGGGGATGATGATGTCGAGCGGTTGTCCGACGGCCTCGTCCGCCGAGAAACCGAACATCTTCTCCGCCCCGGAATTCCACAGCGTGATGATGTTGTTCGGGTCGGCAACGACGATGGCGTCGCCCACCACCTGCACCAATTGATTGACGTCGACGGATGCGCTCATGATGTCTCCAGGACGATTGTAGGGATGGCAAAAGACAGGTTTCGGCGGGTTCGAACGACCGCCAAACATGCCAATAAATTACATCAATTAAAGGACAATCCGGTCCCGAAAATAAAAATGGGGGCGCGCGCCGTTCGGCGCCGCACCCATGAACACGCTTGACCTGTTTGCCTCGCATCGTCGCACGGCACGCGCCCGCTCCGCCCGAAGGCGGATGCGGCGCGCGCGATGCGACGGATGCGGCGGCGGGCCACCGCCCGTTGTCAGACGGAACGCGATGCGTGCAGATTGGCGATCTGATCCTTGCTGTAGCCCAGCTCGGACAGAATCTCGTCGGTGTGCTCACCGAGCAGCGGCGAACCCGTGATTTCCGGCTTCAGGCCCGAGAACTTGATCGGGCTGCCGACGGTGAGATACGAGCCACGCTGCTTGTGCGGCACTTCGACGATCGTGCCCGACGCGCGCAGCGACGGATCGTTCGCGATTTCCTTCATCGACAGCACCGGTGCGCACGGAATGTCGAACTTGCGCAGGATGTCGACCGCTTCGTACTTCGTCTTGTCGGCCAGCCAGGCTTCGATGGTCGCGAAGATATCGAAGATGTGCGGCTGACGAGCCTGCGCGGTGTTGTAGTTCGGATCGTCGATCCATTCCGGCTTGCCGATGGCGCGGCAGATCGGCTCCCACGCGTGGCCCTGAATCGTGAAGTAGATGTATGCGTTCGGGTCCGTCTCCCAGCCCTTGCACTTGAGCACCCAGCCCGGCTGGCCGCCGCCGCCGGCGTTGCCGCCACGCGGCACCACGTCGGTGAATTCGCCATGCGGGTACTGCGGATACTCTTCGAGGTAGCCGACACGGTCCAGACGCTGTTGGTCGCGCAGCTTCACGCGGCACAGGTTGATGACCGAATCCTGCATCGAGACGGCGACCTTCTGGCCACGTCCCGTCTGGCCACGACCGATGAGTGCCGTGAGAATGCCGATGGCCAGGTGCATGCCGGTATTGCTGTCGCCCAGGGCTGCGGCCGACACCGTCGGGGGGCCGTCCCAGAAGCCGGTCGTCGAGGCGGCGCCGCCAGCGCACTGGGCCACGTTCTCGTACACCTTCAGGTCGTCGTAGTGGTGACCGTCCGAGAAGCCCTTGACCGACGCCACGATCAGCTTCGGATTCAGTTCGTTCAGTCGCTCCCACGTGAAGCCCATGCGGTCCAGGGCGCCCGGGGCGAAGTTCTCGACGAGCACGTCAGATTCCTTGACCAGCTTCTCGAGCACTTCCTTGCCTTCCGGCGTTTTCGTATCCAGGGTCAACGAGCGCTTGTTGCTGTTGAGCATCGTGAAGTACAAGGCATCGGCGTCGGGGATGTCGCGCAACTGGTTGCGCGTGACGTCGCCCGAACCCGGGCGCTCGACCTTGATCACGTCCGCGCCGAACCATGCCAGCAGCTGGGTACAGGCCGGGCCCGCTTGCACGTGCGTGAAGTCGATGATCTTGATGCCTTCGAGGGGTTTGCTCATGTGATGTCTCCTAAATTGACTCGGATTACTTTTTCATCGCCGCGCTTTGCGGATTCAGGTTCGTCAGACGGCCGCTTTCCGTACCGGCGGCTTCGTCGATGACGGCATTGATGAGCGTCGGCTTGCCCGAAGCGATCGACGCCTCGAGTGCCTTGGTCAGTTCTTCCGGCGTGGTGACGTGATAGCCGATGCCGCCGAAGGCCTCGATCATCTTGTCGTAGCGTGCGTCCTTCACGAACACGGTCGGGGCCACGTCCTTGCCGCCCGTCGGGTTCACGTCGGTGCCGCGGTAGACGCCGTTGTTATTGAAGATGACGGTGGTGACCGGCAGCTCGTAACGGCAAATCGTCTCGAGCTCCATGCCGCTGAAACCGAACGCGCTGTCGCCTTCGATCGCCACGACAGGCAGGCCGCTCGTCACGGCCGCGCCGATGGCGAAGCCCATGCCGATGCCCATCACGCCCCACGTACCCGAGTCGAAGCGCTTGCGCGGCTGGTACTGGTCGATGATGCTGCGTGCGTAGTCGAGCGTGTTCGCGCCTTCGTTCACCAGGTTGATGTCCGGGTGCTTCTTGAGCACGTCGCGAATGGCACCCAGCGCGCTGTGGAAATTCATCGGCGACGGGTTCTGCGCCAGGGTGGCCGCCATCTTCGCGAGGTTCTTGTTCTTGCGCTCGGCAATCGCGCCCGTCCACTCGGACGAAGGCTTCGGGAAGCTGGCGTCGATGCCGCCGAGCAGCGCCGAGACGCACGAACCGATGTCGCCGATCACCGGCGCGGCGATCGCCACGTTGCTGTCGATTTCCGTCGGCGAGATGTCGATCTGCACGAACTTCTTCGGCGCCGAGCCCCAGGTCTTGCCCTTGCCGTGCGCAAGCAGCCAGTTCAGGCGGGCGCCGATCAGCACGACGACGTCGGCCTCTTGCAGCACGAACGAGCGCGCGGCGGCAGCCGATTGCTCGTGCGTGTCCGGCAGCAGGCCCTTGGCCATCGACATCGGCAGGTACGGAATGCCGGTCTTCTCGATCAGCGCGCGGATGTCGGCGTCGGCCTGCGCGTACGAAGCGCCCTTGCCCAACAGGATCAGCGGACGCTTGGCACCCTTGATCACGTCGAGTGCGCGTGCCACGGCATCCGGTGCCGGGATCTGGCGCGGTGCGGCGTCGATCACGCGAATGAGCGATTCCTTGGCCTTCTTGGCGTCGATGGTCTGGGCCAGCAGCTTGGCCGGCAGATCCAGATACACGCCGCCCGGACGGCCGGACACGGCAGCGCGAATGGCGCGGGCCAGGCCCACGCCGATGTCTTCGGCGTGCAGCACGCGGTAGGCCGCCTTGCAATACGGCTTGGCCGCATTGAGCTGATCCATTTCCTCGTAGTCGCCCTGTTGCAGGTCGACGATTTCGCGCTCGCTCGAACCGCTGATGAGAATCATCGGGAAGCAGTTCGTCGTGGCGTTGGCGAGTGCCGTCAGGCCATTCAGAAAGCCCGGTGCGGACACCGTCAGGCAGATACCCGGCTTCTGCGTCATGTAGCCGGCGATGGCCGCGGCGTGGCCCGCATGCTGTTCGTGGCGGAAGCCGATGAAGCGCATGCCTTCGGCTTGTGCAAGACGTGCAAGGTCCGTGATGGGAATGCCCACCAGACCGAAGATGGTGTCGATGTCGTTCGCTTTGAGAGCATCGATGACCAGATGGAAGCCATCGGTCGTTTCTGCCTCGGACACGATGTTCGCGTGTCGGCTACTGTCTTTGAGCGTGTCGCCCGCGGTGTCGTTTTCCGCCTTGCCGACTGGCACGGTCATCGCAATGGACATAATTCTCTCCTCCAATTTTTCCGGTTTCAGTGTTGCGTCGTCTTGTCTGACGATTAGTGGGTGTTCCTGTACAGCTTCTCTACTTGCTCATCCGGTCGTGCAACCGGGCCCGGGAGGACCCGGATTGCACGCCGGTCAAACATTTCGCTAATCCATTCAGCCAGGCTGCTTCTCGGTGCCTTGCTTACGTGGTGCTGCGGCTCAGGTCCGCGGGCTTCACGATCGTCTCGCCGGATTGCTCCCGGTAGTCGTTGGCGTAACGCTGTGCCAGACGAGCCCGCATCGGCTTGAGGACGAACAGGGCGAGGAAGGCGGCAAAGGCGTTCATGGCGCAAGCAATCATGAACACGGCCTGCCAGCTCCCGGTCGACGAGGTGATGATGCTCGAGAAGGGCACCAGCAATGCGGCGGTCCCCTTCGCCGTGTACAGCATCCCCGCGTTGGTCGCGGCGTACTTCGAGCCATACGTGTCGGCGCACGTTGCCGGGAACAGGCTGTAGATTTCGCCCCAGGCAAAGAACACCAGGCCGGTCAGGATCACGAAGGCCACCGGGTGCTGGCCGAACTTCGCCAGCGCGTAGATCCCCGCGGCTTCCATCGCGAATGCGATGAACATCGTGTTTTCACGACCGATCTTGTCCGAGATCCAGCCGAACACCGGACGCGTCACCCCGTTGAGCACACGGTCGATAGCCAGTGCGAAGGTGAGTGCGGGCAGCGTGAGGCCGAGAATCGACACCGGCGCCTGATCCAGACCGTAGTCCTTGGCGATCGGGCCGAGTTGGGCCGTCGCCATCAGACCGCCGGCAGCCATCAGCACGAACATCAGGTACATCATCCAGAACACGGGCGAGCGCATGACTTCCGTCGGCTTGGCGTTGTAGCGCATGGCGCCCGGAGCCAGCTTCTTGAGCGCTTCGATCGATGCCGGCGGGTTGGCGAGCGCCAGACCAAGCACCAGCACGATGATCCCCTGCCCCAGACCGAAGGTCAGGAACGTGTTCTCATAGCCGCTCGACTTGATCATGTTGGCGATCGGTACCACGGTCAGCGCCGAACCTGCACCGAAACCGGCAGCCGTCAGGCCCGCGGCAAGACCGCGACGATCCGGGAACCACTTCAGCGCGTTGCCCACGCAGGTGCCATACACCGCACCGGCGCCGACACCGCCGACCGCCGCCGCGAAATACAGCATCGGCAGCGACGACGCATAGGTGTTCAAGACCCATGCCACGCCGCACAGCAAACCGCCGCCCACCACGACCGGGCGCGGACCGAACTTGTCGACCAGATACCCTTCGATCGGCACGAGCCAGGTTTCGGTCACGACGAAAATCGTGAATGCCACCTGAATGGCCGTGCGGCCCCAGTGATACTTCTCGTCGATCGGGTTGACGAACAGCGTCCACCCGTACTGCAAGTTGGCGATCATCGCCATGCAAATCACGCCGAACACGAGCTGAACCCAAGGGCTCGCGAACACGGATTGCTTACCGTGTTGATTAGTCGTCTCCACTTGTACCTCCTCCATCGGTTTCCAGTTGTTTGGCAGCTTCACAACAACAACACCTTCCGGATGGGGTCTGTGCCCCCTGGGTATGCTTTACGAGGTCTTTGCCTCGTCGACTTGTCTCTGATGCCTACGGGAGTCCATTGCGTTTTCCCGTAAATATACCGAACGAAATATACGATATATCAGATATAAGTCAACACTAATTTATTGCTGTCCTCGTTTTTCCCCTCGCGTGCCGAAGTCGTTTTCGTCCATTGCATCGACAACAACTCCGGCACGCGAGGCACTGTTCTAAGTGGCGGCTAGATACAGTAACGCCACTGTAGGACGAAGCGCCGCAACAACGCAATGCGAAAACACTAAGGAGTTAACCCGATCCCAGGGGCTTGTCCAACAAGGCGCTCCGCCCTTTTACATCGGGCTCCTTGGCAATTTTTAAAACGAGCACAAGACGATATTTTTGATAGTTTATTTCACAAGAACACGAACGACCCGTGGCCTCCCGTTGTCTGTAACACACCGTAATAATTCACTCATTCGACGCCTGACACGAATCCGTGCCCGCATTTCATTGCCGTTGGGCTCACAGATCGACTGCCCCGATTTTCGGCCATCTGCGGGGAAACCATGAGGGCAATTCGCCCGCGAATGCTTGGCGCTACCCGCTATGTGATATACGATATACAACATTTGGTATTAGTAGAAATTAGAACAACAAAACGGCCCATACCAGGCCCAGGTTTCGATTGACCTTTGGAGGGAGAGACTTCATGAAGATTTGCATCTATGGCGCCGGCGCCATCGGCGGCTATCTGGGCGTGCAACTCGCGCGTGCCGGAGCCGAAGTCAGTCTGGTTGCACGTGGCCCGCATCTGGCGGCCATGCGCGAGAACGGACTCAAGCTGCTGATCGATGGCGAAGAGCGCGTCGCCCAGTTGCGATGCACGGACGACCCGCGAGAACTGGGCCCGCAGGACTACGTGATCATCGCCCTCAAGGCGCACTCGGTACCGTCCGTCCTCGACGCGATGCAACCGTTGCTCGGCCCGGACACCGCCGTGGTCACCGCCGTCAATGGCATCCCCTATTGGTATTTCTACAAGCACGGCGGCGCGCTCGAAGGCACGACGCTCGAGAGCATCGATCCGGGTGGCCGCCAATGGCGCGAGCTTGGCCCGGAGCGCGCGATCGGCTGCGTCGTCTATCCGGCAACGGAAGTCGTCGCACCCGGTGTGATTCAGCACGTGTACGGCACGAAGTTCCCGCTGGGTGAAGCCAGTGGTGAGCGTACCGAGCGCGTGGAGAAGCTCTCGCAAATGATGGCCGCCGGCGGACTCGATGCGCCGATTCGCGACAACATCCGTGACGAGATCTGGCTCAAGCTCTGGGGCAATCTCTGCTTCAATCCGATTTCCGCCCTCACACACGGCACGCTGGACATCATCGCCAGCGATCCGGGCACGCGCGCCGTGGCCAAGGCCATGATGCTCGAAGCCAAGGCGATTGGCGACAAGTTCGGCGTGCATTTCCGGGTCGACGTGGAGCGGCGCATCAACGGCGCCGGCGCTGTAGGCGCGCACAAGACGTCGATGCTCCAGGACCTCGAGCGCGGTCGCGCCATGGAAATCGATCCGCTCGTGTCCGTCGTGCAGGAGATGGGGCGACTGGCGAACGTGCCGACACCGACGCTCGACGTCGTACTCGCCCTGATCAAGCAGCGCGAATTCATGACGCAACCGGATGCGGTCGCCGCCGCGCAGGAACGTCTTGCCGCCAAAGCCGCCTGAGCATGATCCAGGGCAGCCGACGCGCGTTGCTTTAATGAAACAGTCGCGGGCGGGGCACCGATCGTGTCCCGCTTGCACGATCTCCCTATATATATAGGCAGCACGATGGACGCGAACGGCGTGGGATGCGTTGCCGGGTGCCCACGCCGTTGCCCGCAATTGCCCATAGGTGCCGCCGCCGGGTCCCGGTCGCGGCCGATTTTTTGTTTCACGATGACTCCAGCCCGGTAGTTCGCTGGACTGCGCCGTAGCTCGATACAGCAGGTTTATCAATAGCTTACGCGCGTCCATCATATGCCGGTGCTTTCTGAAACTTGACCCGGTTTTCCCTCGTGCCGCTCCTATCTGGCTCTTGGAATCCGGGTCGTTCCAAGGAGTCATCATGGCAAAGATCAAGCTCACCAAGACCGCCGTGGAGGCGGCCCAGCCCCAGGCCAAGGATGTTGAACTGCGGGATACCGTGGTGCCCGGCTTCCTGTGCAAGATTACCCCGACGGGCCGCCGGGTGTTCATGCTCCAGTACCGCACGAACTCCGGCCAGCCCCGCAAGCCCTCGCTGGGGCTATACGGGGAACTGACCGTCGAACAGGCACGAGTCAAGGCACAGGACTGGCTGGCCGAGGTTCGCCGGGGCGGCGACCCCGGCGGCGCCAAGGCCGAGGCGCGCAAGGCGCCCACGATGGCCGAGTTGTGCAAGAAGTTCATGGAGGACTACTCCAAGAAGCGCAACAAGCCCAGCACGCAGGACGGCTATCAGGGCGTCATCGACCGCAACATCATCCCGCTGCTGGGCCGCAAGAAGGTGCATGACGTGAAGCGGCCCGACATTGCCGGGCTGATGGAGAAGCTGGCCTACAAGCCGACCGAGGCGAACAAGACCTTCGGCGTGCTGCGCAAGATGTTCAACCTGGCCGAAGTGTGGGGCTACCGCCCGGACGGCACGAATCCGTGCCGCCACGTCCCGATGTACCCGCCGGGCAAGGAAACCCGGCTCATCGTGGACGAGGAAATGGTGCGGATCTTCCGTCATCTGGAGAAGCTGGAGGCGGAAGGGCTGGAGAACTACGTCATCCCGCTGGCGATCCGGCTGCAATTCGAGTTTGCCGCCCGGCGCTCCGAAATCTGCCCGCTCGAATGGAGCTGGCTGGACTTCGAGAACCGGCGCGTGGTGTGGCCCGACAGCAAGGTCGGCGGCATTTCCAAGCCCATGAGCGAGGAAGCCTATCGGCTGCTTTCGACGGCGCCGCGCCGGGAGGGCTGCCCCTATGTCCTGCCATCGCCCAACGACTCGACCAAGCACCTGACCTTTGGCGAGCACTATGGCGGCTGGTGCCGGGTGCTCAAGGCCGCCGGCGTCCCGCACGTCGGCACGCACGGCATCCGCCATCGCTCGACCACCGACATAGCCAATTCCGGCGTGCCGACCAAAGTGGGCATGAAGTTAACGGGCCACAAGACTGTGGCGATGTTCATGCACTACGTCCACACCGAGGACAAGCCGGTGCGCGATGCGGCCGAGTTGGTGGCAAGCCGGCGCCAAGCCATCACGGGCGCGCGGCAACT
>OFTX01000194.1_pt1 | contig 38635 bp, 40 predicted proteins | sample 1775051 | NCBI WGS metagenome assembly OFTX01 (sample SAMN08195772, study PRJEB24354) | sludge metagenome | isolation source: sludge from phenol fed wastewater aerobic bioreactor A | place: India: Nagpur | collected 2016-09-15 | reverse complement strand
TTTTTTTTCAAGCAGAAGACGGCATACGAGATGTGTTCCTGTGACTGGAGTTCAGACGTGTGCTCTTCCGATCTGAACGGCTCCACCACGGCTCCCGACCGCGTGTCCGCCGCGTCCGTGGCCCCAGCGGCCGTGCCGGTGAGCCCGCCCGCCGGCCCGGCCGCACCGCCCGGCCGCTGTGTCGTCACGTGGGCGGGCTCGTCCATCCGGACCTCCCTGCGAACGGAATGACAACTTCAACCGTCAACAGAGTAGACGGTGTGTCCCTACCGCGCGCGTTGTGATCGCGGTTACATAGCCAGCAGCAGCTCAGTCCCTTGAGCAGCACGGCCCCACCGGCAGCACGGCGTCACCAGCAGCACAGCCCCATCGGCACCCCATCCACAGCCCCGCCCACCGGGCGTGGGAGAGACAACCGGACGGTCAACGTCCGAGAAGGGTCGACTCATGCGCGCAGGACTCTTGCCCGAATCCCGTCATACTCGCCGGCGCCCCCGGTTCACGCGCGGTCTCGCCGTCACCTCCGTCGCGGCCGCGGCGGCGCTCATCCTCGCCGCGTGCGGCGGCGCCACCGGGTCGACGACGTCCTCATCCTCGAGTAGCAGCTCGTCCGGCGGCGGCGCGTCCAGCGAGGCGTCCTCCGGTGGTTCGTCCGGCGCGTCGACCGACAAGCCGCTCGTCTACGGCGTTTTCGCGACGCCCCTCGAGGAGCCGTGGGACGGCGCCGTGCACCAGGCGCTGCAGGCCGCGGCCGACGCCGGCGAGATCGTCTACAAGCACACGGACAACAACGACTCCGACGACAAGATGACGCGCACCCTCACCGACCTGCTGACGAACCAGAAGCCGGACATCGTCTTCGGCGACGCGTTCTCCTCCGAGGACGCCGTCCGCGCGGTCGCCAAGAACTACCCGAAGGTGCAGTTCGCGTTCGGCTCTGGCAACGACCCGGTGGAGCCGAACTTCTCCACCTTCGACAACTGGCTGCAGGACCCGGCCTACCTGGCCGGCATGCTCGCTGGCGGCGTCACCAAGTCGAACACGATCGGCGTCGTCGCGGCCATGCCGATCCCGGAGGTCGACCGCATCGTCAACGCGTTCATCAAGGGCGTCGTCGAGACGAACAGCAAGGCCACCGTCAAGGTCACGTTCATCAACTCCTTCTTCGACCCGACCACCGCCAAGCAGGCGGCCCTCGCTCAGGTCGCGCAGGGCGCCGACGTGCTGTTCGCCGAACGCGACGGCGTGATCGAGGCGGCCAAGGAGAAGAACCTGCCGGTGATCGGCATGATGGTCGACCAGAAGAGCCAGGCGCCGAAAAACGTGATGACGTCACTGGTCTGGAACATGCGCCCGACCGTCGAGGAGGTGCTGAAGGAGTTCAAGGCGGGCACCTTGCACTCGCAGAACTTGGGCCAGTACTCCTACATGAAGAACGGCGGCTCCTCGCTCGCCCCGATCAACACCGACATCCCCGGCGGCATCCCGCAGGCGCTGATCGACAAGGTCATGGCGAAGCAGAAGGACATCATGGACGGCACGTTCACCACGCCGATCGACGAGAAACCGCCCGCCGGATCGACCACGGTCGGCCAGTGATCCCGTCGCCATCCGACCGCCCGGGGCGCGGCGACGTGCCCGCCCCGGGCAGCCTACCACCGGCCTCGTCCGCCGGTTCCGCAGGGTTCCCCGGCCCGTCGGTCGGGTATGACGTAGCTCCGGGGCCGGGCGCGTCCGCCGGGAGCCGCCAGCCGGGGGCCGTGCCGCTGGTGCAGTTGCACGGCATCCGCAAGTCCTTCGGCGACCTGCTCGTCAACGACGGTGTCGACCTCACCCTGCTTCCGGGCGAGGTGCATGCCCTGCTGGGCGAGAACGGCGCCGGCAAGACGACGCTCATGCGGATCCTGTACGGGCTCACCCGGCCGGACGGCGGCGTGATCGAGATCGCCGGCGCAGCAAGGACTATCGCGTCGCCAGGCGATGCGATCGGTGCGGGCATCGGCATGGTGACCCAGCACTTCTCGCTGGTCGGTCGGATGACGGTCACCGACAACCTGCTGCTCTCGCGCGCCGGGGCGGGCCGGCTCGATCGTCGCGCCGGGCGGCGCATGGTGGCCGCCGCGGCCGAGCGCATCGGCGTGCACGTCGACCCAGATGCCGTGGTGGAGAAGCTCTCCGTCGGCGAACAGCAGCGGGTGGAGATCCTGAAGGCGCTGTCCCGGGACTGCCGGGTACTGATCCTCGACGAGCCGACGGCCGTGCTCGTCCCGCAGGACGTGCAGGCCCTGTTCGCGTCGATTCGGCTGCTCACCGCGCAGGGCATCGGGGTGCTCTTCATCTCGCACAAACTCGGCGAGGTGTCCGAGATCTCCGACCGCGTCTCGGTTCTGCGGCGCGGCCGCATCATCGACACGGTCCCGACGGCCGGCGCCACGCCGGCGCGGCTCGCGGAGATGATGGTCGGCCGGCCCACCGTCGGTGTGCGACGCGACGACCGGGACGAGGCTGGTGGGGCGGGCGGGAGCGCCCTCGACGACGCGCAGCCGCCTGCGGCGCCGCCCAAGGACGTGCTCTCGGTGCGCGGACTGCGCCTCGCCGGGCGCGGCAAGGAGGCGCTGGCCGGCGTCACCCTGTCCGTGGCGCCGGGCGAGATCGTCGGTGTGGCAGGCGTTTCCGGCAACGGACAGACCGAACTGGTGCAGGTGCTGTGCGGCCTCGCGAGGCCCACGGCCGGCACCGTGACGGTGAACGGCATCGACGTCACCGGCGCGGACCCGGAGAAGGTGATCGCGGCCGGGCTGGGACGCATCACCGAGGACCGGCACGCCTGCGTGGTCGGCAAGCTGACCGTGGCGCAGAACCTCGTCATGGAAGACCTACCCCGTTTCCGGCGCGGGCCGTTCGGTGTTTTCCTCGACCGCGCGGCGATCCGCGCGCATGCCGAGCGCCTCATCGAGGAGTTCTCCATCAAGGCGAAGCCGGACGACCCGATCTCCACCCTCTCCGGCGGAAACATGCAAAAGGTGCTGCTGGCAAGGACTCTCGCACGCGACCCGGTCGCGTTGGTGGTGTCCCAGCCCACCCGCGGGCTGGACATCGGCGCGACCGAGTTCGTGCACCGGCAGCTGCTCGCGCGGCGCGCGGCCGGCGCCGCGGTGCTGCTCGTCTCCGAGGACCTGGAGGAGCTGCTCGCGCTGGCCGACCGCATCGTGGTGATCTACGAGGGCGCGCTGGTCGGCGAACTGCCCGCAGCCGGAGCGGACATCGAACGGCTCGGGCTGATGATGGCCGGGCAGGGTGCGCAGAGCGGGGCGGCGGCATGAGCACTACAAGCTCGCCGAGCGGTGCCCGCACCCCGCCGAGCGGTGCGAAAATGCGGGCAAAACAGACAGAATCGGATGCATATCGCACCGCTCGGCGGGGGGATGCTCGGCGCAAGAACATCAGCATGCGCCTGGTGTTGCGCGGACGGGAGCCGCGGTGGCTGGCACCGGTTCTCGTGCTCGTCGCCGTGGTGATCGTCTACCTGCTGACGGCCGGACCGATCCGGGGGGCGGGCGCGAACCCGCAGGCCGCCTACCAGCGGTACATCGTCACCCCGCTCACGCAGACCACCTCGCTGACCGAGGTGGTCCTCGCCGCGATCCCGATCCTGTTCACCGGCCTTGCGGTCGCGGTCGCGTTCCGCAGCGGTTACTGGAACATCGGCGCCGAGGGGCAGTTCCTCGCGGGCGCCATCGGCGCTACCGCGCCCGGGCTGTACCTGCCGAATCTGCCTGGGCCACTGGCGATCCCGCTCGCGCTGGTGGCCGGCGCCCTCGCCGGGGTGCTGTGGTCGCTGGTGCCGGCGCTGCTGCGCACCCGGTACCGCATCGATGAGGTCGTCACCACGCTGCTGCTGAACCCGGTTGCGCTGCTCCTGGTGCAGGGGCTACTGAACGGGCCGTGGCGCAACTCGACCAGCGGCTTCCCCGTCTCCAACAATCTGGGTGCCGGCTACCGGATGCCGCTCGCCATCCCCGGCAGCCGCGTGCACCTCGGTGTGGTGATCGCAGCCGTGCTCGCGATTGCGATCTGGCTCGTCATGTCCCGCACCGCCGTGGGCCTCCGCGCTCGGGCGGTGGGGCTTTCCCCGGACGCGGCCCGGTTCTCCGGCATCTCCGTGCGGCGCACCCTGCTGCGTTCGGCGCTGATCTCCGGCGCGATCGCCGGACTCGGCGGCGCGGATCAGGTGCTCGGCGTGGGACACAAGCTCTCCCAAGAGGTCTCGTCCAGCTACGGCTACACCGGCATCGTGGTCGCCACCCTCGGCGCGCTCACCGCCGGCGGCGTGGTGCTCGTCGCGCTGCTGCTTGGCGACATCACCGTCGGCGCGCAGAACGCGTCGTTGGTGCTGCAACTCCCGCCGCAGATGGGCCAGATCGTCTCGTCGCTGCTGATGCTCGCGGTGATCAGCATGCTGGTGCTGCGCCGCTACAAGATCTCCTGGCGCCGCGACAGATCCGGCGCAATCGCCGGAGCCAGCGCGTCCGGGGAGGGCGGTGCGATGGGGCCCCCGGCTTCGGCCGGCCCCGTATCTGCGGCCGACAGTCGTGATACGGCAAGCGCTCTCCCTCCTATGACGGCGAGTGCAGCTGCGGCAGAAAGTGTTTCGCGCGCGGTGGGCCCACCGGCTTCCGCCGCCGACATCGCTCCGCCGGGAACTACGTCATCCTCGACAACCACGCTGGGACAGCACCTGTCGGCACCCGACGCGACGGTCGGCACTCCGGGTGAGGAGGAGACGGTATGACGATCGCCTATCTGGCCCTGCTCACGGCGATGCTCACCACCGCCACCCCGCTGGTGCTGGCGGCGCTCGGCGAGGTGATCACCGAGCGGGCCGGCATCCTGAACCTCGGCATCGAGGGCACGATGTACGCCGGCGCGTTCACCGGTTTCCTCGGCGCAGAGCTTTTCGGCTCGGCGTGGTGGGGGCTGCTGATCGCGATCGTGGCCGGCACGCTGGCGGGACTTCTGATGGCGGTGCTCACCGTGACGCTCGGCGTGAACCAGCACGTCGCCGGCATCGGCACCACACTGCTGCTGATCGCCGCGTGCGACTTCACCTCGCGGCTGAAGTACGGCGGCGGGACGCTGCCGCAGATCCCGAAGTTCGGGCAGCTCTTCGCCGATGTGCCGGTGGCGAGCCAGTTCCTGCTCACCTACCTGACCTTCCTGGTGATCGTGCCGGCCGCCTGGTACGCGCTGCGCGCCACCGGCATGGGGCTCAAGCTGGGGGCCGTCGGTGAGAACCCGGAAGCTGCTGACGCGGCGGGGATCTCGGTCGCGCGCGTGCGGTACGCGGCGCTCGCGATCGGCGGCGCGCTGATGGCGATGGGCGGCGCGTTCCTGTCGCTGGCCATGCTCGGCTCGTTCACGCTGAACATCACCAACGGCCGCGGCTGGGTCGCGATCGCGCTGGTGATCTTCGCCCGCTGGCGGGTGTGGCCGGCGGTGGCCGGCGGCCTGCTGTTCGCCGCGGTCGACGCGCTGCAGCTGCAGCTCGTGGTGACACCGGAGTTCGCCGCCGTGCCGCGTGAGGTGATGATCGCGCTGCCGTACCTGGTGGTGATCATCGCGCTGGCGGTGTCCGGGCGGAACCTGCGCTACCCCGGCGCGTACCTGCAGTCCTACCGGCGGACGTAACGCCATGACGGGGCACGTGGGGGTGAGGGTTGCGGACAGGAGCCCGGCCCGAGGATTTCGTCATAAACGTCATCAATGAATCGGCGAAACCATAGGCACGGCAAGACTTTTCAAAATGCCTTCAGGCAGTCGACAACAACGGGAGCAGAGATGACTTTACTGTCCGCAGCCGACCGGATGCTTCTGGACGCGGCGATCGCCGAGGCGAAGGCCGGGCGCGCGGAGGGCGGGATCCCCATCGGGGCGGCGCTCGCCGGGGCCGCCGGGATGCTCGGCACCGGGCACAACAAGCGTGTGCAACTGGGCAGCGCGACGCGGCACGGGGAGACGGACTGCCTGGAGAACGTGGGGCGGCTGCCGGCGTCGGTGTACGCGAACGCCACCATGGCAACCACCCTCTCGCCGTGCGACATGTGTACGGGCGCAATCCTTTTGTACAAGATTCCGCGGGTGATCATCGGCGAGAACCGCACGTTCTACGGCGGGGAGGATTACCTGCGGGCGCGCGGGGTCGAGGTGATCGTGGCTGACGATCCGGAGTGCATCGCGCTGATGACGGAGTTCATCGCCGAGGAGCCCGCGCTCTGGAACGAAGACATCGGGGTCTGACGAGCCTCCGCGCGATCTGCGGTGCAGCCGGCGGGTTCATTCCAGCCGCACCCGCGGGTCCAGGACGGCATACAGGATGTCCACGAGGATGTTGGCGATGACCACGAACACCGCGGCCAGCAGCACGATCGCGATGATCACCGGCTCGTCCTGGTTGACCACGCTGGACACCGACAGGGCGCCGAGGCCGTTGAGGCCGAAGACCTGCTCGGTGACGATCGCGCCGCCGAGCAAGGTTGCCACGTCGATGCCGAACTGGGTGACGATCGGCACCAGCGCGGCGCGCAGCGCATGCCGGAACGTCACCCGGGTCTCGGACAGGCCCTTGGCGCGGGCGGTGCGGATGTAGTCGTCGCCCAGCACCTCCAGCATCTGGCCGCGGGCCAACCGAACGTAGACCGCCATGGATGCCACCGCCAGCGTGATCCACGGCAGGATGAGGTGCAGGAACCATTGCCACGGGTCCTGCGTGAGCGGGACATAGCCACTGCCGGGGAACCAGTCGATGCCGGCCAGGTGCAGCTTGTAGAACAGGAAGAACAGCAGGATCAAGCCCAGCACGAAGGTCGGGAAGGACAGTCCGGTCAGTGCGAACAAGGTGGCCAGCCTGTCCCGGATGCTCCGTGGGTGGGTGGCCGAAAGCACGCCGATCAGCACCCCGGACACCACCCAGATGATGGCCGCGCCGATGGCTAGCGAGGCCGTGACCGGAAGCGCCCGGCCGATGAGCGTCGTCACCGCTTCGTGGCTGTAGTACGAATAGCCGAGGTTGCCGTGCAGCAACCGCACCAGGAAGTTCCAGTACTGCACCGGGATCGGTTTGTTCAGCCCGAGTTGCGCCGTCACCTGCTCGACCAGTTGCTGATTGGACGCCTGGAACTTGCCGAGCAGCAAGAAGGCCACGTTGGGCGGCGCGATGAAGAAGATGGCGAACACGACGACGGAGATCAGCCAGATCACCAGCAGGCCGGTCAGTGTCCGGCGAATGAGAAAGCGCAGCATCGCAGCCCCCGGACTACTTCGCGAACAGTCGCTCGGTGCGCGGATCCAGCGCATCCCGGACGCTGTCTCCGAGCAGATTGAATGCCAGCGTGGTGAGCACCAGGGCGGCGGCCGGGAACGTCAGGAACCACCAGGCGACCTGGTAAAGCCCCCCCTGCTGGGCGTCGTCGAGCATATTGCCCCAGCTCGGTGTCGGCGGGATGATCCCGACCCCGAGGAACGACAGGGTGGCCTCGAACACGATCGAGATCGGGATCAGCAGGGTGACGTAGACGAGGACCGGCGCGATCAGGTTCGGCAGGACATCGACGACCATGATTCGGAGATTGCCGGCACCGAGCGACCGCGCCGCCTCCACGTACTCTCGTTCACGGATCGCCAGGGTCTGTCCGCGGACGATACGGCCGACCGCCGCCCAGGAGAAGAAGGCGATCACGGCGATCTCCAAGAGCTCGCTCGGCCCGACGACCGTTACCAGGGCGATCGCGAACAACAGGAACGGGAAGGCGAGCACCACATCCATCAAGCGCGCCAGCACCGAGTCGACTGCCGGGCCCAGGAAACCCGCGCACAGCCCGATGATGACGCCGATCAGTACGGCAGCGATCGCTGCCGAGACGCCGACGACGAGCGACACCCGGGCGCCGTAGATCAGCCGGACCAGCACGTCCCGGCCGAGCTGGTCGGCGCCCAGCAGGTGGATGCGACCCGGCCCGACGGGCAGGCCGTCTGCGGTGGTTCCGGTGGCTCGGTCCTGTTGCGTGGGGCCCCACCCGATGAGGTGGGACAGCGGGTCGGCGAAGACGGCGACGAGCACCAGAAACAGGATGAACGCCCCGCACACCCACGCGACGCGGTCGCGACGAAGCCGCGCCCAGGCAAGTTGCCACGGGCTACGGCCGAGTACCGGGCCGGTGGGTGCACCGACTGGCGCGAGCGGCAGCTCGCGCGCCTCCGGCAATTCCGAGATCGAGATCGTCCGCTCCTTCCGCCTTCGCCTGTTGGTCCTAGTGAGAGCGCTTGGCCTCCGTGCCGTTCGCGCCGATTACCTCATGCCGATGCCCGGCGGATGGGCGTCGGCCGGCTCCGCGGGGGCGGGGCCCAGCTTCTCGCCGTCGGCCATCGGGAAGTGGCATGCGGTGACGTGCTTCGGAGGGTCCGCCAGTACCGGGACGAGATCCGGCTGCACACGGCCGCAGATCTCCTGTGCCTTCGGGCATCTCGGGTGAAAGCGGCACCCGGACGGCGGGTCGATCGGCGATGGGACGTCGCCGTGCAGCACGATCCGCTGCCGCACGGCCGCGCGGTCCGGATCGGCGACGGAGGCGGCGGACAGCAGTGCGGCCGTGTACGGATGGCGTGGTGTGCTGTACAGCGCGGCCCGCTCCGCGATTTCTACGACCTTGCCCAGATACATGACGGCGACCCGGTCCGATACATGCTCGACCACGGACAGATCGTGGGCGATGAAAACGTAGGTGAGCCCGAGTTCGGACTGCAGCGTCTGCAGCAGGTTGATGATCTGAGCCTGGATCGACACGTCCAGCGCGGACACCGGTTCGTCGCACACGATCAGCTTCGGGCGCAGTGCTAGTGCCCTCGCCACTCCGATGCGCTGCCGCTGACCGCCGGAGAAATCGGACGGGAACCGATTGAAGTGCTCCGGGTTCAACCCGACCAACTCCATCAATTCCTGGACCTTGCGCTTGCGCTCGGGGCCATCGGCCACACCGTGGATGGCGAACGGATCGCCGATGATCGAGCCGATGCGGCGATGCGGATTCAGCGACCCGTAGGGATCCTGGAAGATCATCTGCATTTGCCGGCGGTAGGGACGCATCGCGCGGGGCGAAAGGCGGGAGATATCGTGACCGTCGAACGTGATCCGGCCGGACGTGAGCGGGTAGAGCCGCGTCATGCACCGCGCGAGAGTCGATTTGCCGCAACCGGTCTCGCCGACGAGACCCAGAGTCTCGCCGCGCCGGACGGTCAACGACACGCCGTCGACCGCCCGTACCTGACCGACCTCGGATTTGATGACGATGCCCCGTCGGATCGGGAAATGCTTGACGACATCGTCGAGCGTTAGCAGCGCGTCATCCTCGTCCGCAGCCGCAGCCGCAGCCGCAGCCGCAGGCGACGTGCCGTGCGGCAGCGCGGTCATGGTTGCGTTCCCGCGTCGTCGGGGGAGTTCTGGGAGGTGCGGGGGCCGCGTGAGCGGTCGGACATGCCGGCACCGGCCAGAACGCCAGCATCCGGGAGGTGAACCCCGGCGGTCTCGATCTCTTCGGTAGCCCTGGCGGCCAGCCGGGCCGCGGCACCGTTCTCGGCGCGGCCGGCCGCCGCCGCGCTCGCGCGCTCCCGGTCGACGTCCTCGCCCAGCCCGAGTATCTGAGTCGGCAGAAAGCACGCAGATGTGTGGCCTCCGGCGATGTCGAACAGCGGCGGGACCTCGGAAATGCACCGGTCCATCACGTACTGGCAGCGCGGGTGGAAGGCGCATCCGGTGGGGATGGAGATCAGGCTCGGCGGCTGCCCCGGGATCGGCCGCAGCCTCTCGCCCGCCGCGGTGGACCCGGGGATCGATTCCAAGAGCCCTTTGGTGTACGGATGGTGCGGGAAGTAGAACAGCGTGCGCCGGTCCGCCTTTTCGACGGCCTTGCCGGCGTACATGACCATGACCTCGTCCGCCGTTTCGGCGATCACGCCCATGTCGTGCGTGATGATGATCAGTGCGGTGTCGAACTCCGTCTGCAGCTTCGTCATGAGTTCGATCACCTGCGCCTGCACCGTCGCGTCCAACGCCGTCGTCGGCTCGTCCGCGATGATCAAGTCGGGGTCCAGCGCCAACGCCATCGCGATCATCGCGCGCTGCCGCATCCCGCCGGAGAACTGATGCGGGTAGTCGTCGACTCGGCTCGCCGCCTGCGGAATGCCCACCATGTCCAGCAGCTCGATCGCACGGGCGCGGGCGGCCGACCTGGCGATGTGCCGGTGGGCGCGGATCATCTCCACGATCTGCCAACCGACCGTGTACAGCGGATGCAGGCTGGACAGCGGGTCCTGGAAGATCGCGGCGATCCGCGCCCCGCGCACCCGCTGCAATTCCGCGGGGGACATGCGCAACAGGTCACGTCCGTCGAACAGCGCCTGGCCGGACACGTCCGCTCCGGGCGTGAGACCGAGCAGCGTCTGGGTGCAGACGGTCTTGCCCGATCCCGACTCGCCGACGACACCCAGCGTGTGACCCTTCTCGACGTCGAAGGACACACCTCGGACGGCCTGCACTAGGCCGTCCGAGGTGTGGAACGACACCGTGAGGTCACGCACCTCCAGCAGCGGCATATGGTTGTCCGCCCATCAACTGCCGGACAGCCACACGTTGGTGATGTCGTAGTTGATCGAGCTGGGCAGCTCGATCGCGTTATGCACCCGCGAGGAGTGGAAGAGCGGCGTCGACTGCGTCTGGAACGGGATGAACGCGGCGTCCTTCATCACCTGCATGTCGGCCTCGTGCATCGCCTTGTCCACCTCCGCCGGATCCGTGGACGTCAGCGCGGTGTCTATGTCCTTGTTGACGGTGTCGTTGTTGTAGTCGCCCCAGTCCGTCGAACCGGGACCGTAGTGCCGGCCGTCGAACAGCGGCTCCATCACCGAGCGGGCGTTGTTGCCGTACCAGTCCGGCACCCAGCCGGGCTCGGCGATGTCCCACGTGCCCTGCTTGGCGGCCTTCGGATCGGATAGGTACTTTCCGTAGAAGTCCGACGCCTTCACCGGGAAGCCCTCCACCTTGACACCGCACTTGGCGAAATCCGCCTGGATCGACTGGTACACGTCCGGGTGCTTACCGGAGGTCCGGTACGGATCCTTGAGCGTCAACCCGTTCGGGTAGCCGGCGGCCGCCAGCAGCGACTTGCACTTCGCGGGGTCCCCGGCGTCGTTCGGCGTCTGGTACAGGTTGAACTCCTTGTAACCGACATTGCCCGGCGGGATCACCTGGTTCAGCGGCGTATTGAGGTTCGGTCCACCGTAGATCTTGCCGATCGCGGTCTTGTCCACGGCGTACTCCAGGGCCTGCCGCACCGCCACCTTGCCCAGCGCCCCGCCGTTGTTGGGCGACTGCAGGTTGAAGATCTCGAACGGGTTCGTGTCGTAGTTGGCGTAGATGCCCATCCGCGGATCCTTGGTCGCCTTCAGCTGTGGGACGTCCGCAGTGGGAACTGTGGTGTCCCACTCCATATCCGCGGTCCCGGCGGCGATCTGTTGCTGCACGGCGGCCTCGTCCGGCCCCAGGGTCACGTCGATCTCGGACAGGTACTGGTGCCGGATCGGGTCCGAGGACTGCTTCCAGGCCGGGTTCGGTTTGAGCGTGTACGACTGGCCGGCGGTGTAGCTGGCAATGTAGTACGGGCCGTCGGAGATCGTGTGCTGCCGGAACTCCGCCGAGTCGGGCAGGTAGTTCAGGTACTCCACCGGTGCGGCGGAACCGAACGGCAGGGTCAGGATGTTCGGGAAGTCGCTCGCCGGGTTTACCAGGGTGAATTGGATGGTGGAGTTGTCGACGGCCTTGATGCCGGAGATGTCATGCGTCGTCATGAAGGTCTTGAAGTCGGCCACATCCGGCTTCACCTTGGCGAATGCGTCACAGTATTCCGTCATGCCGACGATCACGCCCTCGTAATAGCCGGGCGCACCGACCGAGTTCTGCGTCGGATTACACAGGCGTTTGAAACCGAGCACGAAATCCTGCGCGGTCACCGGGCGGGCCGGCGACGTGTTCCACATGACGTCGGGCCGGAGGTGGATCGTGTACGTCTTACCGTCGGCAGACAATCCTCCGTTGGCCGTCGTCGGCAGCTCGGTCGCCACGTCCGGCACCACCGAAATGGCTTTGGCCGGGTCGGTCGACGCCGGATTGGCGAAGAGTTGCCGGGTAAACGCCCGCTCCAGCGTGTAGGTGGTCGTGTAGTAACCGGCCGCTGTGTCCAGGTGGTCGACGTCGGCGTTGCCCACGATCTTCAGCGTCCCGCCGGTCACGGGGCTCCCGCTCGCGTTGACATTCGCCAGTTGCTCGGGCGTCAGTGAGCTGGACTGCGCCGAGGACGTCGACGATGCGGAGGACGTCGGTCCTGAGCTGCTGCCGCCGCCGGCGCTACTCACGCTGCTCGTCTCCGTCCCGCTGTTAGAACTGCTGGCGGACGGCGACTTTGGGCTGGAACTGCAGGCCGCGGCGATCATCGCCAGGATCGCCAGCGTCGAGATCACCCCGGTTCGACGGGAAAGCAATGGCATGGGAGTCTCCTATCGCGTAACCAACGGGAGCCTCGGGGCGCAGGCCGGTGGCGATCGGTCGCGGCCGGTCGTCGAAGCGCGGCGGGTCGCGAGCGGTTGTCGCCTGAGTGCACAGCGGGGCGGCGCGAGTGCCGATGCGCCTCCGGCCAGCAGGGCTTGTCGCGTGCCCGGATGGTTTCGGTGCATCGGTTCGGAAGCCGCTGTCGAGCATACGAGCAATCCTGCTGCCCCGCGAGCGGAGTGGATCAACCGGCGGTGCGGTCGGCCGGTGAACGACCCGAGCCAGAGCGCGGCGTAACGTGCTGCGTCGACTGAAAGCGCCACGTCGACCTGCGCTGCCAGCATCCGGGATGACGTAGTGCACGCCCCCGCCTACGAGCCGGGTCCGGGGCAGGTACAGGTGGTGCACGCGACCTCGCTCGGTGGCGTGGACATCGCCCAGGCCGGGGCTAAGTTGCCGGACGATGTGAGGACCGCCGGATACATGGGTGTGACCGGCCGCGTGGGAGCCGATGTCCGGAACATCGTCATACACGCTCGTGACGTCGGCAACGTGGCCGCGAGCATGCCGAACGGCTGGTTCGCCGCCTGGTGGCCGTCGTTAGAGCAGCTCCTCACGTCTATGACGGTGACCACCACCACCGGCAGCTATACCGTGCATCTGTGAGTGCGGTCGCGACAGGGGTCAGCAGTGTGCGCGTGAGCCGCCGCAGCCCGTGGGAGCGAGCGGCGCCCGCGCTGGCGGCCGGATTGTTCGCGGCGGTGTACGGCGCGATCTCGCTGACGCGGTTCGCGCGGTGGGAAACGCCGTCGTGGGATAACGCGATCTTCGAGCAGGCGGTTGCCGGTTACGCGCACCTGCGGGCGCCGATCGTGGACATCAAGGCGCCCGGGTTCAACCAGCTCGGCGATCATTTCTCGCCGATCCTGGCGCTGCTCGGCCCGGTGTACCGCGTGTTCCCGTATGCGCAGACACTGCTGGTCGCGCAGGCCGTGTTGGTGGGGTTGTCGGTGCTCCCGATCGGCCGGGCCGCGCTGCGGATGCTCGGCACCGGGCGGGGTCTCGCGGTGACCGTTGCTTACGGGTTGTCGTTCGGGGTGCAGGCGGCGATCAGCGCGGATTTCCACGAGGTCGCCTTTGCCGCACCGCTTCTCGCCTTCGCCGGGGAGGCCGGGCTGCGCGGGCGCTGGCGGTCCGCGGCCTGCTGGTGCCTGCCGCTGCTGCTGGTCAAGGAGGACCTCGGCCTGACCGTCGCCGCGATCGGCGTGGTCGCTGCGCTGGCGGGCGCGCGCCGGGTCGGCTGGCTGCTCGCGGCCGCCGGTGTGGTCGGGGCGGCGATGACGGTGTTAGTGATCATTCCCGCGTTCAACCGGTCGGGCTCGTTCGACTATTGGTCCCTGGTTGGGGGAGGTGGCGGGCCGAGCCTGTGGCACAACTTCTTTGCCGCGGGGTGGCAGTTCAAGGCCGGCGCGTTGGCGGCGACGTTCGGGATCACCGGGTTCGTGGCGCTGCGCTCCCCATGGGCGTTGGCCACCATCCCGACCCTGGCCTGGCGGTTCGCCGGCGACCGGGCAACGTTCTGGGGCGTCGAGTGGCAGTACTCGCTGGTGCTCATGCCGATCGTGTTCATCGCCGCGCTGGACGGGCAGGCCCGTATCCGTGCCCGGGAGTCCGCTAGCACCAGTACGGGCGTCGGCGCCAGTCCGGTCACGGGCCCAAGTGCGCGCTCCGACGCCGGCCCGGGCCGGTGGCTCCGGTTCGCAGCCCGGGCCGCGCCGAAGCTGCCGGCCGCGATGCTCGCCGGCGCGCTCGTCGCCTGCCTGTGGCTCCCGACCCGCGGCCTGGTCGACGGGGCGGCCTACCGGCCCAACCCGCGCGTCGCGGCAGCCGCCGCGGTCATCGCCCTGATGCCGCCCGGGGCGAGCGTGGAGACCAACCGCGGCCCGATCACCCACCTCACCAGCCGCTACCGCGTGTACTGGTTCGACAGCATCGGAGGCGCCGTCATCCCGGATTTCGTGCTGTCCGATACCCACACCGACACGCACACCGATTTCGACGGCGACCTCGTCGCATTCGCGCAGCAGCAGCATCCCGGCGCCACGTACCGCCTGATCTACGACCACGACGGCTACCAACTCGCCCAACGGACAGGCGAATAGTGGGCGCAGCTTTCAGGGGCGAGGCTGCCGCGGCGTATCCGTTTCGTGCGCCCATTCGATGAACCGGCCGCGTAGCGCATCGGGACGTCGGTTTTCAGCGGATCGGCATCTGCGCCGGCCCGACGACTGCGCGTCAGGGGAGGCTGCCGCGCGGCGCGACCCAGCGGGCATCGAAGGAGATCACCTCGGCGGCGATGTCGAAGTCGGCGTCGTAGTGCACCAGTGTGATGTGGTGTTCACCGGCGAGCACGGCTGTGAGGAGGTCTGCGATCCCGACCGCGCGGTGCCGGCCGGACCGTGCCAGCTCGCGTTGCGCGTCGAAGGCGGCCTGCCAATGCCGATCGTCTGTCGGTAGGTACTCGTAGGCGACGCGCCGGTCGGAGCGGATCTGCTCGTAGTCGGCGGGGTCGCGCGCGCTGTAGAGCGCTTCCGCATCCAACGTCGCGCAGGTGGCCACCAGCCCGCCCTCGATCAGCGGGGCCACGCGCTCGGCCACAGCGGTGTGCCGCATCCGGGCGGCGGCACTGGTATCGATGAGGTACCGCGCGATCAGCGCCATACCGCGTCCCGCTCGGGCCGGTGTGCCAATGGCTCGAGCCCGCCGTCGGTGAGCCACCGCACCTGCCGGGCCCGGGACGCGTTCGCGGCGGCCTGCCGAAGCGCAGCGCGCACCGTGTCGGACACCCCCGTGGTGCTGAGTTCCCGCTGTGCCTCGGCCAGCAGGTCGTCGTCCAAGTCGATCAGGCGTTTCGTCAGCGCGGGCCTCCATATACGACGCTGCCACCGAGTATATGTGCCGGCCACGCGGTGTTCCGGATCGTGCGGGTCGACGGGCTGTCGCCCGAGCTCGAGCGCGCTACGCTCCGAACGCGCTCAGCCACAGGGCGGCATAGCGCGCGGCATCGACCTCCAGCGCCACGTCGACCGTCGCCGCGGGCACCACAGGAGCCGTCGAATATGACGATATTCCTTGCCCCTGACCGTGTTTCGGCGTTGTCGACGGCGCCCGGTGGTCCCCGTGCCAGGTCCGCCGATCGACGATCGTCTGGCCCCGGGTGAGCCCGGGCGCGACCTCCACCCGCACCGGAAACGTTGATACGCCCAGCCCTTCCGGGTCGAGAACCGCGCATACCGCCCCCGCGTCCCCGATCCGGCACGTCTCCTGCCCGAACAGCGCCCGCTGCTGATCGATCAGCGCCGCAGCGAGCTGGGCGGCCGGATCGGGCAAGTCCCGCAGCCGCGCCGCGTCATCCCCGTCCACCGTCACCCGCTGGAACACGTCCAGCCCGTACATGGTCACCGGGATCGACAGCTCGGCGCAGGCGGCGAGCACGATCGCGGCCGCCTCCGGGTCGTGCCACATGTTGAACTCGGCCGCCGCCGTCGCGTTCCCGCCGCTGGCCGAGCCGCCCATGAAGACGATCCGCTCGATCCCGCCGGCGACCTCCGGATAGGTGCGCAGCAGCAGCGCAATGTTCGTCTGCGGCGCCAACGGCACCAGCGTGACCTTCTCGCCCGCACCGATCGCCCGTAGCAACTCCTGCCGGAGCAGCGCGACGGCGGACAGCGAACTCGCCCGTCGGTCGCTCGGCCGGGCGAAGCCGCCCAGCCCGTCGGCGCCATGCACGTGCCCGGCGTCGTGCGGCGGTGCGAGCAGCGGCCGGGCCGCCCCGCGCGCTACCGGAACCTCGCGCGCGCCGGCGGTATCCAGCACATACAAGGTATTGGCGACGACCTGGTCCACGGCCGCATTGCCCGCAACACAGGTCACCGCGCGCAGCTCCAGATCGGGGTGCCGCGCGGCGAGCATCAGCGCGAACGCGTCGTCCACACCGGTATCGACATCAAGGATCAGCGGGGTCGGTGGGTTCGGCATGGCCGCATCGTATCCGCGGCCAGGCCCGCCCACCTCGAGGGCAGACCACCTTCTCTCCGTCGAGTGGGAGTCCTGCAGAGAAAATGACGCCCTAGGCTCTGCAGGACTCCCACTCGACCGAGGGCTTGAGGTCGGGGCGCGGCCGCGCCGGCGGCGAACAGCGTCATACACGGCAGGCATCGTGCGGACGGAGCGCCGGAAACCGTGGGTGCGCGGCCTCAGCCGAGTTCTTCGAGCGTGGCGCGGAGTTCTGCGCGCATCCGCCGCCGCCGCGCCCAGCGCCCGGCGAGGATCACGATCTCCGGCAGCGCGAGCGCCAGCGTGATCGAGTACCAGTACCAGGGCGGGGTGAAGATCGCGACGATGCCGAACGACGACACGGTCGCGACGATGCCGACGACGAGCACATAGGTCGACGCGGGTGCGGAGGATGCCACCTCCATAGGGTGCCACGCGGGCCGCCAGGGCGTGCATCTGCGGTAGGCTACTCGCCGGTAACTTACGGCCGCCCCGGGGCGGTGGTATCGAGTATGACGAGGTTCCGGGCCCCGGCGCGTTCGTCCGTCGTGCGCACCTGGCAGGCTAGGCGTCGATGCCATGAGGTGGCCAACCTCACGCGTCGGCACCGTCGTGAGATCGGAATACTCGTCAGGGCGAGGGCCCTGCGCCCGCACCACTTGAGATGGGGCCGCCCCCAGACAGAAAGGCTGACGTCGAGGCCATGAACATCACCGTGCTTGTGAAGCAGGTGCCGGATACGTATTCGGAGCGCACGCTGCGGGATGACCATCGTTTGGATCGTGATGCCGCGGACGCGGTGATCGACGAGATCGATTCGCGTGGCGTGGAGATCGCGTTGCAGCTGGTGGAGGCGGCCGGTTCGGGGGAGGTGACGGTGCTGACGATGGGCCCGGCGCGGGCGACCGAGACGTTGCGCAAGGCGCTCGCGATGGGGGCGGACCGGGCGGTGCACGTGCTGGACGACGGTCTGGCGGGAGCAGACGCGCTGACCACCTCCGCGGTGCTGGCGGCGGCGGCGGGCCGGGCGCCGTTCGACCTACTGATCGCTGGGAACGAGGCGACGGACGGGCGGACCGGGTCGATCCCGTCGATGCTGGCGGAGCGGCTGGACCTGCCGGCGGTGACGCAGGTGCAGAAGCTGTCGGTCTCCGGTGGCGAGTTGCGGGCGGAGCGGGCGGACGAGACGGGGTACAGCGAGGTCACCGCGCCGCTGCCGGCGGTGGTGTCGGTGACGGAGAAGATCACCGACCCGCGGTACCCGAACTTCAAGGGCTTGATGGCGGCGAAGAAGAAGCCGATCGACACGGTGACGCTGGCCGATCTGGGGGTCGCGCCGGTCGCCGCGAACGTGGTGGTGGATGCGACGCCGCGCCCGCCGCGGGCCGCGGGCGAGAAGGTGCCGGACGACGGTACCGGCGGGCAGAAGATCGCCGAGTTCCTGGCCGCGGCGCGGCTCATCTGATGCGGGTTCGGGTTCGGGCAGAAGGGTTTTGTGACGATGTCTGAGGTTCTGGTTCTGGTCGAGTACTCGGCGGCGGGGCTGCGCAAGGTGACCGGCGAACTGCTGACGGCGGCCGCGCGGATCGGCTCGCCGTCGGCGGTAGTGGTGGGTGCGCCGGGGACCGCGGCGCGGTTGCAGGCGGAGCTGGCGGCGGCGGGCGCAGCAAAGATCTACGTCGCCGAATCGGACGCGGCGGCGTCATTGGTGACGGTGCCCGCCGTGGTGGCGTTGGCCGCGGCGGCCGCGGTCGCGTCTCCGGCGGCGGTGCTGCTGGCGGCGACGGTGGACGGGCGCGAGGTCGCCGGCCGGCTCGCGGTCCGGTTGAACTCCGGGCTGATCGCCGACGCGGTGGACGTTTCTGTCGACGGCGGCGACGTGGTGGCGACACAGTCGATCTTCGGCGGCGCCTATACGGTGCGCTCCAAGGTGGCGCAGGGGGTGCCGATCGTCTCGGTGCGCCCGAACGCGATCGACGCGGCGCCGACGGCCGGTGCGGGTGAGCTGGTGCCGTTGGCGTTCTCGCTGGACGGGGTGAAGGCGGCGACGGTGGTGGCCGCGCACCCGGAGCCGACAGGGGACCGGCCGGACCTGTCCGCGGCGTCGATCGTGGTCTCCGGGGGCCGCGGCGTCGGCTCGGCGGAGAGCTTCGCCGTGGTCGAGGCGTTGGCCGATGCGCTCGGCGGGGCGGTGGGCGCCTCGCGGGCTGCGGTCGACTCCGGCTACTACCCGCACCAGTTCCAGGTCGGCCAGACCGGGACCACGGTCTCCCCGCAGCTGTATATCGCCCTGGGCATCTCCGGGGCGATCCAGCACCGGGCCGGGATGCAGACCTCCAAAACGATCGTCGCCGTGAACAAGGACCCGGAGGCACCGATCTTCGAGATCAGCGACTACGGCATCGTCGGCGACTTGTTCAACGTCGCACCGCAGCTCACCGAGGCGGTCAACGCGCGGAAGCAGGGGTAGGCCGAGGGGGTAACGCCCGAGGATTTCGTCATAGGCGGTTGTCGGCGCGCGGCGGACGCCACCAAGCCTCGCGCGTCGGCGGGGTGCCGGGCACGATCCGGCGGCCCGGCGGAGGGATGGCGATCGCCTCGCCGTCGGCGCCGCGGAGCAGCCGCTCCACCGGCTCCGACCAGCCGTGCCGCGCGAGATTGAATGTCGCCCAATGGATCGGCAGCAGCAGCGCGCCGGCCAGATCGCGGTGCGCGCGCAGTGCCTCTTCGGGCGTCATGTGGATATCCGGCCAGGCGGGATCGTAGGCGCCGATGGGCAGCACCGTGAGGTCGAAAGGCCCGTAGTCGCGGCCAATGTCGGCGAATGCCGCCGTGTAGCCGGTGTCGCCGCCGAAGAACACCCGGTGGGCCGGGCCGAGCACGGTCCAGGAGGCCCAGAGCGTTGTGTTGCGGACCGTGCCGCGGCCGGAGAAGTGGCGCGCCGGTGTGCAGGTGATCGTGAGCCGTCCTAGCTGGTGGCTTTCGTGCCAGTCGAGTTCGATGATGCGGTCCGCCGGCACGCCCCAGCCGCGCAGGTGCGCGCCGATTCCTAGCGGCACGAGGAACGGTGCGGGCGAGGAGGCTACGAGCGCGGCGATGGTCGGCCGGTCGAGGTGGTCGTAGTGGTCGTGCGAGATCAGGGCGGCATCGAGAGTCGGTAATGCGTCGGCGGCGATCGGGGCCGGGTGAAGTCGGCGGGGGCCGACGGCGTTGGAGGGCGAGGCACGATCGCCGAACATCGGGTCCGCCAGGATCCGATAGCCGTCGACTTCCAGCAGCACCGTCGCGTGACCGAGCCAGGTAGCGGCGAGATCCGCTGCTGCGGAAGGAATGTCGGGCGTCTCGATCGGCACCGCGGCGGGCGGGGAGCCGATCCTGCTCCCAGACGCGGCGTTGGACACCACGCTCCACAGCAGGGAGACGACGGCGCGGGCGGTGATCGGCGCATCGCCTGCGGTTTTGCGGAACCGGCGGCCGTCGAAGTGCGGCGCTGCTGGGGATGTGGCCGGGGGACTGGTCGGGGGAGCTGTGGGCGCTGTTGGTGCTGTAGAGGCTGTCTGTGCTGCGGCGAGGGACGTCGACGACGTCGGTGACGGCGTGGGCTGTGATGCCACGGGTGCTGCCTTGAGGGCTGCGGGCAGCGAGGCTCGGATGGTGCGGGGGCTCGCCCCCAGCGACTTCAGGGTGTCGCGAACGAAGTCGGTCGCCGAGTGCAGCGCGGCCGACCCGTAGCGGGTGAGGGAGTTCCGCGGGGTCGCGGTTGTCGCATATGGCGCCATCCGTCCATTGTTGCGCGGTGGAGGCCCGGGCATGAGAACGTCGGCATCGGTGCCAGGTGCCGCAGTCGGTCGCGGCCTCGCAAGGGAATGGCTGGCGCCGGCGCCGCGATTCAGTCCCAGATCGCGACGTCTGGGAGCGTGGCGCGGATGTGCTCGTCCTTGGTGGCCAGCGGGGCGCCGGCCGCGGCGCCGCGGAAGATTCCGGTGGCGCGCCCCGGTCACAGCGCTGATGCGCTGATACGCTGATGTTATGCGCACCACACTGGCGTTGGACGACGATGTGTTGGAGGCCGCGCGAGAGATCGCGTCGGGTACCGGGCGGAGTTTGGGTGCCGTCGTCTCCGATCTGGCACGGCGCTCGCTGCGGCCGGTGGGGTGGCATTACGTCAACGGATTCCCGGTTTTCGATGTGCCGGCCGACGCTCCCATGGTGACGGACGAGGATGTTGCGCGCGCCCGGGACGATGAGTGACCGCACTGGGTGGAAGCAGGCCCGGTCTGCTCGATGTCAACGTGTTGTACGCGCTCGCATGGCCGAACCACCAACATCACGGGGCAGCGCAGCAGTGGATGGTGCGGCATGGGGGTCATGGCTGGGCGACGACCCCGATCACGCAATCGGGGCTCGTTCGGCTGTCGAGCAATAGGACAGTGACTCCGCTCCCGACAACCCCCGCCGCCGCGTTACGGGTGCTAAGCGAGATCACGTCTGTCAGCGGCCACGTGTTCTGGCCCGACGACCTGAATGGCGTGGTGGACGAGCCGATCGTGCAGGATGCCCTCATCGGCTATCGCCAGGTGACGGACGCGCATCTGCTGTCCTTGGCGCACCGCCACGGCGGCCGCCTCGTCACCTTCGACGCGAAACTTCGTAGCCTGCTGAAGCCGGGCTTCGAGCATCTCGTCGAGGTGGTGGCGTAGCGGCGCCTCCAGCGGCTCCGCTTGGGGCGGCTGACGTTGGCGCCGCGATTCAGTCCCAGACCGCGAGGTCGGGGAGCGCGGCGCGGATGTGCTCGTTCTTGGTGGCCAGCGGGGCGCCGGCCGCGATCGCCTGGGCCGCGATCACCCGGTCGAACGGATCGCGGGTGAAGGTGGTGCGCGCGGCGATGTCGGCGACCCGATCGAAGGGCTGGTCGTCCATGTTGAGGCCGATCGATGCGGAGAGTTCCGCGAGGGCGGCATCCGGCTGTTTCGCGATGCGACCGACCTCGTAGAGATAGCTCAGTTCGAGCCGGACCATGGGTGAGATTCTGAGTATGTCTGTCGAGAGCCGTGCGCGGAGAGGTGGCGGGACCTTCTTGTGCTGGCCGGACGCGAGCCAGACCACGACATGCGTGTCCAGGTGCAGGACGGAGATCATAGGTCGAGGTCCGCGCCGCCGGACCACTCGCCGGACCAATCCATGTGCACGAGATCTTCCGGGTCCCCGACGATCAGGTCCGGATCGGTATGGATTCGGGAGAGCCGATCGCCCACCGGCTCGTCGGCCACCAGCAGCAGACGTCGCCCATGGCGATTGATCTGCAGCGGGATGCCCGTCTCCAGCACCTCGTCCACCAGCCGGTAGACGTCCGCGCGCAATTGGGAGGGCGTGACCTGCCGTGTCATGGCTTCAGGATAACGTACGTATCAACAAGTGGCCACGTACGTACGTATTGATGAGAGCCCGGCCCCGAGCCCGCGGAGCGCGGTGCAGACGGATGCGCAGGGCTGGTATCGCAAGGAGCTCGCCCCCGAGTCCACGGAGCGCGCACCCTGCCGCCCGTGACCGGTCTTGGCACAGGCGGTGTCGCCCCAGGCGCCCCCCCCGGGTTGGGTGCCCCAGGGTGCGCCACAACGCACCCACAGGCACCCAACCCGAAGGTGCTGGGGCGCAACATCGCAATGGGCACGCGGTGCCGCGCCCGCGCGGGGACGGCCTACTCTGGTTGACGTCATGTCACTTGAGCACGGATCTGCCGCCGCCGCGGGTGAGGTCTACCTGGATCACGCGGCCACTACCCCGACGCTGCCCGCCGTGATCGATGCGGTCGCCGGCGCGATGGGCGTGGTCGGGAACGCGTCGTCGCTGCACGCGGCCGGCCGCGGCGCCCGCAGGCGGGTCGAGGAGTCGCGGGAGACGATTGCCGCGGCGCTGCATGCCAGCCCGAGCGAGATCATCGTGACCTCCGGCGGGACCGAGGCGGACAACATCGCCATCGCCGGCATTCTCGCCGCGCGGCAGCAGGCGGACCCGCGGCGGCGCCGGCTGCTGTTGCCCGCGATCGAGCACCACGCGGTGCTGGACTGCGCCGAGGCGCTGCACGCGGTCGGCCGGGCGGAGATCAGCTGGCTCGAGGTCGACGACTACGGCCGGGTGCACGCGGACACGCTGGCAGCGGCGATCGCCGACGATCCGGCATCGGTGGCGCTCGTGTCGGTGATGTGGGCCAACAACGAGGTCGGCACGGTGAACCCGATCCGGGAACTCGCCCAGGTCGCGCACCGGCACGGGATCCCGTTGCACACCGACGCGGTGCAGGCGTTCGGCGCGCTGCCGGTGGATTTCGCCGCCTGCGGTGCGGACGCGCTGTCGGTGACCGCGCATAAGATCGGCGGCCCGATCGGGGTCGGTGCGCTGGTGCTGAAGCGTGACGTGGCGGTGACGCCGATCGGCTACGGCGGCGGCCAGGAGCGCGGAATCCGTTCCGGCACACTGGATATGCCCGCGCTGGTGGGGTTCGCGGTGGCCGCGGAGCATGCCGGCCGCGTCCGGTCGACCGAGGCGGCGCGGCTGGTGGCGCTGCGCGACCGGCTGATCGCGGGGGTGCAGGCGGCGGCGCCGGACGCGGTGCTCTCCGGCGACCCGGGCACCACGGTAATGGACGGTGGCCCGTCGCGGCTGCCGGGCAATGCCCACTTGCGCTTCCCGGGGTGCCGCGGCGATGTGCTGCTGATGCTGCTCGACGCCGCGGGCATCGCTTGCTCGGTCGGCTCGGCGTGCACGGCGGGCGTGGCGCGGCCGTCGCACGTGCTGCTGGCGATGGGGCTGTCCGAGGACGAGGCCGGCTCGGCGCTGCGATTCTCGTTGGGACACACCTCGACCGAGGCGGACGTCGACGCCCTGGTGGCCGCGATCGGGCCGGCCGTCGAGCGGGCGCGCGCGGCTGCGTTGGCAGGCTCGCGTCGGTGACGGGGTTCTCGAGTATGCCGATGTTCGTCGGTCGGGCCGTGTCGCCCGGCTCGGCGCGGTTCGGCCCGGATCTCCTGTCGGAGGCAGGGTGGGGGACCGCGCGATGAAAGTACTGGCGGCCATGAGCGGCGGGGTCGACTCCGCCCTGGCCGCGGCGCTCGCGGTGGAGGCCGGGCACGACGTGACCGGCGTGCACATGGCGCTCTCCCGCTCCCCGAAGACGCTGCGCACCGGCTCGCGCGGCTGCTGCAGTGTGGAAGACGCGTTCGACGCCCGTCGGGTGTGCGACCTGATCGGAATCCCGTTCTACATCTGGGATTTCTCGCAAGAGTTCCTGGATACCGTGGTCACCGACTTCCTCGCCGAGTACCGGGCCGGGCACACCCCCAACCCGTGCCTCACCTGCAACCAGAAGATCAAGTTCGCGGCGCTGATGGACCGAGCGCTGGCGCTCGGCTTCGACGCGGTGGCCACCGGCCACTACGCGCAGGTGGTCGGCGGCCGGCTGGTGCGCTCGACCGATGCGGCGAAGGACCAGTCCTATGTGCTCGCGGTGCTCACCCCGGATCAGGTGCGGCACAGCATGTTTCCGCTCGGCGGGATGACGAAGGACGGGGTGCGTGCCGAGGCGGCTGCTCGCGGTTTCTCGGTCGCGTCGAAGCCGGACTCCTACGACATCTGCTTCATCCCGGACGGTGACACCCGCGGGTATCTGGGCGAGAAGCTGGGTGCCCGAACGGGTTCCGTGGTGGACGAGGAGACCGGAGCGGAGCTCGCCAGGCACGACGGCTACTTCGGCTACACCATCGGACAACGCAAGGGGCTGAACCTGACTCGGCCCGCGTCCGACGGAAAGCCGCGCTACGTGCTGGATATCGAGCCGGCGACCGGCACAGTGACGGTCGGCCGCGCCGCACACCTGGACGTGCTCGACATCGTCGCCGACCGGGTGGTCTATCCGAGCGGGCCGGTCGAGTTGCCGCTCCGCGGGCGGGCGCAGGTGCGCGCGCACGGCTGCTCCACGGCGACGCTCGCCGAGCTGGACGCCGACGGATCGCTGCACCTGTCGCTCGACGAGCCCATCCGCGGCGTGGCGCCCGGCCAGACCGCCGCGCTCTACGACGAGACCGATACGACGGTGTTGGCCGCGGGCAAGATCGTCTCCACCAGGCGGCGCGGTGAATGACGCGCGCCCGGGAGCAGAGAGTTGTTGCGGTAGCGGCGGTTTCGGCAAAGAGTCGGTGGATATGACGATGTTCGCGGCTTCGCCGCATGGCGGTGCGGTGGAAGCATTCTCGAGCCGGGCGAGCGTGGCCGGGACGATTTTCGCGGTGTGTGCCCGACCGACGATGCTGCTGCCGGGAAGGTTTTCGTGAGCGGGCCGCGGATGGAGGTGGTCTCCAGCGGAAGGATGTCCGGCCGGTTGGTTCCGCTGGCGGATCATTCGCCGACGCGAGCGGATACCGCGCCGTCCCCGGCCGAGCCGCCGTCGACACCTGAAACCCCGTGGCGCGGGGGGCTTTTCACCGGGGTCGGATCGCTACCGGGCACGGATCCGAATGAGGCCGCGGCCCTGGTGGCCGGCGAACTTCCGGATCTGCCGCACCTGGTCGAGCTGCCGAACCGCGGAGTCGGTGCGGACATGCTCGGCCGGGCACTGGCGATCTGCGTCGACCTGCCGGCCGAGGTGGTGCCCTCTGGTTGGCGGCTGGCGCGCCGGATCGGTCGAGACTTCCGGCGGGCCAACGACTTCCTGGCGTGGGACCTCGATGCCGCCGAGCAGCACTACGCCGGCGCTCCGTGGGTCAAGGTGCAAGTCGCCGGGCCGTGGACGCTCGTGGCGAACGTGGAAACCCCGCGCGGGCATAGGGCTCTCACCGACGACGGCGCCGTGCGCGATCTCGCTGCCTCGCTCGCCGAGGGGCTCGCCGTGCACCTCACGGACCTCGCCCGGCGCCTGCCCGGCACCCGCTTCGTGGTGCAGATAGACGAGCCGTCGCTGCCAGCCGTACTCGCCGGAAGTCTTTCCACCGCATCGGGTTTCGGATCGGTGCCGGCGATCCCGGCGGCCGATGCCGAGCAGGTACTGGCCGAACTGGTGGGCTCGCTGGGAGATCACCCGACCGTCGCGCACTGCTGCCACCGCGACGTCCCGCTGAACCTGCTGCGGCGCGCGGGATTTGGTGCGGTATCGCTGGACCTCACCCGCGGCTCCGCGCTGCCACCCGCCGCACTCGACGCCATCGGCGAGGCCGTCGAAGCAGGCACGGTGCTGCTGGCCGGACTCGTGCCCACGGCGGGCTCCGGCGGATCGGATGTGTCCGGCCCCGACACGTCGTCATACTCGATGGCTCTGCCCGGCGAGGGCACTACGCCGGAATCGATGGCGCCCCAGGAAGAATCGGGTCGAGGCGCATCCGGGCCGCTGAGCTACCGCGACATCGCCGCTCCGCTGCTGGACATCTGGCACCGGCTCGGACTTCCCGATGCGAGTCTGGAGCGGGTCGCCGTCACCCCCGTGTGCGGTCTCGCCAGCGCCACGCCGAGTTGGACCCGGCGCGCGCTGCGGCTCTCCCGCGACGCCGCAAGGCTTCTCGCAGACCGCGCGCACGGGTAGCAGCCGATTACGCCGCCGTTGCTCGCTCGCGCGACGCCGAGAACCGTCCGGACGTGCTGATACCGTCCCGGATGTGACGGATCGATTCACGGTGGTGCCGGCCGCCTACCTCGTGCTCCGGCGGCTCGCCGGCGGTGCGGAGATCCTGCTGCAACTGCGGGAAGGCACCGGCTACATGGACGGCTACTGGGCCTGCGCCGCAGCGGGACACGTCGAGGCCGGCGAGTCCGTGCTCCAGGCAGCCTGCCGGGAAGCCGCCGAAGAACTCGGCATCACCGTCGCCGCCACCGACCTTGTCCCGTTGACGGCGATGCACCGCACTGGGCGCAACGGCAAGCCGATCGATGAGCGGGTCGACTTCTTCTTCGAGTGCCGTCGATGGGTTGGTGAGCCGCGAGTCCGCGAGCCCGAGAAGGCGGCCCGGATAGCATGGTTCGAGCTCGACGCTCTGCCTGAGCCCGTCGTCCCCCACGAACGCGCTGTCCTGGAATCGCTTCGCCGGGGCGCCCTGCCAGCCGTGACGACGTTCGGCTTCTGACGCCTGCCGCTGGTGAACAGCGGCCGGGGGAACTGGCCCGCTGACTGTCGAGGTGGGCGCTAGCCGTAGTGGTAGCGGCACGCGGCGATACGGACCTCGTTGCCGTCGACCTTGTACACCAGGCGGTGTTCGTCGGTGATGCGCCTGGACCAGTAGCCGGCGAAGTCGTGTTTGAGCGGTTCGGGCTTGCCTATGCCGGCATTGCCATTGCGGGCGATGTCGGCGAGGAGTGTGTTGATCCGCTTGAGGACGGTGCGGTCCTGCCGCTGCCACCAGAGATAGTCGTCCCACGCGTTCTCGTCCCAGACGAGCTGCATGTCAGTCGGTCTCGATCAGGTCGTGCGCCTCGCCGCGTCCCGCCTCCAGTCGTTCCATCGCGTCGAGAAGACGCCTGGCGTTCGCCGGTGACCGCATCAGGTAGGCCGTCTCTCGCAGCGATTCGTAGTCCGCGAGCGAGACGATCACGACAGGCTCGTGGCCGGCGCGCGTGATGATGACCTCTTCACGGTCGTTCGCTACCCCGTCCAACACCTCTGCATATCGCGCGCGGGATTCCGTGTAGCTCATCGTCTTCATAGTCGCCTCCTGTACGGGTAACTGTACGCGGTGCATCACGAATTACCAAGCGCGGGAGCTCGGACCCCCACGGCTTCGCGCCATACGCAGACTCTGCGTTAACTGGAGTTGGTCGCCTGGGGTTGGCGGAGCCCCGGGGACCCACGCGACCGCCCGAGCCGCCGAGGGCGAGCGGGTATGACGCTGTTCTCGTCCCGAGCCCGCCTGCCGGTACCACGCCCACCCTTGGGCTTCGCGCCGCCGCGGGTGTGTATAGAACTGGGACAATTGCGACAGATTGCTGCAGGATGCACACTCTCCGATGTTGGCGTGAATGCGGCACACGGGTGTGAGTAAAACAGGGCCAAATCGGGCATTCTGCTGCAGGATTCACGCGCTACAGAGGGAGAGTGTGCATCCTGCAGCAATCTGTCCGAAAAGTCCCAGTTACATGCACACTCCCCCTTGGAGAGTGTGAGTCCTGCAGCAATCTGTCGCAATTGTCCCAGTTATATACACACTGTTTGCCAGCGGCCAGCGGCCAGCGGCCGGCGAGCTAGTGGCCAGCGGCCGGCGAGCGAGTGCCTATGCCAGCCCGAGGCCGCCCAGCACGCCCTGCAGGTAGCCGATCGCGTGCGCCCGCCCCCGGCTGCAGTACGCCTCCGGGGAGATGTCCATCCAGGTGTCGGCATCGCCGATCATGGCGGGTACGTCGTCGTCGATGATGAAGCCGTCGAAGCCGACCGCGTGCAGCTTGCGGATGACGTGCGCGGGGTCGAAGTTGCCCTCGCCGAGGAAGCACTCGCGGAAACTGGGCACGGTGCCCTGGACGTCGCGGAAGTGGACGTAGAAGATCGCGCCCGCCGCGCCCAGGGTGTCGATGACCTCGTCGACGGCCGCCGCCCCGCCCCGCTCAGAAATGGTGCCGATGCAGAAGTTCAGCCCCCAGTTCGGACTGTCGTGGGCCTGCGTGCGCGCGGCGACGAGCGCCTCCGGGCTGGTGAAGATGCGGGCGGCCCCGCCGAGCGGCACATCGACCGGCGGATCGTCGGGGTGCAGGGCAAGCCGCACGCCGTACTCCTCGGCGACGGGGAGCACGGCATCCAGGAAGTAGGCGTGATTGGCCCACATCTGTTCGGCGGTGATCGGCTCGGTAAGCGGTTCGGCAGGTGTGAGCCGGTAGCCCGCCAACGCGTTACCCGCCGCGATGTCGGCGAGGTCGAAGGAGGTGACCTTCGCGCCGCCACGCCCGGCCGCGGCCATGTCCGTGCGCCAGACGAAGGAGGGCAGGAAGTTGTAGCCGAGCAGGTCGAAACCGGTGGCGGCCATGTTCCGGATCGTGGCGCAGTAGTTGTCGATCTGCTCGTCGCGACCGGGCAGGCCGCGCTGCACCTTCCAGAAATGGGCGAGCGGCACGTTCTCGAGGCCGTCGATCGCCAGGCCGTCGGCCTCGCAGCGTTCCCGCAGCCCCTTCAGTTCCGCGATCGACCAGTAGCCGTCCTCGCCGGGGAGCAGGTTGGGGGTGTGCAACTGCACGCCGCCGAGCCCCAGCTGGTGGGCGAACGTGGCGACGCGGTCGTCGTAGACGTCGATGTGCCCGAGGGACAGTCGAAGGGTCATGCCGAGACCAGCCGCTGCCGCTGATGGCCGAGACCGTCTATCTCCAAGGTGATCTCGTCGCCGGCGGTCAGGTAGGGGAACCTGCCGGAGAGGGCGACGCCCTCGGGGGTGCCGGTGTTGATCACGTCACCGGGTTCCAGCACCGTGACCTGGCTGAGCTGGTAGATGAGCGTGGCGACGTCGAAGATCATATCCTTGGTGTTGCTGTTCTGGCGGGCCTCGCCGTTGACCCAGGAGCGCAGGCCGAGGGCCTGCGGGCCGGCGATCTCGTCCGGGGTCACCAGCCAGGGGCCCAGCGGGTTGAACGTCTCGCAGCTCTTGCCCTTCGACCACTGTCCGCCGCTGATCTCCAGTTGCAGTGCGCGTTCGGAGACGTCATTCGAGATGGTGTATCCGGCTACGTATTCCAGTGCCTCGACGGGCGAGGCGAGGTAGCGTGCGGTCGTGCCGATGACGGCGGCCAACTCCACCTCCCAGTCGGTCTTCGTCGCGCCGGGCGGGATGCGCACGTCGTCATACGGGCCGACGACGGTATTGGGTGCCTTGTAGAACATGACCGGGTGCTCCGGCGGGAGTGAGCCGCCCTCGGCGGCGTGCGCGGCGTAGTTCATGCCGATGCACAGCACCACGCCCGGCCGGGCGATCGGAGCGCCGACCCGTAGGCCGGCGACGTCGATGACGGGCAGGCTGCCGTCAGCGATCGCGGCGCGAGCCCGGGCGATTCCGTCGGTGGCGAAGAACGCGGGGTCGATGTCCGCGGTGACCGAGCGCAGGTCGAGGTGAGTGCCCTCGGCGATGTGGACGACGGGGATTTCGGCGCCGGGGGCACCGACACGCATCAGGCGCATGGGGCGGTCCTTCGGGGGATTGTGCGGTTGGTGTTCAAGAAGTTGAGCGGTACGGTGACAGTCGTTGGGCAGCAGGCGGTCTCGCTGGGTAGGTTGGGTCACCCGGCGACGAGCCCACCGTCGATGACGAGTTCCGTGCCGGTGATGAACGCGGCGTCTTCGCTGGCCAGATAGAGCGCGGCCGCGGCGACCTCCGTGGGGGTGCCCAGGCGGCCCATCGGTTGCCGGGACACCAGATCGGCGCGGGCACTGGTCGGGTCGTCGGCGTTCGACAGCAGCCGGGCGACCCACGGGGAGTCGACGGTTCCCGGGCAGATGCAGTTGGCGCGCACACCGGTGCCCGCGTACTGCACCGCAACGGCCTTGGTGAACGAGATGACGGCGCCCTTGCTGGCGCAATACGCTGCGCGGTCCTTCAGGCCGACGAGACCGGCAGCGGATGCAGTATTGACGATCGCGCCGCTGCCCTGGGCGAGCATGGTGGGCAGCGCAAACTTCGTGCCGAGGAAGACGCCCCGCGCGTTGACGGCGAAGGTCCGGTCCCAGTCCTCGACGGTGCAATTGACCGGGTCGCTGGTGGACGAGGCGCCCGCGTTGTTGCAGAGCACGTCAAGCCGACCGCTCTCGTCGACCGCGCGGGCCACGGCGGCCTCAACGGACTGGGGGTCGGTGACGTCGACCAGCACACCGACCGCTCCGTCGGGAACACCGTCCGGGTTCAGGTCGGCGGCGAAGACGCGGGCGCCCTCGGCGAGGAACTGCCGGGCCATCTCCCGGCCGATCCCGGAACCCGCGCCGGTGACGAGAACGGTCTTGTCGGTGAATCGATCGCTCATCGCGGTCCCTTCCTCGGTTGCCCGCCGGGCCAGGGGCCGGCGAACGTCGTCTGTTCGGTCGCTTCGAGTTCGAGCAGCCGGTTCCACTTAGCGGTCCGCTCGGAGCGGTGCGTCGAGCCGACCTTGATCTGTCCGGCGCGCCAGCCCGCCGCGAGGTCGGCCAGCCAGGCGTCTTCGGTCTCGCCCGAGCGGGCGGAGACGATGGTGCGATAGCCAGCGGCGCGAGCACGGTCGACGACCGCGCGGGCGCCGGAGACGAGCCCGTTCTGGTTGACCTTGACCAGCACCGAATTGGCGACCCCCGAGTCGATGCCGCGCTGCAGGCGGTCGGGGTTCGTGACGAACAGGTCGTCGCCGACCAGGTCGATGCGCCCGCCGAGCTCGGTGGTGGCCAGCCGCCACGCGGACCAGTCGTCCTCGGCGAGGATGTCCTCAACCGAGACGATCGGGTAGCTCGCGCACCAGTCCGCGACCTCGGCGATCAGCTCCGCCGCGCTCAGGTCGCGGTCCTCGCACGCGAGGCGATAGCGGCCCTCTGCGTGCGCGCCGTGGTCGACGCTGTGGTGGAACTGGGTGGCGGCGACGTCGATGGCGATGGCGACCTGCTCGCCGGCGGCGAAACCGGCGGCCTCGATGGCGTCGGTGAGCAGGTCGAGTGCGGCGCGGTTGGAGTCGAGGGCGACGCCGAGGCCGCCCTCGTCGGCGACCAGCACCGCCTCGCGGTGGCCGCGCGCCACGGCGAGCCGGGTGGCGGCCTCGCGGACGGCCGCGGCCCATTCGATCGCCTCGGCGAAGCTCGCCGCGCCGACGGGGACCACCAGGAAGTCTTGAACGTCGATCACCGCGCCGTCGACCACGGACCCGACCTCCGCGTGGTTGGAGGGATACCGCGGCGGATGGCAGACGTTGTGCCCCAACGCCGGGCCTCCACGGACGGTGGAGGGTGCCCCAGTGGGCTTCCACGGGGAGGCGGCTCTCACCCGCTGGGACGTCTGCGCCGCCGACGCGACTAGCGCGTCATTGCAGGTGGACCTGTATTCGGTGCCGGTGCGGATCGACCGCACGCTGGCACTGCGGGACGACACCGCCGCGCTCGACCTCACCGACACCGTCACGAATCTCAGCGACACGACGATCCGGATCGACTACGCGCAGCATCCCGCGCTCGCCGGACCGTTCCTCGCCGGCGACGGCCATATCGACACTGGCGCAACGCGTTTCACGACGGACCCGGATACCGCCGGGAACATCGCCGCGCCCGGCACCACGCACACCTGGCCGTTCGCCGCCGCGGAGGACGGCGCGACGGTCGACCTTCGGGTCGTCCCCGGCGTGGGGCAGCGCCGGATGGCGTTCGGGTGGCTGTCGGACTTCACCGGCGGGCACTGGGCGAGCGTCACCAACCGCAACCTCGGCCTGACGGTCCGCCTCGACTGGGACGGAACGCACCTGCCGTACGCCTGGTTCTGGCAGGAGCTGAACGACATGTCCGGATTCCCGTGGTACCGCCGGGCTCGCGTCATGGCGATCGAACCCGCGAGCACCCAGACCAGCGGACCGGACAGGCGCAGCGTGCTCGCCCTCGTACCGTACGAAACCGTGCGGATACCGATGACGTTCTCCATCAACGAGATAAGGGCCAGCAATGAGCGGTGAACACGACGGACGGGTCGCACTCGTGACGGGTGCCTCGCGCGGCATCGGTCGCGGTGCGGCAATCGAACTGGCCCGGCAGGGCGCCGCAGTCACCGTGCACGGCGCGGAACTGGGCGAGGCCGAAGAGGTCGCGCGCAGCATCGTCGAGGCGGGCGGCCGAGCCATCGCGGTCGCCGGCCCGATCCAGCAGGCCGCCACCTCCGAGCGCGCGGTCGCGGCCACCCTCGAGGCGTTCGGCCGACTTGACACCCTGGTGACCTCCGCGGGGATCCAGCGGTACGGCGACGCCGTCTCCACCCCCGAGGAGACCTGGGACGAGGTCTTCGACGTCAACGCCAAGGGCGTGTACCTCGCCGCGCACGCCGCTCTGCCGCACATCCGGCAGAGCCGGAACGGGAGCGTGATCATCGTGGCCTCCGTCCAGGCAACCGCTTCCCAGGCCAACGTTGTCGCCTATACCGCGAGCAAAGGAGCACTCCTCTCACTGGCCCGCGCGATGGCCATCGACGAGGCGGCCTACGGCGTCCGCGTGAACAGCGTCAGCCCTGGTTCGGTCGACACGCCCATGCTGCGCACCTCCGCCGCCGAATGGAGTGACGGCACGCCGGAGGGTATCGAACGCACCATCGCGACCTGGGGCACCGCCCACGCGCTGGGACGGGTCGCCACGATCGAGGAACTCGGCGCGGTGATCTCCTTCCTGGCCAGCCCGCGGGCGAGTTTCGTCACCGGCGCCGACATCCGCGTCGACGGCGGCCTGCTCGCCCGGGTGGCCGCGGCTCTGCCCGAGAAGTGATGCCCGAGAAGTGATGCCCGAGAAGTGATGCCCGAGAAGTGATGCCCGAGAAGTGATGCCCGAGAAGTGATGGCCGGCAAGGGGTAGCGCCGCGACCGCCCCGGCCGATCGCGAGGGCCACTGGCCACTCGTGAGCGCCGACCGCACGCCGTAGCCCGCACGGACCGGTGCTATCGAGTATGACGATGTTCGCGCCAGAGGCGGGAACCACTGCCGTCCGAAGGATGCTCCCGGGGCCGTGGCGGATCGGAGGCGTCCGGCCCCGACACGCCGTCATACTCAATGGCCCGGTCAGGGACTCGCGCAACGCGGCGGCGCGGACGTAGGGGTGATGGCCACCACCGGCATCACTGGCGCCGGTCAGAGCACGCGGATCAAGGTTCTGACGGGAGCGCCAACCCGCATCAGGCGCCTGGGGGAGGCCTTTCGTGGAGGTCCGGGCGGTGAGGCGGTACGGCCCTTCGCAGAGGACTTCGACCCCGCGCGACCCTATACCGTCATTCGCGCCGGCCGGCGAAGCGATGGAATTATCTAATCTGATAAAACTAGGACGTGAACACACCTGACCAGGGCCGTGACCGGCGTGCACCTGACCCACCGGAGGAGCTGCTGCCGGTGCTGGAAAGCGCGGCGAAACTGCAGCAGGTGGTTCCCGATGCCGTTCTCGTCGGCGGTACGGCGAGCGCAGCCTATGCCGGTCATCGGTTGTCGTTCGATCACGGCCATGTGCTTGCCGACCTTGCCAACCGATATGCCGTGGTGCTCGACGCCGTTGAGGCCACCGACGGTTGGGCCACGAGCGTCCGGGCCTCCAGGCCGCCGATGACGATCATGGGTCGGCTCGGCGGGATCGAGGCCGGGCTGCGCCAGCTGCGCAGAACGGTGCCGTTGCAGACCCAGATCCTGACCCTTCCGGGCGGGTCCCAGGTCACGATCCCCACCATCGAAGAGACCCTGCGGGTGAAGTCCTATCTGGTCGTGCAGCGGAACCAGGTACGGGACTTCCTGGATCTGGCGGCGCTGTCGGATCGGCTCGGTCTCGATGCGGCCGCGAACGTGCTCCGGCATATCGACGAGTTCTATGCGGACCGCTCGGGCGATGTCGAGTCGGTCGGCTCGGCGCTCGTCATGCGCCTGGCCAAACCGGATCCCAAAGACTTCCGGGTGATCGAGCAACTCCCGCACTACAAGCGCTTGTTGCCGCGATGGCAGGACTGGGGCGAGACGACACGCGTGTGCGCCGACCTGGCGCAGCGCATCCTCATTGCGACCGAAGGGGGTGAGGCCGATGGCGCAGATCGCGTTCCGCAACGTTGATGCCTCGCTGGCCGATCCGGTAGAGCGGTGGCCGTACGAGGCTCTGGTCGCTGCGATCGAACGAGGTCAGCTCTCCCAGTGGGCGCGCATCGCCCGGGCGGTTCGCCGTGATCCGTGGGGCCAGGTGGCCCGGGATGTGGAGGCGTATGCGCAGTACGGCGACGACGACGGCGTGATCTCGCTGCTCATGGAGTCGATCCGCCAAGCCCGCGAGGAGGCGGAGAAGGCCGAGCGGGCGGAGGTCGCTCGTCGGGTTCAGGAGGCTATCGCGTCGAGCGGGTTGTCCGCCGAACGGTTCGCGAGGTTCGTGGGCACGTCGGCGTCCCGGCTCTCGACGTACCGGTCGGGCGCGGTGACGCCGTCGGCGGCCATGCTGGTCCGGATCGAGCGTGCTGGCGAACACCTCCGCTCGACGGTCCGCGGCTGACCCCGAGTGCCGGTGGGTACGTCCGCCCCACCTCAGCCCGCCCCCGGTGTGAGACGCCCGTCCGGAGTGTGAATAGAACTGGGACAATCCGGACGGATTGCTGCTAGATTCACAGCCCGGTCGTGGAGAGCGTGCATCCTGCAGCAGAATGCCCGAAATGCCCCAGTTATATTCACACCGTTCGGTAGTGGCGCCCGGTCCCATCATGCGTGTTGCTGCGGCCGCCGGAGCCACGAGGATCTTGTGCGAAGGGGATCGGCCATCCACAATTGCCCGATGATCATGGCGACGGGGGGAGCGAGCAATCCGAAGGGGCGCCGGCGCGTGCCGGACCGGCGCGGCTCGGAGAGGCGGTCCGCGGGCTACCGGGCGCTCGCGGCGGCCGCATGCGGACTGATCGTCGTGAGCTGTTCGTCGGTCGTGTCCGGATCGGCCGGGCGTGCGGTGACATCCGTTACGGCGGGCGGGATCTCGTCGGGGGAGGCCGGATCGTCGTCGACGTCGTCCCCCAGGTCGCCGTCCGCCTCATCGCCTATGACGCCCATGACGCCGTCCGCGACTACGTCGTCGGGCCAGGATGGCACCGCCGTACTCACCGAGTCCCCCGTCCGGCCGCAGACTCCGACCGACACCAGCACTACTTCGGGATCGGGCGGGTCGGTGGTCGTCACGACGGCGACCACCGCGAGAACGGTCACCGCGGGCACGGGTGCCCCGGGTGCGCTGAGTGACGTCTTTGTCGGGGCCGATACCGTCGACCCCGCGAAATTCCCGGGAACGGTGAGCGACGTGGGCTTCCAATCGCCGTCCGGCAACATCAACTGCGGCTACCTGCCGGACGGCCTCACCTGCCAGATCAGCGAGTTCACCTACAAGCCACCGGATCTCGACTGTCACGGCATGGGCGCGCCGGGCGCCACGTTCGGCATCGACCGCATGGGCGACAGCTTCCTGTTCTGCGCCGGGGATGTGGAAGGCGGCGGGCCGACGCTCGCCTACGGCAAGCAGATCGCGGTCGGCACTGTGCACTGCGTCAGCCGCGAGGACGGAGTCACCTGCCAGGACGTCTCCAGCGGTCACGGCTTCAAGGTCTCTCGCGCCGCGTATCAGCTCTACTGACACGTCTCTCGGTTGGGCCCGGCCCGACATGTGGCTGGGGCCGGTGGCACGGGGCGGCGTCGTGCGGCGCCGCGAACGACGTCTTCGGCGGTGACGGGGCGTTCGAGCGAGCCGCGGGCGGCGCGTCGCTAGGCTCGTGGGGTGGCGAAAGCGGATCCGGGACACGGCTCAGCAACGAGCAAGAAGGCGAACAGAGCAGCAGCCGACGCGGGCGATCGTGCGACCGAACCGGCCGCCGACGAGTTGCCGGCCGCGGCGGCCCGGCACGCGGAGTTGTCCGAGGCCGTGATCGACGCGCGGCACCGCTACTACGATCTCGACGCGCCCACCATCTCCGACGGCGAGTTCGACGCGCTCTACCGGGAACTTGTGGCGCTCGAGGAGCGCTACCCCGTGCTGGTCTCGCAGGACTCGCCCACCCAGCAGGTCGGTGGCCAGGCGAACTCGGCGTTCGCGCCCGTCGAGCACGTAGAGCGGATGCTCAGCCTGGACAACGTCTTCAGCGTGGACGAGCTCACCGCCTGGCTCGCCCGCACCGCATCCGAGGCCGGCGAGCCGGTCGACTGGCTCACCGAACTCAAGATCGACGGCCTCGCGGTGGACCTAATCTACGAGCGTGGGCGGCTGGTGCGGGCGGCGACCCGCGGCGACGGACGCACCGGCGAGGACGTGACCGCGAACGTACGAACCATCGCGTCCATCCCGCGCCGGCTGCGGGATGACGGCGGGCACCACGTTCCGGACATGGTGGAGGTGCGCGGCGAGATCTATTTCCCCGTAGCGGCTTTCGAGGAGCTGAATGCGTCGCTGGTGGCTGCCGGCAAGGCGCCGTTCGCCAACCCGCGCAACTCGGCCGCCGGGTCGCTGCGGCAGAAGGATCCGGGTGTGACGGCGTCGCGGCCGCTGGCGATGTTATGTCACGGGATCGGGGCGCGAAAGGGCTTCGACGTCGCGCGGCAGTCCGAGGCCTATGAGCGGTTGGCCGCGTGGGGGCTGCCGATCTCTGAGCACAACCGGGTGCTGCGATCCGCGGAGGAGGTCGCCGAGCGCGTCGCTTACTGGCACGAGCACCGGGCCGAGTCCGAGCACGAGATCGACGGATTGGTGGTGAAAGTCGATGAGATCGCGATCCAGCGACGGCTCGGGTCCACGTCGCGGGCGCCGCGCTGGGCGATCGCCTACAAGTACCCGCCGCAGGAGGCGACCACCCTCCTGCGCGATATCGCGGTCGGCGTCGGGCGCACCGGCCGGGTGACGCCGTACGCGGTACTCGATCCGGTGCTGGTCGCCGGGTCCACGGTGAGCGCGGCCACCCTGCACAACGCCCACGAGGTGCGGCGCAAGGGGGTGCTGATCGGCGACACGGTGGTGATCCGCAAGGCCGGCGATGTGATCCCCGAGGTCCTGGGCCCGATCGTGGACCTGCGCGAAGGCCGGGAGCTGCGCGAGTTCGAGATGCCGAAGGAATGTCCGGAGTGCGGTACGCCGCTCGCGCCGGCGAAGGAGGGCGACGCCGATATCCGTTGCCCGAACGCGGAGACCTGCCCGGCGCAGCTTCGGGAGCGGTTGTTCTATCTGGCCGGACGCGGCGCCTTCGATATCGACGCCCTCGGCTACGAGGCCGCGACCGCGCTCGTGCAGCCGGAGTACGGCCGACCGACGGATCCGGCGGTGGTGCGGCTGGACGGCCGGCCATCGTCCGCGCCGCCCGACGAATTGCCGCCGCGGCAACAGCCGGTGCTCACGAACGAGGCAGGCGTGTTCTCCTTGACTGCGGAGGACCTCCGCGACGTCCGGGTGTGGCGCGAGATCCGGTCGAAGGGCGAACCGACCGGTCTCTGGGAGCCCCGGCTTTTCTTCTGGACCAAGCCGACCGCTCGCAAGCCGTCGGTGCCGCAGGCGACGACCGACCAGCTTTGCGCGCAGCTGCAACAGGCGAAGTCCCAGCCGCTGTGGCGGGTGCTGGTTGCGTTGTCCATCCGGCACGTCGGGCCGACCGCTGCCCGGGCCTTGGCCCAGCACTTCGGTTCGCTGGACGCGATCCGCGCCGCCTCCGTGGAGCAGCTCGCGGACGTCGAGGGCGTCGGGCCGACGATCGCCGCCGCCGTGCGCGAATGGTTCGAGATCGACTGGCACCGAACGATTGTCGACACCTGGGCGGCGGCCGGGGTGCGCATGGCGGACGACGCCGCAGACAAGCCGGAGCAGACTCTGGCCGGGCTCACGGTCGTCGTCACCGGGTCGCTGGAGGGATTTACCCGCGACGAGGCCAAGGCCGCGTTACTGGAGCGGGGTGCGAAGGCGGCGGGCTCGGTCTCGAAGAACACCGACTTCGTGGTGGTCGGCGAGGCGCCCGGCTCCAAGTACGACAAAGCGGTCTCACTTGGCGTGCCGATCCTGGACGAGGCCGGCTTCACCGTGCTGCTGGAGGCCGGGCCGGAGGCGGCCCGGAGCAGGGCGGTCGCGGCGGCCGAAGCGCCTTAGGATGAGATGACGCCACCTAGCCGACAGCACTGAGATGACGCCGACGCGGTGAGGCCGCCTGGGCGACGCCGATCCGCACGCGGGGCTCGCCCGGGACTCACTGGGAGCCCGGTCGGGCGCCGAATCCGCCCGCCGCCGGGCCCGCCGCCCGGCGCGAAGGCCAACTCTGCCCGTAGTCCCCGGCCCCGCGCCGCCCCCGCCCACCCGGCCGCCCGGCGCCGCA